>Ga0272448_1008178_pt1 | contig 10924 bp, 11 predicted proteins | sample YNPCB0191_FD_202220 | JGI IMG/M metagenome (GOLD analysis project Ga0272448, IMG submission 202220) | Hot spring sediment microbial communities from Yellowstone National Park, WY, United States - YNP-CB-019-1 | ecosystem: Environmental > Aquatic > Thermal springs > Hot (42-90C) > Sediment... | reverse complement strand
GCGAAGGAAATCCCGAGGGTACGTTGAGGATTCGAACGCCGAAGTCCGACAAAGCCCAAGGTCCGGGACTTGCGGCCTCAATCCAAAGAGAGTGGGGGGCGGGAGCGAAGAGTTGGCACGAGCGGGAGGGGGCGCCCGAAGGGCGCCGGGAGGCCTTCAAGCGGAACGCGGACGCGCTCGCGCGGAAGCGCCCGATTGAGGCCTCTCCAGACGCGCCTGAGGCGCGCCGCCCGTCCCGCTTGGTTTCTAGGAGAGCCTAGCAGCTTTTCTTGGACAGGCATGGGCGCGTTTCTTCTTTACACGGCGCTGTGGCTCTTTCAATGCGAGCGGCCCCCTGTGCCACTATCCCTGAGACAACCTCCCCGGTGCCAATTCCTGTCGAGGGCGGGGAGGGTCCTAGGCTAGAGAACGCTGATGGCGGCCGCGCGGGAAACGGCCCCCCGGCTGGGGGCCGCCCGCACGTGCAGGGCTCTTGGGCTGGCGAAGGCCAGCTACTACCGGCGGCTCCATCCCTTTTTAGCCGGCAGGGCGGCCCGTTCCGGCACCTTGGAGAGGCGTTGCAACGGAACCCGCCGGACGAGGGGCACCGCCGGTCAGCCCGTCGGCCCCGCCGGAGCCTGGGCGGGCGGGGCGTCCATGGGCACCTCGACGTACTTGCCGCCCTCCACCTTCCACATGACGTAGGGGGACTGCTGGGGGTCGCCCTTTTCGTCGAACTTCAGCCGGCCGAAGGGGGTCTCCACTTCGATCTTGTGGAGGGTCCGGGCCACCTCCACCCCGTCGGTGGTGCCCGCCTTCTCCATTCCGGTGAGGGCCACCACCGCGGCGGTGTAGGCGTACAGGGAATAGGGCCCGAGGTTTCCGTACTTGGCCTTGTAGGCGGCCACCGCCGCCTTGGCCGTCGGAAGCTTTTCCTGGTCGGGGATGAAGGTGACCAGGGTCCCCTCCCCCGCCGCTCCGGCGGCCTTGAGGAACTGCGGGTCGTAGCAGCCGTCGCCGCTCACGAAGGTGGCCGTGAGCCCCTTCTGGCGCATCTCCTTCACCAGGTCGGCCCCCTGGGGCCAGAGGCCGCCGAAGTAGACGACGGTGGCCCCGCTCTCCTTGACCTTCTCCACCACCGACGGGATGTCCACCCCCGTTCGTTCGATGGAACCGTAGAAGGCCGACTGGGTCTTGGTCAGGAACTCGAAGTTCTTGAGGAACTCGTTGGCCAGGTCCTGGCCGTAGGAGGACTTGTCGTGGATCACCGCCACCTTGGCGCCGGGGAAGTGGTCCACCACGAACGTGGCGGCGCTCCTCCCCTGCTGGTCGTCCCGGCCGCAGACCCGGAAGACGGTGAGGTACCCCCGGTCGGTGACGTCCGGGTTGGTGGAGGAGGGGGTGATCATGGGGACCTTGTCTTTGCTGTACAACTCGATGGCCGCCAGGGTGCAGGGGCTGTTGTAGTGGCCGATCACCGCCTTGGCCTTCTTGGTGAAGTTCCGGGCCACGAGGAGGGCCTGGTCCGGGTCTCCCTTGTCGTCCCCGGTGAGGAGGACGATCTTCTTTCCCTTGATGCCGCCCCGGGCGTTCCACTCGTCCACGGCGAGCTGGACGCCGTTCACCACGTCCTGCCCGCTTTTGGCCTGCTCCCCGCTCAGGGGCGCCGCCACGCCCAGGACCACCTGCTTGTCGGCGCAGGCGAGAAGGCCCAGCAGGAGGGCCAGGGCCCCGAGGGCCCCCAACAGGATCCGCGTTCTCTTCCGCATGGGAACCTCCCCCGAAAAGGGCCCGCGAGGGGCCTTGAGGCTAGGGCGCCGGGGCGGCCGGTGCCTCCACCGGGCGCTGCTCCACCCGCGCCTTCTTGATGGTCACGGGATTCCTCGGCCGGGAACCCTCCGGATCGGTGGGGCCGCCCACCGTGGGCGCGGAGACGATCTTGTCCACCACGTCCATCCCCTCGATCACCCGGCCAAAGGCCGTGTACTTCTTGTCCAGGGCTCCGGCGTCGCCCACGCAGATGAAGAACTGGGAGGAGGCCGAATCGGGATCGGCCGCCCGGGCCATGGAGACGATCCCCCGGCCGTGGTGGACGTCGTTGAACTCGGCCTTGAGGGTCCGTTCCTTCCCGTCGGGCCCCACGTTGCCGCCGGTGCCCCAAAGGGAAGTGTCGTCCTTCTTGGTGTTGGGGTCTCCCCCCTGGATGACGAAGCCGGGGATCACCCGGTGGAACTTGGTCCCGTTGTAGAAGCCCGACTTGCAGAGGTTGAGGAAGTTCTTCACGTGGTTGGGGGCCTTGTCGGGAAAGAACTGGATGACGATCTTGCCGGCGGTGGTCTCCAGGACCGCCACCGGTTCGGTCTTGGGCTTGGCGGCGGCGGCCTGGGGCTGGGTCTCGGTCTTGGGGGTTTGGGCGGGCTTGGCCTCCTGGGCCAAAAGTCCGGCGCCGAGAAGCGAGGCCGCCAGGGCGGCCAGGAACGGACGGGCCTTCATGCAGAACCTCCCCTCCGGGCGGAATGCCCGGCGACAGGGGCCAGTGTATCCCCGGATCGGGGCGAAAAAAAGGCCCCCTTGCCCGGGCGGGGCGCGGGGGCCGGCCGCCCCCAGGGGTCAAACCGCCACCGTCATCCTGTCCAGCAGACTCCGGAGAAGCCGTTCCTCCTCCTTAACCCAAATTCCGCGATGGACCTTCGGTGGTGCAGGTGCTTCACGACGGAAAAGCTTTTTCTCCTGAACGGGGAGGGGGCTTCTCCCCCGCGTTCCGCTGGCAAAGCCAGCCGGAACGCTCGGCCCACCCTTCGGGGTCCCTCCCCGCTCCGCGGGCAAAGCCCGTGGAGCCTCACCCCACCCTTGGCGCATTCTTCGCCTTCGGCTCGAATGCCCCCAATCCCTTGGCAGGTGATGGGGTTATTCTTGGAATCGGCAAGGCTATCAAGGACTTGCACCGCCTGTTCGGTTCCCATCGCGGGATTGGGGCCTTAAGCCCCTTCTTGAACTCCGAGACCTCCGCGTGGTAGACCTCCTCGCGGAGCTCGCCGAGTTCCCGCAGAAGGATCGCCCGGAGGAATTCCGCCTCCTCGGGGGTGAGGGTGAGTTCCATCGCCCAGCTCCCGGCGAACAAAAGGGGGGGATCTCTCCCCCCCGCCGCCATGGTGCCACCGCGCGCCATTTTCTGCCCAAAATATAGGGTACAGTTCGCCGCCGCGCCCTCTTCCGGGAAGGGGGAGAGGCCTGCCGCTCCTTTTTGGGGCGGGAAGGACTAGAATCCTCCCCAGAGGAGGAAACCATGACCGCACACCCCGACGAGCTCCTGCACGAGAAGACCCGGGCCCTTCGGGACGAGGTGCGGGCCTTCGTGAAGGCCGTGCCCCGCTCCCTCATCCTCGACATGGACCAGGACCGCGTCCGGTACCCCAAGGACTACCTCCGGGAGGCGGGGCGCCTCGGAATCCTGGGCCTGCGCTTTCCCGAGGCCTACGGCGGGAGGAACCTGCCCTGGACCTCCGAGATGGTGGCCCTGGAAGAGGTGGGGGTCCTGGGGACCTCCCTGGCCTGCCTCTACTCCCTGGTCTCCATCGTGGGAGAGGCCATCTCCCGCTTCGGGACCGAGGAGCAGAAGCGGCGGTACCTGGCCCCCATGATCCGGGGAGATCTGGCCCCCGCCGAGGCCCTCACCGAACCCCGGGGCGGTTCGGACTTCTTCGGCGCCACGACCACGGCGGTGCGGGACGGTGACGTCTTCGTCCTCAACGGCCAGAAGCGCTTCGTGGTCGGCTCCGAGGGAGCGGACTTCTTCCTCGTCTACGCCCGGACCGCCGAGGGGGGCGACCCCCGGAAGTCCATCACCGCCTTCCTCGTGGACCGGGGCGAGGGGGTGACGGTGGAGCACGTCTACGGCCTCCTGGGAACCCGGGGCGGCGGGACGGGACGGATCCGCTTCCAGAACTGCCGGGTTCCCCTCTCCAACGTCCTGGGGGGAGAGGCGGGGATCGGCCAGGGCGCCGCCGTCTTCGACCAGATGATGATCCCCGAGCGGATGACCAGCGCCTGCGGCGCCCTGGGCATGGCCCGGGCCGCCCTGGAGATCGCCGCCCGGTACGCCGCCCGGAGGAAGGCCTTCGGCCAGGAGATCCGCCGCTTCGAGGCCGTCTCCTTCAAGATCGCCGATTCCCTGACCCTTCTGGACGCCGCCCGGGGCCTCTGCCGCGAGACCTGCCGGGCGGTGGACAACGGCAAGGTGTCCCCCGGCCGGGTCCGGCGGATGGTCTCCGAGTCCAAGAAGTTCGCCACGGAGATGGCCTGGACGGTGGTCAACCACGCCATGCAGATCCTCGGGGGCATCGGCTACACCAACGTCTACCCCGTGGAACGGCTGCTCCGCGACGTCCGCCTCATCCTGATCTGGACCGGCACCAACGAGATCATGGACCTCGTCATTCAGCACGAATTCTACAAAGAGTTCATGAAGGCCCCCGCCCCCGCCCGGGACGTGGAGCAGGACGCCGAGAACGCCCAGGCCCCCGGCGAAAAGGTTTACGAGTAGGTCGGGGGAGGAAGGCGCCGGCGCAAAGGAAGGGGGGCGGCCCGGAGGCCGCCCCCTTTGGACGTCGGGAGGGAAAGGCGGTCGCCATCGGACTTCCGCCGTCCCCTGCCGTGTGGGATCAGTAGTCCATGCCGCCGCCCATGCCGCCGCCCATGGGCATGTCCTTCTTCTCCTCGGGCAGTTCGAAGATCATGGCCTCGGTGGTGAGGAGGGTGGCCGCGGCGGAGGCGGCGTTCTGGAGGGCCGTCCGGGTAACCTTGGCGGGGTCGAGGATGCCGGCCTTCACCAGGTCCTCGAACTTCTCCGTCTTGGCGTTGAAGCCGTGGGCGCCCTTCTCCTTCTTGATCTGTTCCACCACGACGGAGCCCTCGACGCCGCAGTTGTTGGCGATCTGCTTGGCGGGCTCCTCCAGGGCCTTCTTGACGATCTTGACGCCGGCGATGAAGTCGTCGCTGCCCTTCAGGGCATCCAGGGCCGGGATGGCGCGGATGTAGGCAACGCCGCCGCCGGGGACGACGCCCTCTTCCACGGCCGCCTTGGTGGCGTGGACGGCGTCCTCCACCCGGGCCTTCTTCTCCTTGAGCTCCGCCTCGGTGGCGGCCCCGACCTTGATGACGGCCACGCCGCCTACCAGCTTGGCCAGGCGCTCCTGGAGCTTCTCCCGGTCGTAGTCGGAGGTGGTCTCCTCGATCTCCCGGCGGATCTGCTTGACGCGCCCTTCGATGTCCTCGGCCTTGCCGGCGCCCTCGACGATGGTGGTGTTGTCCTTGTCCACCACGATCTTCTTGGCGCGGCCGAGGTCCTGGAGGGTGACGTTCTCGAGCTTGATGCCCAGGTCCTCGGTGAAGCACTTGCCGCCGGTCAGGATGGCGATGTCCTCCAGCATCCGCTTGCGGCGGTCACCGAAGCCGGGGGCCTTCACCGCGCAGACGTGCAGGGTGCCGCGGAGCTTGTTGACCACCAGCGTCGCCAGGGCCTCGCCCTCCACGTCCTCGGCGATGATGAGGAGGGGCTTGCCGTTCTTGGCCACCTGCTCGAGGACCGGAAGGAGGTCCTTCATGGAGGAGATCTTCTTCTCGTGGCAGAGGACGTAGCAGTCCTCCAGGACCGCCTCCATGCGCTCGGCGTCGGTGACGAAGTAGGGGGAGAGGTAGCCGCGGTCGAACTGCATGCCCTCGACGATCTCGAGGGTGGTTTCCATGGTCTTGGCTTCCTCGACGGTGATGACGCCGTCCTTCCCCACCTTCTCCATGGCCTCGGCGATGAGGGTGCCGATGGTCTCGTCGTTGTTGGCGGAGACGGTGCCCACCTGCTCGACGGCCTTGCCCTCCACCGGCTTGGCCAGCTTCTTGATCTCGGCCACCACCGTCTCGACGGCCTTGTCGATGCCCTTCTTGAGCTCCATCACGTTGACGCCGGTGCCCACGGCCTTCAGGCCCTCCTGGAGCATGGCCTGGGCCAGCACGGTGGCGGTGGTGGTGCCGTCGCCGGCCACGTCGGAGGTCTTGGAGGCCACCTCCTTCACCATCTGGGCGCCGATGTTCTCCTGCTTGTCCTTGAGCTCGATCTCCTTGGCCACGGTGACGCCGTCCTTGGTCACCAGGGGGGAGCCGAACTTCTTCTCGATGATCACGTTGCGGCCCTTGGGGCCGAGGGTGGCCTTCACGGCGTTGGCCAGCTTGTTGACGCCGGCCATGAGGGTCTGGCGGGACTGGGTCGAGTAGATGATCTCTTTCGCCATCGGAGTTCCTCCGTTCCTTCGGTTATTCCACGATTCCCATGATCTCGTCCTCGCGGACGATCACGTGCTCCACGTCGTCGATCTTGATCTCCGTGCCGGCGTACTTGCCCACCAGAACCTTGTCGCCGGGCTTCACCGACATGGGCATGCGCTTGCCCGCGTCGTCGAGGCGGCCGGGGCCGACGGCGATGACCTCTCCCTCCAGGGGCTTTTCCTTGGCCGTGTCGGGAATGATGATCCCGCCCCGGACCGTCTCCTTGGCCTCCAGACGCTTGATCAGAACCCGGTCGTGCAGTGGTTTCACCGTCATCTTTTAACCTCCTCAGTCGGTCCGAACGCGATTAGCAACGAATGCCTCAGGTTGCTAATTATAAAATCTGCTTGCGGCCTTGTCAAGTATCCTTAGCCGCCCCCTGAGGAGGTGCCGTTGTCCCGCCGGTCCACCCTCTTCTATACTGTCTCCGGAGGAAACCGTGAACCGTCCCTTCCGTTGCGCCCTGATCCAGATGACCCCCGCCCTGGGCCTCTTCCGGGAGAACCTGGAGCGCCACCTGGCCTGGCTCCGGCACCCCGAGGCCCGGGAGGCGGACCTGGTGGTCTTCCCCGAACTCTCCCTGACCGGCTACCTCCTGCAGGACCTGGTGGCGGAGGTGGCCCTCTCCGATCCCGAGGGGGCCCTGGGGCCCCTCCTGGAGGCCAGCCGGGAGCGGGATCTGGTGGTGGGGCTGGTCCTGGAAGGCCCGGACTTTCTCTTCCACAACGCGGCCCTCTACCTCTCGGCCGGCCGGATCCTCCACGTCCACCGGAAGGTCTACCTCCCCACCTACGGGATGTTCGACGAGGGGCGGTACTTCGCCCCGGGGAACGCCTTCCAGGCCTTCGACACCCCCCTCGGCCGGATGGGGATCCTCATCTGCGAGGACGCCTGGCACCTCTCGGCCTCCTATCTCTATGCCCTCCAGGGGGCCCACACCCTGCTCGTCCTCTCGGGGAGCCCCGGCCGGGGGCTCCGGGTCCAGGAGGCCGAGGCCGCCTCCGTCCAGGCCTGGGAGCGGGTGGGCCAAACCCTGGCCCAGTTCCTCACCGTCCACTGGGTCTACGTGAACCGCGCCGGCTACGAGGACGGGCTGGCCTTCGCCGGAGGCTCCTACGCGGCCGACCCCTTCGGGAACCTGCTCCTCGACGGCGCCGAAAACGTGGAGGCCGCCTACGGAGTGACGATCCGCCCCTCCGACGTCCGGCGGGCCCGGACCTTGACCCCCCTCCTGAGGGACGAGAGGCCCGACCTCGTCCTCCGCGAACTGGAAGCCCTCCTCCGCCGGAGGGGGGCCCCCCTTGGATAGGAGCGCCCCGGTGGCCAAGACCTACCCTCCCCCCCTTCAGCCGGACCTGGCCGTCGCGATCATCACCCGGTTCCTCCAGGAAGAGCTCCAGAAGACCGGCTTCGGGCGCTTCGTGGTGGGCCTCTCGGGGGGCGTGGACTCGGCCCTCTCCTGCGCCCTGGCGGTTCGAGCCGTGGGCCCCGAGCGGGTCCTGGCCGTCAAGATGCCCTACCGGCTCAGCGACCCCCGCTCCGAGCGGGACGCCGGCACCGTGGCGGCCCTCCTGGGGGTGGCCGCCGACCGGGTGGACATCAGTCCCATGGTGGACGCCTACTTCGCCGAAGAGGCGGAGGCGCCCCCCCTCCGGAGGGGGAACTTCATGGCCCGCGTCCGGATGGCCGTCCTCTTCGACCGCTCGGCCCGGGAGAAGGCGCTGGTCCTGGGAACCTCCAACAAGACCGAGCTCCTCCTCGGCTACGGCACCTGGTACGGGGACATGGCCTCCTCCCTGAACCCCATCGGAGACCTCTACAAGAGCCACGTCTGGCAGCTGGGAGCCCACCTGGGCCTGCCCCGGGAAATCCTGGAGAAGCCCCCCTCCGCCGACCTCTGGCAGGGTCAGACCGACGAGGGGGAGCTGGGCCTCACCTACGCCGAGGCCGACGCCGTCCTGTACCTCCTTGTGGACGAGCGCCACACCGTGGAGGAGGCCGCCGAGGCCACCGGCTTCCCCCTCTCCCGGGTCCAGTCCATCCTCGCCCGCGTCGAGGCCAGCCAGTTCAAACGGCGCCTTCCCGTCATCCCCAAGCTCACCCACCGCACCGTCGGCATCGACTTCCGGTACCCCAGGGACTGGGGGAGGTAGCCCGCCTTTCGCCTTCCCCTTCCCTTCCGGCCAGCGGCGGAACGGCTTGCCCCGTGGCAGGCTTCACCATCCCCTTGGGGGGTGGCGGGGCGCTTCGGCCAACGTCCCTTTTTTCTTCCTCCCCCTCAGTCCCGGTGCTCCTCGACCCGGAGGGAGAAACCGCCGCCGAGGGCCGAGAGGGCCATCCCCAGGAAGAGGACCAGCAGGGTTTCGGAAGGGGTGAGGAAGCGGCGGGAGAGGTAGCCGAGGAAGAGGGCGCCCCCCCGGGCGAAGTGGGCGAAGAGGAGGTGGGCGCCGGCGAGACCCGCCAGCGCGAGGAGACCCGCCAGGCCGCCCAGGAGCAGGCCGCCGGCCACGAAGGGACCCCGCAGGCTCCATTCGGTGGCTCCCACGAAGCGGAGGATGGCGATCTCCTCCTTGCGGGAGAGGGCGATGATCCGGGTCACCGCCGCCATGGTGAAGACGGCGGCGGCGGAGAGGGCGGCGAAGAGCAAGCCTCCCAGGAGGCGCACGAAGCGGTTGTAGTCTCTCAGCCGCTCCACCCAATCCCAGTCGAAGAGGACCTGCTCCACCCCCTCCAGGCGCCGGGCCTCCTCGATGAGGCGGCGGACCTTGTCCAGGTCCACCGGGGGACGGAGCTTCAGGGAGAGCGAGGGCGGCAGGGGGTTCTCGTCCAGCGATGCCGCCGCCGAGCCGAAGGCGGGGGAGATCCGGGCCAACTCCTCAAGGGCCTCGTCGGCGCTCACCCTCCGGACGGAGAGGACCCGCGGGTCGGCGGCGAACCTCCCCGCCAGGGCCTCCGCCTGGGAAGGAGGGAGGCCGTCGGCCAGGAAGAGGCGCACCTCCAGGTCCTGCTGCCAGGAGGCGATGAGGTCCGACACGTTGCCCGTGAGGTAGAGGGAGAAGGCCAGGACAAAGAGGGACAGGGAGACGATGAAGAGGGCGAAGGCGTGGAGGGTCTTGTGGCGGAAGATGGCCACGGCCCCTTCCTTCAGGAAGTAGAGAATCGTCCGCAGGAACCCCATGGCGGAGCCAGAGTAGCAGAGGCCGGGCCGCGCGGGAACATGCCCCTCCCCAAGTCTGGGAGAAAAAGCTTTCCCCGCGAAGAGCCCCCGCACCACCGAAGGTAAGACCGATCCATCGCGGCATTTCGGCACCGGGAGACCAAGAAGATTGAAGAGGGGATGAGGGGATGTGGGAAAAGCAAAGACATGAACAGGGAGATCATGGAGATCAGGGAGGGGTTTTTTACTTTTTACTTCTTCCGGCCCCTGCCGCCGCGGGCGCTTCCTGGGGTATCCTGCCCCGGGGAGAGAACGGTGATCCGCTTCTATAACGTGGACAAGGTCTACCGTGGAGAGGTCCACGCCCTGCGGGGCGTCACCTTCACCATCCATCCCCGCCAGTTCTGCTTCGTCACCGGCAGCTCCGGCGCCGGCAAGAGCACCCTGCTGAAGATGGTCATCCGGGAGGAGCGGCCCACCCACGGCCAGATCGTCGTCAACGGGAGAAACCTCGACGGTCTCACCCGCGGGCAGATGCCCTACTTCCGCCGCCGGCTGGGGGTGGTCTTCCAGGACTTCCGCCTCATCCCCAGCCGGACGGTCTACGAAAACGTCACCCTCCTCCTCACCCTTCAAGGCGTGCCCGAAAGAGAGCGCAAGCGGAGGGCCTTCGAGGCCCTTCGGTGGGTGGGGCTCCAGAGCCGCATGGCGGCTTTCCCCGAACAGCTCTCCGGCGGGGAGCAGCAGCGGGTGGCCATCGCCCGGGCCCTCATCAACCGGCCGGTGATCCTCCTGGCCGACGAGCCCACCGGGAACCTGGACCCCGACTTGGCCCGGGAGATCCTGGCCCTCTTCAAGGAGGTGAACGCCGCGGGGACCACCGTGGTGGTGGCCACCCACGACAAGTCCCTCATCGCCGAGTTCGGCGGCCGGGTCCTTATCCTCGATAGGGGGCGCCTTTTGGACGACGGGGAGTGAGGGAACGCCCGGAAAAAGGTCCCCGGGAAGGGGGGGCGCCCCAATCCCGCGAGGGAAACCGAATGTACGGTGCAAGTCTTTCCAAAACTGAGCGATTCCAATATTGGCCCCATCCCCTGCCAAGGGATTGGGGGCATTCGAGCCGAAGGCGGGGAGGGACCCCGAAGGGCAAGCCGAGCGTTCCGTCTGGCTTGGCCAGCGGAACGCGGGGGAGAAGCCCCCTCCCCGTTTGGGAGAAGAGGCCTTTCCCCCGGAAAGCACTTACAGCGCCGAAGGCAAGACCAATCCATCGCGGAATTTGGGGGGGAAACAGCCGCTTGCATTCTTCGACCGTTTCGCTAGAATATTCGCCGTTCCGGGGGGGACAGGGGAGGATCCATGGCTGAACCGCGCCGGGGAAGACCGCTGTACCACAACAGCGTCAGCTACTTCGGCGGCCTCGTGGTGGCCGCCACCTTCCTGCTCATCGCCTTTTCCCTCATCCTCCAGTTC
>Ga0272448_1008176_pt1 | contig 10926 bp, 13 predicted proteins | sample YNPCB0191_FD_202220 | JGI IMG/M metagenome (GOLD analysis project Ga0272448, IMG submission 202220) | Hot spring sediment microbial communities from Yellowstone National Park, WY, United States - YNP-CB-019-1 | ecosystem: Environmental > Aquatic > Thermal springs > Hot (42-90C) > Sediment... | reverse complement strand
GTTCCATTTGTGTCGTTCCACTCCTGACTTTCGTCAGGACAAGCTTGACAAAGCAAGGCATCCGCTGATCTTTGGGGAAAGCAGTTCTTTTTTGTAGAGCTCTTTATATAGAGCTTAAGCTCTTTTCATTGTTCCATTTTGTATCAGCACCTTACTTTGTCAAGGTCGTTTCTCAATATGTCTTTCCCCCATCCCCAGTGGAGCGAAAACGAGATCATCTTCTCATCCTCTCTCATTTTAGCCAGCACCTCAATTCGTCAAGGTCGTTCCAGTTAATCAGTCGTTCCATATGGCTCGTTCCATCTTGACTAATTGAGGGTTCTGCTGGCTTATCTCTCCTCTAAGTGAGAAGAATTTCTCGCCTGAAATGAGGGTGGGAAAATAAAGGTCGCTCTCACTTATGATAATCTTTCTTGAACTATGGCAAAGTTTGAGTCAAAAGAAGGCGGTCTCTACATTGATGGGAAGAAGGTTCTGAAGGCTTGGGAGAGTTTCTCTGGCTGGTATTGGTTCGCAGTTGCAGAGGAAGGGAAGCAGGACAGCATCCTGTCTGATGGCAAGGTCATCAAGGATGACACGATCTGGTTTGGCTTTGTGCAGGGGATTGAGGAGGAATGGGGCACTTGGAGCGAGGGAGAATTAAAGGAGTTGATGGCAAAGGGTATGGTCTGGGAGATCCCTAATGCCAACTTGCCTTATTCTGGAAGGAGACACTGAAACTATGAACAAAGAAGGGGCAAAGTTCTGGATCACCTGTCCACATTGCAAGCAGAAGTTTGGGATCGATCCGAAGATCATCATAAAGTATGCGGACAGGCTGATCAACAGATTGGAAAGCAAGATCCAAGAGAGAGCAAAGGAGATCAGAGATGCTGGAAGATAGGAAGAGAGAGGAGGGGCAAAGTTTGCTCCTCCTCGTTTTCGCTCCACGCCCCAATCTCCCTTATCCCCTCTTTCCTCCCAAAGAGGGGCTTGTTCTGTATTGCAGAGTCATATTTTCTATGTTATTATTCCTGTAAAGTGTGAACGGATGGCTGGGGCAAAAAAACACATAATACAGGAAGATGTTAGAAATGAAGAAAGGACACCAATCATGGTGGGCAAGACTGATGAGGCATAAAATCCCTGCAATATAAAAGGTCGATTTTTATATGCTCAGTTTATCTAAAAACGAACTGAACAAAAATTACATAGAACAAGGAAAAAATATGATGAGAGGACCAAGAAATCGAACGATAACATTGTTAGAAAAAGAGAGAGATGACTATCGCCACAAGTTACTAAAGGTAGATAGACCTGTCTCACTTGAACAGATACTGAATCGTGTTATCAATCAGGATATTTTTGAAGCGATAGATTTTCTGCCATCGAAATTTGTCGATCTCCTTTTCATTGACCCTCCTTATAATTTGGCAAAGACTTTCAATGCCCATTCTTTTAAGCAGATGTCAGTAGAACAGTATATGAGATGGATGGACTCTTGGCTTGAGAAGATAATAAGACTATTAAAGCCCACCGCATCCGTATATATCTGTGGTGATTGGCGTTCTTCTTCGGCTATCCATCTACTCTGTGAAAAATATTTTATTGTTAGAAATAGAATTACTTTTGAAAGGGAAAAGGGACGAGGGGCTGACAGGAATTGGAAAAACAATTCTGAAGATATATGGTTTTGTACGGTTTCCAATGAATTCACTTTTAATCCGGAAGCAGTGAAATTAAAGAGGAGAGTGCTCGCTCCCTATCGGGAAAATGGTAAACCAAAAGACTGGGCAGACGAGAAAGATGGAAAATACAGATTAACTTATCCTTCGAATATATGGACAGATATCACAATTCCTTTCTGGTCAATGCCAGAGAATACTCCCCATCCAACTCAAAAACCTGAAAAACTCCTTGCCAAGATTATTCTCGCTAGTTCTAGCGAGGGAGACATCGTCTTCGATCCCTTCGCAGGTGTGGGAACTGCTGGTGTTGTGGCGAAGAAGCTAAGGAGGAATTTTGTTATAGTGGAGATAGATGAAGAATATTGCCTTTATGCCATCAAAAGATTGTTGATGGCAGAAAAAGATGTTACTATTCAAGGGTATTCCGACGGTGTTTTTTGGGAAAGAAACACTTTGAAAGATATTAAAAACAAAACTCAAAAGATCACAGAATACAAGTTACCTTTATTTTCGAATCTTGAATGGGACAACAAAGAAGACAACATATGAAGAGCGAAATTTTCTACAGTGACTCTTACAAAGAGGTTGAGAGGAAGATCAAAGATTTTCTTAACGGATATCCTGACTTTTTAAGTAGAGATACTGTCTCAAGCACGAGGGCTACGGGAGATGCAATCCAGCATATTCTGGAAGGGAACTTTCAGGATATACTTGGACAACTTTCTAGAGAATACTCTGGCAAGTTTGCAAGGCGAGCAATGGCTGATTTGGCTTTTACAGACCAAAAGGATTTGTACTATGTTGTAGATGTGAAAACCCATAGGTTGGAGACAAGGTTTAACATGCCTAATCTAACATCTGTGGAAAGGTTGGCGCGATTCTATGAGGATGACACAAATTACTATATAATTCTAATGGTAGCATACAATGTTGTTTTTGATGTCCGCGTTCACATTGAGGAAGTCCACTTTGTTCCAATTGAATTTCTATCATGGGATTGCCTGACCATTGGTGCATTGGGATGGGGTCAGATACAGATTGCCGATGCAAATAATATTGTAGTGAATCATGGATATTCAAGGAAAAAATGGATGTTAGAACTATGTGATACTCTTTTTGAATTTTACCCACGGGAAATTGAAAAGATCAAAGATAGAATGGAGTATTTCAAAAGAATCAAGAAGCAATGGGAAGAAAAGCAGGATATCTGGGAATAAAAAGGGGGTAATATTCCTAGCATGGCGTGGTCTACTTTGCTTGTTTAACGTAAGTTCAGTAGTTTACAACTTAATGGAAAATGATAAAGCCTTATCCAGCCTTGTTAACAAAGACTTCTGTCCAAGCGAAGATTTCAAAACCGAATGGGGTTTGGACAAGATAAAATCTATCATCAAAACAAATAAAAAGTTCGCTGAGGGTATTGTAAATCTGTCTTTAAAGGACCAACAGTTCCTGCGATAAGAAAGGTCCTTCCACTTTTCGAGTTTAAGAAGCTTGATATAAAGAAGTTTAGTTTCTCAATAGAATCCCTGGTGGATACAATAATAAGGTATAAGACAAAAGGTTCATACAAGGCTGCCAGAGGAGGAAATCCCGAAGTTGTAATTGAGAATGTTTTGATATTCCATAAGCTGACATTTGAGAAAGGAAAGTTCAGGATCCCAGAGGCAGGAAATATCCCAAGGACCATGGACTTTATCGTTCCTAACAAGACGTCGCCGAAGTTAATAATTGAGTGTTCGTATTCAGTTACCACCGCGTCAGGTATGGGTGACAAAGCAAAGACGGAAAAGACTGTGGCTGATTACTTTAAGAAGAACTACCCGGAGGTAATATTTGTTGGCTTTGTAGACGGGATTGGCTGGTATGTAAGAAGAGGCGACCTAAAGCGTATGGTGGACGCTTATGACTTCGTTTTTACATTCCACAAGGACGAACTTGAAAGGTTTGAAAACTTACTGAGAGAAATCTTCTATGAAAAATAAAGAATTTTTTGAATCGCTGATAAATAAGATCATTCAGGGGGATTGTCTAAGAGTTATGAGGGAAATCCCGGATGATAGTGTGGATGTCGCTTTTGCTGACCCCCCTTTCAATCTAAAAAAGAGATATAACAGCTATTACGACAAACATGAAGTAGAAGAGTATCTCTCTTGGTGCGAGGAATGGCTCACAGAGATGGTTCGCATCACCAAGCCAACGGGTTCGGTCTTTGTTCATAATATTCCAAAATGGCTAATACATTTTGGCTCTTATCTAAATAAAATTGCTATTTTTCGCCATTGGATCGCTTGGGATGCGATGGGTTCACCACTCGGCGAAACGCTTTTGCCTAACCATTATGGGATTTTATACTATGTGAAATCTGAGTATTTCAAATTTTACGATATTAGAATGTTACATAAACGTTGTAGGAACTGTCATTATATCTTGCAAGATTATGGTGGTAAAAAAAGCCAGATGCACCGATATGGTCCTCTTGTTTCTGATGTATGGACAGATATTCACAGGATAAGGCATAAAAAGAGGAGAGATGAGCATCCATGCCAATTGCCTATACACTTACTTGAGAGAATATTGCTTATGAGCAGTGATGAAGGAGATGTAATCTTCGACCCGTTCATAGGAACTGGGACAACAGCAATTGCGGCGAAAAGACTGGGAAGAAGATTTATCGGGGTTGATATTGACCCAAAATATGTTGAAATTGCGAATAAAAAATTAGAAGAAGTAGAACCAACAATGATTAACGGATGTTATGTAAGTGTTTTTCTAGATAATGTAATTACCATCAGAGATAAAGATTGGGATAAAGTCAAAAGTGCGTTTTTCATCCCAGAAGATCCGTTAGAATTGGAAAAGAGAGAAATCCATCTACTCCATAAAATTAGGAAGAGAGAAAAGCGGAGAAAGTTGTTAGAGAGCAGTCAAGATGATTTGTTTTCATCATGTGGGGAGAGCAAATAATGGTCGATAGTTGTTAAACCATATATGGGCAACCTTGTGCAGAGGGTAATAAGGTGAGGATTTATACAACGCTTTGGGTCGGACCGAATCAGGGAGATACCTGGCGGTATTTTTTATTTACAAAAGTAGCAAAGAATCGCTTATTGTCACCGCTCGTGACATGAATATAAAGGAGCGAAGGTATTATGAAAAAGGATAAGGTTCCAGAAAATATGACGTTAGATGAGGCTTCAAAGTTCTGGGATGAACATAGCTTTCTTGATTATGAGGATATTCAGGAAGTTCATTTTTCAGTTGATCTGCGTAAAAACAGAAACTATATTGACATTGAAGATGATTTAGCAAAGCAAATCCGTGCGATTGCTTATCAGAAGGGCATATCCTCTCGTATTCTAATCAACCAGTGGTTGAGTGAGAAATTAGAAGAAGATAGATTCAAAAATGTAAAGGGAAGCTCATCAAGTTAAGTTAGCAGAACAACTACCCAGACACATCCGAGTGTGATGTAAAAATGTCAAATTTATCAATGATTATGGTAAACTTCCACTCCGCCTTAATTCATAAATAGAGGGGATCGGCATAACTTGGCGAACCTCTAAAAAATCCCCATCTGGGATTGTGGTGGTCTATCACTCCAAATCCTTCTTGTCAGGATCTCTTTTTCCACTTCCTTTCTGGGTCTTGAGTATTTTTCTCTGCACAGTTTTATAATGCTTTCTTTATATGATTTCGTTCTCTCTGGTGGCGGTAAGGTTATAGCGCTGAAAGGGCTTGATGTCACACCGTCTATCATCAGCTTGAGGTAGATATGGTAATTCGGCAGGTTAGTCAAATCAGTCTCGTTGAACACAGGATAGAACTCCTTGGCTAAATATCTAGCATCCTCTGCACCTATTCTGAAAGAGATGATCGTGCCGACATTGCCAAATATAGCAGACCTTATCTTCTCATCCAACTGCTCCATGTATTGATGGGCAAGCGTCATATACAGCCCATATTTTCTGGCTTCGGATAGGATGTCAGCGAAGGACAGCGTCAGGAAGCTGTGGATCTCATCAACATAAAGATAAAAAGACCTTCTCTTTTTCTCTATCAGGTCTGCCCTGCTTAAAGCTGATAGCCATATCCTTGTGACAATCATCGCGCCCAAAAGTGAGCAGTTATCCTCGCCTATTTTCCCTTTGGCGAGGTTGACTATCAGGACTTTCTCCTCATCCATGACCTTTCTTATTTCAAACCTATTCTCCTTTTGTCCTACTATATTTCTTAGCGGGAGATTAGTCAGGAACTGTCCCATCTTGTTCAAGATAGGGGATATCGCCTCAGACCTAAGCCAGGCTGAATACTTCTCAAACTCAAATAGCCAGAACTCCTTGACCTGTTCATTTTTAACCTTCGCTACGATCTCTGAACGGAAACCCTTGTCTGTCAGCAGTCTTGGTATATCCAATATCGTGCTGTTTTGCCTTTCTAAAAGTGTCAGGATGGAGTGCCTGAGGATATGCTCTAACCTCGGACCCCAGAACTCAGACCATATCTTTTTGAAGGCGGAGATCAGCCCTGATGTTATGAGATGATACTGGTCAGGATGTGTGCTTACCAGAGGGTTGAAAGCGATGGGATACTCGATGTCCGCTGGGTTGAAGTAGATAGTGTCCTTTATCCTCTTTTTGGGGATGAAGTTCAAGACCTCCTCTGATATATCGCCGTGAGGGTCAATAAGAGCCAATCCGTTCCCATTGGATATGTCAGAGATCGCCATGTTCGCTATCAGTGTTGATTTGCCTGTCCCTGTCTTCCCGATGATGTAGATGTGTCCTCTTCTGTTTTTCTGTTTGATGCCAAACCTCTGCCTTATGTCTCTGTAATTGGTGACAGCGAAGGGGGTGATCGGATTTTTATCATTCTCTTTTGCACACATACTTGTATAGTATCCTGCTGTTTTGTTAAGTCAAAGTGAGGGAAAACTGCTATCCAAAACAAATTACCCACTTATTGTTTAGTGAATCTATAATGTCACATAGTCTCGCTTGATCGGATAAAGTTTGACAAGCCTGCGTTCCTTTGATATTCTTAGGATAGTAATTCATATAGTTTGTGAAAAAATATGGATCAGTTTGACAAAAAAACCAAAGGGGGTATAAGAGTGTCAAGAGAGGTTCTTTTAAGATTTCCAGTTGATCTCCCAGAAGAATTGAAAGATGAGGATATTTTGAGAAAAGGGAAAGAGGTAATAGTTTTGGAACTTTTGCGAAAGAGAGAGATATCTCAAGGGAAAGCTGCTGAACTTTTAGAGATAGACCGAGAGACTCTTTTCGATCTGATGAGTAAATACGATATTCCGGTTATATCCATGACCGATATAGAGTTAAAGGAAGAACTTACAAAAGATATATTCTCTGGAGAGGCGAAATGATTATAGTTTCAGATTCCGGTCCGATAATCTCTTTTGCCAGAGCGGGTCATTTGAAACTTTTAAGACAATTGTTTCAGGAGATTGTAATACCAGAGGCTGTCTATAAGGGGAATGATAAACTTTTTCATAGGTGACAGCATAAGTAGGATTTTTAGCTATACGCAAGTTTCATTCCCCCATTAATTACTAAAGAACCCAAAAATATAAAAAGATTAAGAGCAAAGATCGGCTTAACACAAGACGATTTAACCAAGAAAGCGGGTATTAAATATACAACGCTTATGAAAGTCGAAAGCGGTGCTGTTAATAGTTCGAGTGTTCAAACTATGGCAAAGATCGCCAAAGCATTGAGCGTTTTAATAGAGATGAACTAATCAAATTATGGAAGATATTATCATAACAGAAAATGTAACTAAACATTTTGGCGATGTGCGTGCTGTAGATGGTGTTTCGTTGCGTGTTAAAAAGGGGGAGATTTACGGATTTTTGGGACTTAACGGTGCGGGTAAAACAACAACCATCCGCCTGATCTTAGGAATGATACGTTCCACGGCGGGTTCTGCTTTCCTATTTGGGAAAAAAGTCAGTGCTGATAGTTGCGACTTATGGGAAAAGGTTGGATATCTCGTAGAAATACCCTATTCTTATCCTGAACTTACTGTTTGGGAAAACCTCGAAATTATACGTCGCCTGCGCCGAATTTCAGATAAAAAAGCAACTGAAACGGTAATCGATAAACTGCGGCTAACTTCTTACCGAAACATAAAAGCAAAAAATTTATCCCGAGGTAACGCTCAGCGACTTGGTATAGCAAAAGCGCTTATACACAATCCGGATATTCTCATTTTGGACGAGCCTACTAATGGATTGGATCCAGCTGGTATTGTTGAAATGCGAGAATTATTCAAAGATCTTGCTTTCAATCACGGCGTTACAATATTTATATCCAGCCACATTTTGGGTGAGATATCTAAATTTGCCACCCGAATTGGAATTATCCATGAAGGGCGGTTGATACGAGAAGTCAACGCAGATCAATTAAAACATTTTCTCAATAAACGGCTCGTTGTTAATGCCCGCGATAAAGAGGCGGTACAATCAAAGCTTATTAATGATGGCTATTCAGTAAATTTGTCCAGAGATGGGAACTTGGAAATAACAGACGAGGGAGCCATAAATCACCCCGAAAATATTGTAAGTGCTTTAGTGAAAGCGGGGTTACCGCCGACTTTGCTAAAAGTCGAGGAGGAAGACCTTGAGTCCTATTTTTTAAGATTAATTGGAGTAAACGCATGATAAAAAATCTTTTCCCAACCATTTGGGCTGAAATCCTAAAAATCCGCAGGTCTAGAATTTCATGGATCACTATTCTATTTTTTATATTCATTCCCGCTATGATGGGTGTGCTGATGTTCACAGTTAAAAATCCAGAATCAGCCAGTAAATTGGGCTTAATAGGCACTAAATCAGCTATGCTAAGATTTGGAAATGCAGACTGGCCGGCTTATTTCGGATTGCTCAATCAACTTATTGCTGGAGTAGGGTTGTTGGGATTTGGATTTGTGGCAAGTTGGGTCTTTGGGCGAGAATATTCTGATCGAACCGCAAAAGATCTCGTTGCATTACCCGTTTCGAGATCATCCATCGTTTTATCGAAGTTTATCGCTGTAGCTATTTGGTGCATTCTTCTTTCTTTTATCTTATTTACATTTGGGATTGTGGCTGGAGTCACAATTCAACTTCCTGGATGGTCAAGTGGAATCATGTTTCATAATGCTTATATATTTGTGATAACTTCTTTACTTTCGTTATTACTGTGTACTCCAGTTGCTTTTTTTGCCAGCTACGGTCGCGGTTATTTACCTCCCATAGGTTTTATCATTCTTACTCTTATACTTGCTCAGTTTGTGGGTGCATTAAATATTGCACCGTATTTTCCGTGGGCAATTCCAATACTATTCACAGGTGCAACAGAAGCAGGAGGCTCACAATTAGGAGTTATAAGTTATATTATTCTTTTCTTCACAAGTATTTTGGGATTGATTAGCACTTTGGCATGGTGGCGTTATGCTGATCAATACTAGATGCAATAACAAAGAATTTGCCACCAAAAAGGAAAATCATTTATGATTTTTCTTGCGGGCTATTATCCGCGAAAAACTTGAAATCGTCCTTTCCGCTTCCGCTTTTTGTGACCCATTTTATCCATCTATGGTGTCACTGATGACCCATTTTTAGGTAATGGAAAACATAATAGTTCCTCATTTTCCATGCAATAGGTTCGAACATCGTCCAGTCCTCTCCGCAGGATGGGATTTGTCTGTATCAAATCCCCAAAATTCCCTGTGTTTACAACATTTTTCTCAGGTTCGAACATCGGTTTTATCTCTGGAATAGAGATTGAGATTCTCTCTATCATTGAGAACGGTTTTTTCAAGTCCAGACTGAGCTTTTTGTCCATCAGAATTAGGTTCGAACCTAACGCCTGCAATATCTGGCTCTTAGTCTCGGGATCGCCAGTCTTGAACCAATATCTCGCATTGCAGGCAAAGTCAAAGGTCTTTTCTGCGATATCTAACCATCTTTCTACCCTTTTGGATGCGTCATCAAGCAGGGCTTCCAGCTTGACCTTCTCTTTTATCAGCTGAGACTTCTGTCTGCTATACTCATCATCAGAGAGCAAGCTTCCATCAGCGTTCAAGGGGGATATCCTCAGCTGGAGCAGGTTATCTAACTTTTTCAGACAATTTTCATATGCCTTCTTCTGCGAACTCATAATGGTTTCTCTTTCCGCTATCTCTTTTTCGTTTTCCTCCCTTAAATACCTCAACGCCCAATCTTTGAACTTCTCTGAGATCTGAACTTTGGAGAGAACTTCATCAATCTGTCTCTCTAACTCTTTAATCTCTATTGAACCTTGACCGCACTTGGGGTCTTTTCTTTTGGTGCAGTGGTAATAGACATACTTTAACACAGTGGGGTTTTTCATCTTCTCAATCGGTGTTTTACACCTTGGACACTCACTTCTGTTGTTGGAGGAGAATTTATACCTGCAATTGGTGCAGATGATCTGGTTTTTCTCATCAGCAGTGACCATCGCCCCACACTCACCGCATCTTATCAGACCTCTGAAAGCGAAGTTGTGTCTTTTAGGTCTTGGATTGCCCTTCCGTCCCAAAAGTATCTGAACCCTGTCATATTCCTCAGGTGTTATCATCGGCTCGTGCTTGCCCTGATACCATTTTCCACTGCCTTCTGGGAACTCAAACAGACCACAATAGAAAGGGGAGGTGAATATCCTGTATATAGTGCTTCTGGAGGGGTTTTTCCCATAACGGGTCCTCAGACCCCATATATTGACAACTATGTTTAGTATCTTGGTTGGAGTGTAGTTCCCAGAGAGCATTAGCTTCCACATCCTCTTCACCAGAGGAAACCTTTCAGGGTCTTTGATGATCCTGCTTTCGCCTTTGACGCCTCTTTCATTTAGGTATCCTAAAGGGGCAAGGTTTGGGCGCCAGCCCTTCTCAAGCTTGGCTCTTAATCCTCTTTTAACGTTCTTGCTCAGATCCAAGATATACTGGTTCGCCATACCAAACTCAACGCTCATCAGCAGGACATTATCCTCGGGATAATAGCTTTTCTCAAAGGTCTGGATGTGCTTTATGACGCCTTTTTGGAGTAGCCAAATTATCTGTCCGCCATCAATGGGATTCCTCGCCAGACGGTCTAATTTCCAGCAGATAATCCCATCAGCTTTTCCATGCTCAATGGTTTTGAGCATCTCATTGAACACAGGTCTGCCTGGCGACTTCGCAGATCGGGATTCTGTCAGCACACTGATGACTTGCAGGGTATTCTTCTCTGCAAGTTTTT
>Ga0272448_1008173_pt1 | contig 10930 bp, 14 predicted proteins | sample YNPCB0191_FD_202220 | JGI IMG/M metagenome (GOLD analysis project Ga0272448, IMG submission 202220) | Hot spring sediment microbial communities from Yellowstone National Park, WY, United States - YNP-CB-019-1 | ecosystem: Environmental > Aquatic > Thermal springs > Hot (42-90C) > Sediment... | reverse complement strand
AACTACTCATCACAATGTCGAGTGCCTGCTGCTTCTCGTGACGAAGCGAGTCCTGGCTGAAGAAGAAGTACTCGTATTTGCGGACCCCATCAACAGAACAGGCAAACCCAAACCGCCTGGATAGGATCTCCACGATCATGTGCGGCTTGGCATTCTGCGCCAGAAGCTGCTCCACTGTGGATCTGACCTTCCTATTTTGCAGGATGGCCATGGCATATTTGGTAGACCTATCCGGGTAGAACAGGCTATATATGCCGGTATCTTTTAGAAACCGGATTGAGGGTTCGTGCTTGCGGTTGTACGGATAGAAAGGCGTGGGCGGCTTGTAGGTTCGTCGTAGCCTATCAAGTTCCCGATTGATCGGGCAGAACAGCTCCAACTCCTGCATCCGCTCTTTGATCGCTTCGTTGTTGTAACCATCTGGATGGCACAACAAGTACCGGATGTAGACTTCTGCAGGTGCTCTTCTGATCATGCCGATACATCAGCCAAAGATCCGGGCGTAGTCAATCTCGTTTATCTCCGAGCATTATTGTCGTTGTTGTTATTGTGCGTCAGACCATATAGCCCGTACCCACCGATTCCTGCGGCTAGCGCGCTACCACCACCAATTAGACCATACTTTAGCCACGGGTTGAGGGGCTTACCTAGATTGGGCATCGTTTCGCTAGCCGCGGGTTTGGCGGGTGGCGATGGCTGCTGTTGCTGTGGAGCTGCAGGTTTAGCTGGCGGTGGAGGCGGTGGCGTGGCCGCAGGTCCGGTAGGTTGCCCAGTAGGTTGCGGAGGTGGAGGAGGCGGTGCGGCTGGTTTGACAACCGCAGCGGAAGGCTGAGGTAGTGGTTGCTGCGGTGGCGTTGGCTGTAGCGCATGCACTTGATGAGGCGCTACAGCGTTGGACATAGACGCACTGTAATCCGGATGGGTGTCTGATATGATCCCGCGTTGCGTCTTGGCGCGCATGTTACCTGGATCCGGCATCCTACTTAACCTTTCCAATCTTGCAGCCCGAGCCGCCAGTGGATCCGCGTACTGTTCTTTCTGTAACATAGCTCTAAAGTTAGGAGTTTGCTTACCCCTTTGTGCTACCTGCGCAGCGGCTCTGCCAACCCCAGTGTTGATCGTGCCAACAGCATTGGCGGCTCTGTTCATGCCACGTTGTATAAACTCAGACTTCAAATGAGTAGGTGTAATAAGCCCCTTCCGCAGGGCCCTGGTCATTGCATCCGCTGTCTTATCGGATGCAGACTTCTCGGAATCCTCCTGGAAGGCGATAACCTTCAACCCGTCGATCACACTCTCCACAGCGCGTATTGCCTTCTCTAGTGCTCCAGTAGGTACCTCCCTGAGCCCCAATCTGGACGCAATGAGAAGTTCGCACATCCTAGATTGTGCATCGTCCAATACCGGCAGCGCCTTCAGAAACTCCAGCATGTTCTCTGGATTCAGAAACCCCAATGCCAGAACAGCGTCAACGGACATTGTATCGGGGATAACAGAAGCCTCTTTTACTAAAAACGGTTGCTTTAGTTCTGGCATTAGTTCAAGGATCTGTTGCCCAACAGACGAGGCGTAGGACATCTGTTCACTGGCTGTCTTTATCATCCTGCCTATTGTGACACTGATAGGACGCCCGCCACCCAACGCCTGCCCGAGCTTCTTGAAAGCGTAGTTTGGCTCGATTCCGTAGCCGACTAGAAGGAAGGCTGCATCGTCGGCGTTTAGATACTGCGTTGCCTGGTGCCCAAGTTTCTCTACCGGAATACCGGACAGACTAAAACTGTCTGGACCACCGGAACGTATCTCGATCTCGATAGCTTTACGCGCGGCGGACAGCTTCTGCCCCATCTGCTCCGGGCTCTCGATAAGCTGAACCTCCTTTGCACCCTCCAAAGTAAGCCACCGCATATCGTCCGGTACAAGGATGGCACCCCCCGGAACGGCGGCTAGGTTTCTGACATTTGGGGACGGCACAATGCGGACCCTGTCGCCAGTAAACGACGTGGCGATCCACTGCACACCTTCTCCGTGGTCCAACGATGCCTCTATATGCAGTGGGACAGTGGCCTCTGCTTTGCCATTCGACAGAACGCGGAACATGAGCCCGTGGCCAACCCGCCTACCTTCGGGAATTGCCTGACCTTCCCCGGCCCTGACACCACAGATGTCACTCTGTAGAGCATATTCGCTTCCGTTGGTGAACAAAGCCAGTGGCAGGCTTGTACCATCTACGTCCACGAGGTTAGGGAAGACGTAGCCAACCAGTTTTCTTCCATCGGTGGTCTCCACACGGTACAGCCCGAAGTCCTTTATCACCTCCGGGTGGTCGGCTTCGGGCCCGTCTTCTGTGACGACGGCATCATCGGCCAGTGTAACACTTCCGGTTTTATCAACTTCTAGTGCCACCCTGGGTCCGAGCAGTTCAACAAGCTCTCCTCTGTCAATCGTCCTGGTGATTGGCGCCCACATGTGATGGCTGGCGACCTTCAGTCTGTATTGACCAGGGCCTTCCCTCGACACCTGTGCTGTGTCGTAACGAAGCGCGTTCGCTATGGCCATCGCACGCTTCTCGCGACCCACCGGCTGGTAGTAACTAAGCCTGGCAATGGCGGCCGCACCTGGCGGATTGCGCAAAAACGCCAACTTTACATCAGGGTCGTTCAGCTCCGACGCCAGGTTAACGAAATCAGACTCCGATATTGTCGGCAGGATGGTCGACAGAATACTAGCCGTCTTCGGTACTACTTCTTCCTGCTGCTGTAGCAGTTGATACTCCGGCAGGCTATTCAGAGCGTTCTCCAGCTTATGGGCTTTGTACAGACCGTAGCCTCCAGCAGCCGCACCAGCAGTACCGATGCCAAGTGCAATGGGTACCGCGTAACGATGGATGTCTGCCTGTTCGGACAACCCCCTCAGTGCCCCCGCCTGTTGGTCGATGGTGTGACCCATATTCGCCACAGCTTGGCGAACTCCGGCCACCTCCGATGGCAGATTCACATAACTCCTACCGGTCTCTATACCGGCATTGATCAACCTCCTACCGGAATCGATCGCGCGTCGGATGAACCCAGGTTGCCCAGCGGCACCGGTTTTGCCCATTCCCATATTGACCACGGCACCGCCACCACCGAATCCATAGTTCTGCCTGTACGGTGGGTATAGTTGCCCGATCAGAGAGATGTCCCCCGGCGTCTTGCTAGTCACGTCGAAGATCTGTGGTCGGAACAGCGCTTGCCGAAGCCGCTGTTCTGTCAACGGCAACATCCTACTGGAGTCTGTGACTACGACATCAAACGGTTGTAGCTTGCGCTCTTTGACGATAATTGGGATGCGGGCGTGCCTAATACCAGCCGCTGCCTCCTGTTCTGGAGGGGCGCCGGCGGGGGACTCACTCTTGCTGGACACCAGAACGTGCCCAAATGCATAGCCCTTTTCGGCGTCCAGACGGTCCAGGACGATGTGCGTGTTGAAGTCGGAGATGTAGGAGACCTGCTTGTACAGCTCCTGCAGAATCTCATTGGTCCATGTGTTTGGGTCCTCTGGAAGCGTAACTTCTGCCGCGTTCTTTTCGAACTCGAAGGGGATTGGCTGCTGGTCAAGAAACAGATCCATGCTGTGACTCCTTCTTCCAGACGTTATACCACAGCACAATTCCAGATGGGCAGCAAGCCGGCCGAAGTTCCTGATACAAGAGTCATGGGAGCCAACAAAGGAGACCAGAATGGAATCATACAAAGAGAAAGCCAGGCGCGCCGATTTGGCAGTGGAGGTCTACAACTATGTATACAAGAACACGGAGTCCTTCGATTACGACCACATCGGTACGGATTTGGCGTACCTTTTGTCCGCCATTCTGAAGGGGGTGTGCATCGCTGCCTCTACTCGTACACCCATCGTCAGATTGTTGAAAGATGGTTTTCCAAAGGAGCATGCGGTATGGAAACACATCGAGCTGCTAACATAAAAAGGAGGGTACGATGACCAGAAGATATAAAGATGCGGAGGGCAACTACTTGGGCATCTTCGAATGTAACGGGGGGTACTATCTAGCTTGGTACCTCTCCGAAGAAGATGACGTGGGAGAGTGCATAGGCGACCGTCCACCCAGTAGATTGAGTAAAGATGCTTGGGAGAGCCGGGTTCTGTACGAAACCGTCAAGCAGTTCGCCGATCGCAGGGATTCGACACATGGATTCCTCTTCGATTCCATGAGCAAGGCCAAACAGGCACTACGGGCCGCAAACGAGGCGTTGCTCACCAAAGCACCAGCACCGGAATGGATGGTCAAAGCGTTGGAAGCAGGGTGGCGGCCGCCTGCTGGCCAAACGGTAAAGCCCAAAGCTAGAAGGGCCGTCAGGACTGAAAGATCAACGAGGAGAAGGAGGAGTAGAACATGATTAACCTATTCCTATTTCTGTTAGCCGTGGTGTTCGACTGGTTAGGCATCGACGTCATCGCAGCCTAGTCAACACAAACAATCTGCGATGGGGGCGCGGGAGGACTTTGGCCCGCCGCGCCTCGTTTCGTATATACGAAATGGGCGATGGGGCGGCCAAGCTTGATACAAGGTAAGAAACGAAGGCGGTAAAATCCTCCGTGGGTTCGGGTATAAGAACTATGGAAACCTAACACCAACCGCCTTCGGCGGTTGGCTCACAAAAGGAGGAGTAGTGGAGTTGAATTGCACGGAGTGTGGGTTGTGCTGCGTCGCCCACACCTCCAGTGAGGGATACTGCGCCCTCACGGAGGGCGAGGTGACGCAGTACGACCCCAGCCTCGTGCACCTCCCCACCAAGAAAGAGGTGCGCGAGGCGAGCCTGGCCGGCGAATACATGCCGGCCGGGTTCCTAAGGACCAAGCCGGCGGCCCCTTGGGGCCGCGTGTGCTGCATGCTGGAGGGCACCGTACTGGTATCGGTACGGTGCCGCATCTACAGCATGCGGCCGACGGCCTGTCGCCGGGCCGCCGAGCCCGGCGACGAGGGCTGCCGGCGGCTTCGCAGGGCCGCCGGCTTGGTCGACGATTAAAAAGTGTGGCGCAGGCGGGGTAACACCCGCCTGCGCCTCGTTTCATGTACATGCGCATTGTTTATTACATACGGGGTGTGTGATGAGGTGGTATGGTCGAACAAAGTACAAGGGCAAGAAACTATACAAAGTCCTTTCCGGTGGAAAGAGCCCACATGTAGAGAACTTTGTGTGGAGCCTGCCGACTCAACTAAAGGATGGAACGTGGAAGCCAGGCGATCTCCACATAGATCAGGCGGACAAACTCGGGTTCCATCTAACTTGTGACCCGGCAAGCTGGTACTGCCCAAAGATGGAGGTATACGAAGTGGAGGCTGGCAAGATAGATGACGAATGTGCTTTCGGGAGCACTGTGGTCACCCACTCCTGCCGCCTACTTCGCAGATTGGATGAGGAAGAGCTGTTCGACCTAAATATCCTCTGTGAGAGGCACAGGGTTGAATCCGGCAAATGGTTAGCTATCAGTAACGCCGACGTGACCGCGTTTGGCACAGCGGAAGTATGCGCGCGCGACCGATCAAGGGTTACCGCGTACAATACCACTATTGTGACAGCTATGGACAACGCTAGGGTGGTGGCAAGCGGGACGACGAGGGTCGGAGTCCACGATAATGCTACTGTAGACGCCTACGATGGGGTTGTTGTCACTGCCGTCGGTGGCTCCATCTCGGCATTTGGGGACGCAACAGTATCTGCGCACAACGCTACTGTATTTGCGGAAGGGCAGGTAGTAGTAAGCGCGTACTTATGCCCGCGCGTTACAGTAACCGGTGCTGTATTCGTCCGTGCTAGTGATTCTCTAGTGGAAGCGGATGGTAATTCCGTAGTGCATGCCAGAAGAGGCGCCACTGTCAAAGCGAAGGGAGGTGCCCTTGTATATGCTGGGGACGGGGCTACCGTAGAGGCAACTGAAAATGCCATCGTGAATGTCACCGGTACGACCAACGTTCAGGCATGTGGGCGCGCAATAGTCATTTCCAGTAAAGAAGCGAGCGGCGCAGTGACGATTACCGAATCCGCAACCCATATACGAACTGGAGAGGTTAACCGGGCACGACAGCGTGAAGCTACAACCAAGACTTGCCGTTAGGACATATCCTTCTCGTAGTACACGGCGTAGTCGTGCGCACCATTGGGCGCAGTGGCCGGGGCGTATGTTCCGTTAGGCGGGCTGCCGGTTGGTGTGACAAATGTGCCAGTGGTAACACGAACGCCATCGACCAACTCTGTCACCACCCCCACGCCACCGGCTCGCACCTTCGCCTTCTTGGCGAGGCCGAACACCGAACCGAAGCCAATGGACACCGTAGCGCCCGTACCATCCCCGGCGGCGTAAGCGATGCTGGTAACGGTCTTGAACGCCTTAACTCCCGCTGCCGTACCGGCTGTCTGCGAGAGGTTCACCGTTTCGGTCAAGACCGCACCATTGATATCGGTACCAGTAATGGTGGCTGTGACAGGGGCATCGGAGGGCGTCGCACCTCCGGTAGTGAACGTGATGTTGCGTGGCGCCGCGGCCAACGCGGCGATACCCCCGGAGAGGAAGGTGGTCACTGTACGGGGGCTAGTCTGAGTTGCCGTCGCTGCCTCAAGCCCCGCCGTATTGGCAGCCACGGGGTCAATCCACTCCTGCACGCACAAAGGGTTTGTGCCGGTCGCGGCATTGAGATCTTCCATCGACTTGAAGGCACCTTCGACATCCTCACGGAGGTCCGCGATCTCACCAGAAAGACCACCACCGGCGACCAGATGCTTGCGCACCGGCTTCTTAGTTCCGAAAGACTTGCTTGAGGCCATGACGATTCCTCCCAAAATGATACGGTCTGTTTACTACCAACGAATGCTGGTTTCTGCCAATAGTTATAGTGGTAGCCGCAAACAATGGGAAGGGTTCTGACTATGCTAGGGTCGATCTGCTAGCTCAAGACTGAATTCAAGGAGGCGGTGACTATGAAGTATGAAATTGTTCTGGACGAAGATGCCCCCAATCCGAGAGAGGAGAACAGAAACATCGGGACCATCCTGTACCACTCGCACCACTACGATCTTGGAGATCGATTCGCGACGGTGAAAGAGATCCAAGACATCATCCGGGATGAGAACGTACTGTACCTACCTGTGTACGCTCTCGTTCACAGCGGCATCGAACTGTCTACGTCGCCATTCAACGACCCATGGGACAGTGGGCAGTCGGGCATCATCTATATCAAGAAGGATGACGCCAAGAAGCTGTGGGCCAAGAAAGAGTGGTCCGACGACCTTCGCGACCCAATCGAGAAGGCGCTTCGACAGGAGGTTGAAGAATTCGGAGCGTACTTAGCTGGCAGAGTTTACGGCTGGAGGATCTTGGATGACTCTGGAAATGTATTGGACGCCAGCTACGGGTACTATTCCGAAAACGAGGCCGAAGAGGATGCGAAGTTGGCCTTGGAGGTACTTCGAGCGGAGAAGGCACGACGCGAAGACTCGTTGGCTGAATACGGAGGATGAAGATGGACAGGGACAAGTTGACCTCCGCCTTTGTCGCATGCCTGATGGCAATGGAGCGCGACTACCACTACCAGCTTCCGGAGAAGCTACCGGTTGAGTTTAAGGATTCGAAGCGGACAAGTCACTTCGACTTGAGTCCGAGACCATTCAACTACGTCCGCCACCTCAAATGGATGTGCCACAAGGGGCAGGAGTTAGCAGATAAGGACCAAAAAGAGGCCACACGGTATCTTGGGTTTGTACAAGGTGCCTTGTGGATGATGGGGGTACTCGCCTACCGGGAGCTGGAGCAGATGAACGAAGAGTAAACGTAGTGGTTGACACCGCGTAAATTCTTTTGGTAGTCGGGTACAACAACTGTGGAGGTTGCCGTACTCTCTTTTCTCTGACCAGCCGGCCACTTCGGCCTGGAGTTCTGGAGGTTGTAATGAAGGTTACCGGGTACATGCTTCGTGAGGCTATCAAGCAACACGAGCTTCGGCGCGAGGCTGCCTATCGAGCGTTCAGCGACTCGCTCAAGGTATTTCCGGGCGAGGTCAAAGATAGCCCGGTTGCTCTTGTCGAACAGTTTCTGGCGGCAGAGCGGGCCATAGCTGCGCTTCAAACCGCCCAGATGAAGTACAACTTGATCGTAAAAGTTGAGCTTTACGGTCATGGGTGGGAGCGCACCACCATGCCCCTAGGGCAGGCCATCAAATTGATAGGCGGAGAGGGCCGGGTGGAAAAGCTCTGGCGAAGCGCAGCCGGCCCTAAGAAAGACCGATACTACCGAGACCCGGATGAGATCGACCCCACGCATGTCCGTGCACAGCCTACTATCAAGCCGCAGGAGGCCGTCAAGCTCGCCACAGCGGCCGGTAAGAGGGCTGGGGCTCTGAGGGCGGCCATTGCCACGGCCAACGCAACGGAGGTCGAGATCGAAGACTTGTCCCCGGCGCTCTTTGAGTAGCCGGTGGCAAGACGGCGCGTTTCCGTAAGGTTCGCGCCGTCGGAACAGGGAGTTTATTTCGAGGCTGCCGAAAGGCAGTGTCACGGTGGCAAGGTCGTCAGATCTCTACTCTATCTTGCCCTCCCGATCACCCGGCGAACTGCAACGAGTTCGTGGAGTGCCCATACGTCTGGACGACCCTGTGCTACCAATCTCGCTCCTGTTTCCCTGTTCCACTTTTAACCACAAACCCATCTGGGAATGAACCCAGATGGGCACACGGGCGCGGTTACCTATCACTGGTGCCGCGCCCGTTTTTTTTAGCTGTGGAGGTGAAAATGATCGAAGTATCGGGGCGAAAGTTGGGGGATATCTATAAAGACCTCAGAACCGCACTGGGCGGTATGGTGGACGGGTACTTTCACTTGGCCACACCGAGCCTAACAGAAGAGAGGTGGCCCAGGTTAGTCAAATGGATCGCCTGCTATGTCGTGACCGGCGCATCTGAGGGTCATTACATCCATGTGGATCTGATCTACCACGATAACAGCCGGCAGTTAGTGTTCCTGGGCAAGACGTTCCTGGGAGCGCAGCATGCCCAGGCTATCGCCGCGAAATGCGCGGAGGAGCTTGGGGCGTGAGAAATGAGAGGTTCGGTGATGGTGAAGACGCACGGCCGTACCATTGGTGAGGTCTACGGTGAGTTGAAGAAGGCACTGGGAGACCTGGTCGACAACCGATTTGCTATAGCTGCGGATGTAGCCAAGAACAGGTGGTGGGACAGTGTATACCTCAAGCATGTCGCCTGTTATGCCACAACTGAGGAACTTCCAGAATGGGCACCGGCCGATACACCACGTGCACACTATGTGCACGTGGGCATGGTTTACAAAGACGGTGTTCAGGAACCCATATTCATCTGGAAGACAGATAAGGGGCTAGAGCACGCTTATGTTGTGGCGACCAGGTGTGCGAAGGAGCTCGGGGTATAGGAGAAGAGATATGAAGAACTACAAGAGGATGCGCGTTTCAGAGCTGAAAACAGAGATGCGGCGTGTGGAAGATGCTATGAGGAGCGCCATCGTAAAAGACTATCCTGGTCTTTTGCAGTGGCTTATGCCACCTCCCCACTGGAAGCCTACTAAGGCCAAGATGCTCAGATGGCTAGAAGAAGCCCCCGGGTATGCTGCTTACAGGATCTCGTCGGCATACGGGATCGGGCTTGGGGATGACTGGCACAGAAACCACATGGAGGATATCCATGGGCGCGCCTGAAGTAGCGGCGGTGGTTTGACAACCACGTGGTTTGGTAGGGTAGACATGACTGAAATGCGGAAGTGGTTGGTGTTGGCAGCTACTTACAATAATCGTCGCGCCATCTCACCATTTGTTATGGTGGTGCCATTAGCATCAGATCTGTTGGGCAGACTTCAATGGTACAAACTGGAGTTCAAACGTCTACGTGAAAGGGATAAACGAGTGTTAGAGCTGCGGTGTGCAGAGAGTGACGCCCGATTGTATAGGAAGAGCGATGTGGGTTCATACCCAGACGATCTTCTTTTGGGGCACTTCATTGCCGACTCGCAAACGGGCCCGACCGCTGAGTCTGTACCGATGTCTAACTGCCTGCTTATAGTGGCAGAACGTGGATTCTGCTGGTTAGCCAGTAAGGCCGGCGGCTCATTGCGCACCAGCACAGTATACTGGGACGACGTCGGTCTATAAGTATAAGGGGTCTAGTCGAGATGTATTCACAAGAACAGCTACAATTAGCAATCGACGCGCTCGATCGGAGCTGGCTGAACACAGAAGATAGGGATAGGTGCAAGCGGTTCATTCAGGAGTTCTGGAAGGACATTGACAACACCATTAAGCCAGAGCGCCTGAATGTCACGGAATGGCAGCCCGTTGTCCGCGGTGGTGATGGCTATGTGCGCCTCAGTATCATCGCGTGTAATGACCGAGATGGCTACTACGCCTTCACCTCAGACACTATCTTCTTCCACCCCAAGGACTTGGACTGCGACACGATAGAACGGCTCAGTAGTATTCTGAACCTGCCGCGCCGTACTATTGTGGAGCGGTTACACAAGGCCGGGCTTCTTAAAGGTGATCTGTCGGCCTGGTTAACAGTAACGTGAGAACTGGGGTTTCCCAAATGTTCATTACCAGACGCACGGAACTATCGAACTCTGGGCAAGAACTAGTTACCTATGAGTTCGTCGCCGATCATGACCCACGGGGTTGGATCGACCTCCGTTTGAATAGGGTGACGAGTAGAAAAAGGGAGGGCAAACGTAAAGGATGGAAGATAGTTTATGAATGGCTGCAGCGCCCGTATTATTTCAAGCGGACGCGGTCTTACCCAACCCCCGCCAAATTCACCCAAATTCCGAAATACCAACCGTCAGATCAGATGGTCGAAGAAGTAATGGACGAGGTGCACGATAAGACCGGGGAGAAGGTCAGGTACATCCCGCCCGTAGAC
>Ga0272448_1008172_pt1 | contig 10930 bp, 8 predicted proteins | sample YNPCB0191_FD_202220 | JGI IMG/M metagenome (GOLD analysis project Ga0272448, IMG submission 202220) | Hot spring sediment microbial communities from Yellowstone National Park, WY, United States - YNP-CB-019-1 | ecosystem: Environmental > Aquatic > Thermal springs > Hot (42-90C) > Sediment... | reverse complement strand
ATCCTTACCATAAGCAAAAGAAAGCCTGAAATTGTAATTGCCAGCAAACCAAAGGCAAGAACCAATTCCATAAGTGTCAGACCTCTACTTGATAGGCAAAGCCGATTATTTTTTAGAGCAGCCTTCAAAAAAAAACTCGCCTCCTTTAGTAATGCGATAGATTTTGTCTCCTGTTAACTTGCATCTCTGGGGCAAGGCCAGGCATTCATAGTCATTGGCCAAAAGCTTGGGACAGCTGAAGGTGTAGCCTTTAAAAGAATCTGGCTCAAGGCAGGTTTTATCCAAAAATGGCGGAGTACCCGAAGTAAGCTGGTTAAGGCTGTTAGGATAAATACCGTGGTTTTCTTTGGCAAAATTTTCTAATGCCGCAGAGATGAGCTTTAAGGTGGTAAGGGCATTACCTTCGTTTTGGGCAATAGCTCGGCTTATCCAAAAACCGGCAATAATCCGCAATGAAAGTGCGCATAATGCCACAGCACTAATTATTCCGACAAAACTTTTTGTTTTCTCTTTTTTCATTTGTTGGTAAGCCTTTATATTTATCTTAACAAAAATTTTGAATTATGCAACAAAAATTTCAAACCTTTTTTATGATAGTGATTTGAAAAGTCTGATTTTTTAGCGGAATTAAATTTTTAGCCTAGTCATCCTCATTCTTTTAACCCATAAAATTCCTTGAGGAGTTGGAACATCTGTTCACACGACACACCATCTTCTTCAGCTATGTTTTTGCGTTTTTCGGGATGTAAGGGGTCAATGGCAATACATTCTTTTTTTTGGTAAAATGGGTTAAGGATAACAGCTCGGTTTTCATCTAACAATAGATACCACTTTTTTTTAAACACATGCTCGTAATAGTCTTCCTTTTTGATATGTACTAAACCCGATCTGTAGTCCACAATATAATTACGGGCTTCATTTTCTATGTGGTTGATGAGTTTGCCCATCTGGTATTTTTGGCTTAAATCAAATCCAGTTTCAGCAAAAAGTTTACGGGATGAGGTTTCCTCGTTAGAATGGATAAACTCCATAAGGCTTTTGCCATCGATAGAGTCAGAAAAAGGTATCCCTGCCCATTCTAAAATCGTTGGATAGATATCAATGCTACGCACCAGGCCCAAAACCTTTTTCTTAGGGATGCCTTTGCCCCTTATCGCTAAAATCATCTTGTTTGACCATAGGCATTCAAAATCGCTTCCGTGGGTGATTATTTGTTGAATTGCATCCCAGCCATCCCCATGGTCAGACAAAAGAATAACCAAAGAGTTATCGAGAAGCCCTGATTTTTTAAAAAAATCAAGAAACATCTTAACTTGGTCATCTGCCATAGCAATGCAACGCTCATTTGGATTAGCTAAATCGCTTCTTTTATTGTAAGGAAAAGGATAAAAATAGGGAAAATGGTTTGCGCATAAATGTATTACAATAAATTGTTTTTTATCTCGCGGCAGTTTATTTATCTGTCTGAGGCTGCGGATGGAAAATACCTTTGGGTTATAGGCTGGGTGGGCCCGGTTATAGGCCAAAGGATAGAGTAGGCGGTTTCCAGTATGGGTGAATAAAAATAGGTTGGTTAAGGCGTAATCGAAAAAGGTGGCATAGAAATAATTTAGTGCTCCAAAAACCGGGTGAAATAAATAATCAAAACCGTGGATATTACGGATGATACTAAAGCGCGTCTCGTCAGTATAATGGGAGCAAAAGAATCCATTTTTCTTTAAGATTTCTCCCAGATAAACATTTTTGCTATCCAGAAAATCATCCGTAAGTATATTCTCGCGGATGCCGTGATGAATGGGGTAACGGCCAGTAAGGATTGATAAATAAGAAGGATAGGTACGGGCAAAACAAGACCAGGCATTTAAAAAGACCGTTCCTTCTTCCAGAAACGAAGAAATACATGGCGCTAATTCCTTTTCAAAGCCCCATTTTGGGCTAAGCCGGTTGTATTGTAAAGAGTCGACCCCTAAGATGATAATATTTCCCGCAGTTGTAAATTTCTCTGGTTTGATTCTTCCCAGCCAGTTCTCAGATAAGATAATTCCTATCAGGATTAAAGGGAAACTTATAACTTTTAAAGCTTCTTTTTTTTGGCTCAACCTTAGAGCTAAGATTATTAAATATACGATATAGGCAGTCAGGACTGCTAAAAAGATAAAGCTACTTTTATAGGGAAAAAGATATAAATAGATAAAACTGTGGTTTAAGGCAGAATTAAAAAATAGGAAAGAGTTAAGGCCGTAAATAAAGGTAAAGGCGAAGTAGTAGGTAAAAAAAACAAAAGTTTTTTTGAGGAGTTTGTTTTTAATGAACGGCCAGTTGTAGCGCTCATTGACTAAATTTATTATGAAAAAAAAATAGTAGAATACAAAGTAATAAATTAAAAATAGAAGTGCAAATAGGAAAAGTCCGCAAGGTAAAAGCAGTTTTAATAATGGCCAGTTGAAAATAAGTTTGAAAAAACCACTCCGGGGAAAATATAGACTTACAGCTGAAAAATTTTCCCAGGTTTCAATCGCTAAAAGAAGCAAAACCAAAAGTAAGGTTTTATGACTATTTTTTTTTGCTAGCACTTTATTTTTAAAAAAAATGGGCGAGATTTTCTCCCGCCCATTTTTTAGAAAACTAAATCTGGGAATTAGCTTCCTCCCGATGCCTCACTAAGTACGCCACCAGTAGTTATCTGGTAAGTTTTGGCATCGCCCATATTCGCTGCGGGAGTAGCGGTGAATGTGTATCCGTCAGCGGTCATAGAGGTAGCAGTAAAGGTATAACCTTGAATAGTCTTGGCTGTGTAATCCTCATTTAGATAAGGTGGATTTGCACCGGTTAAGTCAGCAATTGATGTGGGATAGGTTCCGTCGTGGGCTGAGGCATAGCTCTCGCAGGCAGTAGAAAGCGTACGCAAGGTTGCTTGGGCAACTGACTGGGCTGAGTTTACCCTGGCGCGTAAAAGGTTAGGTATGGCGATAGCTGCTAATAGCGCCACAATTGCCACAACTATCATAATTTCAACCAAGGTAAAACCTCTTTTTCCCTTCATTTGCTTTTCCTCCTTTCTAAGGCAAGATTTGCTTTTGTTATGAGCAAAAGAAACCTTTCCTTAGACGAACTACATAATTCCATTTTGCCAGGAAACAAGTTATCCTTTGCCCTAACGCTAAGCTGCCTTAATTCAATAACTTATATATCATCAATCATTAGTCTTGTCAAGAAAAAATAAAACCTATTCTCCCTCAATAAAAAAATCTTAACCCTCTCTTGTCTTGAGGGCGGAGAATAGGTTTATCATTATAATTATATAAAACCGTTTTTATTCCTTTAATCCCCTGCCCTCTTCCTAATTTAAGTATAACATACTTTTAGGTAATTTTCAAGGTCTTCACTTATGTAGTAGTGTCAAGATAATATTAGGAGTCTATCTTTTGTTGGAACCAAATAATGGTTTGTTTTAAGCCTGCTTCCAAGTTTACCTGGGGTTGCCATTTTAAGAGCCGTTTGGCCAGGGTAATGTCCGGTTGTCTTTTGTGTGGGTCATCTTTTGGCAGGGGCTTAAATACGATTTTACTCTTTGAAAGGGTGAGTTTTTTAACTAGATGCGCCAATTCTAATATTGTAAATTCATTAGGGTTTCCCAGATTTATGGGATGTGGAAAATTTATCCTTAAGGTGAGGAAAATCCCTTCTATTAAATCCGAGATATAACAAAAGCTTCGGGTTTGTCTTCCCTGGCCATAAACTGTCAGGGGTTTATTTTGCAGGGCCTGGGTAATAAAATTAGGGATAACCCTTCCGTCGTTGAGTCGCATCCGCGGGCCATAGGTATTGAATATGCGGATGATGTGGGTGTTCATACTAAAGATGCGGTGATAGGCCATAGTAATGGCTTCGGAAAAGCGTTTGGATTCGTCATAACAGCCACGCAGACCAATGGGGTTGACGTTTCCCCAATAAACTTCGGGCTGAGGGTGGATTAAGGGGTCGCCGTAAACCTCAGAGGTTGAGGCCAGAAAAAAACTTGCCTTTTTTTCTTTAGCCAAACCCAAGGCATTATGCGTACCTAAGGAGCCTACTTTTAAAGTCTGGATAGGGTATTTTAGATAGTCTTCTGGTGAGGCCAAAGAGGCCAGGTGAAATACATAATTTACCTTGCCCGCGATCTTAATATATTTGGTGACATTGTGTTCGACAAATTCAAAATTGGGATGGTTTTGGAAATCGGCTATGTGTTTTAAACTGCCGGTAATAAGGTTGTCTAAGCAGATTACTCTTAGCCCTTCATTAAGCAATCGTTCGCAAAGGTGCGAACCGATAAAACCTGCCCCTCCAGTTACAACTGCTACTTTTTTTGCCATTTCTCTTGAAAGTAGTCTACTGTTAGTTTTAGCCCTTTAAGAAAATCAGTTTTTGGGTAGAAGTTTAGTCCTTTTTTGGCCTGGGTTAAATCAGCTAAGGTGCGGAATACATCCCCTGGCCGGGGTGGTAAAAATTTGGGTTTGATATCTTTTCCCATAATTTTATTCAGGGCCTCTAAAAGCTCTAATACCGAGTAGTCTTTACCGCTGGCAACGTTGAATACCTCTCCCTTGGCCTTTTTTCTCTGGGAAGCCAGGATATTTGCCTCCACTACATTACTTACAAAGGTGAAGTCGCGGGACTGCCTCCCTGTGCCAAATATAGGCGCTGGTTCGTTATGCAAAACGCAGTAGATAAACTTAGGGATAACTACAGCATATTCGTCGTCAAGTGACTGCCGGGGTCCAAAGACGTTAAAATAGCGCAGTGATGTTGTAGGCAGACCAAAATGTAAGCTAAAAATCCGGCAGTAGTGTTCGCCAGTTAATTTAGTCAAGGCATAAGGCGAGACAGGCTGCGGCAGAAAGGATTCCTTTTCGGGAAATGCCTGGGTCTGTCCATATACCGAACTCGATGAGGCAAAGACAAATCCCTTTATTTTATGTTCTTTCGCTGCCTGTAGGATATTGAGGGTACCTTGAATATTCACCTCGTTATATTCCGCAGGAAAAAGCATAGATTTCGGCACACTGCGCAGGGCTGCCTGATGAAGGATGAAATCTACTCCTTTACTTGCCTTAAGGCAAGTCTGGTATGAGCGGATATCTCCTTTTATCAACTCAATTTGGTTAAGCACGGGTTTTAGGTTTTCCATTTTTCCGCTGGAAAAATTATCTAATACCCGAACCCGATGGCCTTTTTCCAAAAGCGTATACACAATATGCGAGCCGATAAAACCTGCGCCACCAGTAACTAGATACCTTGATTTTTTCATTTTCCCCTCATTCCCCCCTTATTGGGGGCTAATAGATATTAAAGTCTAAAAATTTTTGTCGACTTAACTCCTTTATAGACGTTACGCGTGTCAAAAATCAACTTAGCATTTTTTAGCAGCATTTTGTAGTCTACATTAGTATGATCGGTAATTATAACAACGCAATCAAAAATAGCTATATCTTTGGGATTAAATTCTATTGCCTTTAGGTTTATGTTGTTGAGTTTCAGGTATGGTATAATAGGATCGTAATAGGAAATTTTGGCCTTTCTTTTTTGTAGTATTTCAATTACATCGAGTGCAGGAGACTTGCGCAAGTCCTTTACATCTTTTTTGTAGGTTACTCCCACTACCAAAATCCTGGTCTGAGAAAGGCTTCTTTTTGCATTTTTTAGCAATCCTTCTATGCGTTCAACAACATACTCGGGCATAAAGTTTATTATATCTGAGGCCAGTTTAATAAAACGGGAGTAAAAACCATATTTACGCGCCTTCCAATACAAATACAGTGGGTCTTTGGGGATGCAATGCCCACCAACCCCCGGGCCAGGGTAAAATGGCATAAAGCCAAAGGGCTTGGTCTTGGCTGCTTCAATTATTTCCCAGATATCAATATTCATTTTGTGGCACATCATTGCTATTTCATCTATTAGCCCGATATTGACAATACGAAATGTGTTTTCCAGCAGTTTTACAGTTTCTGCTACCCGGGCTGATGAGACCAATACAACTTTTTTTACTATGTTACGGTATAAAAGGGCTGCTAATTTGGTTGACTCAGGGGTTATCCCTCCGATAACCTTAGGGATATTAAACAAAGGAAATTTGGTATTTCCTGGGTCGATGCGTTCTGGGGAAAAGGCCAAGAAGAAATCCTGGCCGCATTTAAGGCCAGTTTTGTTTAGTAGGGGTAGAATTATTTCTTCGGTTGTTCCAGGATAGGTTGTGCTTTCAAGGATTATCAGTTCTCCAGGATGTAAGTATTTTTTTATCTGGCGCAGGGCTCCCAGTATGTAAGATATATCCGGCCGGTATTTAAGTTTTAGGGGAGTTGGGACACAGATAATTACTACATCCGTTTCCTTTAATTTACTAAAATCGCAAGAAGCAAAAAATCTTTTCGAGGAAATGGCCTCTTTTAATTCATGGTTTGAGACATCAGTGATATAGGACTTTTTTTGTTTTATTTTTTTTACCCGGTCTTCATCTACATCTAAGCCAAAAACAAAAAAACCTTTTTTAATCAAAGCCAAAGCCAGCGGCAGGCCTACATAACCTAAGCCTATTACAGCAACCTTTGCCTTTTTGGTTTCTATCTTATTTTCAAGTTCGCTAAAATGATTTTGTTTATTTAACATTGTCTTCTTCCTATTCCTACGTAGGTAAAACCCAAATCCCGCATCTTTTTAGGGTCATAAAGGTTTCGGCCATCTATCAGTAATGGCCTGCGCATAAGTTTTTTTATTTTTACAAAATCTAATTCGGCAAACTCCTTCCATTCAGTTAGCAAAAGGAGGCAATCGCTATTTCTTACTGCATCATAGCTTGAACGGCAATAAGTGATTCTTTGATTGCCTAATTCCTTCTTGGCCTTATCTATTGCCGCAGGGTCATAGGTGCGGATTATTGCTCCTTCTTTTACGAGTGAACGGATTAATTGAATGGCTGGGGCATTACGGATATCATCTGTATTCGGCTTAAAAGATAATCCTAATATCCCAATTATTTTATCATTCAATAACCAAAGGTTGTTTTTAATTTTTTCCAAGAAAAAATTTAGCTGGTCTTGATTTATCTGCCGCACGGCTTTAAGTAGTTTAAAGTCATAACCTATTTTCTCGGCAAGAAAGATAAAGGCATCCAAGTCCTTAGGAAAACAGCTTCCGCCATAGCCAATCCCGGCATTTAAAAAACTTAAGCCAATTCTTTTATCCAGTCCAATGCCGCGGCTTACCTCTTTTACATCCGCTCCTATCTTCTCACATATCTGTGAGAGGGCGTTAATAAAAGAGATTTTGGTTGCCAAAAATGAATTTGAGGCATGTTTAATTAGCTCTGCAGATTTTATATCCGTAACTACTATTGGTGCCTTAAGGGGTTTATACAGTCTCAAAAGTAATTCTTCTGCCTTTTTTGATTCAACTCCAATTATTATCCTGTCGGGGCGCATAAAATCATGGATGGCTGAACCTTCGCGGAGAAACTCTGGGTTGGAGGCAACATCAAAAGGGTATCTTCCCTGGTTGTAGGTATAGATAGTCTTTTTCACCCATTCGCCTGTTTCTGTAGGCACCGTAGATTTTTCAACTATTATTTTATAACCCCGCATATTCAAGGCGATACACCGGGCAACCTTTTCAATGCCGCTTAGGTCTGCATCTCCATTAGGTAAAGACGGAGTGCCAACAGCAATAAAGATTATATCTGAGGCTGAGATTGCGTTTTTTAGATTATCGGTGAAACTTAGGCGTTTTTTTGAAACATTGGAATGGATAAGCTCTTTTAACCCCGGTTCAAAAAATGGCATTTTGCCTTTTTTGAGCAATGAGACTTTTTTGGCGTCGTTATCCGCGCAGATTACCTGGTTGCCTAATTGAGATAGGCAGGCGCCAGTAACCAATCCTACATATCCTGAACCAATCACTGAAATCTTCATAATTTTTCCATCGTTATTGAGATGATGAGCCCGGTTTTGGCGAATGGTAACTCTGATCAAAGTTAAACTCTATTGCTGGAAATGCCTTTAGCCTTAATATCAGCCAGATACTATCGCCGTGGTTTCTATCTCGGTTGTAGGTTAGCTCCAAAACCCAGCAGTGCAAATCCCGAATTATTGAATACTCCTGTTCCTTTATTCCCCTTTTTATTGTTGAGCCACTGCCTATCTCATGCCTTTGGTAAAAGCTGAACTTCCATTTGGGGTTGAAGCGGTAATTTAGGCTGCAGGTTAAATCATTGCTGCCTTTGCGTTGGTAGCGTTGGCCAAGGCTGAGAGAGCGTTCATTGCCAAAACTAAAAGAGATATCCGGATTAACTGAGGTGAAATTTTTTTCTTCACAGCTGTAGGTTGCCTCAGTATAAAGCCGTACCCAAGAGTATGGCAAAAGGTCAAGCTTTATCAGAAAATCAGAGAGGTGCCCTTTTTGTTTATTGTTATCTCCAGTTTTGAAATTGTAGGTATTAGATACGATTAAGTCAGCAACTGTGACGGTTGAGTTTTGGCGCTTGGTTTGCAGTTTGTTGGATACCTCAAAGGTTGCAGAGTTAGTGGTTAAGGCCTCTTCAGCCAAAAGGGTCTTTAGTCTGCTGTTGGCTAAGGTTGGCTTGTGTTGATAGGTATAGTTTATGCGGGGGGTAATAATATGGCGAAGCCCGTTAAGGTCAAGGCCTAATAAATTGGTTTTAAGGTTAAATATACGGTAGAACTTGGTGCTTAGGTCTATACCGGTTGAAAATACAGTGCGGGGTGTATCCCAGATATTTTGGTTGTTAACGTCTTTATCAAAAAAAGTATTCCAACTGGAGACAAAAGGCGTTACCTGAAGGAAAGCGACTCGAGAGGTAAATTTGAATTTATTTTTTATATCAAAGAGATTAAGACGCAGGTCATCAGGTTGATTATTTAAAAAACTTGTTTGGGAGGGGTAAGAATATTTTAATGATGAAAATTCGCTTGTATGCTCAAGGTAAAATGGTGTTGTTGCCAATTTTAAATTGGGGATATTATAGGTAATGGATGGTAACTGTTCGGTCATTTCCGAATACCAGTTATTTACCCGCGGCGATAATATTGCATCTAAGCTTGAATTAAATAATTCGTGGTGCAGGCTAAGGTATGATTTGGGTTGGGCATCCTTTTCATATTCACGGTAAAAATAATCTTTGAGAAAATTATAATCTGTACCGAGGTTTGCCCTTTTGGTATCCCGTATGCGGTATAATTCTGCCAAGAGGGTGGTATCTGCAGTAATTTCCCATCTATGCCTGAGGCGTAAGAGATAACGGGTATAATCATTACGCGCTCCTTCCGGGACATCCTTGGCGTTTTCTTCGGTATAGTAAAACTTAAAGTCTCCTCTGCCAATGGATTCGGTTTTATAATTAGTGCCTATACCTTCAGCTAAACCTAATTTATTCCGGTAATCAAAATTAATCCGACCGGTAAGATTATCGGTTAGTTGGTAACGCCAGGCCGACAACATATATCCCCCCCAATCCCCTCTCTTTCCGGGAGAAAGCTGGACATGCATTAAGGGGTCACCAAAATTATGGTCGTATTGGGGCAGGTATAAAACAGGGATATTCCCAGCAAAGGCCGTAACATCCTTAACCATAAGTTTCTGGCCGGTAACCAGGGTTATTTTGCGTGCCTGCATCTTGTAATGGGGTTTATCATAGCTGCAGGTGGTAAAGTATCCGTAGCGGGCAATGGTTTCTAATTCATTTGGTTTTTCAACTTGCTGCGCATGGCCAAAATATGGGTTGGCCCGAAAGCCAGAATCTAATAACAGGCCAGTTTTGGTTTCAAAATTATACGTTAGGCGCTCTGCCTCAACTACTCCTTGTGTATCCTCAAGCCTGACCTTGCCTTCAGCCGTACCCTGTTTGGTTTCAGTATTTAATACCAGTTTGTCACAGAAAAGGCGTACCCCTTTGTAATTTACAGAAACATTACCTTCAGCCTGGCATTCCTTGGTTCCAGGGATAAACTCCAGTTTATCCCCATTTACCTCTATTGGCTGGGTGTTGGTGTCTGAGGGGTTTTCTGCCTCCGGTTTTAAGATTTGGGTAGGTTCAATATTTTTAGAATCTTCCGAGCCATCTTCTTGGGCCTCAATACAATTAGCGATTAAAAAAAATAGTATGATAATTAACAAAACCAACCTAATTCTCATTTCGTATTAGATTACGTCGAACCAAAATAGCAGCGCCGATTAAACCAGCGTTATCTCCCAAAAGTGCCTTTACTACCTTACAGTCATTTGCCTGAGTGGGCATAGCCCTTTCTTTTATTGTTCTTCTTATCTGGTCGAACAGAACCTTGCCTGCGTTTGCAACTCCGCCACCTATTACAATACGGTCAGGATTCAAGAGGTTTACCACCGCGGTGAGGGCAAGTCCTATTTTTTGGCCAGCGTCTCTCCAGAACTCAATTGCCACTTTTTCCCCGCGATTGGCCAAATCAGTAACCTCTTCCAAGGTGATATTGTGGTGGAATAACTCTTTGGCCTTGTTAAGCAGTCTTTTGTTGCCAACGTAGGCCTCAAGGCAAGCCCTGCCACCACAGTTACAGCTGGGCCCATCTTCATTAAGTGGTAAATGCCCTATTTCACCAGTTACATTGCTTTTGCCCCTCAGTATTTCTCCATTAATTACTATTCCGCCACCAACGCCAGTGCCTAAAGTGATACATACTGCGCAGGTTGCACCTCGGGCTGCGCCTAGTTCGTATTCACCTAAACTCATGAGGTTTACATCGTTATCAATAAAGACATTCATTTTTAGTCTTTTTTCAAGAATGTCTTTTATTCGAACTTTTCTCCAACCCTTTATGTTAGGTAAGAAATGAATTATCCCTTTTTTAGGGTCAACTGGACCAGGCAATCCTACCCCTATACCTAAAATCTGGTTGGGTGATAG
>Ga0272448_1008171_pt1 | contig 10930 bp, 18 predicted proteins | sample YNPCB0191_FD_202220 | JGI IMG/M metagenome (GOLD analysis project Ga0272448, IMG submission 202220) | Hot spring sediment microbial communities from Yellowstone National Park, WY, United States - YNP-CB-019-1 | ecosystem: Environmental > Aquatic > Thermal springs > Hot (42-90C) > Sediment... | reverse complement strand
TGCAGCACCCGCTGAAGTAATAAAAATATTAGGCATAAGTGGGATAAAAGGCATAACAAAAGCTAGATGTAAAATTATTGAGGGACGAGATAAAGGAAAGGTGTTGATAAGAAATATAGTCGGCCCGATAAAGCTCGGAGATATTGTGATGTTGAGAGAAACAGAAATGGAAGCTGATGCTTCAATAGGATAGATAATCAAGAAATGATTCGTAAAAATTATAATTCCCATAAAAAACGAGATAGGATGGATGTTATGAAAAATCATTCTGATAAGGTCGTAAAGGAAGATTGCATAGGTTGCATATATGAAAATTCATGCAAAAAAGGTGTTGATGAATTAGATTATTGTGCAATAATAAAACTTGGTTATGTAAAACCATGGCTGGAAAGCAATAAATTTTGTGCTGAAGTCTATTCATATGTGGAAAGGAAGGTAATGAAAATAAAAGCACGATTTGCAGATTAAAAGAAAATTTGATGTGATTGTATGCCAAAATGTTCATTTTGCTCTAAAAATGTTAATTATGGCTCTGGAAAGATGGTTGTAGAAACCAATGGAAAGATTTTATGGTTCTGTTCAAGCAAGTGCGAAAAGAATGCAAATCTTGGCAGAGACCCAAGAGATTTCAAATGGGTAAAAGAGAAGAAATGAAATCCCCTTTGTAACCCAAGATATTGATTTCTTTCGAAGTTCTTCCTTTCATTTCACAAAAGTGGGTTTTCAAAGAACTTCAAAATAAATTATTCAGATTTTCTCCAAAACCATGGATTTTCATATTCTTCTTTTGCTGGAATGTAACCCATGTCAGATATAATATGTAATTCAGCTGCTTCAACGATTTGTGGTATAATTTTTTCCGCTAATTCTCTTCCTAATCTCTTTTCATATTTTTAAAAAAATGTTTTTCACATTCCATAATTCCAACATTGTGATGCCTTTTTTCCCTGTGTTTTATGCAATTAATTCCTGTATAATCATATTCGCCATCTTTATCTCTTCCTTTCTTTCCATCATAGGCATCAAGCCAGATGTGAACCATTCCATACGGTCTTCCTAATTTTGCTCTGCATTCTTCGCAATGTTCCTTAAAATTCATTATAAGAACTTATCAAAAAAAATTTATATGTTTTCTCTATATATAAGAAAAACTATTTCTTGAATGGATTGTATTTTTGTTTCAGAAGATTTATAATTGGGAGAAATAAGGGACGTGGCATTTTATTCCAAGAAACCCATTTCCAGCATTTATGTCTTTCAGGCTCCAAATTCTTGAGAAGCATAATCAGCGAGAACAAAAAGTGTCACATAATGCTTCTTTTCTTTTTTGAAAATATCATTTGTCCACGGAGCAGGCCTGATGTTTTTTATTTTGATTCCTGCCTCTTCTTCTGTCTCTCTTCTTGCACAATCTTCAATGCTTTCGTTGAATTCAAGATGCCCGCCAGGAAAACACCAAGTTTCATGGCCATGGGCGTTAATTCTATGACCCATAAGAACCTTATTTCCTTTTCTTACAATTACTCCAACACCAACTTTGGGTCTATCCATTAACATCACAAAAATGATTTTTCTTAAAATAATTAAATTTTCTCAAGTGCTTTTACAATGTCGCCGCGGGTTACAATACCAACTATTTTCTTATTTGTATTTAATACTGGCAACCGATTTACCCTGAATTTATTCATGATTTTTGCTGCTTCGTATAAATCATCGTTTTCATTTATTGTAACTATTTTTTTATGCATGAAATCCTTAACTTTTATGTTACGGATTTCTTTCATGCTTTTCTTTACGTCCTCAAACCGCTCCTCTCCTCTGATGAGCTGCAAAACAAGTGGAAAGAAACCTGAATCACTGCTCTTCACGGATGAATGAACATCAATCATTTTCAGTATATCGGTCTCAGAAATAATGCCTATGACTATTCCGGATTTATTCACGACAGGACAACCAGTAATATTTTTTTCTGCCAACAATTTTATTGCTTTTTCCAGGGTATCGTTGGGCAACAGGGTGATGGGATTTTTTGTCATAACTTTCTTGACTTGCATAAAATGAATTTTGAGAGAAAGTATTTAAACTTCTTTCAGAAAATAGGTGTTTAATCAAGAAACTTAAAAATGTTATTATCAATTATTTAATCATGAAATTCCATATGTTATTGAAAAATTTCATTATGAATCTTGTGCAAGAACAATAAATAGAATATTGTTCTTAAAATAATATTCGTAAAATATTCTATTTTTCGAATAAAATCTGATATTTTTAAATTTAAAAAGGTTGTATTTGAATAAATGGTAAATATGGCAGCAGATAATATAGAGCAAAAGGAAAAAATAAAGGGAATAGTTAGACTTGTATCTACTGATGTGGATGGCAACATATCTGTAGAAAGGGGGCTTAGAAAGGTAAAGGGAATTAGCTTTGCTATTGCCCGTGCAGTTTGTATGCTTACTAATATTGACCCTAAAAAGAAAATAGGTATGCTCACTGAGGGCGAGCTAAAAAATATAGAAGAAACATTGAAAAACCTGAATCTTCCTGATTATCTTTTTAATAGAAGAAAGGATATTGAAACTGGTAAAAACATTCATATTGTCGGTACAGCTAAACTTGACCTTGTAAAAAGAGAGGACATCAACCTGATGAAAAGAATAAAATGCTACAAAGGTTTAAGGCATTCCTATGGACTAACTGTCCGTGGTCAGAGAACAAGAGGTGCTCACCGCCATCACAAAACAGTTGGTGTCATGAAAGCGAAACAGGCTCCTGCAAAAGCTGCACCGAAGACTGCAAAACCTGCAGAAGCAAAAAAATAATCAGAAGTGAGGGTTTCGATACATCCTATAAATGAGCAAATGAAGAGCAAGAAAAATATGAAAAAGTGATAAGATGGGCCATCCAAAAAAACAGAGAAAAAAATATGAAAGTCCGCTAAAACCTTATGACAAGGACAGAATTGAAAGAGAGAAGAGGATAAAGAAAGAGTTTGGACTGAGGAAGAAACGTGACATTTGGAGAGCTGTGAGTGTGCTGAGAACAATAAGAAGAAGAGCAAGAGCACTACAGGCTAAAAAGGATAAAATAAAGGAAAAGGAATTGCTAGATCATCTTTACAAATTAAATTTAATAAGAAAGGATTCAACTATTGATGATGTACTAGGTCTATCTGTTGAAGATATTTTGAACAGAAGGCTTCAGACAATTGTTTACAAGAAGGGACTTGCCCGCACTGCAAAACATGCAAGACAGCTCATTGTACATAATCACGTGCTTGTCAATAACAGAAAAATAGCATATCCAAGCTATTTTGTAACAAAGGAAGAAGAAAATAATATAAAATTGGATTCAAAAATGTTAAAAGAAATAAAGAGCGAAGTAAAAGAGTGATACAATCTTTAGTTGCTCAAAAACAAAATCATTTCAAGAATTTTTAAAATAAAGAGGTTTTTAAAATGGGAAAAACAGGAGTTGCAAATATATTTTCATCAATTAATAATACTATCATACATATTACTGATGCAACTGGCAGCGAGACAATTGCCAGATTCACAGGAGGGATGGCTACTGACAAAGACAGATTGAAGGGAAAGCCATATCCTGCAATGAAAGCTGCAAAAAAAGCAGCTGAAGCTGCGCTTGCTGCTGGAATAACAAAAATTAATATTAAAATCAGGGCGCCTGGTGGAATAAAATCAAAGATGCCAGGTGAGGGTGCTCAGCCTGCAATAAGAACTCTGGCACGATGCGGGTTGAGAATTGGAACAATTGAAGATGTCACTCCTATACCGCATGACACCTGCAGAAAGAAGGGCGGAAGGAGGGGAAAGAGAGTATAAAAATGAAATCCAAGTTACCATTTCCAATGGTTTCTTTGTGGATTTCGTTCAAAAGACTTAAGTTGCTTGATGCTTTCAGCGTCAGTTTGTTTAAAGTCTTTTGGCGACTCAGATTGAACGAAGTTCAATCTCAAGTCGTTCAAGAACAATGTTTTTCATTGTTCTTAAAAATATGATAATAAAAAATGAGATGGTTGATATGAAAATTAAGATACTTGACAGCGACAATAGAAAGATGTCATTTATTTTGGAAGATTCAAATCCGGCTTTTGCAAATGCACTAAGAAGGACAATGAGGAATGTTCCTACAATGGCCATAGAAACAGTTGATATAGAGGACAACACATCAGGGCTTTATGATGAGGTTATTGCCCACAGACTTGGGATGATACCATTAGAAGTAACAGAAGATTATGTGATAAAAAATGAGTGCAAATGCAACGGAAAGGGATGCAGCAGATGCACAGCAGTTTTTGCACTGGACAAGACTGGTCCATGCATTGTAACTTCAAATGACCTGAAAGGCGACTTAAAGCCAATTGATCTCAATATTCCGATTGTTGAACTACTGGAAAACCAGAAATTAAAATTAACTGCATCAGCAAATCTTGGAAAATCAGAGGAGCATGCAAAATGGCAGGCAGCAAATGTCGGTTACAAATATATCCCTTCAGTTAGAATAACAGACAAATGCAACATGTGCGGGGAGTGTGTTAAAGTATGTCCAAAAGGCATTTTCCAGAAAGGAGATAAAATAAAAGTCATAAATGCCCAGAACTGCATACTGTGCATGAAATGTGTTGATGTTTGCGGAAGCAGAGCATTGACAGTAACAGGTGATGACACTTCATTTTTATTCACAGTTGAAACTGTTTCAGGACTAAAGCCTGTTCAGATACTTGAAAAATCACTAGAATTATTAGGCGAAAGCGCAAAGGAATTTATATCAGGTTTAAAGAAAATTTGATGCTGAATGTGGGGGTACCCAAGTCAGCTCTTTAAAGAGAGCATTGAATGGTCAAAGGGGCAGGTGAGAGTGATAATTATTGACATCACACTCTGCTAAACTTAAGATATAACTTAAGTGTCGACAGCCAATTATGCTGGATGATAGAAAGATATCCTGTGCGTTAGTGCGTTGAAAAAATGCGACGAATCGCTCCGTGGGTTCAAATCCCATCCCCCACATTTTTATTGTGGGAATCAAAATACAATATTAAAAGCATCTTCGAAAGAAATAGGTGAATTTTGTGGTAATAATAAATGGAGAAAATGCAATATTGGGAAGATTGTCAACCTATGTAGCCAAAAAACTGATGAACAATGAGGTTGTGCATATAGTCAATGCGGATAAAATCATAATCACAGGAGACCCAAATCAGATTGTTAAAAAATATCATGAGAGAAGGGCAAGAGGCTCTCCACAGCATGGGCCCTTTTTCCCAAAAAGCACAACAGGTATTGTGAGAAGAACAATAAGGGGGATGCTTCCGTACAAAAAAGCAAAAGGGAAGAAATTATCAAATTTAAAGATTCATGAAGGAATTCCAAAAAATCTTGAAAAGGAAAATATGGAAAAAATAGAAAAGGATATTTCATCTGATTATATAACAGTCAAAGAACTTGCAATGAGAATTGGTGGAAAATGAATTCATAGCAAATCCAAATTGAGAAAGGCTCAAAAGTCTTTCTGTACAGAAAAGATTTCATCTTTGCTATACCTCCTGTAAACGAGCATCTGAAAACGTGAAATTATGACAACAAAAAAGAAACAAATTCAAGCAATAGGAAAGAGAAAGAAAGCTGTAGCCAAAGCTACAATCAAAGAAGGTAAAGGGGTTGTGAGAATAAATTCCAAACTGGTTGATATGATCGAACCAGATTATGTTAAAATGAGGGTGAGCGAACCATTAATACTAGCTGGAGATCTGGCTAAAAAAGTTGATATAAATGTAAAGGTTGTTGGTGGCGGAATATGGGGACAGGCAGATGCAGCACGAACTGCAATTGCGAATGCCCTTGTTGCATTCAGCAAGGATAATGAATTAAAGAAATTATTTATTGATTATGACCGAGCTTTGCTGATATCTGACTCAAGAAGAACAGAGCCGCACAAGCCTTCAAGAAGCAGTGCTGGACCCAGAAGAAAGAAACAGCAGAGTAAGAGATAGAATAGCTTTTTAAACTTTATAATAATAAAAAAATGTGATTCAGATGATCATACCTGTGCGTTGTATGAGTTGTGGAAAACCTCTTGGCGGTTTATGGGAGAAATACTGTGAAAGAGTTAGTATGGGAGAGAAACCAGCAAAAGTACTTGATGATTTAGGAATAAAAAACTACTGCTGCCGTTCATTATTTCTAACACACAGGGACTTGCTTCATAAAACCGGAAAATATAGGGTTTAAAAGGCATTCTATATTCTACAAAATATATTTTCCATATTCAAGTTGCTTAAATATGGAAAATTAAAGGTTTAGATACTTAAATTTTCAATAATTCAACATATATGGTGAGGAAGATGCAGACGCAAGCGAAAATGCCAGAGAATGTGGTAACAGAAACATCTTCAAGAGATATTGATGTTTTAGAGGCCCTGAAATCATACAAAATATATGATAGTACAGCTAATGCTTTTGGTATTGATGAGGAACCAGAAGGTAAATTACCAATTTATGTAGAACCTATGAATGGGGCTCTTGGTGTAACAGCTTTTTCTGAGGACAGCAAACCTGTCTATGTTAGTATAAATCGTGATAGGCCATTTGACAGAACAGAACGAATTACTCACCATGAATTAGATCATGTAAAGTCATCGAAAATTCTAATAAAATATATGGATATGCCTGATGAGGCTTCTGCATTAGCAACGGCATTAATCGAGGGTTATCCAGAATTTAGAAGATTCAAGTTCTGGTTTGATCAAAAAGATTATGAGAGGGCTGATAGGGTTGCAAAGTGGACGCCATACAAAGGTGCCCTTTATCTTGCGGGTCTTATTAATAGATATTATATAGGAAAATCAGGAACTGAATTTGGTTATACTGCATTCATAAAGGATATAAAACGCGAAAAGTCTGTTAAAAAAGTATTTGATAGATTTATAGCACAATACAAGGCAAAGATGAATTGAATGCATGTAAAATTTCACCAATTTCTTTAAATTATATTTATCTTTCTGAAATTCATTGTTCTTAAAATGAAATCCTATGTTGCTATTCAGGGGAATAATTTCTTTCAAGAACAATAAATAGAATATTGTTCTTAAAATAATATTCCCTATGTAACCATTTCCAAAAATGGTTTCCTTGCGCATTTTTTTCAAGAACAATAAAATTGAGTATTGTTCTTAAAATGAATCCCCTATGTAACCCAAGATATTGATTTCTTTCGAAGTTCTTTTTTAACTTGTGAATTTTCAAAAAACTTCAAAATAATATTCCTTTAAAAAAGTTAATTTCAAGGTAATATTGATAGATATGCTTTTTTACGACCTACACGTACATACAAAGGAATCAATTGGGGAAAACTCACTAGAAGAAATTGTTGCAATGGCTAAAAAACTGGATTTAAGAGGTATGGCTATTGCTAGGTATCATGATAATATAACTGAATTGCCAACAATAGAGGGCATTGACTTGATAAATGCTGTTATAGTTAAAGCTGAAACTCCTGAAGAACTAAACAGGATTGTTAAAGAGGTCAGAAATTCTGCTGAGATTGTCATGGTTCATGGCGGAAATTATGATATAAACCGCACAGCATGCGAAAATCATATGGTTGACATTCTATGCCACCCAGAACTAGGAAGAAAGGATTCCGGCTTGGACCATATCTGTGTTAGAGCTGCCAAAGACAACAATGTTGCTATTGAAATTAATTTCCGTGAAGTTCTTGAATCATTCAAAAGGCATAGACTGTATGTGCTTTCTTCGATGAAGAACAATATCATGCTCTGCAAGAAATATGAAGTTGATGTTGTTACAACATCAGCTGCAGTTTCAAAATGGGAATTAAGAGGAGGAAGAGAATTAGCCTCAATGTCCTATTTACTAGGATTGGATTTAGCATCAGCTATTGCAAGCGTGACCACAATTCCAGAGAACATAGTGAAAACAAACAGAGAGAAATTAAAAGGTAATCTCTGGGAAGGAGTTAAGTTAGAATAAACTAAAGTGATATTATGTCTGAACCAAAACCACTGCCACCAAGCTTGAGAACACAAAAGCGATATTTAGTATTTGAAATAATATCTGAGAATCAGATAGAATACGGCAATCTCATAACATCTATTTGGGACTCGGCAATTAATTTTCTAGGAGAGATTTTGTCAAGCAGGGCTGGTATCTGGATAATTCAAAACCTTTATGATGAAAAAACGCAGAAAGGAATTATAAGATGCAATCATGAATTTGTAGAAGAGGTAAGAACTGCATTATCATTGATACATGTTATCGGGGAAACAAAAGCAATTGTAAAAATTCTTGGGGTTACAGGAACTATAAAAAGCGCGAGAACAAAATACTTTCAAACAACTAATCTGACGGCATTTTCGGAACAGAAGTAAGAGGTTTTATTCATGTCATATGAAGAATTATTAAAACGTGCGAAAGAGGGAATGCCTACCACACAAACAAGTAGATTTGATATTCCACCTTTAGAGATTGTTACTGGAAAGACTACATCATTAAGGAATTTTGTAGATATAGCAAAAATTATAAGAAGAGACCCAAAACATATTGCAAAATACCTTTTCAAACAGCTGGCTATTCCTGGTGACATTAGGGGTAAAGAATTAATCCTTCAGGGCAAAATATCTCCTGGCTTAATAGAGCAAAGATTCAAGGATTATCTTGATATTTTTGTTTTCTGCAGCGAATGCAAAAAACCTGATACTATATTCACAAAGAATGACAATATAGTAACAATAAAATGCGAGGCATGCGGAGCAAGAAAGACCATGAAAGCCTAATTATTTTGACTATTAAATCAAAATGAAATCCACTTTGTAACCCACGAATATTTTCAGAGAGCAAAGCTCTCTGAAAGCTCAAACAAGCTTTGCTTGTTTGCAGCAATTCGTGGGTTTCTTTATGGATTTCTTTCGAAGTTCTTCCTTTCATCCCACAACTAAAGTTGTGGGTTTTCAAAGAACTTCAAAATAAATTGAAAAAGAATTTCCTCTTAACGAACATCTGAAATCTTAAGACAGCAACCTTGATTCATAATAATAAATATCTAAAAAGAAATGATATAATCTAAGTGAACATCTGAAAAAATATGTTGGGAATTTATGAAATTTTCAGTTAAGGTCTTCAAGAGGGAGAATGAAATACTCTTGGCCATCTGCGATCCATCAATTCTTGGCAAGAGCTTTGAGGAAGAACACTTACGCATAGAAATAAACCGCAATTTCTATCATGAAAAATATGCAGAAGAAGAGGAAATAATGTCATTAATAAAAAATGCAACAATTGTAAATGCTGTTGGGAAAGAAACAATAAAACTTCTTCTGAAAAATAAATATATAGAAGAGGGATGTATTATTAAAATAAAGGGGATTCCTCATGCTCAGATTATCACGATATAAAAGAAAAGGACAGTGGTTCATAATTTCTGCAGTTGTCATATCAGGAGTTTTTCTGGCAATATCAATTCTGCTGAAAAATTATGGTATTGATTCGAGCGCTGCTGCAATGGCTGATGATGATTTTTATTTCAGGAATGTGCAACATCAGCTGAATCAAACTATTTTGTTATCAAATTCTGAAACAAAAGAGAACAATGTAAATGAATTCATATATTTTGCTCAGGAGCGATTAGCAGCAAAAGGATATCTATTGAATATAACAATTCTTGATCTGAATAACAACAAATTCAATATTACTTTGTCATCAGATAGAATGAAAATAAGCTCTGTTGTGCAATATCCTTAATTTATTTTTTTAATAATCTACAAAATTCTTCCTCTATTTAAATTATATTTTCATACCTTAATTGATAGAAAAAATTAATGTAGTTTACTTCTGCTCTTCTTTGCTGCAGATGTCAATCCTCTAAAAACTCGTCTTCTTTGCCTGCAAATCCAATTTATTTTCTTGTCTGATTTGATAACTGGATGATGTGGATCAACCAGAATCACTTCAAAATACTTGTATTTTCCGTCTTCACCAACATAATAAGAATTTAATACTTCTAAATTTTGAAAAGCTCTACCAACTCTTTTCTCAGCAATTGACTGCAGGCTTTGCGAAGGTGTATAACGAAGCAAACCTCTTTTTGTCGGCTTTCTTCCCTTTCTTATTGTAGGTCTGCGACGACCTCCTTTTCTTATTGATATTCGTACAACAACAAAGCCCTGCTTTGCTCTGTAGCCTAACTGCCTGGCCCTATCAATTCGTGTAGGTTTTTCTATTCTTTTCATGGTCGGCTCTCTTCGCCATTTCATTACATTTTTTTGTGTTGCAGTCAGTTCTGCCATATGCAAACTCCTCATTTTCCAGTAGTTCTTCTTCAGTTGCTTTAAAATACAATCTTCTTATTGATATTGTATTATTAAACGCTAATATGTAAAATTGAATTTATAAACTTTCAATAACAAAATATTTAAAAGACTTTTAAAGATGTTTTGATGTTAGATATATAAATTGAATATAAAATTTAATTTAAAAACATTAAAAAGCAATAATTAACATATTAAAATGAGGTGAAAAAATGAATTCCGCTGTTAAATTTGTAATTGGAATAATCGTCTTCTTGGTAGGAATATACTGGTATGCAGCAGGAAGCTTCGGCTTGCCTGGTTTTGGACCATTGGGAGTAGAAGCGTTGACAGCACTAAAAACAGTATTAGTCGGTGTCATTGGTCTTGCACTGATATTCCTGGGACTGATAATTGCGTGGATTGAATACGAGGATATTAAATGGTCAAAGAAGAAAAAATAAATTTTTTATTTTTTGATCTTTCATTTTCTATTTTTGAAATTGTTACATAGGGGATTTCATTAATGCTACTTTATAAAAGTTAGAAAAAGTTAAAATTCCATCTGAATTTGAAATAGTTGATGTTCCAAAAGGAATCTATACT
>Ga0272448_1008167_pt1 | contig 10933 bp, 10 predicted proteins | sample YNPCB0191_FD_202220 | JGI IMG/M metagenome (GOLD analysis project Ga0272448, IMG submission 202220) | Hot spring sediment microbial communities from Yellowstone National Park, WY, United States - YNP-CB-019-1 | ecosystem: Environmental > Aquatic > Thermal springs > Hot (42-90C) > Sediment... | reverse complement strand
AGGTTGATACAGAGCAAGTATCCTGACGATTTTGCTGGTCCGATATTCAGATACGGTCCCTCTCGTCGTGCGCGAGGTGTTCCCCACGAAGTAGGCGAATACACGGATGAGTTCGGCTGCGTATGGCATGTTGCAGAGCCGGGAGTGATAGGTGAAGTGAAAGAGTGCCCCATTGCCGACTGGTCTGCGCTGGACTCTTACGAACTCCCGTGGGAACTTCTGGAGGAAGCGGATTTCTCACAAGTTAATAGAAGCTGTGCGGAAACCGACAAGTTCGTATTGGCTGGTACTCTTACAAGGCCCTTCGAAAGGATGCAGTTTCTCCGTGGCACCGAGAATTTGTTCTTGGACCTCGCTTATGATGTGCCTGAAGTCTATCGCTTGCGAGATATGCTCCACGAGTTCAGCGTTCGAGAATTGAAGATGTGGGCTGAGACGGATGTGGACGGCGTTGCGTTCATGGACGACTGGGGGAGTCAGACATCACTGCTGATCTCACCGGGCAAGTGGAGAGAGTTTTTCAAGCCTCTCTATGCCGAATACTGCAATATACTTCACTCGCGCGGCAAGTTTGTCTTTTTCCATTCGGACGGCAATATCGAGTCGATCTATGCGGATCTTGTTGAGATAGGGATTGACGCTGTCAATTCGCAGCTTTTTTGCATGGATATCGAAGACTTGGCTGCGAAATACAAGGGGAAAATCACCTTCTGGGGTGAGATCGATCGGCAGCACATATTGCCTTTCGGAACGCCGGAGGAAGTTCGTGATGCAGTGCGGCGAGTAAAACGCGCGCTTTACGATGAGACGGGCGGCGTGATTGCACAGTGCGAATGGGGCAATAAAGATCCTTTAGAGAACATAGAGGCAGTGTTCGACGAGTGGAACAAATTGGGTTAATTGGATTTGATCCAAGCGTGTCGGATGCTTCCCGGTGGATTTTGGATTGACAACCACATGGATAGATGCTACGATAACTTGTAGTGAACGGAGGTATCCGACATGAGTAGAGTATCGGAGGAGTTTGGTCGGCTGATCCACGATTTTCTGAAACGCAATAATCTGACTTTTCGTGCGGCGGCGCTCAAGACCGGTATCAGTGCGGCCTATTGGAAGGATATGTCCGACGGTCGTGTGCCTTCGGAAGAAGTTATTGAGAAGATATCGGCAGTTTTTTGCGAACTTGACGAAAACGAACTGCGCTATGCGGCGGGTTATGCGTCGAAAGCTGAAAAGATAGATGCTGTGAAGGCAGTGGAGTTTGCATTGCGAGGCAACATGCAGATTCCGGAGGAAGGTAAACAGCAGATTATCGATTTCGTCAAAGAAATTAAAGAGCGCTATTCCAAGGAGAATTCTGCCAATTGACAAAGCTCCACTTTGAGGATGAAGCGGAGCTGTTCGCGTATAAGGCGTGGAATACTCTTAAGCTGGAACCGCCGGTCGACCTGAATGTAGTGGCTGGAAAGTTGGGCATTAGAGTCGAGGAGCGCCAGTTTATCGAGGAGATCGACGGCCTCTACATCCGATTGCCTGGGATACCTCCGATCATTGCGATCAACAATTCCTATTTGAAGCCGCCTGTCCGACGCCGATTTACCCTTGCCCATGAGATTGGTCATCATTTGTTGGGTCGTCGCGTATCGGCAGATGAGAAATTGTTCTTTTTTGACACTCCTAAGACTCAACGCACACTGGTAGAAAGGGCGTGTGATCGGTTTGCAGTCTTGTTGCTGATGCCTGAAGAACTGGTAAGGCGCTACTATTCAGAGCTATCTTACAACAGTGAAAACCGAGTTGCGATTATGGCTGAACGTTTTGGCGTGTCAAAATGGGCTCTTCGTCGACGACTGAACGAATTAGGTCTACCTATGCGTGCCCAACGCGCGAAGTAAAGTCATGAACTAAACCTCTTCTTTTCACGGATTGGACAGATAGTGTACGGTATAGCTTGACCCGAGATAAGTCGGAATGCTATAATTTAAATGCATCGTTTGGAAAGATTAGACAGATTCCCCACTTAGGAGCAATACCACATGGCTGACGGCAAAGCCGAGAAAGTTGATCTCAACGAAGTAGACGAGCAGAATACTAAGCCGGAAGAGACCAAATACAACGCAGATAATATCCAAATACTCAAAGGTCTGGAAGCTGTGCGGATGCGCCCTGCTATGTATATAGGCGACACGGGCGTAAGAGGGCTTCATCACCTCTTTACTGAGGTAGTTGATAACAGTATTGATGAGCACTTGGCTGGGTGCTGCACTCGGATAGACGTGATCTTGAGAGCGGATAACGCGGTGACCGTCAAAGATAACGGGAGCGGCATACCCGTAGATATTCACTCGGAAGCTGGCGTTTCGGGCGTCGAAGTGGCTATGACTATGCTGCACGCCGGCGGCAAGTTCGATAAAGGACACTACAAAGTTTCTGGCGGATTGCACGGGGTAGGCGTTTCTGCAGTGAATGCCTTGTCGGAGTGGTGCGAGGTTACCGTTTGCCGCGACGGCAAGTGTCACTACCAGAAGTATCATCGGGGCGTTCCAGAGGAACCGCTAAAGGTGATTGGTAAGGCCAAAGGCACCGGCACAACTACTACCTATCTTGCAGATTCCGAGATATTTGGCGAGATCAAGTATCATCCGGACCTGTTCATTAGCCGGTTGCGTGATCTTGCATATCTGAATCCAGGACTAACGATTACATTCACTAACGAACAGGCAGAGGACGAGGAAGATAGATATAAGGTCTTCCATTACAAGAATGGCATAGCCGAGTTTGTGGAACAATTGAACCGCAACAAGAATCCTCTGCATAAGGTTGTTTACTTCTCCGGCGAGCGCGACGGTGTGATGGTGGATGTTGCGCTCCAGTATAATGAGACTTTTCAAGAAAATATCCTTACCTACGCCAACAATATCCATACCCAAGAAGGCGGAACACATCTATCGGGTTTCAAGACAGCTTTAACGAGAGTCTTGAACAACTATGCGCGGAAAGTCGGGGCGCTTAAAGAAAAGGATCCGAACCTTGCTGGTGAGGACGTGCGGGAGGGTCTTGCTGCGATTATATCGGTCAAGATTACAAACCCGCAGTTCGAGGGTCAGACTAAGACCAAGCTGGGTAATAGCGAGGTCGAAGGAATTGTAAACTCGTTTGTGGGCGAGAAGCTGGCAGAGTTTCTTGAGGAGAACCCGACGGCTGCCAGGCGGATTATTGACAAGGCGCTGACAGCTCATCGTGCGAGGGAGGCGGCGCGCAAGGCGGCGGAGATGGTCAAGCGCCAAAGTGCGATGGAGAACTCTTCGCTTCCGGGAACGCTGGCTGATTGCATTGAGCGTGATGCGTCGAAATGTGAGTTGTTCCTGGTGGAGGGTCAGAGCGCCGGCGGCAATGCAAAGGCGGGTCGGAACAAGATGTATCAGGCGATTCTTCCGCTGCGAGGTAAGATCCTGAACATCGAAAAAGCGCGTATGGACAAGGCTTTGGAGAACGAACAGATCAAGGCACTTGTGGCAGCACTGGGAACGGGCATTACTCATAGCTCAATGGACAGCGATAATGCGGGCGAAGGAGAGCTCGAGTTTGGCGATGAAAGCGGCAAGAAGAATGGCAACGGAAACGGCATCTCGACTTTTGATAAGTCGAAACTTCGCTACGATCGGATAATTATAATGACTGACGCAGATGTTGACGGAAGCCATATCCGCACACTTCTGCTTACCTTCTTCTATCGCTACATGAAGCCGCTTGTCGATGATGGGCATATCTACGTGGCGCAGCCGCCGTTCTACCGCATCAAAGTGGGCAAGGACAAAGTGCTCTATGCGATGGACGATGCCGAGTTGCAGGAAATAATGAAATCACTTGGCAATAAGAAGGACGTAACGGTGACGAGGTTCAAAGGTTTGGGCGAGATGAACGCAGAGGACCTTGCTGAGACCACGATGAGCATGGAGACTCGAACCATTAAACAGGTGACCGTTGAAGATGCGATAGAAGCGGACGAAATGTTCACCATCCTGTTGGGTGACGCAGTAGAGCCACGAAAACAATTTATAGAAGCCCACGCAAAGGAAGTTTGGAACGTAGACTGGCACGCATAAGACCTGCGGAGGTCGGAAGCGTGAGCGTTTTTGGATCCCCCATTACCATTGGGTAATGGGGGAATTTTCTAACCGGTTTTGCAAGTAGTATTTCAGAATGTGCTGCGTTGAGACCCCTATCAATACCAATGGCTGAGCATATTGAAGTAGATTCCGTTTGTTGAAAGCGGCGAGTCCGCGAGTCGGCGCAGATCGGGGGCACTTAGAAGCCTTCGGCACCGCGACTTTGCCCTTTTCTGGTTTGGACTGCTGGTTTCATCGATCGGATCATGGATGCAGAATTTGGCTCAGGGATGGCTGGTCTATGAGCTTACTCACCGCAAAGACTATCTGGGATTTGTGGGGGCTGCCGGCACACTTCCAATTTTATTTCTTACGCTTCCTTCGGGAGTTATCGCTGATCGATTCAACAAGCGGCGAATAACGATCATCACTCAAACCCTCTTGGCTGCACAAGCTCTTGCGCTTGCTGTTCTTGCTTACTACGAGATTGTTCGACCATGGCACGTTTTGCTGCTGGCTTCGTTTGCTGGGTTGGCTAACGCGCTTGATGTGCCCGCAAGACAAGCGATGACTATCGAGCTGGTAGGTAGGGATGACCTACTCAATGCGGTGGCACTGAACTCATCTGCGTTTAACAGTGCGCGAATTGTCGGACCTTCGATCGCCGGCATTCTCATTGCGGCTGGCACTGGGAGTCCGGTCAGCAAGCCAGCGCTATGTTTCTTAATTAACAGCATAAGCTATCTTGCAGTGATCGTGAGCCTTCTCATAATTCGCCCCAAGCCAGTAAAGGGAAGCAGTCGGACAGAGCCAATGCTTGCTCAGATCCGTGAAGGAATAGCCTTTGCGCGGCGCAATGTTCTGATAAGAAGTCTGTTGGTGCTTACGGGTTTTGCCAGCGTTTTCGCACTGCAATATCCGACTGTGTTGCCCGCTTTCGCCAAGGACGTACTAAAGGTGGATTCAAGAGGTCTTGGAGCAATGATGTCTGCGGCGGGTTTAGGAGCGCTGTCTGCCGCTATATTCGTGGCAGCACTAGGTCACCTGTTCAAGCCGAAAGCTATGGTTACACTCGGAAGCATACTTGCGCCGTCAGGGATATTGGCGCTATCCGCAAGCCGCAATTTTGTCCTGTCAATCGGATGTCTTGTGGTTACAGGCTTTGGCATGATGTTGTTTTTGGCGGTGTCAAACACGATAGTTCAGGTGGCTTCGCCGGATGAGCTACGCGGGAGAATGCTGAGTCTTAGAACTTTGGTGTTTATGGGTTTGACGCCGTTAGGTGCGCTGCAGATAGGAACTGTCGCTCAGCACATGGGAGTGCAAACTTCAATGGCCGTGGGTGGAATAATATGCATTGCAGCGGCAGTTTACTTTGCGTTTTTCTCGCGATTTGTTAAGGACGAATGCGCATCTTAGCTTACTGCGGTGACTTTGCAGCTCGACCACTCTTCGGTATTCGGTAATTTAAGTGTAGCTGCAAAGTCACCGGCTTCTTGTCTGCCTCAATTGCCTACAGCTCTTGGCGTCCGATTTCTCTGAGTTCAAAGTGACAAATGAACAGCTAACTTAGAACGTGCTTGCCTAAAGCTGACCGGCAGCCCATAGTGCTCCCCGTGTGAGGAGAACGCCGAACATTTCGTGTCGGCAAGCCGCGGGATCGTGTCCGAGAGCGAGCCAGAACACTCTTCCCTTACCCCAAGACTTGGTCCATGCAACCGGCATTTTGTCGCCTCTCCATAGCGAGGATGCTAGAATGTTTACCCTTGGGTCGTAGTCGGTCACGTACATCTCGTCCGTCACAAAGAACTCGTCAAGGTCTTTTGTTATCGGATTTTCCGGATCGACTACTTGCACCTGATACTGGCGATAGGCTGGGTGAGTAACAAACCAACCGCCTACCATTGCTCGATACTCAGGACAATCGCGGAACGAGTCGGCAGCCGAATGAATGCCAACGTAGCCCTTGCCACTTGCCACCCAGTTCAGCAGTCCGTTTTTCTGAGCGTCGGTGAGTTCACCTATGGTGTAGTAGAATACGATTACGTCATACGGTTCCAAATTCGGTGCTTCCAGTATCGAGAGATCGTTATTCACGCGAGTGATCTCAAACTGTCCGGAAGCCTCGAGAATCTTCTGAATCTCGTCCCCGCACCCAATGCCGTCGTGAATCTCGCCTCCTGCGAAGACAAGCGCTTTTACTTTTGCCATTTTGCCTCCAAATTATCTTGCCGCTCGAAGCCCGAACTCCAAGCATCTGCAGTTATCGAATGGAACATTGGACGCGGAATTTGTCATATCCTTCCTATACAAAGTCGAAGCCGCATTTGGATTCGTAAGTTAAGTAGAGCAGCGTTGCGTGGCGCGGAGTTTGTCCTATGTTGGAAGGAATGCCTGCATGCTCTGAATAACCCCAACGATGGACGAGCGTCTTATAATGAACTCGTCCAATGCTCGATTTTTCGTTGGGGGGTAACAAGAGCTCTGGTCAAGATCAGTAGGCGCGAGTTTCTGGAAAAGAGCGGGCGATCGGTAGAATACTTTTGAAAGCGGATATGCCGAATAGCTGAATGATATGATATACAAGGCCGAATACGTCTTGCCGATGAACGGCAGTGTCGTTGAGCACGGCGAGATGCTGGTGCGCGAAGGTCGGATTGCGGCAATAGGAACCGAGCTTGACGATAAGTATCCTGACGAATTAGTGCGAGATCTAGGACGATGCGCGATCTTGCCGGGGTTTGTCAACGCGCACTCGCACATTGAGCCGACGTTCAGACGTAATACGCTGGATGCGCTGAATCTGTGGGAATGGGTCGAAGAGCTGGGTTTTCGAAAGAACTCTGCTCTGAGTCGTTATTTGCTGCAGTTTTCGGCGTTGGTGGGTGCGGCAGAATGTGCACTTTCCGGCATAACGTGTGTGGGCGATTGTTCTTTTTCCGGAGCCGCTGTTGAAGCTGTGACGGCGGCTGGTCTGCGCGGAGTCGTTTATTTGGAGATATTTGGTCAGAGCGCTGGTGATCGCTTCCGCGCAAATTTCGATGAGAAGTTGGAACTTGTTAGCAGACTGCAGAAGACTGTTCCCAAACGCTTGAAAATCGGCATCTCGCCGCATTCAGTATACACTTCCGACCGTGGAACTTTGGAGCTATGTGGTGATGCGTGTTCGCGACTTGGGTTGCCGGTCGCCGTTCACGCTGCTGAGACTACTGCAGAAGCGGATTATCTGCTTCGCGGAGTCGGACCAATTGCTGATATGCGGCGGCGGATGGGCTATGAGCCGATGGTTGCAGGACTTACGCCGGTGGAATACCTAGGAGAAGTCGGGTTATTGCTGGAAGGAGTTTGCTTAGCTCACTGCGTGCACGTGTCTGAGGACGAAATCGGCTTAATTGCAAGTTCTGGTGCATCGATTGCTCATTGTGCACGCTCGAACGCTTATCTGGGCTCGGGAGTAGCTCCTATAGCAAAGCTATGCTCTGCAGGCGCAACGGTTGGACTTGGCACGGACAGCGCAGCAAGTTGTATGAGATTAGACTTCTTTGAAGAAATGCGCTTTGCTCTAGGGTTGCAGCGAGCATACGCGAAGGATGCAGGTGTATTTACGGCGAAGGACGTGCTGTCGATGGCTACAATTGACAGTGCAAAGGCACTTGGACTTGCCGACTGTATTGGCACGCTTGAGCCAGGCAAGTGTGCTGATTTTATAGCGGTGAATATCAGCCGGATGTTGCCAAAGGAAGACATCTTTTCCGCGGTGATATCCAGGGCACCGTCCGACGTAGTACTTACCGTAGTAGACGGAGTTGAAGTAGCAAGAGACGGAGTGCCGTTACGGGTCGATCTTGAAGAGTGTCGGACTCGATTGGCAGAATACGCGGATGGGTTTAGGACCAGCTAAGAACAGATACGTTGCTATTGGGGTTGCATTCGTTGGTGCGGCTGTTGTTGCCTCACTTTGGAGGTTTAACCCGTGTGCAAGGTCGTATAACGAATACATAGTCGGCAACCTGATTGGGTTATTGCTGATTCCAATGCTGAGCATATTGCTCGTCTTCCGGATGGAGCCTCAGGAGTTTGGTTTTGGATTGGGCTCGTCGAAGCGCGTATGGTTGGTAAGTGGTTTGCTGTTTGTAGGTTTGATGGCAATATTGCTGATAGGAAGCAGATGGCAATCGTTTCAGAGCTACTATCCCTTGTTCAGGCATTATCCGGAGTTTCGTGAAGCATTTGTGAACTATCCGCGAGTCAATCCGTTTATGCAGGCTCCGATGCTTATGCTATATGCTGAATTGAGCTATGGGCTGTATTTGTTCTGTTGGGAATGGTTTTTTAGGGGCTACCTGCTATTTGGTCTGTCACGTTTGATTGGTTGGGCAGCTATCTTGGTCCAAGCCGTTGCATTTGCATTGTTGCATTACGGAAAACCGCCTACTGAGGTTATTGCATCGTTTGGCGGCGGGGTAATCCTCGGTATGATAGCGTTGAGTGCGAAGTCGTTTGTGCCGGGCTTCGTAATGCATTGGGCTGCGTCAGTATTGTTTGACTTCCTCGTAGTTATCGGTAGGGTTCATCATTCTTGAATTATTGTGCGTTAACCTGATAAGATGTTCGAGTCTTTCGGAGGAGGCGTGGTTTTGGAAAGCATTCGATTGGAAACATCAACAAGAGAGATTGACGGTGTCAAAGTACTTGACGTGACGGGAGAAATAGATGTCTACACGGCTCCGCAGTTCAAGGAAGCCGTCAATGGTATCCTCGAAAGCGGACAGAAGCATCTGATCATAAACATGGCCGGTGTTACCTATATGGATAGCAGCGGTTTTGGAACGCTATTATCTGCAACCAAGCGATTGCGGCCGCAAGGCGGGACGGTAAACCTGGTGAAGTGCAACAGCTCCATTGATCGGATTCTTCGCATAACTAGGCTTAACACGATATTCGGAACCTACGACAGCGTCGAAGAAGCGATTGGAGCCGTGGCCAAGAACTAATCTAGCAGCCGTCTTTTTTCGATGTAGGAAAGATATATTATCCGGAATACTTTCGGATAAGTCCTACGACCTTTCCAAGAATTCTGATTCTTTCGCCTTCAATCTCAATCGGCGGATAAATTGGATTGGAAGGCAGTAATCTCGGGGGGCGAGATTTCGTATCCAATCGCTTGACTGTGGCTTCATCGTCGATCAGGGCTGCTACGATATCGCCATTTTCGGCTGTGGGGCGACTCTCGACTATTATCGTGTCGCCGTCTAATATGTGATCGCCGATCATGCTATCGCCCTTCACTCTAAGCGCAAAAAGCTCGAACGAACGTGAAGCGACCTCTTCCGGAATATGGATATACGACTCAACGTTTTCAACAGCCAATAGTGGTTGTCCGGCGGCTATGGTTCCAAGCAGCGGTATGACTCTGGAAGTCGAGGTGTTCGTCGAGTTGCCCGGTATCGGCGAGAGTATGCGAATGCTCCTAGATGTGCTTTCGCGCTCAATCCAGCCTTTTTTCTCCAAAGCCGTAAGATGGACGGTTACACCTCTTAAACTAGATATGCCTAGTATCCTGCCCAATTCCCTTATCGAGGGTGCGTAGCCTTTTTCTGCACGATAATCTAATATAGCCTGCAGCACTTCGCGTTGCCTGGGCGTGAGCTTTTTCATTTGCTTGATTCCTTATTGTGGTAATTCGATTAGCGGCATTGTATACTAGACACAGGTCTACAGTCAAGCGGCTTTTCTTGTGAGCGTTCGTCGGTTACTGTATAATGGACATTGAGGATGATTGAGCTAGTTGTGGGATCACGTGGCAGTCGCTTGGCACTGCTGCAGACGAGGTCTGTAGTGGAAAGGCTGGAGCGGTTGCAGCCAGATGTGCGCTGCCGAATACGGGTGATAAAGACAAAAGGAGATATGGTGCAAAGTGCGCCTCTTGCGACACTCGGCGGCAAGGGGCTTTTTGTCAAAGAAATCGAGCAAGCAATACTTGCGGACGAGATTGACTTCGCTGTGCACAGTGCAAAAGATTTGCCGTCTGAGACGGATGAGCGGCTGTGTGTTGTCGCTTATACAGAGCGCGAGGATCCCGCGGACGCTTTGGTGTCTAGGTTCGGCAGACTGAACGAACTGCCCAGCGGAGCGGTTGTGGGTACGAGCAGCACAAGGAGGCGTGCGCAGTTGTTGCATGCACGTCCTGATGTCAGAGTGACTGATCTGCGCGGGAACCTGGACACGCGGTTGCGAAGGCTGGACGAATGCAAGTATGATGCTGTGGTAGTGGCATACGCAGGGCTTCGGAGGATGGGTCTTCAATCGCGCATTACGGAGATATTGGGTTTCGATGTATGTCTACCTGCAGCGGGTCAGGGAGCGTTGGCTGTGCAATGTAAGCCCGATAACCGAGCAGTTGGCCTGCTGCACATGCTCGACCATCCGCAGACGCGCAGATGCGTAACGGCCGAGCGAGCGCTGCTTGGGCATCTTGGAGCAGGTTGTCAAACGCCGGTAGCAGTGCTTGGTCGTGAAACTAGCGGCATAATAGATCTAGAAGCTGCGGTTTTCGGGCTAGACGGTTCAAGATTAGTAAGGATGAGCGAAAGCGGCAGCGCGACGAATCCGGCAGAGATTGGAATCCGACTGGCACAAAAGATGACGGAAGAGCCTTTGACGGAGGAGCTTCTAGAGGAGGCACGAACTGGTGCTGAGCGAAAAGACATAGGAGCGACTTAATCAGTGATCATTGATGTTGACGTATTGGTATTGGGTACAGGAATAGCCGGCCTGAGCTTTGCTCTTAGAGCATCTGAATATGGCAATGTTGCTCTGGTAAC
>Ga0272448_1008164_pt1 | contig 10938 bp, 5 predicted proteins | sample YNPCB0191_FD_202220 | JGI IMG/M metagenome (GOLD analysis project Ga0272448, IMG submission 202220) | Hot spring sediment microbial communities from Yellowstone National Park, WY, United States - YNP-CB-019-1 | ecosystem: Environmental > Aquatic > Thermal springs > Hot (42-90C) > Sediment... | reverse complement strand
GCGCACTTCCAACTTGGGTTCAGGTATTTTGGAAGGGTTGGGCATTCTGGATGCGCAAGGCAATATCCGCCCGTACGATTCATCCTACGCTGGACATTTCCTGAAGCTGCTCAACGATAAAGCCGATTGGCAGGTGATCAATCGCGGGGAAGTGATTGAACAGGTTGCTGGCGGAATCCAACCGGTGGAAAAAGACATCAAATTCAACCTGGAACCGGAGTGGGTCTCTGTCATTTTATTGGCTTTGGTGTATAACGGCGATATTGTCATCAGCCTGGACGGCCGTGAAGAATTGGACGCCAGTTCCCTGGAGCGTGCCTTAACCCGCTCAATGACCGATATCATCAACTTCCGTTTCTACAAACGCCCACGTACCTTACCCATCAACCTGTGGAGCATGATTTTCGAAGGATTAGGATTACCGCCCGGACTGGTTAGGGATGAAAATACACGAGAAAATGCTGTCACTGAATTACAGCGGCTGGTGCATGCAGAATTAGAAATGGTCGTTCAGCTGCAAAACCGGTTGGAACAGGGTGCGCAACTATGGAACACACCGATCTTTACCGACCGGTTAACTTTTGTGGTGGAACAGGGCACGGTGGTAGGCAGCGATGCCCCAGATTTTTCTCTATCCAGTTTGGATCTTTTACCCGGCCTGCGCGGATACAAAAAATTTTTGGAAGAATTGAATAAATACACCACCGTTGGAAAATTGCGAAATCTGCGCTACACCCCCGGGCAAATTCAGGAAAACTTGGAGTACCGGCTCACCGTTCAACGGGCGCGCCAGCTTTTGGATGCCGTCAATCAAATCCAACCCTACACCACATATTTAGCTGAAGCCCAGGCTAACCTGCCAGAAGATCATGAATGGACCCAGCATGCCCGGCAAACCCAGAAAAACACACTGGATTCAATCCGCCGGTTTGGCAAAGGCAATGCAGCTTTAGATCTGCAGGCTTTAATCCGGGAGCTGACCCATTTAAAGCAAGAATATATCACCATATACAGTGACCTGCACCGTAAATCGGTGCTCACCGCCAGCGGTGACGATTTGCGCCAGCGCCTTTACCGGGATGCGCGTTTTGAATCTATGCGTGCGCTTTCCGCCATTGAGTTGTTGACGCGCAGCGGTGATTTTGAATTCTGGAAGCAGCAGCTCACCGGGTTGGTTTCATGCCGCGAGTTCCATGAAGGCGTATTGACCGACTCACCCACCTGTCCCTACTGTCATCTGCGGCCCGCGCAGTTGCGCACCCTCGTCCATGCCGACGCACTCGTTCAACAACTGGGCGAAAAACTGGGCGACTTGCTGATCAACTGGCGCAAAGCCCTGCGCGACAATCTGAACAGTGATACCGCCCAACACAGCCTGGAAGCCATGTCGCCTGCTGAGCGTAAACCGGTGGAGGATTTCTTGCAGCAAGGCGATGACGCAGAAACCCTGCCGGCGAACTTTGTCCAGTCAGCCATCCAGGCATTGCGCGGGATACAGGCAGTAACTTTGCCGGTGGATGCGCTGCTGCAAGCATTAAAAGCCGGCGGGCTGCCCTGTACACGTGAAGAACTGCAAAATCGTTTCAAACAGTTTTTAGACCAGCAAATGCGCGGCCATGATGCTGGCAATACCCGCCTGACACTGGACCAATAATTTCAAGAGGTCAGATGACAGTCATTGTTAAACGAAAATCCCCCGCAATGGGGGATCTCACGAGCGGCTCACCCTGGGCCTTGATTTCATTATTTCCCGCCGTATTCCAGCGGAGGCTGGGACACGCTACGAGTGACCGGGGTCACCAGGCTAAGCCCCCAGTTTTCATGGGGGTTACGATACCGCTCTTCATCATTTTAGCAGAAACGACCTGAAAGAGGTATTTTCATGACCGAACATCAAGCCGAACTCTATCAACAAGCTAACAGCGAATCTTCCCCCGAAGAGCAGGCCAAACGCGAAGAATACCGCCGGCGATTAGCAGAATATCTCAAAGACCCCGCCTTTCGCGCCATTGAAGGTTTCCCCATCGGAACGGATGAGGATATTCTGGCGCTCTCGGATCCGCCCTATTACACCGCCTGCCCCAACCCCTTCCTGCCGGAAATCATCGAGCAGTGGCAGCAGGAGCGGGAGGAAATCCGGCAAAAGCTTGGATTAAAAGACGAAAAATACCAGCGCGAACCCTTTGCAGCGGATGTCAGCGAGGGCAAAAACGACCCGATTTACAACGCCCATTCCTACCACACCAAGGTGCCGCACAAAGCCATTATGCGCTACATCCTGCACTACACCGACCCCGGTGACATTGTTTTCGACGGGTTTTGCGGCACGGGCATGACCGGTGTAGCAGCGCAACTGTGCGGCGACAAGAAGACCGTGGAAAGCCTGGGTTACCGCGTGGATGACCAGGGTGTGATCTGGGAGGGCGAGAAAGCCATCTCGCGCCTGGGCGCGCGCAAGGCGGTGTTGAACGACCTCTCCCCCGCTGCCACCTTTATTGCCTACAACTACAACACACCGGTGGATGCGGCTGCCTTCGAGCGCGAAGCCCGGCGCATTTTGCGCGAGGTGGAGCAGGAATGCGGCTGGATGTACGAAACTTGGCATCCCAATTGTGACGACCCACACCGGGTAAAAGGTAAGATAAACTACACCGTCTGGTCAGATGTCTTCGTCTGTCCAAACTGCGGCCAGGAGATGATTTTCTGGGATATGACAACTGATCAAAAAGCTGGAGTTGTAACTGATACTTGGAACTGTCCGAGATGTTCTTCTTTACTTGCAAAAAATCCCAGCAAAGAAAGCGGAGCATTAAAAGCTGAATATGCTTGGAATACGTTTCTTGATAAAGAAATAAATAATACTGTTCGCCAAGTAAAGCAAGTTCCAGTGATGATTAATTATCACTTAGGAAAGAAGAGATTTGAGAAAAAACCTGATGATTATGACTTTGAAATTATCAATAATATAAACGGCCAAATAATCCCCTATAAAATACCAACAGAAAGAATGCCTGAAGGCTCAGAGAGTAGACGAAATGACGATACCGGATTAACAAATGTTCATCATTATTACTCAAGACGCAATTTATGGATTCTCGCAAAAATCCAAAACTCAATAGTAAGTGGTAATTTTGATAATCGTTTGAAACATTATTTGGAAATCTGGTTTACATCTTCTCATTCGCGTTTACACAAATTGAACCGTTATATGTTTGAGCATCACAGACATGTTGGTCCTTTGTCCGGAACCCTATACGTTAGTTCCACGCCTGTAGAAATATCACCTTTTTATTTTGTAAATGAAAAACTGGAGGATCATCTTTCTATTCAACTTCCTCAACAGAAAAAGATAATATCTACAACTTCATCCACTTCGTTAGATATTCCTGCTGAATCCATTGATTACATTTTCGTTGATCCGCCATTTGGCTCTAATCTAAATTATTCCGAATTGAATTTCCTTATTGAATCTTGGATTAAGGTTATCACTAACTCCCAAGAAGAAGCCATTATCAATAAATATACACACAAACTAATTCCTCAATATGCTGAATTGATGACCTCATGCTTTTCTGAGTTTATAAGGATTATTAAATCGGGCGGTTGGATTACGGTTGAATTTCATAATTCACAGAATCAAATTTGGAATGTAATTCAAGAATCTCTTCAAAAGGCATATTTCATAGTAGCAGATGTGCGTGTTCTCGACAAACAAAAAGGGACGACAAAACAATTGTCTACCACTGGCGCTGTAAAGCAAGACCTGATTATCTCCGCCTACAAGCCCAACGGCAACCTGGAAAAGCGCTTTAAACTGAAAGCCGGCACAGAAGATGGCGCCTGGGAATTTGTGCGCTACCACCTGGGCAAGCTGCCGGTGGTAAACGAAGCCAATGGTGTCCCGGCGGTCAACGCTGAACGGCAAGCCTTCTTGCTCTTTGACCGCATGGTAGCTTTCCACATCCAGCGCGGGGTGATGGTGCCGCTTTCGGCGCCCGAGTTCTATGCCGGGTTGGAGCAGCGCTTTACCCGCCGCGACGGCATGTATTTCCTGCCCGACCAGGTGGCCGAATACGACCGCGCCATGCTCAACGCAGAAAAACCGGTGCAGCTCACCCTGTTTGTCAATGATGAAAAGACCGCCATCACCTGGCTTCGGCAGCAGCTGGATCCAGCCTCCGGCGGCGAACCCAAAACCCAGGGCGACCTGACCAACGACTTCAACCGCGTGATGAACCGCGCCAAACACGAGCAGCCATTAGAGCTGATCGAGATCCTCAAGCAGAATTTCCTGCAAGATGCAGAAGGCAAATGGTACGTGCCCGATCACAACAAAGCCAGTGACCTTGAAAAGGTGCGTCAACGCGCCCTGCTCAAGGAGTTCAAAGAATACACCGAAAGCACCGGCAGGTTGCGTGTCTTCCGCAGTGAAGCGGTGCGTGCCGGCTTTGCGGATTGCTTCAGGCGCCAGGACTACGAGACGATCATCAAGGTCGCCGAGCGTCTGCCGGAAGATGTGCTGCGAGAAGACCCCGATTTGCTGATGTACTACGACAGCGCATTGTTAAGGAAGAAGTAGGAGCTGAAAAAGATGAGTAAACAAATCGCTTCAAACCGGCACGCCCTATTTGACATTTCAAGTGATTCATGCTATAAAATAAGCACATCCCCCCTGTTCCTTCGGGGGCAGGGTGCGAGGCGGGGAATACCCGCCTCTGCTTATTTAAGCAGGAGAAATCAATAAAGATGGTAGGGGGAAATCTGATCCCATCTTATGTGTATGTGGATGGATTTAATTTATATTACGGGGCGGTTAAGGGGACCGCTTATAAATGGCTGGATATCCAAAAAATGGTGCAACTGATCCTGCCAAAAAATCAGATCCTGAAAATAAAGTATTTCACCGCTTTAGTCAACGCCCGACCGCAAGACCCAGATCAACCCATCCGGCAACAAATGTATCTGCGCGCATTGAAGACAATCCCCAATTTGGAGATTGTCCTGGGTCATTTTTTAACCCACCCGGTCCGGTTGCCGTTGGCGAACCCAACACCCGGGCAGAATTCATACGCTGAAGTCATTAAAACCGAAGAAAAAGGATCGGATGTAAATATTGCCACGCATTTGCTACACGATGGATATCAGGGGACATACGGTGTGGCAATTGTGATCAGTAACGACTCGGATTTAGTTGAAGCAATTAAGATTGTTCGGAATGAACTAAATAAAGGGGTCATTGTACTTAATCCTCGCCCAAATTCTCCAAGCCAGGAGCTAAAACGTACAGCAACTTTTGTAAAAGATATTCGGCAGGGCGTTCTGGCAGCCAGTCAATTCCCAAACACCATGCAAGATAAAAATGGCACATTTACAAAACCAGCAAATTGGTAAAAGTTCAATGAATGCTGAATTATTGAAATACTTTCCTGCTCACATCCACCCCCTCACCCTGGTCAGCGACCCGGACCGCTTGCTGGCGGGTGAAGCGCTGATGGCAGAACTGACCCGGCGCGGGTTTCAGGTCATCCAGGAAGATGATCCGGTGCTCTTGCGTCACCGTATGGAAAAAGCGCGGCCCTTTACAGCGGATCACCCAATCATCTTAACCACCACCGGACCATTGGAAGATATTTCGTACGACCTCTATCAGGTCGCATATCGAATTCGTCTATCACTGCACCAGTATTTTCCCAACCTGGCGTACCCGGTCTTGCAAATGCTCAGTCCTGATCAAATTGAAATCCTTGAATCCCGCCCGCAGCCGGTCCAACCCTTGAGCCGGCAAAAAACCATTAACTACCTTTTACAAGAGGTTTTCAACGCCGATCCTGTTTCGCTATCTCAACCATACGCTTTGATTGCCTGGTTAAATGAATATCATCACCGGCAATCACCCCTACCCCAACTATTACGAACCAGCCTGGTAGACCGGTTGAAGGAATTTTCTGAATATCGGGAATGGAATATCGATCTTCTCATCAGGGATTCTCAAGCTTTCCAGGATTTTATCCAAAACCAGTGGCAGTTATCCATAGACCAATCTCTTTCAGGTAAACAGGTCAAAGAGGCTCCAGCGGGTTATGTCATTCCTTTCTCTCGCGATCCACAACTGCAAGATTTGGTGCCCAGTCTTGTGCGTCAGGGAACCATTCAGCCATTAAGAATAACTGACCAAAAAGAATTGCCAAAATGGACGCAACCCGGCGTCACAATGATCGATATTCGCCTTCAAAGATTAAAGACATTGTTGGAAAATATCGAAAGCCAATTGACAGAAATACAAAGCGGGCAAATGGGTTGGAATACCTGGCAAAATCTTGCCCGAGAATGGGCTGAGACGAGCAGTTACATGGCTCAGACTGATCTTGCGATTCAACCAGAGCAAAAATCACTTTTCCTAAAATCTATTTCAAAGTTAGATACGACATTTACAAACTGGCTTCTGAAAAACTATACTGCCCTGGGTGTACAGCGTTTACCTACTCCTCACCATGTACATCACATTCCCCACTATTTAGCTTATCAACATAATCTCGGAAATCTACGTAAAGCGGTGCTTTTGGTCATGGATTGTCTTTCGTTGGCTGATTGGCAGGTGATCTCTTCTGTGTGGACCAAACGACATGCCGATTGGAGGATGAACACTGAGATTTTGCTTGCCCAAATTCCAACCATCACATCCATTTCAAGATACGCCCTGATATCTGGCCTTCGGCCCGCTGATTTTCCAGGTGGAATTGATCCCAGTATTTCAGAAGCGCGAGCCTGGGAACTTTTCTGGTCCCGCGAAGGATTCAGTGAGGATACATGCAAGCTGCTTCCCCTTTATGATGATCGACAGATCGACCAACAACCAGAGCTACAAGATCCCAGGGTGAATTTTTGGTGCTTAATTGATGATATTATGGATAAATTAGCCCATAATGCCACACTCGGCGCAGCGGATCAGCAATCTTCATTACGATTATGGCTGGATCCTGCGCATGAGCAAAATTCATTAGCCCTGGAAAATCAACTTGACTGGTATTTAGATCACGATTTTTCCGTATTTATTGCCAGCGATCATGGGCATGTTGAAGCAACTGGCTTCGGTCAGCCATCGGAAGGCTTGCTGGCTCAAACACGTGGAAAACGCGCTCGAATTTATTTGGATCGACTGGCTGCTTTGAGAGTTCAAGATGCCTTTGCAGACACAATATTGTGGGATAATGACGGTCTTTTACTGGAACAAATGTCAGCACTTATGCCGATAAAACGAGAGGCGTTTACCACTGCCGGGGAGGTAGTTGTAACTCATGGTGGAGTTTCCATGGACGAAGTTATTGTTCCGTTTATTCTAATTACAAAAGAGAGAAAATAATGGATAAAGGTATTGGATTTAGCCGCACGATATTACTGGATTGGTTGGATGTGACCGCATCTTTGGCTGTTCAAAAGATGGAACCATCAGCTATCCGACAACGTTTAGCAGACACAATTTCAGGAACCGTTACCGGCACAGATGCCCAGCGAAAAACCATTGATGTCCTTTCAGCAATATGGGTAAAAACTGAGAAAACTGCTCCTCGCATCCACCAGGAAGCGCTTACGTTATTTCCAACTTTATCGTCATCCGATGAACGTCTCTGGCTTCATTATGGAATGACCCTGGTTTGCTATCCCTTCTTCAGGAAATGTGTCGCTGCCATTGGTCAAACCAGCCGTACTACAGAAATCATTACCCGAAAAATGATCAAAGACAGGATCGCCGGCGAATACGGTCACTTAGGTGCGTTGGACCGATCGGTAGAGCGCATCATTGCATCTCTGACCAATTGGGGAGCATTAGCACATACAGAACAAAAAAAGAATTATCGAATCCTTCTGCACAATTTTGCTTCTTCCGAAAATATCCAGAGCTGGCTATTAACTTGCGCTCTCCAAGCGCATCCGTCCGATGCCATCCCCTTTGACGACCTGGTCAATTTACCCGAACTCTACCCATTTAAAATCACTCTCGGGGTAGATAGCCTGCGAAGGGATGGGCATTTTGAGGTTCATCGGCAAGGTGGTGGGTTGGATATGGTGACTATAAAATAAAAAGGGTGCTCAAATTATCTATTTACAGGGGTAAATCAATGACGATTGCATCATCGCAAACAATTAAAGACCGCGCATTGAATCTTCTACACCAAATGATTGGGGAGGATAAAGACTTCCGCCCTGGTCAGTGGGAAGCTATCGAAGCAGTTGCCATAAAAAAGCAACGTGCGCTGGTTGTGCAGCGCACTGGATGGGGAAAGAGTCTGGTTTACTTTCTCGCTACAAAATTATTACGCGAGCAAGGTTCTGGCCCCACAATCCTAATCAGTCCATTATTGTCGCTGATGCGCAATCAAATTGAAATGGCTGGAAGGATTGGCATTCGCGCATTCACTATAAACAGCGCGAACAAGGAAGAATGGGCATCCATTGAGGAGGCATTAGCAAAGGACGAATGTGATTTAATGCTCATTTCCCCAGAACGATTAAATAATCAGCATTTCCTCAAAGAAGTCCTTCCACAAATTTCTGGGCGAATCGGTCTTTTTGTAGTGGATGAAGCGCATTGTATCTCCGATTGGGGACATGATTTTCGTCCGGATTATCGCCGCATTGTGCGCATTGTTCAGATGCTTCCAAAAGGCGTCCCCGTACTCGGAACAACCGCCACCGCCAACGATCGGGTTGTTAAAGATGTCCAGGCACAGCTAGGGCCTGAACTTACCGTTCATCGTGGTCCGCTAGCCCGTGAATCTCTACGTCTGCAGAATATTCGACTATCCAATCAAAGTGAACGATTGGCTTGGCTAGTGGAGAATTTACCGAAATTCAAGGGGAGTGGGATTATTTATTGTCTGACCGTTGCGGATACAGAACGGGTAACTGGATGGTTAAAACAGAAAGGCTTTTCAGCTGAGGCGTATCATGCTGGTGATGATGGCAATATGGATCGGCCGGCATTAGAACAGGCATTTCTCAACAATGAAATTAAGATACTGGTCGCTACTGTAGCATTGGGAATGGGCTTTGACAAACCAGATATCGACTTTGTAATCCATTTTCAACGTCCTGGTTCAGTTGTGGCTTACTATCAGCAGGTCGGCCGTGCTGGACGGGCGGTTGAAAAATCGTATGGCGTCTTGCTTAGTGGCGCTGAAGATGATGAAATCCAAAATTATTTTATTGAGTCAGCCTTCCCAAGTACACAAGTATTTCTAGACATCCTCCAAGAGCTTGAAAAAAGCGAAGGATTGTCATTGTATGAAATATTAGCCAGGGTTAACACATCAAAATCAATGGCGGAGAAAGCACTCAAGTTATTAGAAGTTGATGGTGCAGTCGGCCAGACCTTTGATAAAAAGGTACTTTATTTTCGCACGCCTAATCCATGGGTTCCAGAAACAGACCGAATTAATCGAGTCCTTGACTTGCGCAGATCTGAATTAGCTCAAATGCAAGCTTATGTGGATCATCCTGACTGCTTGATGAAATTTTTATTAGAAGCATTGGATGACCCAAACCCTGTTCCTTGTGGTCGATGTGCAAACTGTCAAGGAAAAGGTCTTTCCGCTTCCGTACCACATGAACTTGTGATCGAAGCAGAAAACTATCTAAAAGGGACACAAGTTCTCATCCAACCACGCAAACAATGGCCGATTGGTTTATTCCCAGATCAAAAACGCAATATTCCTCTTGAATTGCAAAATGCTCCAGGTCGTTCATTGTGCTATTATGGCGATGCCGGATGGGGAAAAATCGTTCAGACAGGAAAGTATCGGGAAGGTCATTTTCCTGATGAATTGGTTAATGCAGCCTCTCATTTAATTCTGGATTTATGGAAGCCTGAGCCTTTCCCTGACTGGGTTACTTCAATCCCATCCACCCGGCATCCGAATCTTGTCCCAGATTTTGCAGCCCGTCTGGCTCAATCGTTAGGTATTCCCTTCCACCCCGTTTTTCGACGAACGAGCGAAGCTCCTGAACAAAAAACTATGCAAAACAGCACCATGCAAGCGCGGAATGTGGTTGGTACAATAAGCATAGTTCCTCAACTTCCATCCGGTGCGGTTTTACTGGTGGACGATATTATTGATTCTGGATGGACATTAACCATGGCAGGATACTTATTAAAGGTAAATGGAAGTGGAACGGTTTTTCCATTTACTCTGGCTCAAGCAACTGGAAGGAATACCAACGGATGACCATTTCTCTTGATTCTCAAGCCATTCTTTTGTTGTGCTCTCATATTGGACTTTTATCAAATTCCGAATATGCATCATTGACACTGAAAGAATGGAACCCTTTAGCCAAAACACTACAATCCAACTCCATGCGTCCGGGTGATTTATTTGGGCTAACCCCGGAAGGGATCCAAAGTCAACTTGGAATTAAGCTAGAAGAAGCTGAACGTTATTACCGCCTTCTCCAACGCAGTGGCTCTTTAGCAATTGAACTAGAACGATTAGCATCGCTTGGAATTCATGTGATAACGAGGGCTGATCAAGAATACCCAACACGATATCGTCAGCGACTCAAGGAAAGCGCGCCTGCTGTTCTTTTTTATGCAGGTGAAAAAGCTCTTTTAGGCCAGCCAGGTATTGCAGTGGTTGGGTCGCGCCATCTTGATGAAGCTGGTAAGGCCTGTGCTGAATTTGTAGGTAATTCGTGTGGTTTATCGGGATTAGTTCTATATTCAGGTGGTGCAAAAGGCGTCGACACCATTAGCATGAATGCTGCATTAACTTCGAGAGGAACAGCTGTTGGAATACTCGCTGATAGTTTGGAAAAACCTATTCGGAATCCGGAAAATCGTGCAGCCATTGGACGTGGGGATTTATGCTTAGTAACCCCTTATTCTCCTAGCGCTCCATTTTCGGTTGGGACAGCAATGGGTAGAAACAAATTAATTTACACACT
>Ga0272448_1008163_pt1 | contig 10940 bp, 7 predicted proteins | sample YNPCB0191_FD_202220 | JGI IMG/M metagenome (GOLD analysis project Ga0272448, IMG submission 202220) | Hot spring sediment microbial communities from Yellowstone National Park, WY, United States - YNP-CB-019-1 | ecosystem: Environmental > Aquatic > Thermal springs > Hot (42-90C) > Sediment... | reverse complement strand
TATGATGGCGGCGCAATTATGCTAAGAGGAAACATAAGTATGTTTGCCAGAACAACTATCAACGACATCTCCAGGATTATTTATTGCGTGGATGGCTGGCGGAATATGGCAGGCTGGGGTGGCTGGACCTGGGTCTACGCCCGTACCAGCACCCAGGCGGCTCAAACAAATGCTTACTCTCCCCATGTGAGACATAATGGTCTGGTGGGTATGCTTTTTCTGGATGGTCATGCAGAGATGTTGAAGCTGGAAGATACAGCTACCAGTAGCAGTGCTGGAGTAGGTACGGTCTGGTATAAGAAATAGGAGGTGGGAAATGTTTTCTCGAAGGCGGTCTGGGTTTACCCTGATTGAACTTCTGGTTGTTGTGGCGATTATTGCTATTCTGGCAGCAATGCTTTTGCCAGCCCTGGAGAGAGCCAGACAAAAAGCCTATCAGGCAGCCTGTATGAGTAACCTGAAAAACATTGGTCTGGCTTTGTTTATGTACTGGGATGATTATGAGGGAAAGTTGCTTCCTCAGTACTGCTCTTATATGTCTGGAGAAAGTCCTCCTGTTCCCAGACCCAGTTATCCCGAGACACTTTACGTTCACGGTTATGTAAGGAATACTGAAGTTTTCCGCTGTCCTGCGTGGAAACACTGGGACCGTCGTAACTATGAGGACGTAAGGCGTGGGGATACTGGGGCTGGTTACTACACAGGAACTTCTGGTTCCTCGGCTACTTTCCTTTTCATCTTTGATTATCCAGCCAATGGTTGCTGGCCAAGGATGTCCAGAACTGAACTTTTAAGAAAGGTGAAGCGACCCCACGAATTAGTCTGTCTGACCGAGGGACCATGGCGCAGAAATGCAGGAGATGGTGGCTGTTACATGTACACTTTTGCTGCCCTGGATAGTGGTCCTACAGGTAACTACTACGGCCAGGTGGATAACCCTTCCTTCGCTCTTCATAACGGTGGTTTCAATTATCTTTTCTATGATGCTCATGTGGAATGGTTGCCGTTACAGGTTGCCAGGAACTCAAAATACTGGTACAACAACTGAAATCTGGTAGTGACAAATAAGACAGGAAAAGTTTTCACCCTCACCTTAATCCTCTCCCTTAAGGGAGAGGATATGTGGGTAAGGGATAGTCGTCTGGGGACAGGGTAGAAAAAGGCAGGAAAGACGGTAAAAAAGTAGTCAGCCAGCTTTCTAACAAGCGCGCAAATTTATTAAGGGGAATAAAATGAAGCAGTTAACAGTAGCACTGGTTATTTTTTTTCTTGTCCGGTCTCTGTGTTGTTTTGAGGTACAGGACTATGTCAGGATGCAGAAAAGAATGGTTTTTTATCAGCGAAAAACATATGGTTGTGGGATTTCCCGTTGTGTCCTGGGTTCTTCTGAAGAACAGAAAAAATACCGCTCTACCAGATTAAAATTTTATTATGTCACGGAAAAAAACTGGCTGGAAATATTTTCTGTAGAAATTTCTCTCCCGGTAACAATAGAGGAAAAAGAAGATAGTGTGAAGATTAATCACTGGAAGGTAACTGGTTCTGGTATCTACGGACAACTGGAGAAAACTTTTGAAAAAGAAACAGCCGGTGCTGTCATCTGTTATTTACCATTGAATGCCATCAGATTTGATGATGCGCTTGCCTGGTGCAAACAAAACGGGAATATCAAATGTTTCCAGCTGAAACCAACCAGTGTTTCGGTTTTTCTCAAAGAAACAAAAGAGGAGGAAAAGGCAGCAGAATTACTGAAAGAAGGAAACGAGGATGCAGTTTATGTTATTGAGACGCAGGATGGCCTCTGGACAAAGTGGAATTTTGAAACCAGAGCAGAAAAAGTTAAAAGTCTTATGTATCCAGGTGCCGGGCTTATCATTCCTTCTGGTGGCTATGCTCCTATCTTTTACAATGCAGCAAGAGAAATTGAAACTGGTGGCAGGGTTACTCTAAATTTGCATCTTGCTCTAATAAAAGAAGAAAAGGAGATACCGGAGAAGAAAAGTGCTTCTCTTTCTCTCTTTGATACTCATGCCCATATCACCAGCAGTACTGATTTGCAGGACGCTGTTCTCATGGCTAGAAAGTACGGTTATAAGTTTGGTTTGCTTTCCATTCTTTATGACGAGAAACCTTATGGACGGTTTTTTGCTGGTGACCAGGATATGTTTGAGGTGGTTAAACGCTACGGTGATGTTTTTGTTGGTCTGGGGCTGGTGCAGTTGAACGAGCACGGTTATCCTGGTTTTCCCAGAAATGGTCCTGATACACCTGAGCATATCCAGAAACTCTGGGAAAAAGGCTGTCAGGGAGTCAAAATTATGGAGAAATGGAGTAATGTGGATGTAGCAGACAGCCGTTTTGATGCTCTCTACCAGAAGATGGTAGAACTGGGGTTACCTGTTGTTTTTCATACCAACCAGGAAGGTTCTGGTTGCGCCAACAGCCGGGTAGCAGAAGTCGCGAAAAAGTTTCCTGATTTAACTGTAGTGGTGGCGCATCTCTATGATGAAAACCAGTTAGAAACAACTATTCAGGCTATGAAGAAGTATCCCAATCTCTATCTTCAGCATATGCATGTAAGAAGCATTGACTGGTGGAAAAAACTTGTGCAGGCTAATCTGGCTGCGCAGATTCTTTTTGGCAGTGATATCCAGGAAGATTATCCTGCTTTGATGGCTGCTACGGCTAAACTTGTAGAGGAGTTAAGAAAAGCAGGGTTTACTGAAAGCCAGATAGAAGCCATCCTCTTTAAAAACGCAGAAAAGATTTTCTCTAAGGTGAGAGTTAAGCCGTGAAAAAATCAGCAGTAGTTCTGTCTTTTTTTCTCTCTGGTCTGGTTTGTGCGCAAAATCTTCTCTGGAATTCAGGTTTTGACACTGGAGTTTATGCGCTCTGGAAAAGCGCCTATCAGGACGGGAGGCTGGTGGATGATAATGACCTTGACTTCCATGTTTTTCATAATGGTCTATGCTCGCTAAAGTTGACCACCTGGGAAGGGAATTATCCGTGGTCAGGATACCAGATAACTGCAGAAAGCACTTTTTCGGTGGAGGGAGAAGGACAATCTTATACTCTTTCTGCCTGGGTGAAGAGTGACAGAGAAATTACTTTCAGTTTAACTCTTGGGACCTTGAAAATTCAATCCCAGGTCTTACCGGAGGAAGGCTGGAAGATGTTGACAGCCACAGGTAATCTCTCCGGTAAAAACTCCCTGACACTCCAGGCGTCTGGTTTGCAGTTTGATTCTGAACAGTTACATGCCGGACATCTCTGGGTTGATTCTCTACAGCTGGAAAAAGGACTTACGGTTTCCGGGTGGAGACCGGCTGCAGCAGAAATAGGTCTTGTCTGTTTGCCACCAGCCCATATTTATTATGCCGGTGAGCCTGTGGAGATTTTGCTTGTCGCCGGACATCCTTATCCAGAAACAGTAACATATCGTTACAGTTTGCGATTACGGGATTGTTTCCATAAACTCCTCTGGAGCAAGGATGAGCAGATACTCACGGTAGAAGCAGGTAAGTATGAGAAAAAACTACTTTCCTTCCCCTCAGAAAGGAAAGGGATTTTTCGTCTGGAAATAGAAGGTGAAGCCATCAGCAGGGTGAAAGCAGAAAAGTTTAGAAAGGAAGTTCCTTTTTATGTGGTTCTGCCGCCTCGGCCTGATAACTGGAATCCTTACGGCCTTTACCTGCAGATGACAGTCCCGGCGATGGAAAGGGCAAGCAGACTTGGTCTTTACTGGAACAATCTTCTTTCTTCTGCTGGTGCCATTACAGAATGGAACAAGGTATACTACCAGGATAGTTTTCTCGGGGAGAAGTTCTTACCCAGGTTAAAAACGGGCAAAGAAAGGTACCACCTGCGCTATATTGGAAACATCGCCAGCAGCAGTTTCCCAGCCCCGTCAAAAGCCTGGTCAGAAAAGGAAATCCCGGGTGAAACCCTGACTTTACCTGAAGAAAAAAAACAGGGGTTCAGATATTTAAAACTGAGTGCTTACCGGGAGTATCTGGAAAACTTAGGAAAATTTTACTCACCTTATATTGATTTCTGGCAGATTATTGATGAGACAAATTTTCGCGGAAAAGTTTATCTCTCCCTGGTGGAAGAAGCTGCCAGGATATTGAAGAAGTATAACCCGGAGGCGAAAATTTTAGCCACCTATCCGCAGAATATGGCTTATGTTTACCTGCGGGGCGGGAAGGAACTGGTGGATGGCCTTTATGACCTTGGCAGGGAAAATAAAAGGGTTAGTTATGCAGCAAAGGCAGCGGAAATTGCTACTCTGGATTTTCCTGTTTTCTTTTATGACTGCAGTCTTCCTTTTAACTATTTTTCCACCAGTTTCTCTGGCTGGGGTAAATCAGCTATTCTTGCTCCGGAACCCTTAACCGGAAAAGAAGCAGAGAAAGCAGAAGAAGAATTCCGTCAGAGGTTAAACGAAATCCTGTGCCGGAACCTCGCTCCTTTAGCTGCCGGTAGGCATACCAGGGCTATCTGTCTTTACCACGCACGTTTACCTGGTGGAAAGGCACAGAGTGCTTTTGACGCCTGGGGACATCCAGCAGCAGAACTTATAATCTTTAGTACTCTCAACTGTCTTTACGGTAAGGGCAAATCTCTGGGGGCAGTCTCGGGTAAAATAATGGAGGGATACTGGTGCGCTACTGATGGAAATAACTACCTGGCAATTGTTCGTCCAGTTTCCACTTTTTCAAGAAGAGAAATTCAGGTTCCAGGTCAATGGTCTCTCAAACAGTTGGACCTTTTTGGAAATGATATAACAGAAAAGAGGGAAGGTAAGTCCTGGATAGTTTTTTCTCCTTTTTCGTTTACTCTCATCCAGGCTTCCAGCATTTCAGAAAAGGAACTACAGGAATTTTTGCAGCAATAGGAAAATGAGAAAAAAGATACAGGCAATTCTAATCAGTTTTTTTCTGGGGCTTTCTGTCAGTCAGCAGACAAGGTCAGATTCTTCCTTAATCGTGCACCTGGACATGGACCAGGTGGAAAACAATCAGGTAAAGGATTTATCAGGTTATGGTCATCATGCTTTTCTCAACTGTAATAAAGGGCTGGTGCAGGGAAAATTTCATCAGGCGCTTGACTGCGGCAGCGGGTCTTTTCTCACTATTCCTTTCAGGAAAAGTTTAAGACTGGAAGCAAGAACAGGCTTGACTATTTGTCTCTGGTTAAAACTGGAAACTACTGCTGTTCGCTGGGCAGGTCTGGTGAAAAACGATGGGGGAAAGTCAACTGCTTACCGGGAATTTAAAGGATTTAACCTGGGAACTAACGGTTCCAGTTCACCGGTTCCTTTGTCCGAAGCTTCGTGGCGCTTTTCTGTAAAAGGGAAGGGTTCAGAAACATTAAACGCAGGACCAATCAGCCAGTATGTCCCGCAGGGTAGCTGGGTGCACCTGGTTGCTGTTTATGACCCCAGCCCGCATGTTCGCGGTCTTCTGCTTTATGTGAACGGTGAACTGATAGAAGACCACATTATGATTGATTTGCCGGAAGACATAAGTACTGATGAAGACTGGATTATCGGTAAAGACTTAACTTTTTTCCCTGGTTTGATTGATGAGGTTAAAATATTCCGGAGGGCACTGGCGGCAGAAGAAGTAAAAACCATGTACAGCAAGGAAAAATAAATATCCGCCGGTAGTGTGAAATAAGTTATGAAAGATTTCACCAGGTAATTATAAGAAAAATAAGGAGTTCCCTTCCCCTTGAGTGGGGAAGGACGCAGAAAGATTAAGGAAGTAACTAACAGAGACAGGGTAAAAAATTATCAGCCAAATTTGGCAGAACCTATCTACCTGAAAGGGGTTTTAATGGAAAAAGAAGAAAAAAATTTACCCTGGTGGAAAAAAGAAGGTTTGATAGTGGCTGGTGGCTGGCATCCTTTAACCGGAAGGATTCGGGCTGGCGGTCAACCGGAAGATTTGGAAGAGCAGTATGAGTGGGAGTATACAGAGCAACATATCGTCCGCCTGAAAGAACTTGGTATTACTCTTCTGGTGGGTCAGTTTGACCGGGGACTGGGAGAAACCGACCAGGCTGAAGACCAGCAACGGGCAAAAAAACAGGCACAGTTATGTCATCAGTATGGCATCTACCATGGTTGTTACCTGGCAAACACTGTTTATTTTGAATCCATGCTGAAAGACCATCCTGAGTGTGAAGACTGGGTGGTTAAAACTTATGATGGCAGGTTTGTCCATTACGGAGGTGAACAGTCCTGGCGCTGGGTAGCCTGTTTCAATTCCCCTGGCTGGCGGTCCAGGATGAAAAAAGAGATAAAGAAAGCAGTCCTGGAAGTGAAAACTGATTTGCTTCATTTTGATAATCTGGGAGTCTGGCCGGAGCCCGACAGTTGCCACTGCCATTACTGCCAGGAAGCTTTCCGCAGATTCCTTCAGAAAAAATATCCTGACACTGCCAGCCAGAAGAAAAGATTTGGTTTTACAGGTTTTGATACTTTTAGAGCCCCGAATTTTTATCTCCGTTTTATCCAACCGTGGGACCTGGAGCGGTTTCAAAATCCTCTCATGCAGGAATGGTTACTTTTCCGCTGCTGGACAGTGACTGACTACATCAGGGAAATGAGCCAGTATGCCCGCAGCCTCAACCCGAAAATTGCGATAGACTGTAATGGCCAGTCTATCCGCGGGGTAAACCAGGCACTTTTGCACGGTACTGACCATGTCAGGCAGGCGTACTGGGTGGATATAGTCTGGGAAGAAAATCCTGATTTCCGGCAGGAAGATGACCCCAGAAGGATTTATCCTGTAACACACAAATTCAGGGGAATGAACCTTTTTCGTCGGCTTGGTAAACCGGTGATAACTTCTTACCATGATGAAGAGACACTGGCTTTTAACCTCACCTTTTCTGGCCATCCCGGTATTAATACCAGATGGGGATACGCTGAGCCAGGAAAGAGACCTTTGAACCAGCCCCAGGAAGGAGTGGAAGAACTTCTAAATTTTTACCGCAGGCATCTCCTTTTTTATACTACTGCGCAACCCGCAGCAAAAACTGCAGTGTGGAGAAGTCGTCTTTCCCTGACTTTTGTCTCCACCTGGACCCATCTTTCAGCCTGTGTTCTGGAACAAATTCTTTTCAATCACCGCTGGCCTTTCAGCATCATAGAAGATGACCAGCTGACTGCAAAAAATCTGGAAAGTTACAAACTTTTGATTCTACCTGACTGTGAATTTATCTCTGATGCCCAGATAGGAATCATCACTGATTTTGTGAAAAACGGAGGCAATTTACTTCTTACGGAAAGGACAGGAGAGTACAACTGTCTGGGAAGGAAAAGGACTGATTTTGCCTTCAGACATCTTCTGGAGAGACAGGCCTGTTTCTCTTCTTCTGAAGTAACAGAAACAACCAGCTTTGATTCTCACCGGCAGTCAAAGATTACATTTAAGTCTGGCCAGACTATCTTTGCTGCTTATGAAAAGGGTAGGGTGGTTTATCTACCGTGTCTGCAATATGTTTATCCTCCTGGCACCTTTCGCAGCCACTATAATGTTCACTACAATGGGATTGACAGCCGGTACTGGAAAGAACCTTACAATGCCTCTGAAATTCTGGAAGCAATCCAGTGGCTCTGGGAAGATGAGCCAGATTTCCAGATTTTCGCTTTCCAGGAAGTCAGAGTGGATTTTCTCCAGTGGGATGACGGTTTTGTTGGGTTATCGCTTCTCCGGTGTGGTCCCCTCTCAGGGGCAGTGAGAATACCGCTGGCAGTAAAATCGGAACAGCAACCACAGCAGGGTATTTGTCTTACCCCGGAAAATGTGGCAGGTGTTTCTCTATCCTGGAAGAAGAAGTCTGCCAGATGCTGGGAGACAATCTTGCCGGAAATATACCGGCATGGGCTTATCAGATGGAAAGCAGTTTCAGGAAACAGGTTCTGAGATGACTACTGCAAAAATTATTAATGTTCACGGGCATCTTCGTCATCCCTGCAATTTAGGGGAGCTGGTCAGGGACTGGGAAAAAGAAGGAGTGGTAAGATTCTGCGTTCTGGCTTTGGGAAGACAGTGGCAGAATCAGGGTTACTGGGGAAATGAAGAAGTCAGGCAGGCGATGAAGGAGTTTCCAGAAATGATTGCCGGGCTTGGACATTTAGAACTGGGAGGCCCTTTTACGGATGAGGTGGAAAAAATAGACCTTTTGAAAGAACAGGGTTTTTCCGGATTGAAGTTTATTTCTCCATCGGCACCCTACAATGACCAGAAGTATTTTCCTTTTTATGAGAGAGCAGAAAAACTAAAATTGCCGATTCTTTTCCATGTTGGTATTGTGGCTGTCCATCCTGAGGATAGAACCTATCAGGTGAACTCTGAGTTTATGAGGCCTTATCTTCTTGACCGGGTAGCAAGATGTTTCCCGAACTTGAAGATTATCCTGGGTCATCCTGGAGAACCGCATATCCAGGAAGCGTTAACTCTTTCCTCTACTTTTCCCCATGTCTATCTCTGTCCCTGCGGTGGTGGAGGTTCTGATTTCCATTTATCCAAAATTAAACAGGCACTCAGTTCTTTTCCCGGGGCTGACTGGAAAAATCCTGAAGAAAATCTGGCAAGACGTTACTTCCGCAAATTTGTTTTTGGCACTGATAACCCGCCAGTTTCCCTCTGGTACCGTCAGTCCATTAGACTTCTGGACTATTTTGGTGTGGAAGAGCAGGTAAGGGAATTGTTCTTCTGGAAAAATGCTGCCAGCATTTTTGACTGGCAAATCTAAAATCCTTGCTTGACAGCATTCTGCCAGCCGATTAAACTTTCTGCTAAACCTTCTGGAGGCAAAGATGAAAAATTCTCAACTGGCTATAGCTGGAGGTAGTCCTGCAGTTACCATACCTGCGCCATGTTGGCCGGTAGCAGGTGAACTGGAAGTGGCCTGGATGGAAGGTGTTATCCGTTCCGGTCAGTGGTCCTGGCTTGGTCCTCACGAGAGGGCTTTCTGTTCAGAATTTGCCAGTTTCATTGGCAGCAGATATGCGCTGCTTCTTTGTAATGGTACGGTGACACTGCAGTGTGCTCTACAGGCAGTGGGCGTGAAACCAGGAGAGGAAGTAATTGTCCCTGGTTTAACCTGGGTGGCAACATTGCAGGCAGTTCTGGATATTGGAGTTAGTGCTGTGGTGGTAGATATTGACCCGGAGACTTACTGCCTGGATGTTAAAGCCGCGGAGAAAGCAATCACAGCAAAAACCAGAGCTATTATCCCGGTACACCTTTACGGGTGTATGTGTGATATGGATAAAGTAATTGCTCTGGCGAAAAAGTATCATCTGAAAATCGTGGAAGATGTTGCCCACCAGCATGGTAGCCGCTGGCGAAACGTGGGTGCTGGTGCGATAGGCGATGCAGGCAGTTTCAGTTTTCAGCAATCAAAGGTTTTAACCTGCGGGGAAGCTGGCGCGATTACCTGTAATGAGGAAGAGGTTTACCAGACAGCCTTTTGCCTGAAGCATGTCGGCTGGAAACCCGACCTGGCAACGCCCGGAAACATTTATGGCCACAACTACCGGGCAACAGAAATGCAAGCAGTTTTACTAAGAGCAGGTTTGCGGAGGTTGCCTGAACATTTAAGAATCCGGGAAGAGAATGCTCAACGGCTGGCTGAAGGAATGAAAAAGTTATCCGGTCCGGTAAGGGTAGCCAGAAGGCAAGAAGAGGTTACCCGACAATCTTATTATGCTCTCACCCTGCATTATGATTCCCAAAAAGCTCTGGGTTTGAGCAGGCAGCACTATGTGGCAGCTCTGGCTGCAGAAGGTTTTCCTCTTGGTTCCACATATGCTCCTGTCTACCGGCATCCCCTTCTGAACCTTTATCACCAGACCAGCCCTGTTCCCTTCCGGAAGGAAAAAATGCAGGATTATGCCAGTCTGAAGTTACCCGTGACAGAACGCGTGGTTGAGGAGGAAGGACTGGTTTTAATGCACCAGCACCTTTTAGGAAGTGAGGAATATATCACACAGTTGTTGCAGGCTATGGAGAAAGTAAATGACCAGCTGGGAAAGGTAAAAAAATATTTTTCTAAACTCCAGTAGCAGCGGAGGAAATCATGAAACAGATAAAGCAACTGGCAGCTCTTGGTGGCTCAAGAACCATTCCGGAGGGATTTATTAAACCATGGCCACCAATTGATGATATTGACCGGGAGTATGTTTTAAACTCCCTGAATAGTAACAGTCACACCTTCGGACCAAACTGTGTGGCTCTGGAGAAAGAATTTGCCGCTTGGAATGGCAATCGCTACGCCATCACCACAAACAGTGGTACGGCAGCACTTCATATGGCTGTGGCTGCCTGTGGCTGCAGTGCCGGGGACGAGGTAATCGTCCCGGCCTATAGTTGGTCCTCCAGCGCTACCTGTGTTCTTCACCATAACTGTCTTCCTGTTTTTGTGGATATAGACTGGGAAAGTATGAACATTGATGTGGACAAAATTGAAGCTGCCATCACAGAAAAAACTAAAGCCATCATAGTGGTACATCTGCACGGTCTGGCAGTGAATATGGAAAAAGTTCTGGCGCTGGCTGGAAAGTATAATCTGAAGGTGATTGAAGATGCCTGTCAGGCTCATGGTGCGACCTTCCAGGGCAAAAAAGTGGGGCTCTGGGGTAACTGTGCGGCTTTCAGTTTCAATCAGAATAAATGTCTTTGTTCCGGAGAGGGCGGAATGCTGGTGACCGATGATGAGAATATTTATCAGTCAGCCAGGATGGTCTGGTCTTTTGGTGAGACCAGAACTCCTGTAGAATCAAGAGATTATCATGCTTACGCCTTAGGCTGGATGTACCGGAACAATGATTTAACAGCTGCCTTTGGTAGAAGCCAGCTGACAAAACTTGATTACTACCTGCAGGTACAGAAGGAGAATGCTGGAATTCTTCTGGAGGAATT
>Ga0272448_1008162_pt1 | contig 10940 bp, 7 predicted proteins | sample YNPCB0191_FD_202220 | JGI IMG/M metagenome (GOLD analysis project Ga0272448, IMG submission 202220) | Hot spring sediment microbial communities from Yellowstone National Park, WY, United States - YNP-CB-019-1 | ecosystem: Environmental > Aquatic > Thermal springs > Hot (42-90C) > Sediment... | reverse complement strand
TCTTCGGTCCGGCGAGGTCCTGGAGGATGGCGAGCGGCCGCCCTGTCTCGGCGGAGATGTGCCGAATCTTGTGGATGGACTCGCGGTGCAGCGGCGGCCGCCCGTGCGAGAAGTTCAGGCGGAAGACGCTCACCCCTGCGAGCGCCAACTCCCGGATCAGCTCGGGCTGGGCGGTCGCAGGTCCCAGCGTGGCGACGATCTTTGTCCGAGGGCTCACCAGCTCTTGTCCTCCTCTCCCTTCTCATCCGGGAGGACCTCCGCCGTCAGCGTACCGCCCTCGGATACGATCTTGATCCTCACCCGGCAGGCATAGCAGAGGATGACCTGCCCCTCCTTCACCGGACTGTCGAGCCGATTGTGCACATAGCACTCCGGGCAGATCACCGTACGGCCTGCGTCAACTACAAAGCTCATCACGTCCTTCTTCTTTCGACCCGCATCTCGGTCTGTCACTTCAGCAACCTCCTGCTTCGAGGCCCATTCTTGTCCTCGAATCATAGTGTTTCAGAGGACAGGGGTCAAACGGGAGCGTGCGAATCCCGAGTTTTGCACGTGTCGCGCACTGCGGCGCCGGTATCCCGCTCCCAGCCGGGAGACCGATGGACACAAGTCGGGGCCGGCACTTTCCTGTCGAAGCTACGCCTCGAACCGACGAGAGGCCTCGAGCCGCCAGCGTCTGCGAGAGCGCCCCCGAACTCGTTACTCACACCCCCGACCGCTCGCGGCAGGCGTGGATCGGCATCGAGGATACCCCTGATGCGTTTGCCGTGCTCGCGGCTCTCTCGTACAATCCTGACATCGGAGGGTGTACAGAGGCACCCCCGGCTTTGCAATCGGTCAGTCATGGCGGGACGTGCGAAAACGACCTGCTCCACAGAAGCCCCGAACCGGACGGTGCACCCGGAGACAGGCGCCGCATTCGAGCCAGGAGGTGCCGAGCAACCATGAGCACAATACGGGACCGAATCCTGCAGGTGATCGTGGCTGGCGTCGAGAAGCTCCGCAAGGACTTCGACGAGCAGACTGGCCGCTTCCTCTCGGGCGGCGGATGGGCCGTCACGAACCAGGACGTGATCTACCCGCTTGCCCTGCTCTACCGGACTGCCCACCCGGCGAACCCGTACCATGCCTCCGAGGCGATCCTCGATCTCATCGGACGGGCAGGCAACGCCCTCCGCGACGCCCAGTACGAGGACGGCTCGTGGGAGTTCGTGAAGGTTGACGGCTCCCGCTGGGGGCCGGTGTACATGCCCTGGACGCTCTATCACTGGATCGAGGCGTATCGGCTCGTCGGCGACCGGCTCGACACAGCTACCCGCGAGCGCTGGCTGACGGGGCTGCGGCTCGGCTTCGAAGGCGTCTACCGGGAGTTGGAGCCGTTCCGCGTACACAACATCCCGACCTGGAACGCTATGTCGCTCTGGCGTGCGGGCTCGATCCTCGGGGAGCGCCGCTGGCAGGAGCGCGGCCTGAACTGTATCCAGCAAGCGGCTGCGGCCCAGAGGCCCGCCGGCTTCTGGCCGGAGCACGAGGGCGCGACGACACTGTACAACCTCGTCTACGTCCATGCCATCGGCCTGTTCCACTGTTTTACCGGCATGGAGTCGCTTCGGGAGTGCCTCCGGCGAGCGCTGGAGTTCCACCTGACCTTCACCTATCCCGACGGCGTTCCGGTCGAGACGATTGACGGGCGAGTCAAGTACACGGGGGATGTGAACCTATCTGGCTTCCCGGGGTTCAGCCTGTTTCCCGAGGGGCGGCGGTATATCGGGTTCCTACTGGACCACTATCGCGGCGGGGGCAGCGTCTCGCCGCACCTTGCGGCTGCTTACGAGCACCTCGTCGAGGGCGAGGAGACTCCGATCCCGCAGGACGCCGAGTCCTATGTCCGCACGTTGGAGGACAAGGCGCTCGTCAAGAAGTCGGGCGACTGGTTCTACTGCCTGAGCGCGGTGACAGCGCCCGCGCCGGCAAGCCGCTGGGGGATGGATCGAAGCCACTTCCTCAGCCTCTTCCATCGGAAGGTCGGGCTGATGGTCGGCGGCGGCAACTCGAAGGGGCAGCCCGTCTGGTCGAACTTCAACTTCCTCGGCGACTATATCCCTGTGGGGGCCGAGTTCGAGGGCGACTCGCTCCGGCTCCGCTACGCGCGCGGGGAAGGATGCGTCTCGCTCTCGATCCAGTCGAACGAGCTGGCAAGCATCGAGCTCCGGCACAAGGGCGACGGGACGAGCGGCCTCTTGCTGCACTTCCAGCCGGACGAGCCGGTGCTTGTCAACGGCACGCCGCAGGCGTCGTGCGACGTGCCGGGGCCGGCATTGGTCGAGCATCGGGGCTGGCGTGTTCGAGTCCCGGAAGGCGCCAGACTGGCCTATCCTATCCGCCCGTTCAATCCCTACGCGCGCGATGGAGCCGCCCCGCCGGGCCAAGTCGCGGCGATCCTGTCTTCCTGGGCCGATAGGGTCGCTGTCGGCCTGGAGGTCGCCTGACGGCGGCACTCGCCCGAGGACGAGTCGCCGACAAGATGGCCGAGAGGGGGAGGGGAAAGGCGACGAGGCCTCCCGGCAAGGGCAGCTCATTTGACAACCCCGCTCGGATGGTTTAGAATCAGGGTGAAGGAGAGCTTGTTGAGTCAGTTGACGCCGGCGCAGTTGGTCGAGAGAGCTCTTCAAGCGGGCTACATCACGCCCGTCCAGCGGGCCGAATGCGAGCGGCAGCGCGAGGAGTTGGAGAAGCAGGGCAAGACGACGACCACTGCCGAGCTGCTCGTCGAGAAAGGCTTCCTCAGTGCGGCGCAGATCAAGGCGCTGACGGAGGAGATCCAGCTCCCCTCCATCGGCGACTGTACGCTCCTGGAGGAGTTGGGCGCGGGCTACATGGGGCGGTGCTACCTCGTCGAGTACGGCCCGGCGAAGAAGAAGCTCGTCTTCAAGGTGATGCACCGGAGCCTGGCGCAGGATCCGGCAGTGTCGAGCAGTGTGATCAACCTGGCGCGGGTCGCGGCGTTCGTCGAGCATCCGGGCTTTCCGAAGGTCTACGGCGCGGAGGTCGCGGCAGGCGACCTGTGCTTCGTGACAGAGCACGTGCCCGGGCTGAAGCTCGACGAGTTCATGAAGAAACAGGGCCGCGTCGCGGCCATGGGGGCCGTGAACCTGATGAGCCACCTCGCCGACACCCTCCGAGTTGCACACAAGAACGGGATCGTCCATCGGAACATCTCCCCGAAGAACATCCTCCTCACGCCCGACGGCAGTTCGAGCATCCTCGACCTCGGTCTGGAGAAAGCCAAGCCGAAGGAGTTTTCGCTTCTGAAGCCGGGCGAGCTGACCCTCTCGCCGATTTACTGCTCGCCCGAGCACTTCGCGTGGCAGACGGACCACCGTTCTGACATCTTCTCCCTCGGGATCATCCTGTACCAGCTCATCACAGGCGAACTCCCCTTCCGGGGCGACACGACGGCCGAGGTGATCGAGAACATCCGGTACCGGACGCCGGCCGACCCGTCGAAGCTCTTCCCCGACATCAAGCCGGACATCGCCTCGATCGCGATGAAAATGATCGAGAAGGCACCGGAGGAGCGCTACCAGAGCTGCGAGGCGCTCTTGAGCGACCTCCGTGCGATCAAAGAAGGGCGGGTGCCGTCGTCGCTGAAGATGGCTGACGCGGGACCGCGGACGCACCAAGCAAAGAAGCGCCGGCTGCTGGTGCCGGTCCTGATCGGCGTCGCTGCGGTCGCTGCGGCCGCCGCCCTAATCGTCCCCGGCCTCCTGAAGAAGCCGACCGCCCGCACAGAAACCGGCCAGCCCGCCGCACAGGCGCAGTCCACGACGACGATCCCCGGCACCAAACCCGAAGAAGTACCGAGCGCGGAAAAGGAACTCGAGGAGGCCCGCAAGTTCGCGGCTGCGAATCCAGACGACCACAAAGCCATCCAGGAGCGCTTCCAGAAGATCAAGGAAAACTACAAAGGCACCGAGTGGGCGCTCCAGGCAGAAATCGAGCTCGACAAGGTCCAGTCCCGCGACGTCAAGCGCTACACCGAGGCCCTCGCAAGACAGAAAGAGAAAGCCGAAGAAGCGATCCTCAAGAACCGCTTCGCCGATGCACTCAAAGCCTATCAGAAGCTCAAAGACAACTTCCCCACCCAGCAGGCCGAGAAGGACTGCAAGGAGGGAGAATGGTACGTCGACAAGAAAGCGGATCAGGCGTACAACGACATTGACAAGCGAGCGCGCGAAAAGGTCGAGCGGCGGCTCTACGACGAGGCGATACAACTCTACCTGACAGTGGTCAACGACTTCGGTCTCGAAAAATACACGAAAAAAGCCCAGACGGAGATAGACACTTTGAAGCCGCTTGCCGAGAAGGAGCGCAAGGCCCAGACGGCGAAGATAGACCGGAGCAAGTACGAAGCATTCCTCGGCATGGCCGGGGATGCCGTCAGCGCGATAAAGAGCTTCCAACTCGACCGTGCGAAGGAAGAGCTGGAGAAGGTCGCGGATCAGACGAAGGATACCGAACTCCGCCCGATGGCTCAGGAACTCGCCGACGACCTCGACCTGCTCGCAAAACTCAAGGCCAAGGCCGTTGCCCGGCTCCAGGAAACGAAGCCCAAGGCAGAGATGCTCACCAGCGGCAAGATCACCGGGGAGATCAAGAGCGTCACGACCGACGAGATCGTCTTCGTCTCAGGCCCGGCGGAGATCACCAAGAAGTGGACCGATTTCCGTACCGACGAACTGTTCAATATCCTCCTCTACGGGATCGACAAGAAGAGCGGCGAGGACCGGAAGGCTTTGGGGCTGTTGGCGCTCTACTGCGGGCGCCAGAAGCGTGCGGAACAGGAGTTCAAGTCGGCCGAGAAGCTCGGAGAGGATGTGAAGTTCTGCCTCGACCGGCTTGCCTTCTTCACGGAAGCGGTGCCGGAGGTCGTGTCCGGCGCCGAGGCCAGTCAACTGCTCGTCGATGCCCGCAGCTTTATCAAGAACCAGGACTACTATCGAGCGCTCTTCCGCCTCGTCATGTTGAGGGATAAGTTCGCTCCAGTAGACTATGCCACCCAGAAGCAGCTCCCTCAGATCGAGGACATGCTCACCAAATGCCTCAAGGAGGTTCGGAAGGCCGAATTCGACAAGCACCTCAAAGGGGGCGAGTGGGTCCAGCTCCTCGGCCTCGACGCCTGGAAGGAACGGCAGGGCAAGTGGGAGTTCAAGGCGGGCAAGCTTTCCGCTTCCAATGACGATACGATCAACGATGCGGAGTACTTGCTCTCCATCGAGCACGCGCCGAACTACGAGCTTGTTGCCAAGATGAACGTGCTCAAGGGCAGGGGAGCCCTGCTCCGTGTTGCGTCGAATGGGACAAATCACTATGATTTCTGGCTGGAAGTGCAGGACCCGAAGAATGTGGGGTTCGTCTACGCCTCCGGCAAGGAGACACCGGATAGGATCTTCAAAGAGCATAAGTTCGAGAGAAACAAGGTTTATGAAGTGCGGGCGGTCGTCAGCACGCAGCGGATCGAAGTTTTCTTCGACGGCGCGAGTCTCGTGACGCCGAACGCGCTCAAGTTCGAGAAAGCCATCAGCTACGGTTTCCTCGTCAATCCGAAGTCGGAGGCCGAGTTCACGGAGCTGAAGCTGAGGGTTCTGCGGAAGCAGTGAAGGTGCGGAGTACGCGATGAGAGCAGCGCTATACCTGGGACCTCAGAATATCCAAGTTACCGAGGTCGAGACACCGAGGCCGGCGGACGGCGAAGTCCTGGTCAAGGTCGGGGCCTGTGCGATATGCGGGACCGACCTGCGCATTTACAAACACGGCGACGCGCGGATCAAGCCACCCCATATCGTAGGCCACGAGATCTGCGGGATCGTCGAAAAGGTCGGTGCCGGCGTGACCACCGTCCGGGAGGGCCAGAAGGTCGTCATCGTCACTCCCGTAGGCTGCGGAGTGTGCAGCTTCTGCCGAGTCGGACGGCACAACCTCTGCGTCGATTTCAAGGCCATCGGCTACCATTTCCCCGGCGGCTTCGCCGAACACATCCTCATAGGCGCACGAGCCGTGGCACAGGGAAACCTGCTCGAGGCTCCGGCGAGCCTATCGTTCGAAGAGGGGGCACTCGTCGAACCGCTCTCCTGCTGCATCAACGGCCAGGAGTACCTCGACATCGGGTTCGGGGACAAGGTCGTGATCGTCGGCGCCGGCCCGATCGGCGCGATGCACACGGAGCTCGCACGACGGCGCGGCGCAGAGACCATCATCCTCGTCGAGGTGGCCGAGGAGCGGCTCAAACTGGCCCGCGAGCGGTTCCACGCCGACCACTACATCAACGGCTCGCTCGTCAAACCCGTCGAGGCCGTCAAAGAGCTTACCGGCGGCCAGGGGGCGGACGTCGTGATCATCGCCTGCTCCGCTCCGCCCGCGGTCGCCCAGGGTCTCGAGATGGCACGCAAGCGCGCAAGGGTAAGCCTGTTCGCCGGGATGCCCAAGGACGCCTCGGAGATCAAGTTGAACTACAACCTGATCCACTACGGCGAGCTCTCCGTCTACGGAGCGTTTGCCTCTTCCTCGACGCAATACCTCCAGGCGCTTTCGCTCATCGCCACGGGGACGATTGAGGCAAAGCGGTTCATCACCGGGGTCCGTCCGCTCGGCGAGATCGTGGCCGCAATCCAAGAGGCCGGCTCCATGCAAGGTCTAAAGGTCATTGTAAAGCCTTGATCCCATGCGCGGACTGATCGCTTCGTTACTGTACTTCCTCATGATCTTCGTCCCGCTCGCGATAATCACCTACCTTGGAGTCCGATACGGGATCAACAAGGTAGACGATGACTTCAACAGGATGAATCCGACCCTGCCGCCCGGCAAGCTATACATCATTGACCGCACGGTACGCAAGCCCGATGCCCTCCAGCCCGGCGACCTCATAATGTTCCACCGCCCCAACGAGGAGAAGATCCCGAACGTCGTCGCGCGCGTGATCGCCAAGCCGGGCAGCGTCGTGAAGATCGAGAATGGCAGGGCGTTCGTCAATGACGTCGCACTGCCCGACTTGGGCGTCCGGGCGGACCTCGAACCGCTCGGGAGCATGATCGTCCCGACCGGGCACGTCTGCATCCTGTACGACAACCAGAAGACCGGACGTCCCCCCTTTCCCGAAATGCTGGTGCATGAGCGGCTGATCCTCGGAAAGGTGGTCTGGAAGTAAATGGCACCCTCCGCTGAACGAGCAGAGCTCGGCCTGCTCAGCCTGATCGAGATCGCCATCCTCGTCGTTTTCGGCGCCTTGGCCGCCCTCAATGTGTCTTCCACAATGGACAAGTTCCGGCTCCGGAAGCATTTCAACATCGCCCTCGACAACTACTTGACGCGCAGCTACCCCGACGCAATCCTGGAGCTCCAGGAGGAGTGCATCCCGGCTAAGCCCGATTTCACCGGGTCGTACCGGATGTTGCTCGCCATCCAATTCGAGCAACTGCTGGCCGCTCCCAAGACCAGCCTCGATCCTGCGGAGAAGGTACTCGAGACCCTGGGCAGCCATGTCGGTCAGGACGATCCGACCTATTGCATCGGCCAGGCCGCGCTGCTGACCGAGACCGCCAGGAGGTCCGGAACCGCGAAGTCCAAGGTCCCGCAGGCCTTGGCTCTATTGGAAAAGGCACGCAAAGCCGAGCCGGACCTCTCCGACATAGACCTCGCAATCGCCACCAACAAGATGCTCCTCGGCGACGTCGAGGGAGCAAGGGCGGCTGTCGACGAAGCACTCAAGAAGAAAAAGTTCAGCCGCACGGCACTGCCGTACCTGTACAACCTTATGGGCGTCCTGAAATGCGTCGAGCGGAAGTTCGGGGAGGGCATAGCCGAGTTCCAGAAGACTCGCGAGTTGAATCCGGGGTTCAAGGATGCGCAGTACAACTCCGCCATCGCCGCTCTCCAGGGGATCATGCTCTCCTCGGATCGCAGCGAGATCCAGAAGTACATCGGCCTCGCCGAGCGCGTCATCCAGTCGTTGCCGCCCGAGCAAGCGGAGCTCCAGAACCTCGGCCGGATCGCCATCGGCCTGGGCTACACGAAACTCGATTCTGCGAAAGACGCCGGCCGCGCCTACGAGAGCGCCCGCGGCGACTTGAGCCTCTACAACTACGGCCTGCAGCTTGCGCGCGAGAGCATGCGCGTCCAATACAGCACGTACTCGATGCGTCCAGCCGCCATCAAGAAACTGAACGAGATCTCCAAAGAACTCCCGAAGGAGCAGGAGCTTCAGAAGTGCCTCGCCCTGGCAGCACTGTACCTCTACGACAACAACCTGGGCCAAGCGATGACATTTGCCAAGAAGGCCGTCGCACTCGACGAGTCATGCTACGTGGCTCACCGCCTCGCGGGCACCATCGCCTACAAAGCCGGCGAATACAAGGAAGCCCGATACGCACTCGAGAAGTCGCTCCAACTCAAACCTGACCAGCACGACGTCTCCGATCTCTACCAGACCCTGCTCCAGAAGCCCACGATCACCCAGATCGAGTTCTTCGAGGTCGCACTCCGGAAGGACGACCAACCCGTCCGCACCAAGGTCGGACGCGTCTTTGACGGACGCACATTCGTCCGCTCGCCCAAACCCGTCCTCTGGGCGCGCGTGCGATCGCCGTCCACGCCAAAACCGCTCGTCAAGGAGCAGATAGTCTGCAGTGTCAGCATGGGCGGAAGAGAGCTCCCTGCCGCGCCCGCCTTCGACAAGGACGATATGATCTTGATCGTCCCGCCGCCGCTCCAGCCGGGAGAGATTACCTTCAGAATCAAGGTCTCGGACTGGGCCGGCAACACGGAGGAAACGACCGTGCCGGTCGTCGTGGACATAGCCAAACCGACCTTCGAATGGAACATAGAGAAGGACGCGACCATCACGCCCGGTAAGCCACTCTTCGTCATCAAGCTCTTCGACGATCTCTCCGGCATTGACACTGAGACGATCAGGGTGTCCTATACCGCGAAGACCTTGAAGTTCCCCGCAGGAAAAGGCGTGGATGTGATTGACAAGGGCATTTGGCGCGAGAAGGGCGAGAAGGCCAACAAGGGCGACAAAGCCACGGAAACCATCTCCTTCAAGGCCCCCTTCGATGTTGATATCCCCGGTCCAGTCTGGATCACAGTCACTGCCGCCGACCGGGCGGGCAATGTGGGGCGAGACGAGCGTACGCTGAAGGTGAAGGGGGAGACCAAGGCAGAATAGCCGAGTGAACTATGCCTAAGTGTCACAAGTGCGGCTTCGACAATCCGGTGGAGAGTACGGTCTGCCGAGGCTGCGGAGTCGAACTCTCCCTCAGCCGGGCCCAGCTCGAAGCCATCGCGGAGGAGGAGCGCAAGACCGAGCAGGCCAGAACTCGCGAGAAACAGCTACGCTACCTCTGCTTCGTTGGCTTCCTCGCCCTCATGGGCAGCTTCGTATTCAAGTCCCTCTACCGCGAACTTCCTACCGCCGACTTCCTGCCCTTCGTGAAGATCGAGCCTGTCAGCTTCGAGGTAATGCCCCTGCTCTTCCTCGAACCGAAGGAGTTCGAACCGCCCGTGCCACAGTACGCGGCTCCGCAACCGCGGCCGGCCGATCCCAACCTCAGCGAGGTCATCCGCTCCCTGAGTGCGAAAACCGCCACAGCGGGCGCGGAGACGCTGATCCTGAAAAACGGCAAGAAGCTCGTCGGTAGCATCATCTCCGAGGACGACAAGTTCATCAAGTTCCGCGACGCCAAGCTCGGGATCGAGTGGTCCATACCCAAAACCGACATCAAGGAGCGCAAGAAAGAGTAGCGCCCAGCCCGGCAAGACGCCGCGCGACTACAGAACCGCCGCCCTGCTCGGTCCGACCCTGACGAGCTCCCCGGACCCGGTCGTTTTCACGAGAGCGGCCTTCGTCCCGAGGTTGTGCGCGAAGACCCGGCCCGATTCCGATGCGGTAACTTCCAGCTTCCCCTTCGTCTCCACGGTAAGCACGGCACGCCGGAGCCGCGCCTCGCCCGGTTCCATCGCCATCGAGTACCACACTTTTTTCGGACCGATACGGCAGGTGCCGGGGAAGATCGGGATACCGTCCATGTCACGCCTCGTCGCAGAGAGCGTGATCGTCTTCCTTTCCATGCCCATGTTGGCGGCCGCGAGATAGCCGTCAGCGATCAGGCCAGTCGCCCGGCGATCCGGCGAAACCAGTACTGCGAACTTCTCGGAGGCGGTCTCTGCGTGCGATTCGTCCGGAGCCAGGAGAGCGACAAGTTGCGAGACCGCCTCGTTTCTTGCCGCACGACCATAGAGTTCGATCCGTCCGAGCGTCAGGTCGTCGGCTACCGCCCACCACGGACGGAAGTAGTGCCGATTGTGATAGACCGTGTCTCCTGTCCCCTGGAAGACGACACCGAGCCGATCGTCCACGTTCAACCAGCGCGGATGCCTGTAAGTCCGCAGGACATCGCTCTTCGGATCGTCGCTCACGAATCCGCGGAACTCCTCGCTTCCGTCGGGCGTGTAGAGCGTGCGCGAACCACGGCAGTTGTCGCCGACGGCGCTGAAGTGCTCGTTGATGATCCGCAGGAACCCTTGCTCGATCCTCTCGATCTCGACCTCCTCGAGGGCGACAAAACGCTCACATGAAAGCACCTTGCCGTGCGGCAAGCTGGCGAAGAGGACCTCCTGCCGCAAAGCGCCCTGGGCGCGTTTCATGATCAGAGCGGCCGCAAAACCGTCCGCGTGTTGATCCACCCGGAGCGAGACCAGGTCGTGACTGTCGGGTCGGTCCTTTACGTGCACGACTCCGAGGAGGGAGTTCGAGGCCGGGGCTACGGTGTAGAGCCCGTCCGAATTGAGCGGCAGGGCCATGATACAGTTCCGCCAGGCGAAGGACGTCTGGCCCCGCTGGTGTTTGTGGAACGCGAACCCGGAATGGGGATAAACTCTCACGC
>Ga0272448_1008160_pt1 | contig 10941 bp, 8 predicted proteins | sample YNPCB0191_FD_202220 | JGI IMG/M metagenome (GOLD analysis project Ga0272448, IMG submission 202220) | Hot spring sediment microbial communities from Yellowstone National Park, WY, United States - YNP-CB-019-1 | ecosystem: Environmental > Aquatic > Thermal springs > Hot (42-90C) > Sediment... | reverse complement strand
CTTACGATAACATATGCAGTTGGAGGTGCAGGTGCACAAAAAGAGATAGGTATTGCCATCGCTAAAAGTTTTAAAGAAGAGATAAAAATAAAAAAAATAAAACTGGTTCTGGTTGCAGGAATCCATCATAATCTCTATGAGTATTTTCAAAAAGAATTAACAAAACTTGATCTTTCTTATGCCGAAATTTTATATGAACCAGATAAGTATTCCTATTTTGAAAAGTTTAATAAATTATTAAGAACTACTGATATTCTCTGGACAAAACCTTCAGAACTTTCTTTTTATGTTGCACTTGGGATTCCACTTATTATGTCTTCAACAATTGGTTCTCAGGAAGATTATAATCAAAAATGGCTGTTAAAGATTGATGCAGGTGTATCTATGCCAAAAGAGACTGATATTAAAAAATGGTTTTTTGATATCTTACAAAAAGGACGTTTTGCAGAACTTGCTTTAAATGGTTTTCTTAATGCTGAAAAAAGAGGAACTTTGAATATAATAGAATCTATAAATAGAATAGAAAAAGGTCTTCCCTGGTAATTATATGGGTTGGTTCTTTGCAGCAATAGGTGCTTTCTTTCTACTTGCTGTTACAACTGTTACTGATAAATTTATGCTTGAAAATACTCCTATAGTACCTCTTTCTTTTTCTTTTGCAATAAGTTTTGCAGGTGCTCTTATATGCACCGCATTATATATTCCATTGTTACTTGTAGAAAAGAAATTTTTTATTCCAACCGGATTTCCGTTGATTGCTATTTCAGTAAATGGTATAAGTCAATTTTTCGGACTTTTATGTATGTTTGAAACTGTAAGTAGAACAGAAGTATCTAAAGCAAATCCTGTGATTGTTGCATTTCAACCTGTTTTCTGTTTTATTCTTACAATAATCTTACCTTTGTTTTTTCCTTTTCTTAATGAACAGGTGCCTTTGCTTAAAATTTTACCTGTCTTGAAACTTGTAGGTTCTGGAATAGTTGTAACAGGAGGATATTTTCTTTCAACTGCAGGAGAGAAACAGGAAAGGTTTGATCTTATAACCTGGTTCTTTGCACTTTGTGCTGGACTTTTGTTCGGTCTTTCAAGTGTTTTTGCAAATATATCATATTCTGTATTTGAAAGAAGATGGGTCCCCACAGGTGCTTCAATTGCTTTAAAAGATGCTGTTTTCTTAAAAGCATTCGTATGGGGAAGATGGATTACTTTTATAACTGCAATCCTTTTTGTTTTGTTTACAGGAAATTTTAAACTCTTTAAACCTGAAAAAAAAGTTAATAAAACTACTCATGTAAAAAAAGGATTAACTTTATTTGTTTTTATATTCGGTCAGGTATGCGGTGGGATTGCTATTGTTTTACAACAGTATGCTTTGAAACTTGGTAATGCAGTACTTGTTACTGCTTTGAATGGAATCCAGTTTTTCTTTGTAATAATTATCATATTTGTTTTAACAAAATTTTTTCCTTCTGTACTTCAGGAGAATGTTTCAAAAAAAACTATTTTTCAAAAAGTGTTGTGGAGTGCTGTACTCTGTGCTGGAGTAGCACTTATGGTTGTATGATTTTTTTTAAATTTAGTCTTTTGTTAAAGATTTATTAGATTATTATATAGAGAGGTTTTTATTATGAAAAGTGTCTTCAAATTGAGTTTTCTTCTCTTATTTATCTTTTTATCCTTAAGTTTGGCAGAAGTTAGTCTTTCAATTTTATATGTTAGAGACCCTTCTCTTAAAGGTTTGACCCCTGAAGAGATTAACCTGATGATAGAAGAAGCAAGATTGATGATGCTTAAAAAGTTTGGTGTAAAAGATATAAAATTTATTAATAAAAAAGAGATGACAGTAAAAGATTTTTTTAATTCTTTTTTATCTTTAAATGAAGAGATGGAATCAAGATATATTCCGTATACTTCTCTTAACTGGAAACCTTATGAATCTGAAATTTTATCTTTTATCAAACAATGGAAGATCTGGGACCTTGAAAAATTTTTTCCAGAAAAAAAAGGAACACTTAAAACATATGAACAAATAGTCCCTGAATTAATGAGTGTTTATGAGAAAAGACTTAAAAGATTGGAAGAGATAAAATATGAAAATGGAACTTCTTTAATACCTAAAGATGATCTGACTTGTTCTTATCTTGCATGGAAAAATGCTATGTTTTCTCAGGATATATGTGATGTTGTGATATCTGACTCTCTTATAGTGTATGATGACATAAAACATCCTTATCCTCATGCTGTTACAAGGTTTGCAAAAGTTGGAGGCGGTTCTTTTGAAAGTCCTAAAAGACCTGATTTCTGCGGTTTCTCTGCTATGGTCAACCTTTTTGAAACTATGACAGAACTTACTGAATTTCGTTCTCCAAGATTAAGTAGACCTTTTACTTTAGAAGAAAGAGCTAAAATTCTTGGTGGTTATATTCTTGCACATGAACTCGGACATATGATCTATCTTATACCTGATGTGTACGATCATGAGAAGGGTTGTCTTATGGATTCCTCTGCTGAAACTCTGGATTATTTTCAAGGTTATCAAGAACTTATAAAATATGACCATCCCTGTTCTGTCTGTCAGGCATGGGTTATACCAAGAAATTATCATTTTGAAGGCGATAGAAAATTTAAAGAAAAAGATTATGCAGGTGCTGCAGAAGATTATAAAATGTGTATTAAACTTACTCCTAAAGATCTTGATGTTGATTATAATTCTTATATTTCTTCTGTCTGCGTTAAAGCAGGTAGAGCCTATTTAAATTCAAATAATAAAGAAAAAGCTAAATTTTATTTATTAAAAGCAATTCAACACAATCCTGAAAATAAAGATGCACAAAAATTTTTAGAAGAATTAAAATAAATGAATCTATATTTTACTCTCCTTAAGTTTAAACATAAAATAATAGGAGTAGTTTTATCAGATAATATAGTTATAAATGTCTTGCTGGGTAATAAGAGAACCAAAATTTTGAATAAAATAAAAAAAATATATCCTGATATAAAACTTAAAAAGAACAATTCTGTCATAAGATGTTTTTTGAAATATCTAACAGGTAAAACAAAAAAGATAAATTTAAAATTTAAAAAACCTTCAGGTTCTTTATTCAAAGAAAAAGTCTTTGAAGAGATAGAAAAGATCCCATATGGAACTACAATCTCATATAAAGATCTTGCTCAAAGATTAGGTAATAAAAAACTTGCACGTGCTTGTGGAAATGTTCTTTCATCAAATCCAGTCCCGATCTTTATACCATGCCACAGAGTTATTAAAAGTGATAAATCAATCGGTGGTTTTATGAAAGAAAATTATGATAGAACCGGATGGAAAGAGTTGCTTTTAAATATTGAAAGTAAAAAATAGTTTGACATTTTTTAAGTGATTTACTAATTTAAAATTCATGAAAAAATTTTTCTTTTCTCCTGAAGATTGTCATAGAAACCTTATTAATAAAATTAAACCTGAACTTAAATTTAATAAAAATTCTAATATCAATGTGTGGAAAAGAAAACTTAGGACTGTTTTTCTTAAACTCATAGGAGATTTTCCTGAACGATCTTTTTTGAATATTCGTCTTCAAAAAAAAATTAAAAGAAAAGATTTTATTGAGATTCATTATGTCTTTAGTTCAGAACCCTTTTCTGATATACCTGTGGTTTTGCTTTTACCTTTAAAGAAAAAAAGGCCACCGGTGGTTATCTGCCTTCAAGGACATAATACAGGAATGCATATCTCTTTTGGAAAGATAAAATATAAAGGTGATGAAGAACAAATAAAGACAAATAGAGATTATGCTCTGCAGGCAGTAAAGATGGGTTTTGCAAGTCTTTCTGTTGAACAACGATGCTTCGGTATCCGTCAGGATATGAGAGATGGTAAAAAGAAACCTTATAAAGGTTGTCATCATGCTACAATGAATGCTCTGCTTATTGGAAGAACCATGATAGGTGAAAGAGTCTGGGATGTTATAAGAAGTATTGATTTTCTTGAAAAGATTGATCTTACAGATAATAGCCGTATACTTATAACAGGTGATTCTGGTGGTGGAATAATCTCTTATTATGCTGCGGCAGTTGATAAAAGAATATCCGCTGTTATGCCTGTATGTGGTTTTGCAGGTTATGCTTTGTCAATTTGTGAAGTTGAACACTGCGAAGATAATTATATTCCATCTGCATGGAAATATTTTGATATGCCGGATATTGCAGGACTTATTGTACCACGACCTTTATTAATTGTAACAGGTAGATATGACAACTATTTTCCTCTAAAATCTGTATTAGAGGGAATGAAAAGAATAAAAGAGATTTATAAGGCTTTTGGTGAAGAGAATAGATGTGCTCTTGTTATTGGAAATAAAGGGCATCAGTTTTATCCAGAACTTGCATGGGATGCTATAAGAAGACTCTGGCCCTGTGGTTTTATTTAATTAAAGATGTTTTATTATGGTAAAAAGATAAGATTTATCTGGTATATTTTTCTTGTTATCTGTGCATTTTTTGGTTTTTTCTGGGGAGTTCCGCCTTCTTATCTTTTAGAATCTGATTTTTTAAACAGTCAGAACTCAGTCCCTCTTCGTTTTTTTATTATATTCTGTTCTTGTGCAGGATATTTTTCTCTTTTTGGTTTTTTTTTGTCAACTGTACTTGAACTTTTCTTAATTTATAGAAGAAGATCTGCAGAGAATAGAAGAGTCTTTGAAGAGATCTTTAAAAATGGAACAAAGACTGTCACAATAAAAGAACTTTCATCTCTTTTAAAGATTGAAGAAGAGATTGTATCAAGACTTTTAGGAGGAAATACCAAAGATTGTTCTTATAAAGATTATATTAAAGTTAAAGAGTGGATAAAAAAGACTGAACGGCAATGATTTTTATTTTTTATCATCCGGGTCAGAAGATTTAAAAGGATTAAAGAAAACAGTATAATTTAAATAGGTGCAACCTTTTTCTGTTTCTGTTATAATAGTCCCTGTATATTCTCCTTTTACTACACTGTCTGGAAAAAATATTGAAAGGTTAAAAAATTTTTTTCTGTAACTTTCCATTATTGCATATGAAGGATTACTGTAAACAGGAATTTCAATCTCTCTTCCTGAACTTTCTTTTACTTTTAATGGTAAAGGAATTACGAGAAGAGATATATTTTTTTCTGTTGTTTGTTCTGCTTCAAAAGACCTGTAATGAGAGACGCCTTTTTCTGCTATTTTAAATCCCATTCCTGTTGGAAATAGAGATATAAAATTTTCTGTATCGTTTTCAACAATAAAATCAATATCCCCATTTCGTTTAAATTTTTTAGATAAGATATCAACACCTTCAACTTCCCATGAAAGATTATAATAACCTGCTGGGATAGAAAAGATATAGTTTCTATAAAAACCATCGTTTGCCTGGCAATCGTTTCTAAATCCATCATCATATAAGTTAAAACTTTTTTCAACAGGACCTTTTATTCTTACAGTACATTTGCAGTCTTTAAGTGGTTGATCGTCCTGAAAGATAAGACAGGAAACAGGAACTGCCTCATTTTCTTTAAAAACTTTTTTTTCAAGAAAAAATTTTATTTTTAAATCCGATTTTATAAAACCTGTTAAATTTATGTTGTTGTTTCTTTTTGATAAATTTTTTATTTTTAGAAAAGATCCTTTTTTTTCTGATAACACAAAACCGCCGTTCCATAACCTGTTGGGAAAAGAGGAAAAATAAACTTCAAATCCTTCAGATCCTTTTATTTGAACCGGATATTCTGAACTTAACAGAAGATTTATTCTTTTAAATGAATTCTCTTTTGAAAGATTCAACTCAATCTCCTGATAAGGTAAAAGATTTTCTTTTTTTTCTACAAGGATCTGTTTTTTACTTTCTTTTTGTACAATACGGTTGTATATATCAAGTAGAGAAAAACTGTCAGGTGCTAAAAAAAATTCTCCACCAGTTTCACGACTTATTCTGTCAAGAAATTTATTGTCAGCAGATGCGGTAAGTCCTATGGTATGTATCGGAATGGATTCTTTTTTAAAGTTTAGATGCTCTTCATTCCATGGACCATTATTTTCTCCGTCTGTAAGTAAAATTGCAACAATTCTATTTTTCTTTTTGTTCTTTTTTATCTCATCAAAAGCAACTTTTAATCCTTCACCTATTGTGGTCTCTCCATAAGCATCAATCTTTTCAAGTGCTTTTGAAAAGATTTCATACTGCGATATCTCTGTAAAACTGCAAAGAAGTTCTGCCTTTGAACTAAAACGAACAATGGCAATCCGATCTATGATCCCTTCTATTTGACCTGTCCTTAAGATATTTTCAATCGCTTTACGACGATAATTTAAAGGATCATTTAATTTCATACTTGTGGAAGTGTCAATAATTAAAATAAGATCTATTGTATTGTCAAAATACCTTACAGAAGAAGCAAATCTTTCTTCTACTCTAAAGTCTTTGCCAGAGATTTTAACAGTAAGATCATAAAGTCCATTTTTAGGCTGAAGGGGAAGTCTTGGTATATAAACTGTATATCCTTCAATAGAAGGTGTAAGTAGAAAATATCTTACCTGTTTTGAACCAATAAAGATTTTCAAGTTCGAACTTTTAACAGTTGAATATAAGGTCTCTTTCTCATCAATAACCTTAAAGAAAAAAGAAAGACTTCCAGGATCTTTATAACTTCCTGAATGATCTTCTTTTATTTTAAAAGAAGTAATCTTCTTTGGGATAGGAAGAGGTTCTTCTGTTAAAGGAAGGGTTGACCCTGAAATAAAAAGACATATAAATATTTTAAAAAATTTTGAATAATCCATTATTTACAGAAAAAACTCTCTCTGTGAACGAACCAGCAATTATACTGTTTCTTTTAGCAAGTTTGTCTGGAACTGTTTTTATTGTAAGTGCAGTTACTTTACCGTTTTCAGATGCTATGATAAGATCTAAATCTCCATCATTGTTAATATCCGCTATAGCAGGAGATGCTGCTATAGAATTATCTAAAAAGAGATTTGAGATTAACTCATTCCCGGTTCTTCCATCAAGAAAATAACATCTACCATTTCGAGAGGTTAAGATAATATCATCTGTTTTGTCTGCATTCAGGTCTGCAACTGCAGGAGTGGATACAAATCCATCTTGAAAATTACTGTCAAATGTCCACATCCTGTTAAACTCTGGAAGTGTAAATGATATTACAGTACCATCTTTTAGAGGTACTATAAGTAAAGATTTTGTGTAATTTTTAATTATGACTGGTGTTGATACAATTTTAGAATTACATGATATTCTATTTATAATCTTACCTGTTGCTGTTTCTACAGTATATATCATTCCTGTTTCATCTGCAGCAATAATTGATTCTTTATCAAGTTTTATCGGAGAAGCACTTATAGGACCATTTAAATTCAATTCCCATATCTTTTTTCCTGAGAAACCGTCCAGACAGTATAGAATACCTTCTGAAGAACCTACAACAAAGTCATATAAAGAATCATTATTTGCTGATACAACAAGCGGAGTGGAGAAGAATTTTCCTTTAGTTCCTGTAGAACTCCATAAAAGCCAGCCTTGTTTAATGTCAAAAGAATATACTCTTCCATCTTCAGCAGCAAGAACAACAGAACTTCTATCTTTATTCTTACATATAACCGGAGTAGAAATAGCAGTACTATTAAAATATTGTGGAATTGTAGCCCATAGACATTTTGATTTATTGTTTAACATGTACAGTCTTCTATCCTGTCCTGCTATAAGAATCTTATTATTATATTTTTGACGTAAAACTACAGGAGAAGATATAAACGGTTCTTCTGTTTCAAATCTCCAGATTCTTTTACCAGTAGGTCCATCAAAGACATAGAGTTTTCCATCAGTTGAAGCAATAATTACATCATTCTTTCCATCGTTGTCTATATCTGCTATTGCTGGAGTGGCAAAAACAGGACCAAGTGTTTGAACAGACCACAGATAATCAACAGTAATATTTGTTATCTTTAATGGTTTTTGAGTTCTGAAAGCCATAAAAACAAGCAGTATAACTGGCAGAATAAATAAAGAATAAAGCCACCTGTAAGAAAAAAACACTCTTTTTTTTGTTAAATTTAATCTTTTACTTCCTTTATCAAGTTCTGTTAAAATATCATCTAAAGTTCTGGGTTTTTTATTATAAAATTTATTCTCTGTTTGAAGTTCTAAAAAAGTCTCTTCTTTTTGATTTTTTTCATTATCTATCAGATAGACCATCTCTTATTACCTCGTTTTATTATCGGTAAATTATTAAAAAACAAAACAAAAAATTGACTTTGATTTTAATAATTATTAATTTAAGATAGAGGGCGATTAGCTCAGTTGGGAGAGCGCCTGTTTGACGTACAGGAGGTCATAGGTTCAATCCCTGTATCGCCCAAATATATAAAAGGGGCGGTTAGCTCAGTTGGTAGAGCGCCTGCGTCACAGGCAGGATGTCATAGGTTCGAGTCCTGTACCGCCCAATGATGATAATGATAAAAAAAATTTTTATAAATTAGAGAGGTTCTTTGGAAAAGATAATACTTGAACTCCCCGATGGCACGAAGAAGGAATATCCATCTTCAGTCAGAGGTATTGAAGTAGCCTGTGATATAGGTAAAAGATTAGGTAAAGATGCTGTGGCTGTAGAACTTAATGGCGAATTGCTGGATATTAATGATCCTCTTTTAAAAAGTGGAACCTTTAAAGTAATCACTTTAAAAGATGATAAAGGAAAAGAGATATATCGCCATACAGCATCTCATATAATGGCTCAGGCACTTAAAAGATTATTCCCGGATGTTCTTCTTACTATAGGTCCTGCTATTGTTGATGGGTTCTATTATGATGTTGATTCTTCACATAGATTTACTGAAGCAGATTTCCCTTTAATAGAAGAAGAGATAAAAAAGATAATCCAGTCAGATTTGCCTGTTGAAAAGATCTTTTTGACAAAAGAAGAAGCACTTTCTTTTTATAGAGATAATCCTTATAAAAGAGAGATAATTTCTGATATTTCTGATGATAAGATAAGTTTTTACAGACAGGGAGAGTTTCAGGATCTTTGTCGTGGACCGCATCTTCCTTCAACAGGTAAAGCTATTTTTATAAAACTTTTGAAAGTTGCAGGTGCATACTGGCATGGTGATGAAAAAAATAAGATGCTTCAGCGTATATACGGTGAAGCATTCCTTTCAGAAAAAGAGTATCAGGAATATCTTCATAAGAAAGAAGAAGCAGAAAAACGAGATCACAGAAGATTAGGAAAAGAACTTGATATCTTCAGTATTCAGGAAGAAGCAGGTCCTGGACTTATTTTCTGGCATCCTAATGGTGCTGCTTTAAGAAATGTTATAGAGACTTTCTGGAAAGAAGAACATCAACGTAGAGGTTATCATTTCTTAATTACTCCTCATATAGCTGATAGTAGATTGTGGAGTATAAGTGGTCATCTTGAAAACTATGCTGAGTATATGTATTCTCCAATGAAGATTGATGAGAAAGATTATTTAATAAAACCTATGAATTGTCCTTTTCATATTCTGGTTTATAAGAGTCAACTTAGAAGTTATCGTGATCTTCCTATACGCTGGGCTGAACTTGGGACTGTCTATCGTTATGAAAAATCCGGTGTTCTTCATGGAATGTTAAGAGTTCGTGGTTTTACTCAGGACGATGCTCATATATTTTGTAGACCCGATCAACTTGAAGATGAACTTAAAAATACTTTAAACCTTGCTTTCTTTATGTTAAAGACTTTTGGATTTGAAGAATACAGAATAATGCTTGCAACACGTCCTGAAAAAGCAGTTGGAGATTTGGATATATGGAATAAAGCAACTTCTGCTTTAAAATCTGCTCTTGAGTCTGAAGGAGTCTCTTATGTTATAGATGAAGGCGGTGGTGCTTTCTATGGACCTAAAATAGATATAAAACTTGTAGATGCAATAGGAAGAGAATGGCAGGGACCAACAGTCCAGGTTGATTTTAATCTACCAGAACGGTTTGATATCTTTTATACTGGAAGTGATGGAACTAAACATCGGCCTGTAATGATTCACAGGGCTGTTCTTGGTTCAATGGAAAGATTTACAGGAACTCTTATTGAACATTATAGTGGTAGATTCCCTTTATGGCTTGCACCTGTTCAGGTTATAGTTATTCCTGTGGGAGAAAAGAATAATGATTTCGCATTGAAAGTTGGAAAAATTTTACAGGATAATTTAATAAGAGTCGATATGGATCTATCAGATAATAAACTCTCTTATAAGATTAGAGAAGCACAGATGCGACAGATACCCTATATGTTTGTAATAGGAGAAAAAGAAGAAAATTCTCAGTCTGTAAATATACGAAGTAGAGATACAGGTGAAGTGGGTGTAAAAAAGATTGAAGATGCTATCGATTTTATTATAGAAAATATTAAATTAAAAAAATAAATTTTTTATAAGGAGGAGTAAAAGCCATTAAAAATTCTAATTTTAAAAACATTCCTGAACTCAGGATTAACAGGGAGATCACATCTCCTACAGTAAGACTTGTAAAAGAGAATGGACAGGCTTTAGTTGTTTCAATTGAAGAGGCTTTGCGTCAGGCTCAGGAAGAAGGTAGTGACCTTGTTGAAATAAATCCTGCAGCCAATCCGCCAGTCTGTAAGATCATGGATTATGGACGTTATAAATTCATTCAGGAAAGAAAAGCAAAAGAATCAAGAAAGAAACAGAAAATCATTAAAGTTAAAGAGATACAACTTAGACCTAATATTGAAAAACATGATATCGAATTTAAAATGAAGAATGCATCTCAGTTTTTACAGAATGGAGATAAGGTTAAAATTGTTGTTATATTTAAAGGAAGAGAGATATCGCACAGTGATTTAGGATATGATCTTATGCGTAGAGTGACGGAGATTTTAGCACCATACGGACAGCCGGAAAAAGAACCAGTGCGAGA
>Ga0272448_1008158_pt1 | contig 10944 bp, 10 predicted proteins | sample YNPCB0191_FD_202220 | JGI IMG/M metagenome (GOLD analysis project Ga0272448, IMG submission 202220) | Hot spring sediment microbial communities from Yellowstone National Park, WY, United States - YNP-CB-019-1 | ecosystem: Environmental > Aquatic > Thermal springs > Hot (42-90C) > Sediment... | reverse complement strand
TGGGGGTGGTGAATCCTTCCTGATACAATTTCTGGGCGATGATGTTGCCGATGCCCGGAATCCGGCCCAGGCTCTTCTGCGCCTTTTCAGAAAGTTCCTTCATCTCACTTTCACTCTTGATGTCAATTTCCCATCCTGTAAGCTGCACCGCCAGCCGGACATTCTGTCCGCGCTTTCCGATGGCGAGCGACAGCTGGTCATCGGAGACCACCACCTGGGCGTGCTTTTGGTCATCGTCGATTATCATCCGGCTGATTTCCGCGGGGGCCAGGGCGTTGCAGATATTGGTGGCGATATCCTTGGTCCAGGCGATGATGTCAATTTTTTCCCCCCGCAGTTCCTGAACCACGGCCTGAACGCGCGAGCCTTTCATGCCCACGCAGGCCCCTACCGGGTCAACATCCGGGTCTTTGGAGCTGACCGCGATTTTGGTTCTGACCCCAGCCTCGCGGGCGATAGCCTCGATTTTGACGATGCCCTCGCTTATCTCCGGAACCTCGGTTTCAAAAAGCTTGCGCACGAATTCCGCATTCTTGCGAGTGAGAATTATCTGCGGCCCTTTGGATTCCTTCTGCACGCTTTGAATATAGGCGCGTATGCGGTCTCCCACCCGGTAAGATTCGCGGACCACCTGTTCGGTGTGCGGGAGCACAGCTTCGGGCTTGCCCAGGTCAACAATCATGTTCCCCCTCTCGAATCTGCGCACAATGCCGCTGATTAGCTCCCCCACCCGGTCCTTGTATTCGTCATAGACCATGAGCCGTTCCGCATCCTTCACCCGCTGAATTATCACCTGCTTGGCGTTCTGGGCGGCGATTCTGCCGAAATCGCCGAAATCGTGGTGGTCAATCTTGAAGCCCAGCACATCGCCAACTGCGGCCTCGGGGTCCTCTTCCTGGGCTTCTTTCAGCGAGACCTGCGACTCCGGGTCCTCAACCTGCTCCACCACTTCCTTATAACGATATAGCACTAGTTCGCCGCGCTTCTCGTCAAAGCGAACATCCAGGTCCTCATCCTCCACGCCCAGCTTCTTCTTGGCCGCACTTGAGACCGCCTGCTTGATGGCCTCGATGACCGCTTCCCGGCTGATACCCTTTTCCTTTACCAGGATGTCAATCATCTGCGACAATTCCGATGACATTATGCTCTCCTTGTCCTCATTCGAAAATATACTCGAGATTGGCGCGTTTAATTTTCGGGTGGGGGATGAAAACCGACTCGCTGTCAATGACCAAAGTGATTCCCGCGGTATCCGCTCCCACCAGCCTGCCGTGAAAATGGCGCCTGCCGTTGATTTTTTCCGTGGATTCCACCACCAGCGTGCGGTTGAGGTATTTCTGGAAGTCCTTCAGTCTGCGTAGTCTACGGTCCAGGCCGGGCGAGCTTATTTCCAGGATATAAGGCTCGTTGAGCCTGGCCTCCAGGTCCAAAAGCGAGCCGAATTCCTGGTTGACCTCGGCCAGTTCATCCACGGTGATGCCTCCTTCCAGCCGGTCGATAAAAAAACGCAGAAGCAGCCGTTTGCCCTGCCGGCTGAATTCAAAATCCACCAGCTCAAAGCCGCGCTCGGCCAGGATAGGCTCAAGCAATTTTTCCAGTTCCTCTTTTTCCATCATCCCGTCCCTTCCAGAAAAAAAAGTGGGCATAAAACCCACTTTTTCCTAAATGGGCCGCAACTTTTATTATTTTATCAGAGATTTTGAACTTTGCAACTAAAAAATGCTGGTGGTCAAGTTCGACACGGGACGAGACGGGGGAATCAGGATGTTGTTTTTCTAAAACCCTGTCCTGAAGCGGCTTTGGGCCGGGTTTGCAAAAAGCGAGAATGCTATTTAAGATATTCCGGGAACAGATGACGGAAAAGAGAAGCCGCTTCCGAACCTGGCAAATGCGTTTAGCGGACTTTTTTGCCGGGTTCAGTTCAGCAAGGATTATGCTTATCCTGGGGATGGCCATTCTCACACTTACGGTACTGGTATTTTTTTCGGAGCGGGGCCAGGAGAGCGGTTTTTACAATTTTGGCCAGGCGCTTTACTGGATGGTGGTGACAGCCACGACCACGGGTTACGGGGACATCACTCCCAAGACGCCCTTGGGGAGGACCCTGACCATTATGATGATTTTCTGCAGCCTGTTTTTTGTGTCGATTCTAACCGCCACTATCGCGTCCAAGCTGGTGGAGCGCAGACTGCTGGAGGGCAAAGGCATGAACGAGGTCAGATTCAAGGAACACCTGATAATTTGCGGCTGGAACCGGGGAGGGCATAAGCTTCTGGAGGCGATTTACCGCCAAGCCGGTCACGCCCCGCAAATTGTGCTGGTGAACGAGCTTCCGGAAGAGGCCGTTAATGAGCTTATTTACAGCTACCGGGACCAGGGCCTGAAGTATGTGCGAGGGGACTTCACCCAGGAGAGCGTCCTGGAGCGGGCGGGAGTGAAGAACGCTTCGGGAATGATTATCCTCGCGGACGGCAGCATCGAGCAGGGGTTTCCGCGCGCAGACGAGCGCGCCTTGCTTGCGGCCTTGAGCGCGCGCTCGCTCAATGCTTCGATTCGAATCGCCTCGGAGCTGGTCAATCCTGAAAACCTCCGCCATCTGGAGCGCGCCGGCATCGACCCCATCATCGCTTTCGGCCAAGGGCACGACTTCCTGCTCGCCAGTTCGGTGCTGGCGCCCGGGGTGTGCCTGGCGGGCCAGGAGTTGTTCCTGGGCGTTCCCAAGCCCCATTTCCAGCAGGTGAAATTGCCTGCCGGCCTGGAGGGCGCGACTTTCAAGCAGGTACGGGAACATTTCCGGGAGCAGAATTCCGCGCTTGTCATTGGCCTGGCCTGGGAGTCGGAGAGCGGGTTCGGCCTGGATGATGTTCTTTCCGAGGATTTGACGCTGATTGACCATTTTCTGAAGCGTCAGTTTGAGGGCATCGAGCAGGACTTCTTCAAGAAGGAAAAGAAGTTTGAGGTCAAGCTGAATCCTCCGGACGATTTTACGATTGCCAAGGACAGTTGGGTTTTGCTTTTGGTGTAAGGAGCGAACATGAAAGAGGCATTGGCATTTTTATCCGGGGTGCAGGTCCTGTCCGGGGTCAGCGAGGCCGGTTTGCTCAAGATTCTGGGGATAGCGCAGGAGAAGCGGGTGTCTCCGGGCCAGACCATCATCGAGGAAGGGGAACCCGGGGATTCGATGTTCATCATCAAGGAGGGCGAGGTGGAGATTTCCATGTCCATCACGCTTCCGCTTTCGGGCGGGGAGAAGGAAAAGACCCTGGTTCGGCTTGGCCCGGGCGCAAATTTCGGAGAGATGGCTTTCATTTTCGGGAGCGAGCATCGGAGCGCCACGGTCTCGGCCCGGAACGAGGTCCTGCTTCTGGAGGTCAAGAGTCGGGACTTTGACCGGTTCGTCTCGGAAAATCCCAAGGATGGCGTGGCCATCCTTCGCAACATTGCCCGGGTGGTTTCGGAAAGGCTGCGCAAAGCCAACCAGGATATAGCCAAGCTGACCACGGTCTTGAGCGTGGTCTTGAGCCGTGTGGAGCGGGCAAGGTGAAATGAGCGAAAAGATAAAAATCCTCATCGCGGACGACAACCGCCTGCAACTCTCCATCATCGGAGACGCTTTGGCCGAGGCCGGGTTCGAGGTGTTCACGGTTGAGACCGGCAAGGAGGTTGTGCCCGAGGTGTCCAAGAGCCGTCCGCAAATGGTCATGCTCGATATTATGATGCCGGATGTGGACGGGATTTCGCTTTGCCGGAACCTGAAGTTGAACCCTGAAACCAGAAACACCGTTGTGCTCATTTATTCCGCGAAAAAAGACCTGGACCTGATGGACCTGGCTTATGAGGCCGGGGCCGCGGGATTTATCCTCAAGTCCAACAACATCCCCCAGATTGTCGCCCGGGTCCAGGAAATCGCCCTGGAAAAACTGGGAAGAAAAGTCTGAAACCGCTCACCTTCAAGACACCAGGAAAACCGAAAAAATATCTGGAAATTATGCTCCTGGTTTGAGCAGGCTCTCGGCGTTTTTGAAGAAGAACTTTTCACGGAACTCACTATCGCCTTCGGTCAGTTTCAGGCCGATGCGGATGGGGATTAGCTGTCTTGAGGTCGGCCAGTCGGAGCCGAACATGAGCCGGTCCTTGCCGAAGACCGGCACGGCTTTTTTGAGCCGGGAAAGCCTTTGGTTGGAGCAGTCAGCGTAAAGGTTATCGTATTTCCCGGCCAGCTCTATCACGGCCTCGCCCTGCTTCATCCCCATGTGCCCCATGATGATGGGAATGTCGGGAAAAGCCTGGATGAGCTTTTTGAACTTGAGCGGGTCTCCGTAGCTGTATCTTATCGGCTGATAGGCGATGTAGTAGGCGACAATCCCGCAATGGAAAAGCACGGGCATTTTGTATTTGCGGAAGATTTCCAGAATTTCAAAATAGCCGGGATGTTCGGGAGACGCGTTTTGCAGAACAGGATGAAGCTTGAGTCCCAGGCAGCCCTGGTCCATCTGCGCCTTGAGCTTCTTCTCCTTGTCCGGGTCGTAAGGACTGACACTGGCAAACACCACAAGCCGGTCATTGCCCCTGGCCTTTTTCAGGTATTCCAGGCCTTCGGTCATGGGCGAGATGGGGAGGAGCACGGTCTTGCTCACGCCGTAAAGGTCCATGCACTGAAGCAAATTCTGGACCGTGCCGAACTGGATATGATGGCTGATGTAAATGGCCTCCAGATGATGCGAGATGATGCCCAACGGGCCGGCAAGACCGGCAATGCGATATTCCGAGACCTCAAAAAGGTTGCCCGGAGTCCATGCCCGCTTTGAATACGGCTCCACAATTTCGCCGCCGTAAATGATGTCATCAATGTGGCTGTGCATATCGATTATCTTCATTCCCGTTCCTCCCGTGAGATGACTGGAAATCTAACATTCTGAACAAGCTTGGTCAAGCCCTTTGGAAACCATTTTTCAGGTAAAATTGTCAAACCTTAAGTCGGTGTTATAATTAGAGCGATGGCTTTAAAGAAATTCACGATTGCCGCCAGCCTGGCAGCGGCACTCGCGCTATTGTCAGGCGCGGCTCGGGCTGCTCCCAAAGATTTCAGCATCGCGTCAAGCATAAGCGCGGCCGGGAATGTCGACGAGCTTGCGGTGAGCAATGACCGGTTCGTTATAACACTTGACAAGAGCAACAAGCGCTTGAGCTTCATTGACAGTTGGAACTGGCGCCTGGCCGGGAGCATCAGCCTGGGAACCACGGTGGAGGCCATGGCCCTGAATCCACGCCAGGACCGGCTCTATTTTGCGGCCCCGGGTCAAAAATTGCGATGGATGAACCTTGGTTCGCTGGCCAGCGTGCCTTTCAACCGCTCGCCGGACTCAAGCTCGCTCGCGCTTCAATCCGGGGTTACGGTATTGACCGGAGCCACCATCGAACAGCTCGCGGTGATTCAGCCATCGGGCAGCACCGCGACTGACTGCGTTCTGCTGACCGCGCTCCGCTCCGGCATCTACGAGCTTGATTGGCTTACGCTGGCCGACGCCGGCATCGTGGCCAAGGACGGCCCGCTTTTCCAGAGTGTCACAGAGATAGAACTCTCCTCCGCACCTTACCTGCTGCTGGCCAAGAACAGCATCTACGGAACAACTAATATCTATTCCTACTATTGCACCGACAGCCAGGTCCGGGAAAACAATCCCGTCATCCTTCAACCATTTGACAGCGGCGGAATCGCCATAAATCATGACGAATCGCAATTCGTCATCAGCCTGGCCGGGACAAGCGCGGTCAACCTTTCGCTTTTTGACCTGGAGGGTAATTTGCTGGATGACTTTGAACTCTCGACCACCGTCGTGGTTGATAAAATCTGGTTTGAAAATTTCTCCGCCGAGCCGAACCCGCTGGTATTGTTCGGCCAGACAAATACCTTGAAGGCACTGCCGGTTGTGAGCAGCGCCTTCGGAACCACAGCCACGGCTTTCAGCCTGGCAACTGTGCCATCCTCGCTTGCGGCTTCGAGCAGCGTGGACGGATATGTCTATGTCGGTTCCGGAGGCACCAGCTCGGTCAGCATCCTCACCCCCAATCCCTGGGTCAGCAACTTGAAAGTCAACTACACCGGAAAAATTACGGCTGACACCTTCAAGTTGAGTTTCAATTACAGCGCCTCCGGACATTCCTTCACAATCAGCGAGTGCCCAAGCTTCAGCATCAGCCCGGCCAATTGCCGGGCCAAGCTGGACAGCGGCTCGCTTGACGGGAGCGGCAGCGCCGAGCGGGAACTATCCAGCCGGGATTTAGGAGACGGGGAGCATGTGCTTGGGGTGTTTGTTAACGATAACAAATCTCCCGTGCACCAAGGCAGGAACGCGCTTCAGCTTTCGATTGACCTCGTTCCTCCGCCGCAAAAGTTCAAGCTCGATTTCGGTGACAGCAAGCTCATTATCAGCTTCAAAAGTCCGGATATTAATGACCTGGCGAAATATGAAATCTATTACGGCACCAACGGCTCTGCTCCCGAGGACCAGCCGGAGCAGCTTGATGACACCGGCGGCAGCGGTGAGCCGGTTTCGCCCATCATCATCGAAAACCCCGAGCCTGACCACGATTATGAAAAAGTGGTGAAAAACCTTACGAACGGCACGCTTTATTACGCGCAGATTGTCACGACCGACAACTCCGGGAATGTGGTCTTAAGCGAGCGCCAAAGCACCATGCCGCAGCCGGTTATGAGCTTCACTGACAAGACCCACGACGAGGGCGGTTTCAGCTGCAAAATGGCATCCGCGCCTGAATTTGCTGCCCGGGGGAATTTGCCGGAAATGGTTTTGGTATTCAGCCCCCTGCTTTTCATGCTGGCGTTGAAAATAAAATCAAGGAGAAAAAGATGAGATTAAGAAACGGGCTTTGGTTTTTGGCCCTTTTGCTCGGCTGCTTTTCGTTCGCAGTCTCGGCGCAGGAGGTCCAGGAAAAACCTCTGGAGAAGAAGCCCAATCCCCTGTGGGCGAAGGAGGGCGAGCCGAAATCCAATTTTTCCTTCCAGCTGTTTTACAGCTGGTATTACCCGAACCAGGACCGGGATGTCTGGAAGGACATTTTCGACCGGGATTATCTGGAGCCGTTCGGGTTGAGCTTTGGCAGCTATCCGCTTCGCAACCTGGGTATAAATCTGAATGTGGCCTATGCCCAGCGCAAGGGGCACGCGGTGGGAACCCTCACCGATGAATCCAGCGGTGAGAAAGTGACCCTGACCGTGATTCCGGTTCAACTGGAGGCCGAATACCGGTTCGATTTCCTGGATGAGCAGTTCCTGGTGCCGCTGGTCGGCGCCGGCGGCGACTGGTGGTATTACGAGGAAAACAACGAATACAGCGACGATGTCAAGGGCGACAAGACCGGGTATCATGTGCTGGCCGGACTGGGAATCCTGCTCGACCGGCTCGACCCCACCAGCCGACTGGCATTAAAGGAATACGGAGTAAATAATGTTTTCCTCGAAACCGAGGCCCGTTGGAACTGGCTCGGCTCCAAGGACGGGATAGATTTCTCCGGAGTGGGATACAGCGTGGGCCTGCTCTTTGAGTTCTGACTATTTGCTCGAGGCAGGAAGGTGCATTGAAGCGCAACCTCAAGCTGGTGCTGGAATATGACGGCGCACGGTTCCACGGCTGGCAGTACCAGGTGGGAGTGAGGACGGTCCAGGGTGTTCTGGAAGAGGCCTTGGCCAGACTGACCGGAGAGGGCCAGAGGGTTACGGCCGCGAGCCGGACCGACGCCGGGGTTCATGCCCTGGAGCAGGTGGTCAATTTCCCGACCGCGTGCCATCACTCCCCGGAAGTGTTCGTGCGCGCCCTCAACGCGCTCCTCCCGCGCGATGTCGCGGTTTTGAGCTGCGAAGAGGTTGACCCCAGATTCAACGCCCGGTTCCGGGCGCGAGGAAAAATTTATCGCTACCTGGTATATAATAATTTTCACCGGCGCGCTTTCGGCCATTTTTACTCCTGGCACATACCGGAGCCGCTGGATATTGAGGCTATGAGGGAATCGGCCAAATGCCTCCTCGGCCGCCATGACTTCAGCGCCTTCCAGTCCAAGTCACGGGAAAGTGCGGAAAAAGACCCGGTGCGGGAGGTCAAGCGGATTGAGATAAACCAGGCCGGGAACGGTTATCTTTGTTTTGAATTCGAGGCAGGGTCTTTTCTCAAGCAGATGGTCAGGAACATGATGGGAACTCTGGTTCTGGCGGGCAGGGCGAAAATCAGGCCCGAGGCTGTGGCCCAAATCCTGGAGTCCAGAGACCGCAAACAGGCTGGACCGACCGCTCCGGCCGCCGGGCTTTATCTGGTGAAAATTTTTTACTAAAATCCGAAACAGAGAAAAAAGGAGTGGGATAATGAAAAGAACCACCATCACCGCAATTCTGGCGCTGTTTCTCGCCTTCCCGGCCTGCGATGACATAACTTCCGAACCCAATGACCCCAGAGCGCCGCAAAAAACCGAAGAACCGGTGACGCTGGCCAACCCGGACCCGAGCAAGGAGGTCACCCGCCAGAAATTAATCGAGGCTTACAACTTCATCGTGGATAACCGCAACGGAATGGTCAAATGGAAAGATACCCTGGAACCTATGATGAAGGCCAAGCATGAACTTTTTCCCGCGGAACGAGCCAAGTTCCTGCAATGGGTGGATGCCAGAGCCATCATGATAAACATCCGCCTTGAATGGATTGACCCCGCTACCCATCACTTGACCAACGACCATCCAGCAATTCCCATCGCCTCTGCCTTGAGAATCCAAAAACAAATGATTGATGACTTTATTTATCATTACCAGTTGAATCGCCCTCTTCCTCCAGACCGGGATAAAGAAATCAAGAAATTGCTCGATGACTTTCAGCAAAGAATGAAAACCTGGCAATGGCCGGAGGAAGAAAAAGCCGAGCCGACAATTATTAACCGCTGATTATCTCGGACGGAAATAATCCAGCTGCGAACCCGAGACCGATACCATGGCGTGAGTGTCGTAGCTGACACTAATGAAAGACGGCGGATTTACCCAGTCCTTTTCCCAGACCTGCCGGCCATTGTTCAAGTCAATAATCTCCACGCGGCCGCTCTGCTGCGAGGTCTCCCCGTAAATGAATAAACGAGAATTGTCCTGCGAAAAATGCAGCTGTCGCGCCAGGTAAAAATTCCCGCTCCAAACCGGCTTGACATCCTCAACCGTACCGCCGCTCATCTTGTCAAACAGATGCTTGGTGCGCCAGACCTGAACCTTGCGCTCCATGGTCTCGACCGCGGTCAGGCTTCCGTCATAGGAAACACCTGCGCAGAATCCTTCCAGGATAACTTCCTGGGCGGTGGTGCGGGAGGTGAGATAAATCTGGTTTCGCGCCTTGGCGGTCAGGAACCGCTGGCTCAAGAGTATTTCCGCGCCTGAAGACACGGATAAAAATTTGGCGCCCGAAGGCAGTTCCCACACACGACGACCCTCGCGATTGAGCAGCATGCCAAATGCCGAGTCATATATAAACTGCTCCTCCGGGTCAAAACCTATATGCCAGAGATAGGTCTCGCGCTCCCATAAAAAGTTCAGCTTACGGTCATAAACATAAACCTTCTTGGCCAGCGGGTCGCCGAAGACCAGGTAATTGCCCTTGGGGCTTAACAGACTCGTGAAATAGCGGTAAGGATTGGGCTGGTTTATGCTCTCGGTGCCATCACGCTCCACCACATGCACTGTCAAATCGAGCATGGTCTGCTGAATTTTCGGTTCCGGACTGCTCTGGAAAAGAACGGTCCGGCCGTCATCACCCAGACCGGCTCCACAGATGAACTTATAGCCGGTCTTCTTCCACAACTGACGACCATCCTGGTCATAATACTCAACCCACTCATCACCGTAGACCATGACCTCGCCCGTGGATTTGGCGAGATAGACACCTTTTATCTCGCTCGGGCAAAAACGGATAAAAGACAGACCGGTCTTCTGCTTTTCCTGCTCCGATAGCTGGACTTGCCTGGCCTCGGCATCCGGCTTCCTGTCCTGTTTCTTGTTGGCCCCGGCCATAAGCAGCGCCAGTCCCACCAAAACAACCAAACATCGCCTTGCCATGTTCCTATTATCACACCTCCATAAGCTGCTGTCCAGCGCTTTTCCTCCGCTTGAAAAGCCAGCTGCTTTTGTTTAATATATGCAGGTGCTGACAACCTATTTTTCTTGGCAAAGGAGGAAAAGATGAGCAAACGAGTTGGAATTTTGACCGGCGGAGGTGATTGCCCGGGATTGAACGCGGTGATTCGCGCCGTGGTTGTGAAAGGCATCCGCTCTTACAACTACAAGTTCATCGGCATCAAGAACGGCTGGGCCGGTCTTCTGGATTTTGAGTGGACTAATCTGGACCGCGAGTCTGTTTCCGGGGTTTTGCATCGGGGTGGAACCATCCTCGGCACCAGCCGAACCAACCCTGTCAAAAACCAGCAGGTCAAAAGCTTGGCTATTGATAATTACCGGAAACTGCGGCTGGACGCGCTGATTGCCATCGGTGGAGACGACACCTTGGGCGCGGCGCTGGAGCTATCTAAAGAAGGACTGCACCTGGTCGCGGTGCCCAAGACCATTGACAACGATGTGGGCGGAACCGACTTCACCTTCGGGTTCGAAACCGCGGTGCAGATTGCGACCGAAGCCATTGACCGGCTGCACACCACCGCCGAATCGCATAACCGCATCATCATCGTGGAAGTCATGGGCCGGCACGCGGGATGGATTGCCACCTACTCCGGAATCGCCGGGGGCGCGGATGTGGTGCTGATTCCGGAAGTGCCCTTCAAGCTGGAAGACATCGTCAATGTGATAAACGCCCGGCGCGAGCGGGGCCGGACCTTCAGCATCGTGGTGATTGCCGAGGGCGCGTTTCCCGAGGGTCAGAAGGAAGCCTATTTAAAAAGCGATAAGGT
>Ga0272448_1008156_pt1 | contig 10945 bp, 10 predicted proteins | sample YNPCB0191_FD_202220 | JGI IMG/M metagenome (GOLD analysis project Ga0272448, IMG submission 202220) | Hot spring sediment microbial communities from Yellowstone National Park, WY, United States - YNP-CB-019-1 | ecosystem: Environmental > Aquatic > Thermal springs > Hot (42-90C) > Sediment... | reverse complement strand
TGCGTTCTTTGATGAATGTTTCAGTCATCGCGCACACTTCTGTGATTGGCCCGTTCAACCAAATGGCGGTGTCGATGCAGTGGGCGAGGAGATCGCCAGTGACGCCGCTGCCGGCGACTTTCACATCGAGCCGCCATAGGGCGTCACCGCCCTGCGGCAGGTCCTTCGAGATCGTCCAATCCTGAAGGAACTTGGCCCGGTAATGGAACACCCGACCCAGTTTTCCTTCATCGATGAGTCTCTTTGCCAAGGTCACGGCGGGGAAGCGGCGGTAGTTGTATGAGATGAAATTTGGGACGGCAGCCTTTTCGACGGCTTTGACCATTTGCTCGCCCTGCTTGCCATTCATGGCCAATGGCTTCTCGCAAATGATCATCTTGCCGGCTTTGGCTGCCGCGATGGCAACCTCGGCATGCACGTTGTTTGGCAGGCAAATATCTACGAGGTCGATGTCTTCACGTTCGACCAATTTGCGCCAATCGGTTTCAATCGACTCGAACCCCCAGCGTTGGGCGAAGGCTTTGGCCTTCTCAGCGTTGACATCGCCGATTGCCTTTAGAACCGGCTGGTACTCGGAGTCGAAGAAGTTGGGCAGTCTGCGATAAGCGTTTGCGTGGGTTCGGCCCATGAACCCGCAACCAAGGAGTCCTACGTTGAGTGTTTTCATTTCAGTCTTGTGTCGGATTTAGTTCTGTTTTGGTTGAACCGCAGATGCGCTCCAAAGCTGTTCCGGCGAGCCCATCATGCCCCGCTCAAATCGCCGGAGCGCTCCCGCGGAGGTTAAAGTGTCAACGGCGGCCTTTTGCGCGCTGCTTTTTTGTGCCTGCTTTGCCGACCGGTTTGGCACTGGTTTTGGCCGCACCTTTTGTCTTCTTGGCCGGTTTGGTGGTTTTTGCTGCCGGTTTGCGGACTGCCGGTTTCGCGCTGGCAGGTTTCGCGGGCTTGGCAGTCTTTTTGGGCGGCACGGGTGTGGCGGCCTTTGGCCGCGCAACGGTCTTTGCTTTCTTTATGGCAGGCGCGCGTTTTGCCGGAGCCCGGCTTGCGGGCCGAGGCGCTGAAATCTCGGCTGCAGTTGGCTCTTGGGCCGGAGCGACGGCAGGTTCTTCAGTCCAACCGTGGGCGTCACGAACGGCGATCATCACCGAGAGGATATCGTTCCATGTTTTAGGCTGCATCATCACTTCATTCGGGAACATGCAGCCGTCCCAGCAAACATGCTTGAAGGCGCGGGTGACATTGCCGTTGGCGTCACGCAACCAGAACCCGGCGTGGCGCGGGATGTCGAGCTTGCCGTTCGGGTCTGTGGGGAGGCAATGGTGACCTGTTTTATCGTGTGTGCCGGACCCTTTGACGGTGGCGTCGTTTTGTGCGACGTGGAAATCGATTGTCCATGGCCGAAGCTGGTCTGTCAGTTTGCGCATTGCTTCATCGAAAACAGATTTGTCCTGCCAATCATAATCTTGCGGCAGGAGGGCGTCTTCAGGGGCGTTGTAACCAAGCAGGAACAGGAGTGTGTGCGCCATGTCTGCCTGGAAACCGAGAGTTTCGGGTTTGCCGACGGCCTCGAGCAGATTGATCACCTTGCGCCAACTGTGCATTCCGCCCCAGCAAATCTCGCCCTCGGCAGCGAGGCGCTCGCCAAAGTCCTCGGCGACGTTGCATGCTTCGCGGAAAGTTTCTGCGATGCGCTTTGTGTTTGTTTCCGGGTCTTTGGCCCAATCAGCCACACTGCACGCGGAATCTATACGGACGACGCCGTACGGGCGGACACCCCACTCGCGGAGTTTGGATCCGATTCTGCAGGCTTTACGAACCTGATTGACGAAGCGAATGCGTTCCTCGTCGCTGCCCATTGCCGAGCCACCACCGGTCGGCGGCCAGATCGGCGCCACAACAGATCCAACAACAAAACCTTTGGCGCTGATCCGGTCGGCGATCCGTTTCAGGTCATCGTCGCTGATGTCGATGGCGATATGAGGCTCGTAGAGGAATATGTCCACGCCATCGAATCTGACACCGCCGACTTCGGCTGCCGCGGTCAAATCCAACATTTTGTCAAGGTCGATGCAAGGTTCGGCGCCCGGAGAGCCTTTTCCGACCAAACCGGGCCACATTGCGTTGTGAAGTTTGGGATAACGATTGGTTTGAGGGTTCATTTTGACTCCTGATCGGTTGAAGTTGCCGAACGCGAGCCGTGCAAGGCGACACGCTGCGGTCGGATACTGACTTTGCGTTTCATGGCCGTTACGGTAAATGCCTCCCACAGCCTACCAAGAGACTGTTATTGTTCAATGGAAAACTCGAGCGCGGCAAACAACGTTTTCTCTTTTGCCTCCGCACAGTAGCATCTACACTCCTTGCCGAACTTGATTATGGGGTTGCGTTTGTTCAACACGCTGACGCGGTCAATCGAAGAATTCGTGCCGCTGGACCCGGAGGGCCGGCGAGTCGGCATGTATTGCTGCGGGCCAACCGTCTATGACTTCGGTCACATCGGAAACTTCCGAACATTTGTCTTCGCCGATTTGGTCCGTCGGACACTCGAGTTCTGCGGCTACACTGTAACCCATGTGATGAACATCACGGACGTCGAGGACAAAATCATCAGGCGCGTTCGGCAAACAGGCATTCCATTGGCTGAATACACAGGCCGTTATCTCACAGCGTTCCTCGAAGACTCCAAAACGCTGAACATCCTGCCGCCTCATCATATGCCGCGCGCCACCGAGCACATCGCCGAAATGCAGGACATTATTCGGCGCCTGATCGAGCGCGGTTATGCCTACCAGGCACCCGATGGATCGGTGTATTTCAGCATCGACAGATACATGGCGGCCGGCGCCCGCTACGGGCGTTTGCTCAACCTCAAACTCGAACCTTCTCCCGAACACATGCGTGTCGAGGCAGACGAATACGCCAAGGAATCCGTCGCCGACTTCGCTCTCTGGAAAGCGCGAGTACCCGAAGACGGTGACGTTTTCTGGCCCAGCCCATGGGGGGAAGGAAGACCCGGATGGCACATCGAGTGCAGCGCCATGAGCGTCAAATACCTCGGCCCTGAGTTCGATTTGCATCTGGGTGGCGAAGACCTGATTTTCCCACACCACGAAAATGAGATCGCCCAAAGCGAAGGCGCCGGCCTCCAAACCGAAGGCCGCCCGTTTGTCCGTTTCTGGCTCCATGGCGCGCATCTGCTCGTGGACGGCCGGAAAATGTCAAAGAGCCTCGGCAATTTTTTCACACTGCGTGAAATCCTCGAACGCGGGTTCGCCGGACGTGAAATACGTTATCAGTTGCTCAGCAGCCACTATCGCGAGCCGCTAAACTTTACCTTGGACGGGCTGAGCGCCGCCCGCAGCGCCCTGGCAAGAATCGACGAATGTATCGACAAGCTCCAGACCATCGCAGCCAACGCCCATGCACAGCCAGACAGATCTGCTCTCGACAGGTTCACCGCCGCACTCGAGGACGATCTCAACATCTCGGCTGCATGGGCTGTCGTGTTCGACTGGGTGCGCGAACAAAACCGCCAACTCGCGGCAAATCAGACAACTCCGGAAAGCGCGGCGTCGGCACTCGCAACATGGGAACAAATGGACCGCGTGCTCGGCGTTGGCAGGCCATCTGCCAACAGCGTGCCGCCAGAGATTCTGGCCCTCGTCGAGGCCCGACAACAAGCGCGCAAGAACAAAGATTTCGCGCGCGCTGACGCGCTCCGAACCGAACTGAAAAACCGCGGGTGGCTGGTCGAAGACACTCCCAAAGGGCCGCGGGTCAAACGAATTCAGGCGTGAATCAGTCATGTCTTCGTTGTTCTGCAAACCAACGGCGCAGTTTCGCGAGTGCTCTGGCGCGGTGGCTGATCTTGTTTTTCACCTCATCGCCCAATTCGGCGAAAGTCTGAGCGTGTCCATCGGGCAAGAACAGCGGATCATATCCGAACCCTGCGGTTCCACGCGGCGATTCCAAAATGCGGCCTTCGCATGTGCCTTCGAATATAAGAGGTTCGCCTCGAGCCACTCTTGTGCCCGAAGGTTCGGACTCGTCTCCGGCCCGGCTGGCAGGCGCAACCCGGGCAAGGGCGATTGCACACCGAAACCGCGCTGTGCGCCGATCCGGCGGAACACCCACCAGTAACCGCAGAAGTTTTGCGTTGTTTTCCGCGTCTGTCGAGTTGCTCTGTCCGCCGCGGTCCAGAGCGGCGAATCTTGCCGAGTTGACGCCCGGCGCGCCACCGAGCGCATCGACTTCGAGCCCTGAATCGTCGGCAAGGACAAACACAGTTTGGCTCTGCAGGCGCTGTTCTGCGAGCCATCGCGCAAGCAGGGATGCTTTCTTTGTCGCATTGCCCGCAAACGTCGGCTGATCTTCAACCGGCACTGGTGCATTCGGGAAGTCACGCAGTGTCAAGTAATCAAATCCCTCACCCAAACAGGCGCGGATTTCTTCGACTTTGTGTTTGTTGCGGGTGGCGATGACCACAATCATGGGCGTGTAGGCTAATCAACTGATGCCAAAATGGCCAGCCCGCATATCTCCAGACCCCGTTGAGACAGGGCTGTTTGTCCGAATACATTCGCAACAGAACGATCCCAGCCAGACAAATGCGTTCAGTGAAGGCTTGGCGCTCAGCCGCGCCCCGCTGAGAAATGAAAAGGGGACGGCTGCTGACCGTCCCCATCGGATTTTGAATCAGATTATTTGTTCAGATTTTCTTCGGCATGGGCGTCCATGCGCCTTTCTTGGCGCTGCTCTTGACGCAGGTCTCGATGAACGCGATGCCCATCCAACCATCTTCGACGTTGGCGTACTTGCTACCGTCGCAGGAGAATTCCTTGCCCGCTTTCCACTTGCGGACGTCGGCTTCGAAGCACCTGTGCAAACGCGCAAAGGCGTCGTGGAAAGCCTCCGGATGTCCGCTGGGAATTGTTGGTTCTGCCATGAGGTCTGCAGGCATGTCCTTGGGAAGGAATCCATCGCCCGGGGTGACAGCACCGCGCCAGTAAACGCGGTCGGGCTGGTTGGCCAGGTGGATTGTGATGCATTCGGGATCTTCCTGCCGCCAACGCAGAGTACCTTTGGTTCCGGCGACCTCGATGCCGAGGTCGTTCTTGTGGCCGATGCAGATTTGAGAAGCGCGCACGAGGGCCTTGGCGCCGTTGTTGAGTTTGCAATAAACGGTGAAGTGATCGTCCAACTGCCGTCCTTCGACGTAGGTTTCAAGCTGGGCGCTCACCTGTGTGACTTCGAGGCCGGTCACATAACGCAACTGCATCAGCGCGTGTGTGCCAATGTCGCCGCCGCAGCCGGATGCACCTGCGCGTTTTGGATCGACACGCCACGAAGCCTGTTGCTGGCCTGTGGCTTCGAGCTTGGTGGCAAGCCAGCCTTGCAAGTAGTAGCTGTCAACCCACCGCACTTCGCCCAGCAAACCGCTGCGGACGATGTATCGGGAAAGACGGCTGGTCCAATGCCCGAGGTACGTGTGTGCCACGCCAAACGGAATGTTCAGCTTGCGCACGGTGCGCACAATGTCATTGGCTTCCTTGAGGTTCAGGCAAAGAGGTTTCTCGCAGAACACCGGAATACCGGCCTTCAATGCTTTCATGGCCGGATCGTAATGGACATGATTGGGCGTCACGATGAGGATGTAATCCAGCTTTTCCTCTTCCGGGAGTTTTGCGTTTGCCGCAATCATTTCATCGTACGACCCGTAACCTTTGATCGGGTAAGGCCAATTGGCCGCCTCTTCGAGTGCTATCTTCGGGTCCGGAAACAGTGCGCCGGCTACAACACGGCGTGTGCCGTCGAAATGGATCGCTTTTTCATGAGGATGGACGATGAACGCACCGCGTCCGCCACCCACCAAACCGACATTCAGAGGTCTGTTGGACATATTCGTCGCGCTGGAATGGTGTTATTTGTTTCTGTTCTGCCTGATTCATCGCGGACCACAGCAGACCGCGGTCCGGCAGATTTGCTGGTCCAGAGCCTACCGACAAAACCCGCCACAGTTCAAGAGTATTATATGCTTATACTGACAATTCGATCATATTTGCGAAGATTTTCAGACTGCGAGTTTGCCCTCAATTTGTCGGTATCTGCTTCTCTGGCGGCGACCAGTGCGGTCACGACAGCGCGGCCTTTGGACTATAATATTGGATAATCTGCGCGGAAATCGCAGGTCAGTTCGTGGTTCGAGGCTTTTGCCTTTGAACTGTTCGTCCGCTGATCCGACTCGCATCTCCCCCTTGGGCGACGAAGTCGCCCTGCTCAACGCGGCGCGACATAGCGGTATTCCTGCAACTAACGCCGTTGTTGCGCCTCGATCATTCAATTGCGGCTGCGCCGCGCTGAGCGATCAAGTCTGGCGATTTCCTCAGCCGTTTTGCAACTTCCCGAAAGATGACCGGTCGCCTTAATCCGGCCAACTTGACCGGGGACTCCTGAACGCCTTCCAGTGCATTGAAAAACCGGTCAAGGACATCCCCTCCGACGGTCGGCACCAGAAAAATGTGCGTGTGTGGTATTCTTCGTCCGCGTGCGTACATGCAGACGAAGTCGGGCTTGAACTCTCGCATGATGCTTTTGGCGACGTGTCTTGCCATTTTGAACAGACTGACTGTTTCTTCGTCTGTGAGGTCATGCCACCATGGCACATGCCTTTTCGGGAGCACCAGACAATGGCCTTGTGCAAACGGGTTGATATCGAGGATGCACATCGAGAGTTCATCTTCACAAACTCTGTATGCCGGAGCCTTTCCGGCAGCAATGTCGCAGAACACGCACCCTTTGGCTTTACGCATGGCTTCAGTTTTTGTCGATGCTACGGACATGTCTGACCACGGTCAAATGCATGATTTCAGTCCTCATCGGAAGATTCTCCAGAGTTAATGCCGGCGTTTGTGAGTCGGGGGATTTCGCCGAGGTGGTAGCCAACACACTGTCGGGTGTTTCGATCTTCCTTGAATGGTGCGCGGGTTTCCTGAAGCCGGCATCACCTGAAACCCGGAGAACCGGGTCCGGGCAGAATTGAACCGGCGCATGGTGCCTGGCACAACTCGAGCTTCGGAACGGGCGAGAAGGAAATTCACTTGCACAAAAACAATTCGTGGACATAATAGCCCCTGTCGTTTGCCCGGAGTTGCCAGGGTAGCTCAGCGGTAGAGCAGGGGACTCATAAGCCCTTGGTCGTGGGTTCAATTCCCTCCCCTGGCACCATCGGTTGCCGGCTTCGCGTTTTTCCCCGAACATTTTTCGGCACAATAATCTTTGGCAAGGCCCCTCACAGCCGCTCATTCGCATTGCGCGCACGCGCAAAGTGGCGAAGGGCGCACCCTGCCTCATGCAGGCATTTTCAGTCTATTGGACTGTGAGCCTTGAGATTCGAGCGCTTCACCAACCCGGAAATCTCGCCGGAATTAAGTTTTGGGTCTTGGTCTGGTAAGGGGGAGGTTTTTGCGGGCGACGGAGTCGCAGCAATTATTTCTCAGCGCGGCGCAGCCGCAGCCGAATGATCGCGGCGAAATAAATGCGTCCGTTCCAAGCGTGTCACTCTGTCGCGCCGCGCGGACCGGGGCGACTTCGTCGCCTGGCCCGGAAATCTCACCAGAATGAAGTTTTGGAGTCTTGGGCTGGTAACGCGGTGAGATTTCCCGGCTGAGGGAGATGAGATTGGGAGCAATGGCCGAGAAGCTTGAAGACAATGGCCAAGTCCGACCCCGATGTTGAATTCCCCCCTGTTGATCGCTTATACTGCCAGTTGATGTGGCACCGGCGAGAACCCCCTTCAGCAACCCAAAGGCGGACTTCGCGGCGTAAAGAGCTGATCTCATAACATGTTGCCTTGTGATTGCAGCGCGTCGCACTTCTGGGATACGGGCTTGACCAAGGGGGCGGGTTTCATACCCTAATCGTCAACCAAACATAACACGTAGAATGCAGGGAAGTGAGTTGCTCGCATCGAGACTGACGCAAGCAACCGAGTTGACGTGAACAACAATGGTAGCTGCGCCGAAACCACACAACTGCGCAAATTTCAGATGAGGTAAACCTTGGCCAACCGAAAGAACAACGCAAACCCTGCGAACACTAGTGGCGCCACAGTCGGCTACGAAACCGAGCTGTGGCGCATGGCCGACGCCCTTCGTGGCTCGATGGATGCGGCCGAATACAAACACGTCGTCCTCGGCCTCATCTTCCTCAAATACATCTCCGACGCCTTCGAGGAACACCACGCCCGGCTCGCCGCCGAGCAAGCTCAGGGCGCCGACCCCGAAGACCCGGACGAGTACAAAGCCGAGAATATCTTCTGGGTTCCATCCGAGGCCCGCTGGTCCAACATTCAGAGGAACGCCCGCCAGCCAAATATCGGTAAGCTTGTGGACGATGCCATGGCCGCGGTGGAGCGCGACAACCCCTCTCTCAAGGGCGTGCTGCCCAAAGATTACGCCCGCCCCGCACTGGACAAGCAGCGACTTGGGCAGTTAATAGACATGGTAACGAATATAAACCTCGGCGGTGCTGAGAACCATGCCCGCGACATCTTGGGGCGTGTGTACGAATATTTCCTTGGCCAATTCGCCAGCGCCGAGGGCAGGAAAGGCGGCGAGTTCTACACCCCGCGCTGCGTGGTCAAACTGCTCGTCGAGATGCTCGAACCCTACCGCGGCCGCGTTTACGATCCATGCTGCGGCTCGGCCGGCATGTTCGTGCAGTCCGTCGAGTTCATCCGCGCCCACGCCACCGGCAACGGCAACGGCGGCCGGCCCGCGCCTTCCTACGAGCGCAGCAACGAGTCCAGCGTCGTGGTGGTCCTCCCCGGAGGGCAGGCGAACCTCGACTTCGTCCGCTTGGTGGTCGAAGAAGCGCGCGCCGGCCGCGACCTGCGCCTCGACGAACTCTTGCTCCTTAATGCCCTCTGGCAGGACCGACGTCTGACCACCGAAGAGGCAGCCTGCCTCACCCGGAAACCCGAATCCGACGTTCGTGTCGTGCTCAACCGCCTGGTGGAAGCGGGACTGGTGGAACCGCGAGGCGAACGAAAGGGGCGCACCTGGCACCTCTCGGCGGCCACCTATCGCCGTTTGGGCCAACCTGCCGCCTACGTCCGCCAGCGCGGCTTCGAGCCTTTGCAGCAAGAACAGATGGTGTTGCAATACGTTGACAAATTCAGCCGTATTACGCGGGAGGAGACTTGCACTCTTTGCCAAGTGGGCCCCTACCAAGCGTATCGCTTGCTTAAGGGCATGGTGGAGAAAGGGTTGCTGATTGCGAAAGGCCAGAAAAAGGCACGCTATTATGAACTGCGCACGTAAAATAACGGCGCGCCGTTATCCAATAACAGCGCGCGCAAATAATACGGCGGGTCAAACGGGTGGCTATAATGCAAGTTGCTTTCCTACAACGACTTGTAGTGTTGAGATGAAAATGCGCCCTGCGTGTTATTTTCCGTTTCGAGCCGTATCAGCGGCTCTTCGAGGAACCCAAGGATGGACAGCCGTGACACAGAAACTACAAGCCGGCATGGCGCGCGAGCAACAGGCCGAAGCCGCCAAACTCCACGCCACCATCGCCGCCAAACTCAAGGAGTTAGGCTATGACGCTTGAGGACCTGTTGCACGTCAAACGCGAGGAAATCCTGAAGGTGTGCGCCAAGTACGGTGCCCGCAATGTGCGGGTCTTTGGCTCCGTCGCCCGCGGGGAGGCGGGCGAACAAAGCGATATTGATCTGATTGTTGACTTCGAGCCGGGCCGCAGTCTGCTCGATCACGCCGGGCTTTGGCTTGAGCTTCAGGAGCTGGTGGGGGTTAAGGTGGACGTGGTGAGCAGTCGCGGCATCAAGCCCCGGATTCGTGAGCAGGTGTTACAAGAGGCCGTCCCATTATGAGGGAACCCAAGGAACGCTTGAAAGACATTTTGGACGCCATCGCCGCCATCGAGCGGTATGCCGCCCGGGGCCGAGAGGCGTTTGAACAGGAAGAACTGATTCGGACCTGGATCTTTTACCACATTCAGCTCATCGGAGAGGCGGTCGCTCGGCTCGGCAAAGCCTTTCATGAATCCTACCCTGAGATACCCTGGGCGCAGATTGTCGCCATGCGCAATGTGCTCGTTCACGAGTATTTCGGAGTGGATTTGCAGGAAGTGTGGAGGACCGTGGAAAGAGACCTTCCCGTTTTGAAACACCAAATCGAGGCGCTTGTAAAGCGGTTGGAGGACGAGAGCTATGGCGGGTGAGTGGATCAATACGACATTGGGCAGCGTACTGACACTTCAGCGTGGCTTTGATCTCCCTGAGACAGATCGCAAGCCTGGCCCTTACCCGGTGATTGCATCAACCGGTGCGGTTGGGACACATGACAAGGCGATAGTTCGTGGGCCCGGGGTGGTCATCGGGCGGTCAGGTAGTCTTGGGGGCGGGCAGTTTATCCAGAGTGACTTTTGGCCCCTCAACACCACACTCTGGGTGAAGGATTTCAAGGGCAACGATCCCCGCTTCTGCTACTACTTGCTGAGATCCCTTGATCTTTCCCATTTCAACGCCGGAAGCGGAGTGCCGACCCTGAATCGGAACCAGATTCATCCGCTGCTGGTTAGGGTACCGACCGATAGACAGGAACAACGCGCCATTGCCCACATCCTCGGCACGCTGGACGACAAGATTGAGGTGAACCGGCGGGTGAGCGAGACGCTGGAGGCTACTACCCGCGCCCTTTTCGAATCATGGTTTGTTCGCTTTGATGCTGTCAGACGCAACATGGCCCGAAAGGGGCGCGGGCAACCCTCACCCGCCGCTTCGCGTCACCCTCTCCCACTTACGTGTTTAGCGCTTTAAAAATGCGTTAAAAAAAGCTGACGTCTATTTGGCTTCCCGGTCACACTCAAGCCGTGACCGAAAAGTTGCAAATCCGGGGCCGTCAAATTGGACCAGAGCAACTGGACC
>Ga0272448_1008154_pt1 | contig 10952 bp, 9 predicted proteins | sample YNPCB0191_FD_202220 | JGI IMG/M metagenome (GOLD analysis project Ga0272448, IMG submission 202220) | Hot spring sediment microbial communities from Yellowstone National Park, WY, United States - YNP-CB-019-1 | ecosystem: Environmental > Aquatic > Thermal springs > Hot (42-90C) > Sediment... | reverse complement strand
CCTTCCCTGGAAGAAAAAGCCGCGCACCTTCTGTATTTTATCATCAAAGACCATCCCTTTGTTGACGGCAACAAACGCATCGGCTCATTTTTATTTATCTACTTTTTAGACCGCAATAACTTTCTTCACCGTAAAACTGGGGAAAAGAAAATTAACGACAATGCCTTAGTTGCGCTTTCCCTCCTAATTGCCACAAGCGCGCCAAAGGATAAGGATATCTTAATTAAGATAATCACTAATATTATTGGGAACTGATTTAACTAACCCATTTATTTTTAAACAAGTTATAGCCAAAAACCTTCTTCAAGGACTAAATTTTTAGTCCGGAAAACAGAGGAAGATGGTATAATAACACGTTAGATTTGGTGTATAGTTGTGGAGAGAGTTTGTGAAGGAAAGGAGGAATAAGTAAACTTTGCTTATTAAAAAGCAAGAAGTCAAAATAATTGCCGAAAAGCGGTTAGAACAATTTTTCCCCAAAAATCTCCTCCTGTGATATGATATTGAGTATTAAAAGAGGTTTTATGCAAATTAAGGGGCATGAAATAAATTAGAGAAGATTTAAACGGGGGGTAAAGCCAGGTTTTTAATTTTAAGAATCGGGTAGATGCTAGAAGCTAAAAACAAAAACATACCTCTTTCCATTAGTAAATATAATTTTATATTCAGAGCAGAGGAAGAATTATTTTTGCCTCCTTATAAAGGCTCAACTTTAAGAGGTGGTTTTGGCATTACTTTTCGCAGAATATGTTGCGTAAATAAGAATATAGGTTTATGCGATGAGTGCGGCTTAAAAGAAAAATGTGCTTATGCATATGTCTTTGAAACCTCTCCTTCTCAGGATGTAACAAAGCTAAAGAATCTTACCGAAATCCCCAGACCTTTCGTGATTGAGCCTCCACTTGAGACCAGGACTATTTATAAAAAAGGAGAATATTTAGAATTTGGGCTTATTCTTTTTGGAAAGGCAATTGATTATCTACCTTATTTTATTATTACCTTCAAAGAGTTAGGTAATGTTGGTATTGGAAAAGCCAGGGGTAGGTTTAAATTACAAGAAGTGGATAATTTTTATAAAGAGAAAATTTATGACGCAGAAGATGAAATGATAAAAAATATAGATTCAAAGGTTGATTTGGCAAAAATCATGAAAGCACCCCACCATTATTTATCTTTGAAATTCTTTACCCCTACCCGTATAAAATTAGATGGAGACCTTGTTGTGAAACCAGAATTTCATGTTATAATAAGGGCGTTATTACATAGAATTTCTGCCTTAGCTTATTTCCATTGTGGCAAAGAACTCGAACTTGATTATAAAAGATTAATTTCTGAGGCAGGACAAATTAAGATAAAAGAATCTGAGATAAACTGGGTGGATTGGGAGAGATACTCTTCAAGACAAAATACAAGGATGAAATTGGGTGGATTTATAGGAGAGATAACTTATGAAGGCAACTTTGAACCATTTTTACCTCTTCTTTTATTAGGTCAGCATACCCATATTGGGAAAAATTGCACCTTTGGTTTAGGTAAATATGAGATTAAAAATGGAGTAAAAGATGAGTAGCAATTCTGAACGCGAAGCTATAATTTTAGGCGCCCTTTTACACGATATTGGAAAGTTTACACAGAGGGCGCAAAAGAATCCTAAAGAACAGAAGCATACCTTTTGGGGAGAAAAGTGGTTTACAGAAAAACTTTCTGATAGATTGAACTCTATATTTGATAGAACCGCAAAGCAGATTGTAAATTCCGCTATTAATAATCATCATGATAGTGAAAAATATATATCATTAGCTGATGCTATTTCTGCAGGAATGGAAAGGATTCCGCTTGAGAAGGAGGAAGAAAAAGGTGATCCGTTTACTGACCGACTAATTTCTGTTTTGTCTCGCGTTTCTATTTCAGGCAAAACTAAAGAAGATAAATTTCATAAGCTTGCTTATTTAGGGAAAGATGATTTGGATGAGTTTTTTCCAATCTCTAAAAAAAACTGCAACACCCAAGAATACATTGAGCTATTAACTGCTTTTAACAATGGAATTGACAAGTTAGGCTTTAGCAGGTTAGATGCTTTTCAAGCAATAGAACAAATCTATTTTCTGCTCTGGAAATACACCTGGTGTATTCCAAGTGCAGCTTATGAAGACGAACCCGATGTGTCGCTTTTTGACCACCTTAAAACCACTGCCGCAATCGCTAACTGTCTTTATGACTACTATCAGGAAAATTCAACTGATACATTAAGCAGAAAAAGCCCTTCTTTTCAGTTGGTGGCAGGGGATATTTCTGGTATTCAATCTTATATCTTTGAAGTCCTTACTCAACAGGGGAAAGTCGCTAAACGCCTGCGGGCTCGCTCTTTATTTGTCCAACTTATCTCAGAAGTAGCTTCACACAAAATACTTCATTCCTTTGACCTCTCATTATGCAATCTTCTCATCTCCTCCGGAGGCAATTTCTATATCCTTATCCCAAATATCAAAGATGCCCGTCAGAAGCTTGACAGGCTTCAGGTTGAATTTGACGATTGGATGTTTAAAAAAACTGCGGGTGAACTTTCTTTGTGTTTAGCAAGTTTAGTAGTTTCTGGCGAAGAATTAGGCAATTTTTCAAAAGTGTTAGAGAAGTTAAAATACGAGTTAAGTATCCGAAAATACCAACCTTATAAATCAATACTTTTATCTCAAGATAAGTGGAATATAGAAAGTTTTATTCAGAGCGAAGTCATTGAAAATGACAAAAAGGCCTGCGAAGGATGCCATAAAAACCCAATAGAGGAAGGAAATCTTTGTAAACGTTGTTTGGATGATGTACAGATTGGTAAAGAACTTCCCAAAAGTAAGTATATCGCTTTCTTTAAAAACGCAAACTACGGCTATAACATATTCGATTATTCATTTGAGTTGTGGGATAATTACCAAGAAGACAGAAATGCTTATTTAGTTCTTGCTTTGAATAATACGCAAAAAAGCGGCGTAGGGTTTAAGTGGCTCGCCAATTACATACCTTTTAATGATGAGGGACCAATAAGTTTTGAAGATATTGCTCAAGATTCTCAAGGAGATAAACTCTTGGCTTATCTCAAGGCAGATGTGGATAGTTTAGGCATGATTATTAAGCATGGATTTCTTCCAAAAGACCACCAGACTGATAATCAATTATGCCAATTATGTAGAAATAAATACGAAATAAAGGGAATTAAACCATCTATATCAAGATACTGCAGCTTAAGTTGGATGTTAGAAGCATTTTTTTGCGGTTACCTCCAAAAAAGAATGGAGAAAGACGAAGGATTTAAAAATATATACACTATTTTTTCTGGTGGTGACGACTTTTTGCTGGTAGGGCCTTGGGATAAAATTATTGACTGCGCTAAAGAGATAAGGGATAAATTTACAGATTTTTGCGCCAATAATCCTGATTTAACTTTCTCAGCAGGAATTATCTTAGCCAAAGACCATGAACCAATTTCATTCTGTGTAGAATCGGCGGATAATGAACTGAAAAAAGCCAAGAAAGAACAAAATAAAGAAAAAGATCGCGTAACTATTTTTGGCCAGCCGATTGCTTGGAAAGATTTAAAGGATGTTCTAAACGAGGCAATGTGTGTTATAAGATGGTTAAAACAAGAACCACCCCTTGTATCCCGCGCTTTTATCTATAATTTGCACAAATACGCAGAGATGAGCCAGAAATATATTGAAAGCCAAAAACAAGATACGCGGCAACTTAAATTTGTTCCTTTACTCACTTATGACATTAACCGAAATCTTACAAAAAAAGAGCAGGATGAGGTAAAAAGATGGGCAACTAAATTATCGCCTGTGTTTGCTAAAGATGGAAAAGAAACCTTGCCTTATCCGAGAATAATTATGGAATATGTATTAACGTATACTAGAGGAGGAAAAGATGCCAGCAAAATGTGAGATATGCGGATCCGCATTAAACAATCCTAAATTTTCTTTTTGTGACAACTGTGGTAAGAGCAAATGGCTTCCAGATAATCTTAAAATAAAAGATACATTTTATAGAGATAAACATTTAAAAGACGAAGTGTTCTTAGAAATTCCAGAAAAAACTGCAAAATTATTTGCTCAAGGAAAAATGGGAATGAATAAAATGAGAGCATTTTTCTGCATGGTAAGAAATGCTTATGATATCTTTATGCTAGACCGAAAACAATGTTTTGATAATATAAAACCTCAACTTTACGGATTGCAGAGAGCAGTTGAAGATAGAGCTCGCCGAGAGATAATTCCAGAATCCTTTAGACAATTTATTATCTATTACATACAAATTGCATTGAAAAGCAAAGAAGAACTTTATGGATTTATGGAACTTTTCAGAACTATAATAGCATATTCAAAGTAAAAAGGAGGTGGGTGATATGCAGTTAGAAAAATATAAAACTTTAACTGGTATAGTGAGATGGGAAGGCGGAAGGATTGGTGGTCAAAAAGAAACAGTAGAGATTGCTGCAGCTACTGACAACCCTATTATTCGACATCCAATTACAAATGAGCCTTATATTCCAGGATCATCCCTAAAAGGAAAAATACGAAGCCTGCTAGAACTTACTACGGAAAAGGAAAGAATTATTAATTTAGAGAGAGAAATAAAAAAACATAAGGATAAACAGCCATCGCCGGAGGAGAAAAAAGCTTATGAGAAATGGAAAAAAAGGTTAGAAAATTTGGAACAATATACAAGAGCTATTAAGGAAGGAGAACCGTGTGGTTGTGGCTTAGAGTTATGTTGGATATGTAAGTCTTTTGGACCACACAAAAATATTGAACATTCGCTTGGTCCTACGCGTTTAATTTTTCGCGATGCGAAAATAGCAAAAGAAGAGGATATCAAGGACTTTAAAGATAGTCTTACTGAGGCGGGCTATTCTCTAGAGAATATAAAACAGTATTCCCAAGAAAAGGGATTGCCATATGCGGAAATAAAAGCAGAGAATATAATAGATCGCCATACAGGTCGTGCTTCTGATACGAGGCAAATGGAAAGAGTAATAGGCGGCTCTCTTTTTAAGATTGAAATTGTAATTCGCGTATTTGAGAAAGATGAAGAATGCGGTAAAAATTCTACTGAAGAGATTTTAAGAAGAGGGTTGAAACTTTTAGAACAAGATTACTTAGGTGGTTGTGGGAGTAGGGGTTATGGTAAGGTTAAATTTTATGATTTGAAAGTGGACGGAGAACCATGGAGTTTAGAATAGGTCTAATTATGAAAATCTATAAAATTATACTCGCTATCAAAAACTGCTTGGTTACTCCTTTTCATGCCGACACTATTTTTGGTCATCTCTGCTGGGTATATGCTCATAGCGTAGATGATAACTCCTTCGCTGAGTTTCTCAAGCCATTTAAAGAAGGCAGCCCTCCTTTTGTTATCTCAGATGGTTTCCCTGCTGAATATCTGCCCAAACCTTTTATTGCCGACCTTACTGCGCCTGATGAAAAACGCAAAGATATTAAAAAGTTAGAGTATGTATCACTTTCTGATTTTGAACGCATCAGGGAGGGGAAATCTTTTACTCCCGAAATTAGAGAGAATGTTATTTATTCTTCTACTTCTACCCATAATACCATTAACCGTTTGACCAATACTACATCCGAAGGTGGGCTCTATGGTTTAACGGAAAGGAGAATGCCTGAGGTTAATATCTATCTTAAAGTGGTTTCTGATGCGTGGAAAGATAAAGTAGTTAACCTCTTTGAACAACTTTCGCATCAGGGTTACGGCAAGAAAAAGTCCATCGGCAAAGGCCAATTTTCAATAAAGGAAATTAAAGAGTATGCTTTTAAGGAAATAGAAGATGCCAATGGCTTTATGACGCTTTCTAATTTTTGTCCTAAAGAAGATGACCCTACCGAAGGGCTTTATAAGACATTCGTTAAATACGGAAAGTTAGGGGAGGAGTTTGCCTTCTGCGGGAACCCCTTTAAGAGGCCCCTTTTAATGATAAAGACAGGCTCGGTTTTTAAAACAAAAGGAAAACCTCAAGAATACTATGGCAGGATGGTAGAAAAGATTTCTCCGGCAAAAGAGGAGGCTGTGCAGTATGCTTATGCCTTTACTGTGCCAATTAGATACCCGCAGTTTTAAGAATTTTTTTATTTATTGAGAAAAGGCTATGATTAAGGCAGTGCTTGTTTCTGTAGGAGGTAGCATCTCTCCTGTAATTTACTCTTTAAATAAACAAAAGCCAACCTATATCATCTTTTTTGTCTCTAAAGATAGCGAAAAACAAGTTAAAGAAATCGAGCAGAAGTTAAATTTTAAGTATCAATTTACAGAGAAAATAGTAACCCCTTCTGCAGAAATTATGGATGAAGCATTTATTACCATTAAAGAAAAATTGCATTCTATTTTGGCAAGATGGAAGATAAAGCCCCATCAATTAGTCGTAGATTATACAGGCGGAACTAAATCGATGTCAGTGGCGTTAGTTTTGGCGACAATAGATTTCTGTAAAAAATATTCTTATATTGGCGGAAAAGAAAGAACGTCAGATGGCTTAGGAGTTGTAATAGACGGAAAGGAAAAGCAGTCTTATGTCCTTAATCCTTGGGATAAATATGCCCTTTTATTGAAAGAAAGGGTAAATTTCTTATTTAGCCAGTGCGACTTTGACTATGCTTTAAATATCTTAGAGGATTTAAAAGAAAAAGTAAGTGAGGAAGAAAAATACTATTATTTGATGTGGATAAAAATTATTAAGGGGTATTTGCTGTGGGATAGATTTAGGCATAAAGAAGCTTTAGATAACCTTAAGCACGGATTCCACGAATTTAAGTTATATTCTCATGGCAAAAAAGATTACGAAAAATGTCTCAAGAAGATAAAGTCTAACCTTGCTTTCCTTGAAAGCCTGGACGATGATAAATTAATCTTAGATTTAGTTGCTAACGCAAAAAGGAGGGGCGATATTGAAGGGAAATTTGATGATGCTGTAGCAAGATTATATCGTGCCTTAGAAAAATTTGCCCAAAATGAGTTAAAAAAACTTAGCATTAACCCCTCCAATGTAAAAGAAGAACAAATTCCAGAAAATATAAGAAGCGAGTTTGTAGAGAAATATAAAGACAGAAAAAGCGGCAAAATCAAGATTCCTCTTGAGGCAAGTTATCGGTTATTACAAGAAAAGGGTAGCGAGAGTGGAATAAAATTCTTCCAAGAATATGATAAAATAAGAAGCATTTTGGATATCAGGAATAATTCTATTCTTGCCCATGGCGATGTACCGGTCAAGAAAGAAACTTACCAGAGTTTGTTGAGGTTAGTAATAGACTTTTGTGGAATATCTGAAGCAAGACTTCCAGCATTTCCACAAATTAAGATATGAATGTCTACTCTTTATCTTTTAGAGCAAGGGGCAAAATTAGAAAAGGAATCAAAAAGGTTAATCGTTAGAAAAGAGGATAAAGTTCTTTTAGAGATACCCGAGTTTAAGATAGAGAGGGTTTTGGTCTTTGGCAATATACAAATTACTACGCAGGCGATGAAGTTTCTTTTAGAGTCAGGTATTGAAACGAGTTTATTTAATATTCACGGTAGACTTATTGGTCGGTTGGCGCCAGTTCAATCAAAAAATATCTTTTTAAGAATGGCGCAATTTGAAAAGGCAAAAAATGAAGGCTTTAGATTGAATATAGCTAAAGTTTTTGTAGGAGGTAAAATTAAAAACGCCAAGGCTTTTCTACAAAGATATACGCGAAATCATCCTGAGGTAGATTTTAGCAAGGCAGAGGGAGAATTGGACATGTGTTTGGAAGAGTTGCCGCGAAAGACCCAAGTAAGCAGTGTGGTAGGTTTAGAAGGAAGGGCTTCGGCAATCTATTTTGAAGGATTCGGTAAAATGTTTCGCAAAGAATTGCAGTTTGAAACAAGGATCCGTAGGCCTCCAATAGACCCAGTAAATTCTCTTTTAAGCTTAGGTTATTCCCTTATAACCAATGAAATGTTTTCTGTTGTTTCTTGCATTGGTTTTGAGCCGTATCTTGGTTTTTTGCATGGGCTGGAATACGGTAGGCCTTCTTTAGCCTTGGATTTAGTAGAAGAATTCAGGCAGAGTATAATTGATAGATTGACATTGGAATTGATAAATAAAGAAATTTTAACTAAAGAAGATTTTGAAGAAAAAGAAGGCGGGGTATATCTTAAGGGCGAATCGCTAAAGAAATACCTTCTGCATTATGAAAAGAGAATGCTTACTTATATTCAAGACCTACAGGATAAATGCGAAATAAGTTATCGCAGAATGCTTTATCAGCAGGCGCAAAGATTTGCCAAAACAATCCAAGAGGATACATATTATATTCCTTTTTTAATGCGCTAAGATGTTCATAATGGTAAGTTACGATATAGTTGATGACAAAAGAAGGTTGAAGATAGCGGAAAAATTAGAGGACTATGGCAAAAGGGTGCAGTATAGTGTATTTGAATGTATTTTGGATGATGAAAAATTCAAAGAGATTATTGAAGAGTTGGCTTCTTTAATTTATGATGAGGATAGTTTGCGTTTCTATAACCTTTGTGAGAATTGTCTTAAAAGAATCAAAGTCTTTGGAGCAGCAGAGATTACAAAAGACCAAGATGTTTATATTGTTTAGGTAAGATTAGCGTTATGCCTAATTAATTGCAAGTATTATAGATAGATAAAAAAGAAAAAGTATAATGATATATTGTTTAGAAGTAAATAAAGGGATTAGCGAAAATGACAGCAGAACTTATTATAAATACATAAGTTACATCCATTACAGAGAAAAACTAAGACCCGATGAATAGGGGATTGATACATTAACCCCACTTCCATTATTAGACTCAATTACAGAGAGAAAAACTAAGACCCGATGAATAGGGGATTGATACCATTCCCGCAAGAATTCATCATGGGTTATTTGCCCTGGAGAAAAACTAAGACCCGATGAATAGGGGATTGATACTCTGCCACCCTTCGTATTTAACATAATCTTTGCCTTGAGAAAAACTAAGACCCGATGAATAGGGGATTGATACCAGAATTTGGATCGTCTAATAAATTGTTTATAAGTTGAGAAAAACTAAGACCCGATGAATAGGGGATTGATACCAAAACTTTTTAACAGTGCTTTGTATTCGTCAAGTTCCTTGAGAAAAACTAAGACCCGATGAATAGGGGATTGATACCTCTTCATCAACTTCTGGAAAGATTTCTTTAATAGATAGAGAAAAACTAAGACCCGATGAATAGGGGATTGATACCTTTTTTTACCGCTGTGGTGGTGCAGGAAAAGAAGGGAGAAAAACTAAGACCCGATGAATAGGGGATTGATACCCTTAAAAGGCGGAGGTTGAAAAGGTTCGCTTTTCAGAGAAAAACTAAGACCCGATGAATAGGGGATTGATACTGCTTAAGTAAGTGGAATTTTATCTTGTGCGTGTTCTTCCGAGAAAAACTAAGACCCGATGAATAGGGGATTGATACCCCAATATAGAACTTCTTGAAGTCGCCGAATGCTATGAGAGAAAAACTAAGACCCGATGAATAGGGGATTGATACCTTCATTTTTTATATCTCCATAATTAAGCCGATAGCGAGAAAAACTAAGACCCGATGAATAGGGGATTGATACTTGGCGATTAAGTCTTGCTTATCAGGGGTTAATTTGGAGAAAAACTAAGACCCGATGAATAGGGGATTGATACGATAAATCTTTCCTCTTCGGCATTTCAGCATCTTGAGAAAAACTAAGACCCGATGAATAGGGGATTGATACTCTTCTTTCTCCACGCCCAAGATGTCAAAAAACCTTTTCTGAGAAAAACTAAGACCCGATGAATAGGGGATTGATACCTTCCAGCAAATCTTTGTCCTCCAAGCCGTATTTAGGAGAAAAACTAAGACCCGATGAATAGGGGATTGATACTATTTTAAAAAAATTTCTTAATGCTTGTTCTAAAAGAGAAAAACTAAGACCCGATGAATAGGGGATTGATACCATTGTGATCCATTCTTCCAATTGTCTGCATTTCCTTGAGAAAAACTAAGACCCGATGAATAGGGGATTGATACTTTGAATTAGCAACTCTAATTATCATCTTCTTCCTGAGAAAAACTAAGACCCGATGAATAGGGGATTGATACATAAAGTGCGGCTATTGTCAGGATAAACTTTTCTAACGAGAAAAACTAAGACCCGATGAATAGGGGATTGATACGTTGCTCTTTCCGTGCTTCTTTCTGTTCCTTTGTAAGTGGAGAAAAACTAAGACCCGATGAATAGGGGATTGATACTTTTCTCCCATCTTGCAATCCAGGCGCTATGCAACTGAGAAAAACTAAGACCCGATGAATAGGGGATTGATACTCTCCATATTCAAGAATAAATTTTTGAGCCTCTTCTTCGAGAAAAACTAAGACCCGATGAATAGGGGATTGATACTTGAAAGATAAGTTTAGGAAGGAGACAGAGACAGTTTTCCGTCTAATCGGAAAGGTGTCCCTGCCTCAAGATAGAAAGTGTCCCTTTTAATTCTAAATAATAAGTAGATGATAAGGAATAGATGAATAAATAGGGGCCGCTTCTAATACTTTGCGTTTTGCACAAAGTATTTCGCTAGATAAAAACTTAAGGTGCTCAATTTTTGAAAAATAGAAATGCCCAGAAATTTTAGGAGGATGCTATGGAGAACAAAAATAATATCCCAGACCCAAGAGCAATGGAAAAGATGAGCGCAGATTTATCAAGGTTACTAGAAGGCAGAGAGTTTCAATCAGAAGAAGAGGTAAATGAATATTTGAATAAGATATTAAAGAAAGGTGAGTTCCCCAAGACTTCATCTAAAAGCGCTGTTCAGTTTGCCCAGGATATTGTGTATGAGGCATGGGAAACTCAGAGTAAAAAAGAGCGGATTAGACTGGCAAAAGAAGCCCTTTCTGTTTCTTCTGATTGTGG
>Ga0272448_1008152_pt1 | contig 10955 bp, 10 predicted proteins | sample YNPCB0191_FD_202220 | JGI IMG/M metagenome (GOLD analysis project Ga0272448, IMG submission 202220) | Hot spring sediment microbial communities from Yellowstone National Park, WY, United States - YNP-CB-019-1 | ecosystem: Environmental > Aquatic > Thermal springs > Hot (42-90C) > Sediment... | reverse complement strand
TTCTTTTTATTGAGGACCCAAAGCCTTCATTACCTTTTATACCCTTGGACGATTTAACTTCAACTGGCAAGATGCAACTTGAGACACAATTTATCTATTGCCAAGAGGAGGCATTAGCAAAGATTAAAGAATTTAGGCCTGATATAGTAATTCTGGCAATGTCTGTTCCTCTAAAAAAATCTGATCAAACTGCATCCGGCACTTCAAATCTTTCAGATGACATCCTGGATTTACAGCAGAAAGGTGTAATTAAAGCTCTTATCGTTCATTCAAGGAGAGATGTTTTAGAGCAGGAGCACAAAGACAAACTTGAGCAACTTTATGAAGAAATGAAAGATATCCCTGAGATGCAGCTTGATGATTTTAGCCCGCAAGGAAGGCGCAGGCACTTAGAGAAACTCAAAGCCAAAATTATTGAGGCCTGTATTGAGAAAAGACTCTTTATAAAATAACATGGCAAAATTATTAATCATAGATGATGACCAGGAAACCTGTATTTATTTAAAAGGTTTCTTTGCCAAAAGAGGCTGTCAGGTTATCACCAGTTTTAATGGCGAGGAAGGTATTTTAAGCTTTAATAAACATAGGCCAGACCTTGTGCTTCTGGATGTGAAGCTTGCCGGTATAAATGGCTTAGAGGTATTAAGGCAGATTAGAGAAAAAGACAAACGCGCCTCTATAATTATGTTTACCATTTTAGGGGATGACTCCACGCGTAAAGAAGCAGAAAGATTAGGCGCAAACGACTTTATCAAAAAACCATTTAACATGGATGAATTAGAGGGGGCGGTAAGCAGAATGCTCTCTAAGTTAGTTTCTTAAAGTGGGAGGAAATTTATGGATACACCTAAGATTATTATTGCCGATGATGAAAGTGATTTGCGTAAAACTATAAATAAATTTATCTCTGAGAGACTTCATGTAGATATTTACGAGGCTTCCAATGGTTACGAGGCTTTAAAATTATTAAAAGAAAAGGGCTGTGATTTAATGCTGTTGGATTATAAGATGCCGGGGATTTCCGGCTTGGAGGTACTTAAGGAAACAAAAAAATTAACTCCCGATGCCTTTATTTTTGTGATTACCAAATGGGATAGCCCTGAGGTTTCCAAAGAAGTAGAAGCGCAGGGCGCGGAATATATCCCCAAGCCACTCTCTCTAAAAGTTCTTCTTGGTAAAATCCAAGAAAAACTTACCTCAATAAACAAATACCATCCTAAAGTCCCTTAAAACTCTTACCCCGCCCTTTCTGCTACAAAGAAATACTACGAATAAAAAAGGCAGGGCTTACCTATATTTAGGAATTTGAATAATCAGGCAGGAAGATTTCCTTTTGCTGTTATTTTCAAAATAGTGTGGATAGGTGCTTTTAAACCAGAAGGGCTTATCATTTTTTTTGATATAGTATTTTTCAATTCCTTCATCTTTTGTAATTACGCAGATAATCTCACCCTGCTGCGGGTAAACCCATTTTATAAAATTTCCTAATTCAATCGGGTCCTGCTCAGTTAAAGTCTTTGCTCCGGGAAATAATACCAACCGCATCGGCAGGAATTCTAAATCTTTAGCTAAGACATCATAATAGGCATTTTGACTGTATTGATATCGGTCAATTTCAATATCCTCTTCGGTTCCTTTTTTTATTTCCGCAGGACTCATGCCTAAGGAAGTGGCAATTTGAAAAAGAGAGGACTCCCTTACTTTAGTAACCCCCTTGACCGTTCTGTAGAGTGTAAGATAAGCAATTGCCTGCTCACCAAATAATTCTTGGATTTTGCGGTGTAAAGGTTTTAGTTTTAACTTTCTTTCCTTAAGTAAAAGTCCTATTTTTTCGTAAATTTTCACCTTTTAGCCTCCAAAATAATTGTATCTTGAAAGAAGAGTCTTGTCAAGAAAAATTTTACATTTTAGAAGGGTAAATAGTAATATATGTTAAAAAATATTTTCTCAGATTAAAATTTCGCCTTATAACTCATTTATTATCAAGGTCTTGAGATTATTTAACATATTTTGTAGATAATCTTGACAAATGTTAAAATATGTGTTATACTTTTGTTAAACATAAGGAGGTAGGCGTGAATATACATAAAGTTACACAGGATATCTTAGGAGCCTTTAAGGATAGCCATTGGCACTTACCTTTGTTTGCCGGCTTATTCAGTATAATTAGAAATCGCCATTCAGATTTAGAAGACGGATTAAGCGACCTCGGAGATTTGGGAGATAATGTACCAGTTACATTAATAAAATCCCTTTCCTCTCGCAGGGGTCTCTAAGGTCGCTTTTGTTTTTTGCAAGGGTCAGCAATGATTGGTAATGGAGGTGAATTGCCACGGAGAAAGGTCGTAACCAGAATGGTAAAAGTAAAATGTATTATCTGTGGCGACACCGGTTACACTGCCTCACCCGATTATCTGGTCTGCAAATGCGGTGGTAAGTTTAAGGTAGTTCCGGAGAATAGCAAAAGAGAGAAGATTGAACTGGATATTAAGACGCTCAGGCGTTTTGATTGCTCAAACCTGATAAACTAATGGAAGATATCGAAGTTTTACTTAAAAAACAAAATTTAGGATGCCACGAGTTGGACTATTTAATTGCAAAAATAAAAGAGAATTATTGGCCTAATTTTAAAGATAATGATATCCCTCAACACTGTGGTTTATGCCCAATTTTTAGATTTTGTAAATTAATTAACCCCGAACTAATATGTCCGTGGTTGGCGAAATAAAAAATTTCTATTATGGAGAAATGTGTTATAATTAAAAATACAATGGAGCAAAAGCCTAAATTATTAGTTGTGGATGATGAAATAGAGCAGTGCACTTTCATTAAAAACTACTTCTCAAGAAGAAATTTCCTTGTCTTTACCGCTGCCACTGGAGAAGGAGCACTTACCATAATTAAGGAAAACAAGCCGGATTTGGTTCTCTTAGATATGAAACTTGAAGGCAATATGGATGGCAAGGATGTCCTGCAAATACTTCGCCAGACCGATAAAGAGACAAAGGTAGCTTTAGTTACAGGTGATATCTTAAGCGAGCATGAGATTCAGGAAATCGCCGATTTAGGTATTGTTGAGTTTTTAAATAAGCCAGTTGATATGCAAACCCTAGAAGGTATCATCAAAAAAGTATTGCAGGAAAATTACCCCACGGCTATCCGCTTTGAGGCAATAAAACCCAAAGGAGAACCTATCGATGTTTCTTTAAGACGCATAAACCACGAACTCGCCAATATCACCAATGATATTGTTAGTAAATGCGAATTATATCTGCTTGATACAGAGGAAGGCTTAAATAAAGACAAAAGCGAGAAAGCGCGTCTTGATGAGGCTATAGATATCTTGAAGTCGGTTTTGAAACAAACTGAGCGGCTTACAGATGTAGTAAAAAAGTTATCTTCGTTAGCGAAGAAGGAATTATAGAGTTTTTGTTAAGCGAGAGGAGGACTTGCTTAATAGCTTTAAAAGTTACAGCATTGCCACGGATTCCTTAAATCAGGAATATGCCGAACTGAAACGGTCTAGGGTTGGATCAGTTCGGCTTTTTATTTGAGCAGTTCTTAAGAAGTTTAGCAAAGTCCAAATCCTGCGAGAGGGAAGGTAAAGATGAGCGCAAAGGATGTTGGACTGGCAAAAGCATACTAAATTACGCATTTTTATCAAGACAATCTGCATTGTCTTGATAACAGCATTTCTTTCCTACGACCTTTCTTGGGCAGGTGCCACCGAGGTATTAAATCCCAAGAATTGGCACACCCCACAGGAATCTCAAGATTCACCTGCAATTGAAATCCCCCAAGAACTCGGCATAATCAAAGACTCGTATACCTCAAAATACAATCCGCACAAATTAGTCATCCACATCCAGGATGCCCACGCCAACGTAGAGGCCCAGGAAAACGAAGCCAAGCTCATTAAACATCTAAAGGATAAATATAATATTCACTTGGTATCCAGGAGTGAAAATAGGTATTATTGGAGCAGCCGCGCCTACAAAAGGATACCTACCTCAGATAGGAGTTGAATTAGGGAGGAAATTAAGGGTTTATCTGGGAGACAAAGGTTTTGTCTTTACCGGCGGGGTTTCAGGTGTAGGTGTGGATGTTTACCAGGGGGTCGTTGAAGCAAGCAACGGAGAAGAAGACAGATTCTTTATTCTTCTGCCTGAAGGAATGTTTGCCGGAAGAGACTACGGAGACATTTCACCCAACGGTCAGGTAAAGACAGCTCATTTCGGCGATGATATGTTTGAGCGCAGGATCGGTATGGGTAAAGTTGCCGACGCCTTAATTGTTTTGAACGGAAGAGCGGGTACTTTGCATGAAGCTGTATCAGCACTTGAGAACAATAGAAAAGTAATTGCCTTAAATTACGGAGGAGCCGGATCCTTGTTATATCATGCAAAGATAAACGGAATTGTCCCTGCGCTGCTGGTAAAGAAAGGAGTTAAGCAGGAGTACCTTGATAATATTATTGCTACCGATATAACTGGTATTGAAGAGGCATTAGATAGTTTGACAGGGTTTGTCCATTCCGAGGAAGCAAAGGCTTTGGAGGGAATCGTCAAAGCCGAAGAGGCAGAGAAAGCGACTCAGCAACAGATACAACTTTCCTTATTCGAGCAAGATAATACGGACGTTGATAATCTGGTGCAGCTTGATTACTTTGGAAAGTATGCTTTTACTGTAGATAAAGATGGAAATATGTTTCTTTCGCCGGAGGCGGTTTCTGCGATAAACAGCTTAAGCCAAGCCTATGACGGCATAACCTTGGAAATTGATACGGATACCCTCGTTGATACTTCCAAGGGTACACCGCAGTTAAAAGGTATAGGTTTTAAAGAAGCGGTCGCCTCATTGTATCAGGCCAAGGAGAAAAAAGAGATTCCCGAAAATATACATATAAGACTGATCAATATTAATCCAAGCTTGAATAAAGAACAAATCATCAAAGTCTTAGGTTTAACCGATGACCTGCTTGAAAGTTTAGTTACTATACCGGATATCCCTCAGGATTATGTTATTAAAACCCTTGAGCCATATTTGATTGCCGGTTCAATCAGGATTATCTTTGAGGATAATGTTAGATACTGGGGTAAAAAGGTCGATGTCTTAGTCAAGCGCGGCAAAGAGACACAAACAATGTCAAGTTTAGGCTTAATCGTTGCTGCATTAGCTAAAGAGCCAAAATTCTATCAAGAGCTGCCCCAAGACGTAAAGGATTATATTGTAGCAGTAACTGATGAAAAGGGAGGCATCGCTTTAGATGAGCAGAACAAAATAAAACAATTAATCTTTAAACCTATCGAAAAAGAAAAGTTAAATACAGAATATATTGAAGAGTTAAATAGGGCTAACAAAGTTTTGGAAGGGATGGTATAATTAATAACAAAAAGAGTGAGGAATTCTGATGAAGCGCATTTTTGCATTATTATTTGTGCTACTTATAGTTATATTAAGGGAAAATTTTGCTTTCGCACGCCAAACTTTTAGCAACAAAATAGAAATAAAAGATGACTGGCTTTATTTAAACGGAGAAAAATTTTTTATTAATGCAGTAGGCTATGCAGGCTGGCGTCCTAGTCAATGGCCAGGTACAGATAAAGTAGGCCTTAAGCTAGTAGATTTTGATTTCAAGCGCATAAAAGATGCAGGTTTTAATACAATCCGCAGCTGGGCAGCACTCTCACCCGAGGAATTATCTTTGGCAAAGAAATACGACCTTTATGTCATACAGGGAATATGGATAGACCCAACCCATGATTATTCAGATAGCGTGTTTGTAGAGCAAGCGCTTGAACAGATAAGAAAAGAAGTTTCTTGGTCAAAGGATTTTGATAATGTGATTATGTATTTAGTAATTACGGAGCCAACCCAAGAAGCAGTTTTGTTTGCCGGAAAGGAAAGAACCTTGAATTTCTTTAAACAAATTAAGGAGACAATAAAACGAATAGATAACAAACCTGTTTCTATGGATAGTTGGATACCCTTAGGTTTTTTAGACCATTCTCTGTGGGATGTAGTGACCTTCAATGTCTTTATGTTTACTCCGGAGTCTATAAATAGAGCAATAGGGTTTAAAGAATATGTGAAATGGATTAAAGAAAACCATGCCAAGGATAAGCCTTTATTCATCGGGGAAACAGGCGGTTTTTCTGTGTCAAGAAAGAAATTAAATGATATCGGCTTTGGTGGAAATACGCCATCAGAACAATCCAAAGGCGATATAGACAGTATTAATCAGTCTATTGCTGCAGGCGCAAGCGGAGTTTGCACTGTTTCTTGGATAGATACTTGGCATTATCCGGGCGATCCAAATACACACGATGACCATCCCTGGGAATGGGACGGAATATTAGGTATTCCCACAAAAAACGATTTAGAAGGCATACCCAGATTAGTTTATTACGATTTAAAGACATATAATCAAGCAATTATCATTGAGCCCAAAGAAGATGAAATCTATTATTCAAGTGTACCAATTTCTATATATTCGGATGATTCAGTGCACGAAACAAAATATCGGATAGATAATTCAAAATGGACAATCTTACAAAAACAGAATGACCATTGGTGGGTAGGAAGCCAGGACTTAAAGGAAAAGAAAGGAAGACACCAATTAGAAATTATTTGCAAAGATAAAAATGGTAGCATTTTAACCAGAAAGTTAGTTGGATTTTTTATCGCGGACAAAATAGAGGCATTGAAACCAAAGATAAAAATATCTATTATCTCTGATAAACAAGCATTTTCAATAGGTGATATAGTAAGTTTGAAGATAAGATTAGCCGATTGGAATAATAAACCAATGCCCAAAGAGAAGATTTCTTATGGTTTGTTTTCGCCTTTGGGTTGGAAAGAAGAATTTGGTTCTGGCTTTACAGATGAAAAAGGAGAGATGCAGATAACATCAACTTTAAAATTAGAAAAACAAACGCAGCATCTCTTAGCAAGCGCTGGATACATAGATGTTAAAGATCCTTATAAGAGGCAATATAGTGCAATAGAATTTTTGGAGATTAAAGCGCCTCCAAAAGCGGTTAAGGATGAAAAGAATAAGTCATTTAAGCCTTTCGTAGTTTATTTAGATAAAAACTATCCTGGCAATCATTTTATCCCATCAAGCTGGACAGGAGATTATGAAGATTTAAAACTCGATGATAATTTTATAGTCAATCCATATTCTGCCAAAACTTGTATTAAGATTACCTATTCTGCGAAAGGTTCGCACGGTGGAGGTTGGGCAGGGATTTATTGGCAAAATCCTTTAAATAATTGGGGTCAAATCGAAGGTGGTGGGTTTAATCTTAAAGGCACAACCAAACTCACATTTTGGGCGCGCGGTGATAAAGGTGGAGAAATAATAGATGAATTTGGGATGGGCTGGCCAATGGGTGATTATCGCGATTCCGCTACCGCAAAGATCGAAACAATAGTTTTAGCAAAAGATTGGAAAAAATATACCATAGATATAACTGATAAAAACTTAGCTTATATTAGTTGTGGCTTTTATTTCTTTGTGAGAAAAAAATCTAATCCTACAGGATGTACTTTTTATCTAGATGATATAGTTTATGAATAGGTGATTTCCTAAATAAAGTTGAAAGGTGGGTGTAAGGTGAATAGAGTTTTAGCCCTTATTTTTGCAAATATTCTCTTATTTTGCTTGGTTAATTCAGTTGGCAGCGCTGGTCAGGAAGCATTCAGCTCTGTTAAGCTCAATTCTATTTATGTAGATAGTAGCCAAGGTTTTCATAATTTAAGATTGGTAGTCAAAGTCCAAAAAGCTGATAATTTTGAGGCAGTGGTAGATGTCAAGAAGGCAGCACAAAAATCCTTAGAGCATCTGTTTATTGCTTTAACCATGCATGATAATGTTTTCTGGGTTAATCTTAATCCTGATGAGCCACAGAGAATCATAAGCCCTGCTTTAGCCGATACTGATTTAGGCAGGATTATGCTTAATGCTGATTACAGGCTAAAGGAAGATGTGGCCAGTATTATTAATCCGCAGAATTCTAAGGTAGGTAAAGAATTCTGGAAGCGCCTATATGCAAAGGCGCAAGAGTTGGGCGCAACAGACAGAATACCACTGGTTAGCCGGCTTTGGATTGTTCCGGACAAAGCAGAAGTTTATGAGAAACAGAACCAGGTTTATATTACAAAAAGTAGTCTTAAAGTCCAGCTTGAACCGGCGTACCTGAATCAGAGGATAATTTATAAAGACAAAAGAGTAAAAAAGCTGCAGGATTTTGTATCCGCTCTTATAGAGGAGTTAGTCTTACCTCAGTTAAACAAAAAAGTGAATGAAGCCTACAGCTATGCTGACTTAAGGGATGTTTATAATGCCTTAATCCTATCGCAGTGGTATAAGGAAAAATTCGGCTCAGGGTATAATTCGCTGCTTAGGACAGTCAATTATCAGGTTCTTGATGATGTGGAGACGAATTATATTTCTACGCCTGGAGAAATCTACCAGAGTTACCTTAAATCCATAAAAGAAGGTCAGTATTCTTTTACAGAAACAGAGACTTTCGGAGGGGCTTTTTATACAACAATTACTATTTCAAGACGTATTGACAATATTATTAAGGCACAGGCCGAACCGGATGAGGCAATCCAGCAGCAGATAGATCTAGTTAAGAAAGAGCTGGAAAGTTGTCAATAAAACAAAGTAAGCTTACCGAAGTCTATTTGGATAATGAAATAGGCATAGATATATATAAGAACAAGAATGTCGCATTAAAGGAGGAAGAGCAGAAGCTAAAGAGGCAATTAAATTTACTGGGAATAAAATTAATAAAAAAAGAACGTTCCCAGCAGTACCTTCTCTATCTCTTCAGAAAGTGATAAGCAATTTTAAAGAAACAAAACGAAGCCTGGATCCCCAAGACAGGAAAGATTTGGTACGGTTAATATTTAGGTGGATAAAAATAGATAATTTTAAAATTGTGAATTACGAACTTTATGAGCCGTTTAAAAGTTATCTAAAAGAAAATGAGAAAGGGCAGATAAATGCCAATTCGAGAAGATTCAAGTAGTTCCGAGAAAAAGAAGCCAGTCCTGTATATCGAAACTTTTTGTTGACCGATGGGAGTGTATTATACCGCTATCGTGCTGTATTTGAGCAAGATTTGGTAAAGGTAAGTGCAAATACCGCGATATGATTTTTAGGCATTCTAAAGGGATAGTGATTTAGATTGAAAGTGGTACAGTAGGAAAAGTTTTGGTTTGTGTTATTCCCTTGACAAAGATTTAAAAAGGCGTAAACTTGTATCGTATGTAAATTTACGATAATTATTTATCAAATAACCAATATGCAAGACAATACAATAGACAAATATCTCGGCCCTAAAGAAACGCAAGCCATAGCTAGGCTTTCATACGAGAAAGTATCCATCGTTACCAAAGAGCAGTTTGATGAGTGGTTTAAATTCAATCAGTCCTTAAGAAAACAACTGATTTTCGGACTCAAGAAAAAAGGCATTTTAACAACAATAAAAAGAGGTGTTTATTTCTACTCTCCTCTTGAATCAGGGCCAGCAGGTAGCAATATAAACGAGTTTCTTATCCCATCTGTTTTCTTTTCCAAAGGTAATTATTATGTTGGATATGCCACGATGTATAATTATTATGGCTTTACTGACCAGATTTTTTAGGTGATGTATATTCTCAATGATGAATTGAATTGCATTTTTTAAAACATTGAATGAAGAACATCAAGACCTAAAAAATTTATGATTTACTATGAAACAAGAATTCGCAACAAAAAAGTATTCATCCGTACTCTGGGCTGTCAGATGGACAAATTGTTACACTCGGATTTCCACTCGTTTAAAGAATGGTTTTTAACGATAGAGTAAAAAAAGTCTTTATCCGGACTTTCGGCTGTCAGATGAATGTTAGGGATTCAGAGGTTATTGCGGGCTTGCTACGAAATAGAAACTATGAACTAGCCAATAATCCCAGCGATGCCGATATAATAATCTTTAATACCTGTTCTGTGCGCAAGCATGCCGAGGATAAGGTTTGGTCAGAATTGGGAAGGTATAAAAAGTTCACAGTCGATAGTTCAAAGTTCATCGATAAAAAACTACTAACTACGAACTATAAACTACGAACTAAGCCTATAATTGGGCTTGTAGGCTGTATGGCAAAAGCCTATAAAGAGAAGATCTTTGAAAAAGCTTCGTGGGTAGATTTTGTGGTTGGTCCATCGGATATCCATAAGATTCCCGAAATAATAGAAAATATCATTAGTCACAGAACACCGGTTGCCGCCAGATTTCCTTTTGATTTAAAAATCTGGGAAACAGATGGCAGCGTGCGCCCGGAAGAAATCTACCATACGGGATTCTATCAAGATAAAGAGCATGTCTATATAGTAATTTCTGAAGGATGCTCTAATTTCTGTTCTTATTGCATCGTCCCTTTTGTGCGCGGACCTTTAAGGAACCGGAATTATAAAGATATACTGAAAGAGATAAAAGAAGCAGCGGATAAAGGAATAAGTAAAATTACCCTTCTTGGACAAAATGTGAATGCTTATCAATATGAAGATGTTGACTTTATAAAACTTTTAGAACAGGTAGATGCTATTTTGGGTATAAAGGAATTCAGCTTTATTACTTCGCATCCCAAGGATACTTCCTTAGACCTATTTAAAGCCATGGCAGATTTAGCAAAGCTTAAGAGATATCTGCATCTTCCTGTGCAGTCCGGTTCAGATAGAATTCTAAATTTAATGCACCGCGGTTATACGAGGAATTATTATTTAGAATTAGTAGAAGAATACCGCAGGATTGTCAAAAATGGCATCTTAAGTACAGATATAATGGTTGGTTTTCCTACCGAGACCGAAGAGGATTTTCAGGATACTTTTGATTTAATGAAAAAATCCGCTTTTGATTTTGCCTATATTTTTAAATATTCAGTGCGCCCTTATACTCCAGCGC
>Ga0272448_1008151_pt1 | contig 10955 bp, 4 predicted proteins | sample YNPCB0191_FD_202220 | JGI IMG/M metagenome (GOLD analysis project Ga0272448, IMG submission 202220) | Hot spring sediment microbial communities from Yellowstone National Park, WY, United States - YNP-CB-019-1 | ecosystem: Environmental > Aquatic > Thermal springs > Hot (42-90C) > Sediment... | reverse complement strand
CCGCGAATGCGGGATTTGCCAACCCGGCGGCGAAGATGTCCTTCGGGCAGATGGCCGAGGTCTTCTTCATGCTGGTCATGCCGTGGTTCTTCGCCATTCTGGGAGTCAAATGGATGCTGGTGGTGGGCATGCTGGCGTGGGTGGTGCGCTACGGGCTGTTTTCGGGGGCGGCCGCCGGCGGCGGAGTGCCGTGGATGATCATCGGGGGCATACTGCTGCACGGCATCTGCTACGATTTCTTCTTCGTCACCGGGTTCATCTATACAGACAAGAAAGCAGCCCGCGAGATCCGCGCGCAGGCGCAGGGGCTGCTGGTGCTGGTAACACAGGGGCTGGGCATGTTCATAGGCGCCCAGGTATCGGGCATGCTCTACAACAGCCTGGTGCTGGGCAGAGATGCGCAGGGCATCGGGGCCTTTCAGAGTTTCTGGCTCATACCGTGCATCGCCGCCGCGGTCGTAATGGTGCTCTTTGCGCTGCTTTTCCGCGATGACAGCCGCGAAGAGCCGGCGACACACTAGCGGCCCGGCCGCCGGCGAAAGGGGGTGGATATGTCGGTCAGGTTCATAATCGGACGCGCCGGCAGCGGGAAAACCGCATATTGCGTGCGTGCCATCTGCGAAACGCTCTCCGCGGCGCCGCTCGGTGCGCCGATTTTCTGGATCGTACCGCGACAGGCCACCCTCACCGCCGAGCGACTGCTGACCTGCGAAAGCGGGCTGGGGGGGTTCTGCCGGGTAAACGTGCTGTCGCTCGACCGGCTGGGGATGATGCTGCTGGCCGAGCAGGAGGAAGACGGACCCGATGAAATCCCCATCGACTGCCGCCGCATGATCATCGCCCTGCTGCTGGAGCGATGCCGGGAACAACTGCGGTTTTTCACAGAATCGGCCGGGCAACCCGGGCTGGCCGCGGTAATAGACCATGCCATAGGCGAACTGGACCCCTGGGGCGAAGGGCCGCAGGCCATAGCCGAGATACTGGCGCGGCTGTTCCACGACGGCCGTCGCGAGGCGGATGCCGATGCGATGCTCGCCGATAAACTGCGCGACCTGCATCTGCTCTATGGGGAATACTCGCGCTGGATGAGTCCCCGCTGGCGCGACCCCAGATCGCGCCCGGCGCGCATCGTGCAGGCAATCGGAAAATGCCCGTGGCTGCGCGAGGCCGAAATCTATCTTGACGGCCACACACAGTTCACCATCCAGCAGCGCCGGATCGTAACCGAACTGGCACGGGTCTGCCGGCGCATGCACATAACGCTTCTGATGGACCCGGAAAGTCGGGCGCTGCGCGAGGAGGCAGATCCCGACGACCTGAGCGTGTTTCATCCGGTGGAGCGCACGTATCTGCGGCTGCGCAAGGCGATGCCGGCAGCGGGCATCGACATCGAAGAACCCGTTGTGCTCGCCGAGCCGCGGCGCTTCCGCAGTGCCGTGCTGGGCGCGATAGAGCGGGGTATGTCGGGCCAGGCCGTTGAAGCGTGTTCCGCGGAGGCCGGCAGCGTGGAGCTGGTGGAAGCGCCCGACCGCCGCAGCGAGGTGGAACATGCCGTGCGGCGCGTGTGCGACATGCTGCGGGACGGGCTGCGTATGCGCGATATCGCGGTGATCGTGCGCGACCTCGAACCCTATCGCGATCTGCTCAGCGCGGCGTTCCGCGAACACGGCGTGCGCTGTTTCATCGACCGCCCCGGACCGCTTTCGCATCATCCGCTGGTGCGGCTGGTGCGGGCCGTGCTGGCGATCGCCGCCAGCGGCTGGGAGCATCAGGCGGCGATGACGCTCATCAAGACCGGTCTGGCCGGCCTGAGCGACGACGAGGCCGACCGCATCGAGAACTATGTGCTGGAACACGGTCTGTCGCCGCAGGACTGGCTCAGCGACGAACCGTGGCAGCGCGGCGGCGCCGGCGCGGGCGCTCCCGACGACGACACGCCCGTGGCCAGCGAGCCGGGCCCGCAGATAGCGCCGCTGCGCCGCAGGCTCATCGAGGCGATGGAACCGCTGTCGGCGCTTTTTGCGCGGACGGAACGCGCGGCAACAGGAAAGGAGGCCGCAACCGCGCTGTGGCAGACTCTTGAACGCATGCGCGTGCGCGAAACGCTGGCCGAGTGGATCAGCCGCGACAACAGCGCCCGACCCGCGGATCGGCCCGGCGAACATGAGCAGGCGTGGGAGCAGCTTGTTGCGGCGCTCGACCATCTGGCCGATCTGCCCGACGATCTGCCGCTGACAGCCGGACAGATGGAACGGCTGCTGGCGCCGGCGCTGGACGAGTTCGCTCTGGCGATGAGCCCCCCGACGGTGGACGAGGTTTTTGTCGGACAGATAGACCGCAGCCATATACCCGAGGTCAACACCGTCATGCTGCTGGGGATGAACGAAGGGGAGTTTCCCCGGCCGGGCGGCGAGCGCTCGCTCCTTGCCGACAGCGAACGCTACCGGCTGCGGGGCGGCGACCTGGAGATGGATGAAGGCTCGCGCAGACGGCTGCTCGATGAAAGGCTGCTGGGCTATCTGGCGTTTACGCGCGCCTCATGCCGCCTGTACGTCAGCCGGAGCCTTTCCGACGAGGCCGGCCGGCCGCAGGGGCCTTCGCCGTTCTGGACTTTCCTGCGCAGAATGCTGCCACACGTGCCGGTGCGACAGGTGCCGCGCGATCTGCTTTCCGCGCCGGACCTGATCAGCACCCGCAGGCATCTTCTGGAATACCTCATGCTCGGCGCGCGCGCGGCAGGGAAGAAAGACCCGTTTGCCCGGCCGACCTGGGCTTCCCTGTATTCATGGCTTGCATCCGGAGAGGCGGACGAGAGATCGCTCGAGCGCGCCCGCATAGCCTGGCGGGCGCTTTCCTGCGCGAACGAAGCCGGCATAAGCCACGCAACGGCCGCGGCTCTTTTCGGCAATCCGCTGATGGCGTCCCCCGCGCAGATGGAGAAGTTCGCCGCGTGTCCGTTCCGGCATTTCGCACAGTACGGCCTGAAATTGCGCCTGCGCCCGGAAGCCGGAGCCGGGCGCGTGTATATCGGGCGCGCCTGTTACGGGGCAGCCGAGACGATCATCGAGAGACTGCGCCGGCTGAGCGACCGCACGCTGGCCGACGACGAATTGCGCAGGCTGGCCGACGACGCGGCCCTCGAAGCGGAAGCAGTTCTCGGCGGAGAGGCGCTGCCGCCCGGCCGGCTCGCTCACGAGAAGGATCGCGTCGGCACACTCGCCGCCGATCTGCTGCGCTGGCAGCGGGCGGTGAGCACTCGCAGCGATCTTGTGCCGGCTTTCGGAGGGGTGCGGTTCGGCGAAGCCGGAAGCCTCCTGCCGCCGCTGGAAATAACCACCCCGCGCAATCGCCGTCTGCTTCTGTGCGGCCGGATGGACCGCATCGACGCGCTCCGCAATGCCGGCGCGCTGGTGGTATTCGACCACCGCCTTACCGCATACGGAAAACTGGACCTGGACTGGGCCTACCACGGTCTGGCGGTGGAATTGCTGGTGTACATGCTGGTGATCCGCGAACACGGCAGAAGGCTCGCCGGCAAAGAAGTCAACGCGGCCGGAGCTTTCTACTTCGGTCTGCTGCGTGGTCTGCGGAAAAGCGACAATCCAGACGATGAGCCGCCTGCGGACAGCGATGAATTCGCCCTCGCGGGCAAGCCGCGCGGCATATTCGACGGCCAATACCTCGGCAATTTCGACCGCCAGATCGCGCCGGGCGCTTCGTCCAGCGTCGTCAACGCCCGTCTCAACACCGACGGCAGGATCGGCAACAGAGACCGCAGCGACGCGGTGGAGACATCCGAGCTCGACGCGATACTCGACCACACGCGCACACAACTGGCGAAACTGGCCGACATGATCATGGATGGAGTGGCAGCGGTGGAACCGTTCTACATCAACGGCGATACGCCCTGCCCCGACTGTCCGTATCGGGCGGTGTGCCGTTTCGATCTGTCGATCAACGAATACCGCACCTTTACGCGCAGGAAGCGGAGCGAGGTATTCGACAAACTCACGGGCAAAAAGGGGGACGCCCATGCCTGAATGGACCGCGGCGCAACGTCAGGCCATTCGTCACGATCAGGGCAGTCTGCTCGTGTCGGCGGCGGCCGGCTCCGGCAAGACATCGGTTCTTGCCGAACGCTGCGTGCATCTGGTATGCGACGCCCGCCCCAGGTGCGGCATCGATGAGCTGCTGGTGGTGACCTTCACCGAAGCCGCCGCCGCCGAGATGAAGGCGCGCATAACCGAGGCGCTCCAGGCACGACTGACGCGCACCGACGACCGCTACGTCGCGCGCCAGGTGGCGATTATCGAACACGCCCGCATCGGCACGCTGCACAGCTTCTGCGCGTGGCTCGTGCGGCGGAACTTCGCAGTGGCGGGTCTGGACCCCGATTTTCGCGTGCTCGACGAAGGCGAAGCAGCGCTGCTGCGGCGCGAGACGGCGCTGGCCATCGTGCGCGAATGGTTCGACCGGCGCGACAATGACGGCTTCCGTCAGCTGTTCGATCTGCTGGGCAATTCCGAAGACGCCGTGGCCGAGATGATAATCCGCGGCCATGCGCTTCTGGGCAGTCTGGCGGACGGCGCTGGTTGGCTCCGGCGGTCGGTATCGGCCATCGAGGAGGCGGTACAAGAGCCCCTGCGCGATTCGACGCTGGGCCGGCAATATCTCCAGCTTGTCGAGCAGAGCATCGCCGACGCCGAACGGGATTGTCAGGCCGCCGGCACGGCGCTTGCGCGGATGCGCGGTTTCGAGGGATACGCCAGGTACGTCGCCGCCCTGGCCGGCAACGCTGAACAGTTGCGCGCGCGGCTGGCATCCGAGGGCTACGACGCCGCGCGGCAGGCTTTCAGGGATCTTGAGACGGGCAGGCTGCCGACGGTGCGCAATACGGTTGCGGGCAAGGAAGCGGCCATGGCCCTGGTGGACGCCGCGCGCGCGCCGTTCGACAGGGAAAAGGGCAGTCTCGCCGCCCTTCTGCGCTTCGATGCAGAGCAACTTCGACAGGGCCTGGCCAGCACTCTTCCCGCGGCACGGGCGTACGCCGGTCTGCTCGAAGCGTTCGACCAGCGCTACCGTAAAGAGAAAGACGCCCTGCTGGCGCTGGATTTCGCCGATCTGGAGCATTATGCGCTGGACCTTCTGGGCCAGCGCACCGAAGCGGGTCTGCGCCCCACCGCCGTCGCCAGAGATCTCCACCAGCAGTTCCGGCATGTGCTGGTGGACGAATACCAGGACATCAACGAAGTTCAGGACGCCATTCTGCGGCTGGTCAGCCGCGAGTGCCTCTCGGACGATGCACCCGCCCCGGGCAATCTTTTCTGCGTGGGCGATGTGAAGCAGAGCATATATGCCTTCCGGCTGGCCGAACCGCGGCAGTTTCTTCAGCGCAGGCAGCACTTCCGCGAGCATCCGGAGGCCGGCGCGGTAATCGACCTTCAGCAGAACTTCCGCAGCCGCGGTCCGCTGCTGGAGGCCGTCAACGCCGTCTTCGAGCGTCTGATGACCGCCGAAGCGGTGGACATAGATTACGACCAGTCGCAGCGGTTGAACCCCGGCGCGGTTTTCCCGCCCGGCGCGCAGCGCTGTTTCCCCGGCGCTCCCGTCGAGTTTCACTGCCTGCCCCAGGCCGTCGCGGCCGAGCAGACCGAGTCCGACGCAGGCGATGACGATTCCTCAGGACTGGCCGATATGGAACTGGCCGAGCGCGAGGCCCTTCTGGCCGGGCAACTCATCCGCCGGATGATGGATCTGGAAGCGGGCCACGAGCGCATGTGCGTTCTGGACCGCGGCAGCGCGCAGCCGCGCCCCATCGAATACCGCGATATCGTGGTGCTGCTGCGGTCGGTGCGCCGGTACACCACGCACTACGCAAACGTGCTTCAGCAGATGGGCATACCCGTGTACTGCGCCGAAGGCACGGGGTATTTCGAGTCCACAGAGATTCAGGACGTGCTTTCGCTTCTGCGCCTGCTCGACAATCCGCGCCAGGATATTCCGCTGGCCGCGTTTCTGCGCAGTCCGCTGGCCGGTCTGCCCGATCCGGAAGAAAGCCTGGCGCTTATCCGCTGCGCCGGCGGCACGGACGACAATCCGCCGCCGTTTCATGAAGCCGCCGTCCGGTATGCCGCCGAGAAGAACGATGCGCTGGCCGAACATCTGCGCCGCGTGCTGGAGCAACTTGCCGCGTGGCGCGACCTTGCCCGCCAGCGCCCGCTGGCCGATGTCATCTGGTCAATCTACGAGCAGACGGGATACCTGGAATACTGCTCCGGACTGCCCGGCGGACAGCAGCGCTGCGCCAATCTTGTCGCGTTGCACGAGCGCGCCCGGCAGTTCGGCGGATTCCTTCAGCAGAGTCTCTACCGTTTCGTTAAGTTTCTCGATGAACTCGACCGCCACATCGAGGCGCCCCAGGCGCCGCAGCTGTCCGCCGCCGACAACGTCGTGCGGATCATGAGCATCCACAAGGCCAAGGGGCTGGAGTTTCCGGTCGTCATAGTTCCGCAGATGGGCAAGAAGTTCAACACGCAGGACTGCGGCAACGCCGTTCTGGCGGAACGGCGCGCCGGGCTGGGCCTGCGCGCCATCGATTCCGGCAAGCGCGTTCATTATCCATCGCCGGCATGGACGCTGGTCCGTCATCATCTCCTGCGACAGGCGAAAGCCGAGGAAATGCGCGTCATGTACGTCGCCATGACGCGCGCCAGAGAACATCTGATACTGATCGGCTCGATAAAAGAGGCTCAGATACAGACCTGGAGCAACCGGTGGGCCGAGCATGACGGGCCCCTCCCCGCCGCCCACGTCCTGCGCGCCAACAGCATGGCCGACTGGATCGGACCGGTCGCCGCGGCCGCCAGCCGCTTGCCCGCCCCGCCGCTGAAACTGGTATGGCACGACGCGCAGGAGGTCACCGCGTGGATAAAGAATTTCGAGCCGCGCGTCGCCCGCGCCGCCGTTGACTCGACCATAGCCGCCCTGGAGCCGCCCCCCCGCCCGATCCCCCCCGACGAAACCGCTGAAAAGGTCATCTCCCGGCTGACCGGCCGCTATCCCTTTGCCGACCTGTGCGAGCTGGAGGCGGCCAAATCGGTAACAGCATGGACCGAGCAGTGGGCCGCCGCGCCGGGTCCGGCCGGCGCCCATTCGTCCGGCGCAATGCCGTTGCGTCCGCCGCGATGCGCCGGCGAGACAGTGCCGCTGGCAGGCGTTGATCGCGGCACGGCTTTTCATCAGTTCCTCGAACACCTCGATTTCTCGCGCCCGCTTACGCGGGAAGATCTCGCCGGGCAATTGCGCATGCTGGTGCGCCGGCGGCTGATGACGCCCGAACAGGCCGAGGCCGTATGCTTCGACGACATCGAATGGTTTTTTGCGACTGACCTCGGGCGCGCTCTCTGCCGCAACGCCGCGGGATTGCTGCGCGAATTGCCCATCTATTACGCCATGGCGCCAGACCGCTTCGGCCATACCGCCAGTTCCGATCCGAAAGACCAGGTGATGATGCGCGGACGCATCGACCTTCTCGTTCCCGAAAACGGCGGCTATGCCATAGTGGACTACAAAACCGACCGCGTGAACGCCGACGATGCCGAGCGCCGCGCCGAGTTATACCGCGGACAGATGAGCCTTTACCGCGAGGCCGTCGAGCGCATCCTGCGCCGGCCGGTGCACGCAGCGCATCTGGTGTTCCTCAGCGCGCGGCGGATCGTCACGCTGCGGTGGCAAAATGCATGACGTTGCGGCCGCGGCTGCTTAGAATTACGCGAAAGGGGGCCGGTCATGACAAATCGCGCCTGGCTGACGGAACTGCTGGCGGCATGCTGCCTGGCTTGGTGCGCTGCCGCTGCCCGTGCGCACGCGGACGCCGACAGCGCCTATGCCGCTTCGCTCCAGCACGTCCTTGATGCCGCCGCGCAGCAGGCACCCGACCCCGCACAACCCCTGCCGCTGGCCACCGCGGCCGGCGGCGAGATAACGCGCTGTCCCGTTTCGGCTACCAGATGCCCGGAGCAGTTCACGAAATGCCCCGGCGGCAGCACCCAGTGCCCGGCCGACAACACGCGCTGTCCGCCGGTATCGACGCGCTGTCCCTCCTCGTACACGCAGTGTCCGCAGGAGAAAACCAGATGTCCGCGGCTGCACACGCAGTGCGCCGAAAGCCAGACGCGCTGCCCCGCCGTCGCCACGAAATGTCCGTCGTCCGCCACGCAGTGTCCGGCGCAGAGCACCAGATGCCCGCCGTCGGCAACACAGTGCCCGACCGAAAGCACGCAATGTCCGCCCAGTTCGACACGATGCCCGGCGATGCATACCTCCTGTCCGACCGAATACACGAAATGCCCGCCGTCCGCGACGCGCTGCCCGCGCATGGAAACGCACTGCCCCTCGGATCACACGCGCTGCCCGTGGCGCAACACGCACTGCCCGGCGCGCGACACGTGGTGTCCGGAATACTACACGCGCTGCCCGCCGGCGGAAACTCTGTGTCCGGCCTACCGCACGCGCTGTCCGGAAGACTCCACGCTCTGCCCTCCGCTGAACACGCGCTGCCCGCGCGACAGCACGCTGTGCCCCCCTGACCGCACGCGCTGTCCATCGCTTACAACCGAATGCCCGCCGGAGATGACGCGCTGCCCGCCGCGCAATACCAGCTGCCCCGAGATGACAACGTACTGCCCATCCAGGATCACCAGCTGCCCGGCGGCCGCCACGCGCTGCCCGCCCGTCGCCACGCAGTGTCCGCCGCAGACCAGTTCGTGTCCGCCGAATCCCACGGCGTGCGCGGCGGCTGCCACCGCCTGCCGCGTCGTCGATACGCTCTGCCCGTCGCAGGAAACGCGCTGTCCGACGACGGAGACGCTCTGCCCGCCCTCGGCCACGGCGTGTCCCGGCGGCGATACGTCGTGTCCCCCGGCGCCCACCCAGTGCCCCCCGGCGCCGACGGTCTGTCCGGGCGGCGATACGGCCTGTCCGCCGGTGGAAACGCTCTGCCCCCCGCAACTGACGACCTGTCCGCAGGACCCAATCCTCTGCGCCGGCGCGGGCGGCGACGCGCAAACCGAGCCGGCGTGCGCTGCGGTCGATGTGCCCTGCCCGGCCGTTGCTGAAAACGGAATTGTGCGGCGCGCTCTGCCGTGATATGCCCAGGGCGCCCGCCGGCCGCATTACCGCCGGCCCAGTTCCTCATACAGCGCCGCCGCCGTGCGCATCCCGCTGCGCAGAGACTCCAGATCGAACTTCTCGTCGGGGGAGTGCTCGCGGTCATCCGGCAGCGAGAAACCTGCCAGAAGCGCATCGACCCCGAGAACCTCTTTTAACATCCCCACCACGGGCACGCTGCCCCCGCCCCGTATCAGCACCGGCTCGACGCCGAAACCTCTTGTCACGGCCGCCATCGCCCTGCGCATAAAAGGCGAATCCGTGCGCGTCAGACATGCCGGCGCGGCGCTGTGGCGGGAAATCTCCAGCCGCACGCCCGCCGGACACCTCTGCCGCAATGTCCGCTCGAAGGCCTCCTGTATCCGGTCCGGATCCTGGTCGGGCACCAGCCGCATCGAGACCTTCGCCGACGCCGTCGCGGGAATGACCGTTTTCGCTCCCGGCCCCTGATAGCCGGCCGTCAGACCGTTGATGTCGCATGTCGGACGCGCCCAGCGGCGCTCCAGCGTGGAATATCCCGCTTCTCCCGCGCCCGCCTCCAGCCCCAGTTCGCGCAGAAACCGGTCCTCGTCAAACGGCAACCTCGACCACTGCCTGCGCTCCTCTTGCGAAAGCGGCGCCACATCGTCGTAGAAGCCCGGTATGTTCACGCGCCCCTGTGCATCATGAAGACTGGCCAGAAGCTCCACCAGCACGTTGGCCGGGTTGGGCACCGCTCCGCCGTAGGAGCCGCTGTGCAGGTCGAAAGCCGCTCCGCGCACGACGATTTCCATATACAGCAGACCGCGCAGGCCGCATGTTATCGCAGGCATGCCGCGCGCGAACTGGGCTGTATCGCTCAACACCGCCACGTCGGCGCGCAGGCGCTCTCTGTTGCGCTCCAGAAACTGTCGCAGATGCGGGCTGCCGATCTCCTCCTCGCCCTCCAGAAGCACGATGACGTTCACCGGCAATCCGCCGTGCTCGCGCCACAGGCGCAGCGCCTGGATGTGCGCCCACAGCGGCCCCTTGTCGTCGGATGCGCCGCGGGCATATATGGCGCCGCCGCGCACGGCCGGGCTGAACGGCGGCGTGGTCCACTTATCAAGAGGCTCCGCCGGCTGCACATCGTAATGGCCGTAGAACAGAACGGTCGGCGCGGCGCCCGCGGCCTGCGCCGCGGCGAACACCGCCGGATGGCCGCCCGTCTCCTCCACACTGCTCTGGAACCCCGCGCTGCGCAGTTCGGCGGCGAGAAACTCCGCGCATCGCCGCACGTCCGAAGCGCGCGCCGGATCGGCGCTGACGCTGGGTATCTCCAGCAGGCGCATAAGCCCGCCCAGTATCTCTTCGCGTCGCGCGTCTATCTCACGGAAGATCAGATCCGCTCCCGACATGGACAGTCCGTTTCTCCGCGGCGTGCTCGGCCTTCTCCACCAGAACTTCGCTTATCGTCATACGACGTTTGCGGCGCCACCAGATGTACAGCACGAGCAGCGCCACCGCGGCAACTATGCCTATGGTGACCCACATCTTGTAAGGCGCTATGCGCTCGACAACCTGGCGCGGCGTGCCCAGCGTCTTTCCGCCCAGCCAGCCGAGATAGACGAACAGCCCGCCGCTCACTATCGCCGCCACCCCGTCGGCTATGACGAACTTGACGAAACTGTATCTGATGGTGCCCGCGGCCACGACCATCGCCCCGCGTATGCCGGCGAACATGCGCGCTACGCCCACCACGAGAATGCCCCAGCGCTCGAACAGCCGTTCGGCGCGCTCGATGCGCTCCTCGGTAACGTGTCTGCCTA
>Ga0272448_1008149_pt1 | contig 10959 bp, 8 predicted proteins | sample YNPCB0191_FD_202220 | JGI IMG/M metagenome (GOLD analysis project Ga0272448, IMG submission 202220) | Hot spring sediment microbial communities from Yellowstone National Park, WY, United States - YNP-CB-019-1 | ecosystem: Environmental > Aquatic > Thermal springs > Hot (42-90C) > Sediment... | reverse complement strand
ACCTCGCCCAAAGATCAATTGAACAAAAGGCAGTGCATGTCCATCGCTGTCAAGAGGCAAGAGAGGATGGATGCCATCCAACCTGGTTACGGCGCGCAGTGGACTAGCCGCTCTATCATCTTCGCGCCTTTGCATTCAACGAATACATTGGCACCACAGCGGTTTGCGCGGCTTCTACACTGAAATTCCGACGCTTGTCTGAGACCGCGAATGTTGTACTGTGTTACCGGGGTTTTCACAAATCCGGCTGTGGTGAATTGGGCGGTTTTTTGTGCTGGGGCGACCGTTGGATTAAATGGCTTTACAGCCGAGCTGCACGGGTTGAAAAATTGGGCGTGGCACATTTCGGCTGGACCTCAACAGTTCGGCGTGTTTTGCCTGTCACATGGTTTTTATGGCAGGTGTTGGTGTACCGTGCCGTGGCTGATCAGGCCGAGTTCATAATTGACGTTTGGGGGAACGAACATGGCCTGCCGCAAAGCTCGGTAATTGCAATCGAGCAGACGCAAGACGGTTATTTGTGGCTCGGGACGCTTAACGGTCTTGTCCGGTTCGACGGGATACGGTTCAGCGTGTTCGACGAAGGCAATACACCTGCGCTGGGCAGCAGTCGGATAGTGTACCTGTTCCAAGACAGCGCAGGTAATTTGTGGGTTGGGACCGAGAGTGCGGGTGTTGTGCTGGTAAAAGACGGTGTGCCAAAGCCGCTCGACATCGGGCGCGGTAGCAGGGAAAGTAGATTGGCATCTGCGTGTGAAGATGTGACAGGCGCGGTGTGGCTTTATACCGCCGACGGCCAATTATGCAGGCACAAATCGGGCAACGTTGACGTTTGGCAATTTGGTTCACAATTTTTCAGCGCATGCAGATGCGTGGCAGCCGAAAAATCCGGCCCGTTATGGGTTGGTGTTGATTGGGGAATATACGGCTTCCGACAAACTACGAATCTCGAGCCGCGCCAGTTACCGCCGTTGGAGTATGTGATACCTGCCGGCAAAGTTGACTACATTTTGGCGAGTCGTTCCGGCGGTTATTGGTTACTGGCGGATGGCCGGGTGCAAAAGTGGTCAACAAACATGCTTGAACGCGATCTTGGGTTGTACCCTTGGAAGCCGACCGCGCGTGTTTCGGTCGCTTGCGAGGATCTCGCAGGCAACATCGTTGTCGGTACACTGAACGAAAACGACGGTGTTTACTGGTTCAGGTCGGACGGTAGTGTCGAGCACATTTCAAGTGCAACTGGGCTCTCGCACGACGGGATTCTATCGCTGCGCTTTGATCGTGAGGGAAACCTCTGGGTTGGCACCGATGGAGGCGGTTTGAACCGTGTCCGGCGTAAATTGTTTTTTACTGCTGCAGCATCACGCGGTTGGGTTGTTCAATCAGCTTGGCCGGATGCCCAAGGTGCGTTGTGGCTGGGGTTTAATGCAGGTGGTGTAACATACTGGCACGGCGACACAGTACGCGATTTCGGTGCAGCCGACGGGCTAACGCTAAGCCCATTACCGGATGCGAAACCGAACTTTTGGACGGTATTTGTTGACCGTGAACAACGTGTCTGGGTCGGCACACGCGGTGACGGGCTGTTTCAGTTTCGAGACGACAGATTCGAGCCCGCCCCTGGCGCTGATGTGCTCGAGAGGCATGTGCTCGCAATCCATCAGGATAAAGTCGGCAGGTTATGGGTTGGGACTGAGGGTGGTTTAGGCTGCTTCGACGGCCAAACGTGGCGGGTCTTTACAACAAACGATGGTTTGTCGGCCAACACGATCCGCGCAATAGCCGACGATACCGAAGGCACAGTTTGGATTGGCACAGCCGGTGGCGGCCTAAACCGGCTGCGCGACGGCCGGTTCACATGGTTGCGGCGGGAACACGGCTTGCCCAGTGACAATGTTACAGCACTGGTAGCTGATGCGGACGGTGTGCTATGGATAGGCACGGGCAACGGCCTTGCACGGCTCGAGGGAACGAACGTGACGACCTTTACCACGCAGCACGGCCTTGCTGCAAACAACGTCAGTTATTTGATCGAGGATGACCGCGGTTGTTTATGGATCGGGTCGAATGCAGGCCTTGTTCGTGTCGGGAAAAAAGCGCTAAACGATTTTGCGCTTGGGCTGACGAACTTTATCCCGGTGCGTATTTACAGCCGTGCGGACGGTCTGCCTACAACCGAATGCACTGCAGGATCGCAACCGGCGGCGTGCCGGACATCGGATGGCCGGCTCTGGTTCCCTACGATCAGAGGGTTGGCTTGGGTTGATCCGGCCACACTTGTGCCGAACACAAATCCGCCGCCGGTATTGATCGAGTCGGTTCTCATTGACGGGCGCGAACAGAACACGAACGAGCTTTGGATCGGCAGACTGAGCGAAGTGGTTGTGCCGCCGCGCAAGGAACGACTCGAGATTTTTTTCACGGCGTTGGGGCTAACAGCGCCCGAACGCGTGCGGTTCAGATACAGGCTCGATGGGCATGAGCACGACTGGGTCGAGTTGCGGCGAGGCGAGGCTGGGCAGCGTCCATCCGCGCGGTACAGCAGAGTGCCGCCCGGCGAATACAGATTTTGTGTAACGGCATGTAATGAGGACGGCGTGTGGAATGAAACAGGGGCGGTATTAACCGTTGTTGTGCAACCGCCGTTCTGGCGTACGTGGTGGTTCATGGGGTTGAGCGGGCTAATGTTGCTCGGGCTTGTAATTGGGACGGTGCACTTTTTCTCGACGCAGAAACTTCAGCGACAACTTGCGCTGCTCAGACAACGCGAAGCAGTCGAAAAAGAACGCGCCAGAATTGCGCGCGATTTACACGACCAGCTCGGGGCGAGCCTGGCGCAGATGGCGCTACTGGGCGAGCTAGCCGAAGAGGCAAAGGACGCACCGGCAACGGTTGAGGCGCATGCGCGCCAGATTTCGCAAACTGCACGTGAAACCGCACGTGCGCTGGATGAGATTGTTTGGGCCACGAACCCGGCCTACGACACCTTGGAGGGGCTGGTCGGTTACACTTGCAGGTACGCGCAGGAATACCTTGCCCATACGGGGTTGCATCTTCGAATCGAAGTACCGACTTCTTTGCCGCCTATTCAGATTCCGCCCGAGGTACGACACAACATTTTCCTGGCTATCAAAGAGGCAATCACAAACGCGGTTAAACATGCGCATGCGACAGAGTTGTGCCTGCGATTGCAGTTATTCGCAGACAGGTTCATACTTGCCGTGCAGGACAATGGCCGCGGTCTGCCGCCGGATGCAGAATCACGTGGCAGAAACGGTTTGCGCAACATGCGGAAGCGGCTGGAGGACGTCGGCGGCGAATTTACGATAGCCAGCGTGCCCGATGGCGGCACGTTGGCAAGGTTTGAAGTACCGATTTATCAACGTGGCTGAAGTCGTGCCGATCCGGGTTTCAATAGTCGAAGACAACGAACAGTTTAGTAACACGCTTGTTCGTGTTTTGTCGGGAGCCGACGGGTTCGAGTGTGTTGGCCAATACCCGACTGCTGAGGACGCGTTACGCGAGCTGCCGAAAGTGAAACCGGACGTGGTGTTGATGGACATCAACCTGCCCGGGATGAACGGGGTCGAATGCGTGCGCCGGTTGAAGCAGCTCATTCCAGAGACACAAGTTGTGATGCTGACCGTGCACGAAGACACGGACAACATATTCAATGCACTTGCTGCCGGTGCAACCGGGTACCTGCTCAAACGCACTTCACGGGCTGAGTTGTTACAGGCCATTCGCGATGTACATCGGGGTGGGTCACCCATGACCTCTCAGATCGCTCGCAAAGTTGTACAGTCATTTCAACAACCCGTAGGGACGGCACAGACTGCTGAGGAGCTGACACCGCGCGAACGTGAAGTGCTCGATTGCCTTGCACAAGGGTTGCTTTATAAGGAAATCGCCGACAAACTTGGCATAAGCTACGAGACCGTCCACACCCATATCCGCCGGATTTACGAAAAACTACAGGTCCGAACACGGACCGAAGCAGTCGCTAAGTTCCTGAAACACTGAGGGTTACGTTATTAGCCGAGACATTTTGTCGCAGGCGTACAACATCACCAGTTTTGGTGACTAGTTTAGCCGGGGTTTTTGGTTATGATAGCTGCGTAATTGCGAGCTGAAAAAGCGCAGTTTTCCGTGTGTAAAAAGGCGTGCGAGTGCAACGCCGAAGAAAAGTGTGGGACGAAACGAAGAGCGCAGCCGCAGGTGAGCGCGGATAAAATTTGAAGCGCTAGTTCTCATTGAAAGGTAGGCCGGGCAAAAAAGCCCGGCCTTCTTGGTTTTTTGAGACACCTGGAAGAATTGATTTGCACACCCGCTACCACAGTCGCTGGAATTACTGGCCCATGGTTTTCGCCTTTTGAATGATCTCGGCGCGTGCAGCTTCCATCATTTCACGGACATCTTCGTATCGCATGGTACGCTGTTCGAAAGTACGCTTTTGCAGCATGCCGAGGAAGCGTCCTTCGAACTCTTTGAAGTAAGAGCCGTAGATGTGGTAACTGTCAGCCATATGACAATACCGCCCCACAACGACAGGTTTGCCGAGCAACTGGCTTATCTTTGTGGCGATGCGCTGTTGTAGCTGGACAAGGGCAAAGATGTTCATGAACGCGGCTTTGTAAGCATCGTTTGACCTGAACCGCACATTCATGCTCAGGACCGGCTGACCTTGTTCCTCGGTTAGCCTGCACCAGATGCTTTGCATGCATGGTGGGTCTGCGCAATAGTTGTCTTCCCACACCTTCCAAGTAACAGCCTGTGCGCGGCGTGTGTGGGGTGTCTCGGCGAGCTTACGACAGACAACCTCGATTTGGTCGAACGGTTTAAGCGTAGGGACGCGGTAGTTGAACAGCCGCTCGTGATACGTGTATTCCCAGCGTGTATCGTGCGGATTTGTTGGATCACGAACCAGATGGTCTTTTATGCCATCGCAAACTTCCATCACGTACTCCTGCAACTCGACCGGGCCACCTGGAAAATCCTTGTGTATCATGGGTTCGCTCAACGGATCTGAAATTGTGATGGTCATAGTTGCGTCTTTGCTAGGCGGGTCATTGGGCTTGTCGTATTCGGTTTTGATGTCACAACCGCGGTTGTACAACTCGATTAACGAAAGTTCCCACGCCCGCGCGATGCAGTCGGCTTCAACATGCAAAACTGGTATGCCTTTCATAGGACTTTTGCGTCCCAAAGTAGAGATTTGTGCAGCGGGCAAAGGCAAGAAAAATCATCCCTTTGTTCCGCGCCGAAAGTTCGAGCTGGTCGAACCCATGTAATTCGATGTAAAAAGAGCGTGCGGCGCAAAGGGCCAAAATGTAATGGCTGATGCGCATGATTCAAGCAGTGCAGTGCCATTTGATAAGTCCAAGATGAAACTTGCAGCCGCTGCGCTTGTGCAGCACGGTGTTTACATCGGCACATCGTCGTGGCGGTACACCGGCTGGCGCGGCATGCTCTACAGCGACGACCGGTACCAGGCGCGTGGGCGTTTTTCACAGGCGCAGTTCAACCGGCTTTGCCTGACTGAGTATGCCGAGGTTTTCAAGACAGTATGCGTTGACTCGGTGTACTACAAGTTCCCAACACGGTCTGAGATAGAGTCATTGGTTGTCCAGGTGCCCCAGGACTTTTTGTTTGCACTGAAGGTCACCGACGAGATCACAATAAAGACTTATCCGGGCCTTCCGAGATTCGGTCTTCGAGGGGGTAAACCCAACGAGAACTTCCTCAACGCCGACCTGTTCGGTTCTGCTTTTCTTTCGGCATGCGAACCGTTCAAGGCGCACATTGGTGTGTTCATCTTCGAGTTTTCACAATTTCACCTGAGTGACTTTGCGCGTGGCCGGGATTTTGTGGATGCGCTTGACAAGTTTCTTGCGGCCCTGCCGGCCGGCTGGCGCTACGCCGTCGAGATTCGGAACCGGACGTTTTTGCATCCGGAGTATTTCGCCGTGCTGGCCCGGCATGGCGTTGCGCACGTTTACAACAGTTGGACGGATATGCCGCCTGTGAGCACGCAGCTAACTTTGCCCGGGAACCGTACCAGCCGTGATTTTTTTGTCGCCCGGTTTCTGCTTGTGCCAGGCCGACGATACGAAGACGCAGTCAAGATGTTCAGTCCATATGACCGTGTGCGAGAGATCAACCCCGACGGCCGTGCAACCGGCGCGCAACTGATCAAACAGACTGTTGCCGAGCAGGGGCGGACGAAAGCGTTCATTTATGTAAACAACAGGTTTGAAGGAAACGCACTCGAGACCATTGACGCAATGGTGGAAGGTGCAGGTCTGGGTTGAAGCTGCGCTTGGCATGTGATGAATTGCCGGTTAGTTTATCGCAGGCAATTCGGGACTGTTTTGTTGCCGTGTACAACGCTTAATGTATGACTCTGAACGAATCACAAAAGAGACAGGTGGCCGACTGGGTTGCCAGCGGGCTGAAGTTGTCCGAAATACAAGAGCGGCTGGCAACCGAGTTCGGGCTGCGTCTTACTTACATGGAAGTGCGCCTTTTGCTTGCGGACCTCAACCTTGTGCCCAAGGAAACCGAGCCGCCGCCTCGTGAAAAACAGCCTAAACAAGACAAGCCCGAACCCACACAACCAGCGCAGACAGGTGGCGTAACTGTCACGGTTGATCAGCTTGCCCAACCGGGTGCGCTTATCAGCGGCAAGGTCACCTTCAGCGACGGCCAGCGTGCGAGTTGGTATCTGGACCAACTTGGTCGGTTAGGTGTTGTACCTGAAAAACAGGGTTACAGACCATCGGCTGCCGACATGGAACAATTCCAGCTATCACTTGAAAGTGAGCTGGCCAGGCTCGGGTATATTGAACGGTAGGCTGCGGCCGGTATGACCGGCTTGCAAAGCCGTGTAGTTGAGGAGGTTGCATCGGCGTATGCGCCGGGCAGTTCAAAAACCTGGCTGGCCAGCAAGTGACCAGTATAAGCGCGCATTGTGCGCGCAGCGAGGCAGCCGATGGCAGAGGCGCAACCAAATACAACGGCAGCGAATCCGTTCGCCTCGAAGCTCGAGGCAACGGCTGAGTTTATCAGACGACTGTGCCTTGCCGAGTCGCTCGGGCGGATCTACTCGGTGACACACCCGAAAGGCAAGGCGGCGATCGAGAACGCGTTTACTGCACTTGCGTCCTTGCTCGAGCTGACCGGGTCAGTGCCGATTTCAATGGTTGAAGGCAAGATTTTGGTAGCCGGTCTGCCGGTTGAAGAACGCAATCCACTTCTCGGGCGGTTTATCAATTCATTCCAGCAACTGTATGTTGACAACATTGTGTTCAACAGGGGGCTGACTCTGGCCGAGTTTGAGGAGTTTTTCCGCGTTGTGTTGCAAGGTGCGAAGGTTGTCAATGCAAGTGGTGGGTTAGCTGCGTTACTTCAGCAAAAAGGCATTACAAATGTTCAAATCCAGCGTGTCAGTTATGTGCTGGTGCACGAGGACGAAAAGGTTGTCAAACGCGATGTTGAGGTAGTTGAAGGTGGGCAGGTATCGCCTGAACTTGCGGATAGGCGGATCGTCCAGTACATGATCGAACAGGTGCTGCAAAAGGCTGAGCAGCGCCGTTGGTTGATCAATCGCATCAAAAACAGTCCGGCCAAAATGGCTGAGCTGATCACCGAAGGTATTGAACTTGCCATCTCGCGGGCTGAAGCTGGTCTGTCAACGGACAAAACAATCGAGAGCTTACTGGAAAACATCAAGCTCGTCTGCCAGAGCATGGCCGAAGCGAACCAGGACACCAACGGCGACGCCGAGCAGTTACACCGAGCTGTTTTGGCGCTTGAGACCGAGGTTCGCGCGCGGTCAAAAAAGCTCATGTCATCAGATGCAGCAGTTGGATTTGTTAACGAACTGCTTGCTGTCATAACAAGGTATGCCGACCAGGTCAGGGCCGACAAAATTTCTGCTGAACTGCTCAAAGGCGAACAAAATCTGCGTCAAGTGGCGCGTTTGGTCAGGAAATTGGCCCCGCAAGATACGTCTGTAGCAAGCTGGGTCGAACGAATACGCGAGTTGCTCGTTCAGAAGGGTATCAAGCCCGAGCAGATTGAACAGTGGGCACAGTTTGCCCGTGCGCAATCCGCGCACAAGCCAGCAGGCTGTTCAAGAGCCAGGCACCAACCCGTTCACGAGACGGTTCGCGAGAAATTGATCGGGTACGGCATCGAGCCTGGGCGCGCTGATGAAATTGCAGCCGCGTTGGGCGAACATTTCGACCGGGAATTACGCACGCGCACCACGGAGCTCGATCAAACCAACCGCCAATTGCGTCATGCGGTTAACTGTTTTCAACATGCGCTTGCTGAGCTTGGTTACGGAGTTTTGATTTGGGATGAACATGGCGTTGTGACCTTCGCAGACGAGGTGATGGAGGTTGAATTTGGCGTTCCGACAGGGGCGCACCTTAGCCAGCTTGTGCGTGACTGTCTCAAATCGCTCTCGTTTCCGATCGCAGATGCCGAGGTTGAGTTGCTCGACGGGCTTGGCTTGGGCGAGCATGAAAAACGCTTTCTTTGTGCAGTCGAGCATGTGGTCCGTGACACCGAAAACGCGCCGGTTGGCGTATTGATGCGGCCGACCGGCTTCGATGAGCAGTAAAACGGCCATCACTATCCCCAGCAACCGAAGGTTAACAATGCCGCGTCGCCGCTGCGGGGTTGCAAGCCGGCTTTTTCAGAGCCGTTCCACTCACAAATTTTGCAATTTGGACATCGGCATTCGATTTCGCCGATACCAGTCGTACCGACCCGACCGTAGGAAGTCCCAAGCTCTTGTGCACACGATATCAATCTGCATTGCGGCTTGAGGTCCACATTTTTGCGATAGATTCCCCCACAGCAACCGCGGCGAGCGCAGTGCGTTGTGAACGCCGCTTCGAGTCAAAAGCAAAATCCGCGTCTATTCCATCAACCACACCGGTTCAGGTGGATTTGTTTCCGGTATAGCCCTGTAGAATTTGGCTGTGCCCGCGTCACTGTCCGGGTCAACAAAATGCACCGCGCCTTCCGTAACAATGTTGGTTGCAACCGGCGCCCAGTTAACAAGGTCGCTCGAGCACTCGATCCTGAACCACTGCCCATTCGTTGCGGGCCAACAGACGTGGAAACACCGGTCTGGCAATGTGCATGTGGTTGGCCGCGGTCTATCGTTGTCGGCTATGATGGCCGCTGCTCGGTTTCGCCTGCCTGTGTAGTACGGGGGCGGGTACACGTCAAGCAACGACGGTATTAACTGCACAATGACCGTTTCAATCGGCTCAGCTAATGCATCATCAATCGGCACAATCTCAACCTGTGCGCAACGTCGGCCAGGCTGGATTGTGACCGACCCCGGCAGGGCAATGTAATCAACACCGTTCGAAGCTGTCCCGCCTACACGGTAAAAAACTGTCAGTGCATCGTTTGTTGGACCGGTTCTGCGCACAATGAACGTGGCTGTGTTAGGCCGAACCGAATTTGTGACCCAGCGCAGCCCGCACCTGTCCAGGCTCAAACACGGCATGAACCGCGGCCAAGCAAAACAATTTGTTCCTTCGGCTGCAACAGGATCAATTGCAACAATCGAGACTATCGGCGGCAGATTTGTTGGCAGTTGATCTGGCGGATATACTAGGATGCATACAGGCGCAGATGTACTGCATGCGCCAAGGTTGTCAGCCGCGAGTGCAGTCAGTTTGTGGTGGCCGGCCGGTGCGTTTGTCCAACGGATTTCGAATGTAACAGGCTGTGTCGGATCCGGCCTGTTACATGCGTGTGCAATCGTGCCGATCGCACGGCCATTTGCCAAAAATATTACATTTGTCACGCATCCGTCGAAGTCGGTTGCCTCCGCTTGAATGTTGATGTCGGCTTGTGCAGAAAACGCTTCGCCGCTGGCCGGGCTGGTAATTCGGATCAGGGGCGGCTGGTTCCCATGCTCAAAATCGAGGATATAAACCGTGGCCTCACTGGGTTCACCGACAACATAACAGTCAGGTGGCGGCGGGTAGATGTCTATGCACATCACAGGCCGGAGCTTCACCACAACTGTTTCAACCCCTTCAAGCAACCCGTCTGAAATCGGGAACACTGTTATTTCAGCTTCGCAAACGCCAGCGGGTATAACCACCGCCCCAGACAACCTGATGTAATCAACTCCATTTGATGCTGTGCCGGCTATAGAATAGTAAACAGTCAGTTCGACATTTGTCGGTCCGGTCCGATGCACCGTAAACACACCCGGGTCTATTACCGTCAGCATACCCGTCTCACGCGCAATCGGGTCGGTTGCACGAATGGTCACAATCTGTGGCAGGATAACCTCATTCGTTTGCGCATGGCCGGGTATTGATGCACTCGGAAACAAGACAAGCACACCTGCCACGACCAGCCTAACCCAGTGCCAGCGTTGTAATTGGCTTACGTTCTGCATAAGCATCAGAAGCATCTGGTTTGGCTTGTTGAAAGTTATGCCTACCCAACTGTTTCGCCGCCATTGTAGCGTTGCGCTGCAGAAAAACAAGCCCGAGCCGGAGATTCCACAAACTTGCGGTGCTGATGCGACGAACTCATTGTGGCACATCCCGCATCGCAGCACAAACCTGCTGCGTCGCCTGCCTGCGCCGCGGCTGTCGCGGCAGGCAGGCCGAGTTCCAAATCGGCGCGGCTCCAGGATGTTTGGTGCACAACACCTCGGCAGAGGGTGCCTCGCGGGTTTGTCCCGCCCAGTGGGACGGAACACCTGCCTGCGCCAAGCCGTGCGGCCGCTTGTGGATTGCGTGCAGACAGGCGGCAGGTAAGCAGCGGACTTGGAAGTCGGCGCTACGAAAAACGTGTGAGATATCCGGGCTAACCCGCATATTTCATCAGCGGGAACGGGATGATGTTGATGAGTAGGGAATGGCTTGGAAAGGCCAGTTGGAAGGGTGGACCAGCCGTTTTTTCAGAATT
>Ga0272448_1008145_pt1 | contig 10963 bp, 9 predicted proteins | sample YNPCB0191_FD_202220 | JGI IMG/M metagenome (GOLD analysis project Ga0272448, IMG submission 202220) | Hot spring sediment microbial communities from Yellowstone National Park, WY, United States - YNP-CB-019-1 | ecosystem: Environmental > Aquatic > Thermal springs > Hot (42-90C) > Sediment... | reverse complement strand
TACGTCGCCGTTGCCCACGACCGGGATGCGGCGCACGGCCTCTACAACACGGGCGATCCCATCCAGACGGACGGAGCCGCGGAACCCCGCCGCCACACTCCGCCCGTGAACCGTGACGGCGGCAACGCCGACGTCTTCGAGCGCCCGCGCGAGGCCGGGCGCGACAAGTTCATCCTCGTTCCACCCCAGGCGCATCTTCGCTGTCACGGGGATGCCGACGGCCCTCACGACGCGCCGGGCCAGCGACACCGCCCGCTCCGGGTCGCGCAGGAGCGCCGCCCCGCCGCCCCGCTTGCACACCTTCTCGGCCGGACAGCCCATGTTGATGTCGATCGCTGCGGCGCCGCAGCCCTCGCACCATGCCGCGGCCGCCGCCATCTCGTGCGGGTCCGAGCCGTACAACTGGACGGCCAGAGGATGATCCGCCGCGTCGCTCTCCACCAGCTCCATGGACTTTCGCGTCCGCCGCAGCAGGCCCCGCGGATTCACAAGGTCCGTAAAGGCCAGACCGATGCCGCCCAGCGGCCGCACCGCCAGCCGAAAGGCCAGATCGCAGTATCGTGCCACCGGGGCCAGCAGCAGGTTCGTCGCAAGCGTGAGGTTTCCGATCTGCAGCGCCATACGTCGCACGCGCGGTGCATGCACGGGCACCGCGCCCCGTCGCCAGGTGGCCGTACGCCGCGCGAGAAGCGAAAGGCGGTGGCCAACAACGCCGCTTCGGACCGCGGCGCAGCCGCGTTCACGTTCCCGCTCCGCCGCCTTCCGTAACACGATGCCTCGCCCGGTCGCTTCGCAGTGCCGCGCCGAAACCGGGACGCTCCGTATACGTTCCGGCATCGGATCCGGCCGCACCGGGGCTACTCTTCCGCGGGAGCTTTCTGCTGTTCGCGGACGCGGCGGTCGGCTTCTTCAAAGGCCTCGGACGTATCCTTGATCAGGCCGGTGTCCATCTGCTCCCAGACTTTCAGGACGCTCCGGCCCGCCTCCGACAGGCCCGCGCGGCCCTCGTCCACGCCGGCACCGATCGCGAGGATCTCGTCGAGCCGTTGCTGATACATCTCCGCCGTGATCGCGTCGTTCTCGATCAGCCGACTGAGCCGCAGGAGGTCCTTTTCGCTGATCAGGCCCAGCCGGTTGCCGTGCAGGGCGGCCCGCTCGGCGTTCTCGCGGAGCATCCGCAAACGAGAGACGGTGAGCATCTCCTTGCTGCGGATGTTGAGCTGGCGTGCGAGCATGAGCTGCTCGCTCGTTTTCATCTCGAACTCCTGGGCGAGCACGCGGCGGACCTCCGGAGTCTTCTCGGTCGAGCCCCGCTCGAAGATCTGTTGCTTCTCGGCGGCAAGCTTCTGGATGCGGTGGAGCAGTTGCGTGCGGTCCTTTTCCAGCAGCAGCTCCTCGCGCCGGAGCTCGGAACGGGTCATCTGCGAAAGCGGTTTCTGCTTCCTGGTAAGCCAACCCAGAAGACTCATGGTTTCTCCACGGCCCAAAGTGGAAAGCTGGAAAAGTGAAACGGTGGAAACCGTTCGGCGGCGCGCCCTTTCATCACTTCCTCACGTTCCCACGTTCGCGCTTTCTCTTTCATCCCGCCTCCGGCGCTTCGCGTTTGCGTTCCGCGGCCGGCGGCGCCGGCTGGGGTCCGGCGGTGGCCGCGTCGGGCGCGGCCCCTTCGGCCTTCTGCTGCTCCGCCCGGTCCGCCTCCTCGAACTCCTTCAGGATGTCCAGTTCGTCCTGCGTGGCCAGCACGTTGCTGATGCCCGTATCGAGCGTGCTCACGAGATCCACGTCCGCCTTGAGCTGCTCGAGCATCTCCTCCGCACGGACGGCGTCCTGCGTCAGCTCCTCCGTCGCCGGCAGTTGGGCCATCTGGCCCTGCTGGATCAGCGTGAGGTTGTGGATGTGCGTGCTGATCACGTTGATCTGCTGGTTCAGCATGTTGGCCGTCGTGTTGAGCCGGTTCATGTCGCGCCGGTGCTGGGCGAGCTGCGAGGCGACGCGGCGGCGTACCACCTCCGACTTGTTCTGCCGGCCCTGCTCGAGAAGGTCCCGCTCCCGCTGCTCAAGCTTTGCGATGTCCTCGTAGAGCCGGTCCCGCCGCTGCGCGAGCTTCGCCCGCCGTTCCGTGAGCAGGTTGATCTTCCGGGCCTCGTTTCCGGCCATCCCGAAAAGCTGCCGGATCCGATCGACTACCGACATCGCCTGGTCCTCCATCGACGCCGCCCCGCGAAACAGGAGCACGTCTGCCCCCGACTCGCTCGCCCGCAACTCCGGATCCGCCATCGCCGCCTGCCGGAAGGCCTGCACCACGAGTTGCGTCGGCAAACCCATCCGCTCCGCCAGGTCCCCGGCCGACAACCCGCCGGTAAGCAGATCCGCGCGGCGGGCCTCGATCTCCTGCCGGACACGCTCGATCTTCCTCGCCGTCGTGTCCGGGTCGAAGAGCCGGCAGATCGGCTCATCCGCGGCGTCGCTCAGCGGCGTCACCGCCCAGCCGCCGTCCGCCCGCGGCTCCACCACTACCAGCGTAACGTTCGGCAGGTCCAGGTGCGAGTGCTTCACCTCATCCGTGAAGCCGCTCGGGCTGCACACGCCGATCACATGCGGCACCTCGGTCGTCGGCGCGATCCGCCGCACGTGCTCCAGCAGGTCGGTCAGCCCCACCGGCGGCGCCGGCGAGTCCGCCGATTCCCGGGAGATGTATTCCCCCGGCGGCGCCAGCACCGAGGCGATCACCACGCCCGTCGGACGCTTTCCGAACCGCCACCATCGCCGCTCGTACCCGCGCATCACAACCCGCCGGTTCTGCGGCAGCCGCACCAGCAGGTCGCGGTCGAACAGCCCCCGTCGGGCGAGTTCCTCTCGCACGGCCAGCCCCTCGTCGAGCCGCTCGGTCTGCCAGATGGTTCCGCGAAACTGCCGGCCACGGGCCTGCGTCAGGTTGTTCTCGGCCCCGGCCAGGTAAACCGACTCCACTTCGAGGGCTTTGCGGATGTGTGGGTTCATCGCATGTCCGGTTCCCGGCCGCGGGGCAAGCGGCACAAGGCGTTGTCTCTCAAGGGACGGCATCCGCCCGCGTCGCGATGTACTCGCAGACAAGGAAATTATAAACGGCCGCCGTGAGGAAACCCAGAATCATGACGGCCCACGCGAGCGAACCGGCCACGCCCCAGCCCGCCAGCCAGAGGGCCAGCAGCACATCCACGGACAGGTATCCCAGCAGGACCAAGCCGCTGACCAGGTTCGATTCGGCCTTGAGCACCAGCGGCGGCACAAAGAACAGGGCCCACGGCAGGACCGCCGCCAGGCCGATCCACGTCAGCACCCGCTGCGCGGTCGTCCAGATCGTCGCGCGCGCCGCCGGATCGAGCCGCCAGTACCAGATGACAATCAGCCCCACCGCGACGGTCAGCACCGCCGTCAGAAGCTTGCCGCCGACGAACCTCGCGATGGCCTGGATCATCCTGGCTGTGCGGGGCGGCTCTGCGCCCTGCCCTCCTGCGCGGGATGCCGCCGTCCATACCGTGCGGCACGGGGTATCGGCCCTTTTTGCTGCCCGAAACGAATACCGAAATCGACACTCGCCGGCCGGCCCGACAAGATTCCCTATTCCACGATTCGCGGCGGCGCTGCCTTTATTTCCCGCCGGTGCCGCCCGGGCCGAGATCCGGGTAGCGTTTCCGAAAAGCCTCCCGCAGCGCCGGATCGTGAATCTGCACGGCCGCGCCACGGAAGACCTCGCCCGCCAGAAGATCCATACGTTGGCGCACGAGCCGGTCCCGGATCCTCGCCCGGAGTTCGTCCCTGACGTTCTCGATGCCCACCTCGCTCGGCGGGAAGCGTCTTTCCTGGCGCAGGATGAAGAACTGGTTGTTCTCGTGGATCGTGGCGGAGACCTGCCCGGGTTGGAGCGCGAAGGCGGCGTCGCGGAGCAGCCTGGGTACGTCGTCGAACCGCGTGAACGGCGGCAGCAGCCCGCCCCGCGCGGCCACGACACGGTTCTCGCTCATCTGCCGCGCGACGAGTTCGAAGTCCTTGCCCTCATCCAGCGCCGCCCGCGCCCGCTTGGCCGCCTCGGGACTGGAGACCTGAATGCACCGGACCTGCACCTTCTCGCCGTATGCCCGCTCGTATTCGTCGGGCAGGAAGCTGTCATCCACCTTGACTTCGCGCTCCGCGATCTTCCGCAGGTACGCATTCTGGCGCATCCGCATGTGGAACTCGCTCCGCGCAATGTTCTTGGTGACGAGAAACTCCTCGAGGACCTTTTCGGCCGCCGCACGATCGAAATCGGCCGGCCGGCTGTCGGACGGCGGCGGGGCGTCGAAGGGTGCGGTGATCCGCCGGAGGGCGTCGTCGTACTCGGCCTGCACGTCCGCCTCGCTGATCGTCAGGCCCATGGCGGCGGCCTTCTGCCGCAGCGCCGCCGTCATGATGAACTTTTCGAGCGTATCCACCCCGTGCGCCTCGATGACCGCGTCGACAAACGCCGAACGCATGATCCGCTCACCGTTAACCGTTGCAATCGGAGCGTCGGCCGGTGCCGCGGGAGCCGAGGCGGGCACGCCGATCGGCCGGCTGGCGGGAACGTTGACCAACGGGGGCGGATTCCGTGCCGGCGCGGCTGCTTCGACGCCGGCGGGAGGGGATTCCCACACCGCGTGAAGGGGCTCGGCCTTCTCCCGCTCAGGCGACTGGCAACCGAACGTCGCGAGCATCGCCGAAGACGTCATCAACAGGGACGCGATACGCTCTGTCATCTTCTCCGGCATGACGAGGGCGAGGCTACGCCAACCGTGGCACGCGGTCAAGATCTCTGGCGTGCGGCCCGCGCGGGGAACCGGCCCCGTCGTTCGGCCATGCGCGAAGCTTATTTCCGCTCGACCCACTCGACGATGGAGATCACGGCGTTCGAGCCCTCGCGGGCATTGCGGGCCTCGATGAGCACCTTGCCTGCGGCGGTATCGCCCGAGTCGATGGGTTGTTCGAGCCAGCGGCCGTCCTCGAACTTCTCGATGACGCCGAGCGACCTGCCGGCGATGATCACCTCCTCTTTGCGCCCGCCCTCGAACGTATCCGGATCGATGACGTAGACCCGCACCTTGCCCTCGGCGCCCTTCGGTACGGTCAACTCGATCTGAAGGTCCTTTTCGTCCGCACGGCAGTGATACACCGGGACGTTCCAGCCGGCGTACGAGAAGCCCTTCTTCGCAATGGCACCGTAACCCTGCTCGGCGAAAACGACTTCCTTGTCCGGCCGGCCGGCGAGCATCTCCAGCTTCACGCCGCGTTTCTTCAGGTCTTCCGCGCTGGGCAGCTTCTCCTGGAACGGCTCGTCGGGTGCGGGCGCCCGCTCCTTCACGCCGGGCATCGGCGGCAGGTCGGCGTGCGGTTCGGTCTGATACCAGTAACACGTGCTGGAGAGCTGCAATGCGTTCTGCGGCTTGCTGAAATCGCGCCGGAACATCGGGTGCTCGTTCTTGCCGAAGCCGATCGTCACCCTGAGGCTCTTCTCGAAGCGGATCGCGTCCTGGATGAACCAGCGGTACGCCGCCGCCCCCTTGAGGAACGGGAACCATCCGGTGCAGGGAAACATGTTCTCGGCCTCCGGGAAGCCCCACGAAAACCCGAACGAATCCTCGATGCCCTGCAGCTCGATCGAGGGCTCGGCCTCGCCGTCGATGTACCACTTCTCGTTCATGTCCACGGGGTAGCCGCCTCCGCCGGGCGCGTCGCCCTTGCCGGGGTTCCGCACGGTGACGTTCCAGCCGATGAACTTCCCCGTGCCCTTCGCGTCGAGGGCGACGTAATCGACCTTGCCGAGCAGCAGGGTCTCCTGCCGCCAGCTCGCGTGAAAGTAGCCGACATCCTCGGGCACGCTCGTGAGCGTGCGATACATGACGTAGCTGTAACAGGGCATCTGCGACCATAACTGCTCGCCGGCGGGGATCGGCCCGTCGTAGACCAGTTCCACCCGTCCCGACTTGCGGAACGGCATCGGGAAGTAGCAGTTGAAGCCGCGTTTCTTGTTGACCAGGGCGCTGTCCACGCGATCGCGCAGCCCGGCCGGATCGCAGAAGAAGTCCACGAGCGGCGCCTCGACGCTGGGCTTTTCCTCGCCGTCCCAGTACATGCGGATGAGCAGATCGCGGTTGAGCGCCCCCTTCTTGGAGACCTCGTTCACGCCGACGGCGAAGTGGATCATGGTGATCTCGGCCGGGCCGGCGATGTCGGCGACGACGACCCGCTTGCCGGACTTGAACTGCCGCTCCAGCGGCGTCTCGATCCAGAGGGCGTTCTGCGCCGCCGTCCGCCCGGGCGTCAGTCGCGCCAGTGGGGAGACGTCGCGAGCGTCGCCCGGCGCGGAGCAGGCCGAAAGAAAAGCCGCCGCCAAGCCCGACAATGCCAACGTCAGATGCCGAGTCATGGGATACCTCCGTGAAAGTGATGTGAAGAGCTTACCCGATCCGGGCCGGCGCCGCACACGCGCGATCCTCTCCCTTCGCCGACGGCGACAGCGGCGACGTCGCGTCCGGACGATTGCATACCCGGCGATAAGGCGGCACGGCGGCCCCGGGACGCATCACGCTTGCCATGCACATCACATGAATCGCAATGGTCCGGTGTCGGCCCGGCTGACGACCGGATTGAGGCCGGCGACGGCGGTCTTCAGTCGTTCTGCCAGCCTTGGCAGTACGGGCCGTTCGCTCTCCCAATGGCCCAGTGCGATCGCGCACTTGCCGAGCCGCAGGAACGCCAGGGCATCGTGGTGGCGAATCTCACCGGTGACGATCACGTCGGCGTCGGCCGAGCGCGGATGCTCCAGCGGCAATCGACCGGCGGCGCCGGCGCAGACGGCGGCCCGACGGACTCGCCCTTTCGGGTCACCGACGAGTTGCACGACGGGCGACTTGAGTCGGCGCTTGAGTGTGCGGGCCAGTGCGGCCGGCGTCGTTCCGGGCGGTAGCGTGCCCACGCGGCCGATGCCCTTCGTGGGCGGGCTCTCCAGCGGATAGATGTCATACGCCGGCGTCTCGTACGGATGCGAGGCGCGGATGGCCTGCACGATCTCGGGGATGCGGTTCTGCGGCGCGACGATCTCCAGACGAATCTCCTCGACTCGCTCCAGCCGGCCCTTCTTGCCGACGGCCGGGTTCGTAGCCTCCGTGCCGAAGAACGTCCCTTCGCCGCGGAGCCGGTAGCTGCACTGCTCGTACTCGCCGATCCGCCCGGCCCCGGCGGTGAACATCGCGTTCGCCACGCGATCCAGGGCATCCGGCGGGACGAACACGACGACCTTGCACTCCCGCGGCCCGCCGGCGACGAACTCGAACGGCCCCACATCCCGCAGGCCGCACAGCTCCGCGAGCACGTCGTTTGTGCCGCCCCCGGCCGCATCGAGGGCCGTGTGCGGCGAGTAGATCGCAATGCCGAGGCGGATCGCCTCATGCACGAGCGAATCGGTCCCGTCGCTGTCGGCCCGGATCGTCTTGACCGGCCGGAAGATGACCGGGTGGTACGAGATGATCAGCGGGCATCGCAGCCGTCGCGCCTCGGCCAGCACGGCCGGCGTCGTGTCGATGCACAGCAGCACCCGCCGACACGCCGCCCGCCGATCGCCGACGAGCAAGCCGACGTTGTCCCACTCCTGTGCCAATCGTGGCGGCGCGAGCGCATCCATCGCGGAGCAGACATCGCCAACCGTTGATGATGAACGTCTCGCAGCCATCGAAGCCGCCTCCTGTCGAACGGTTGGCCCACTTGGGGGGCGGCCGTTCCGGCCGCCGAGGCGTGCAAGATACACGCCCCCCCAAGCGCCGCCGTCCCGCTTGCCTTCAGAATCGTCGCGAGCCGCAAGGATTCCGGCGGATAACAGTGTAGGGGCTGGTTTCGCAGTCTCGGCGCCGGCTCTCATGCCGTTCGCCCGAAAGCCGGCGATTTCGCGATCGCCGTTGCCAAGTCCTTGAACGTCCTCAATCCAGGCGGCAGCCGATTGTCCGCCCGCGCCAACAACTGGTAGATAACGACCGTGCACAATGCCGCGCACAGTGCCGCGCCGAGACCGCGCAATGCGCCAAGCCATTCCGCGTGAATCGTGGTCACGATTGCGAAGATCGATATCACAATACTCATAAATGCGCCCACCGCACAACACGCCCACCGAAGTTTCGTCACCATCGTTGTCCGCAGCGGCGGAAGGGCCTCTTCAGTCATCCATCGCAATCGATTCCAGAACGTGGTCAGCCTGCCCGCGATGAACACTCGACGAATCGGCGTGCTCGGGCCGAACGCCCGAATACCGGGACGGAGCTGCCTGGCGACCGTCTCGATCGCCCGAAACGCCCCGGCCGCATCGCAGGCCTTGCCAAGCACGCTCGCAGGTTCGAGCGGAACAACCTCCACCCGCTCGGCGATGAAGTCGGCGAGGCCGCCGAACGTGAACCTCGGCCCGGCCTTCGCCTCCCATTCGTCCTTGGTCTTAAGGTTGCAGCCGAAGAACTCCTCCCAGTCTGCCTGCGGGCATTGGAAACCAAAGAAGCTCTCAGCTCTCCACATCAAGTCAATCAAGTCGAGGTCGTCCCAGAAACCGATGGTCTTGAAGTGTTCATCGATTCGCCTGTCCGCATCGAAGGGCTCCGTCGATCCGGTCCAGTCAGGCATGATCTGCCGTAGCCCGATGATGATCTGCTCGCGAGAATAGCGTCGAATCGTCTGTGTTTGCATGACAGTGATCCACATTATCCCCCCGACAAACCGCCCGGTCCAGCCCTTGCCGAAAGACCGAACTGCGCCTACCCTTTCGACCGTCTCTTTTACGAAAGGACGTGCGATGCGAGGCTTCGGTTTTCACATGTTGTCCGGATCATTGTTGGCGGTGTTGTTCGCGATTACGTCGCTCAGCGGCGGCTGCACCGGGGCCCAGTGCCCGCTCGGGCTGATCGGCCAGACCGCCCTGTTCGACGGGAAGGACCTCGCCGGCTGGAAGGGGCTCGGCGAGCGCGAGAACACCTGGGCCGTCGCCGCAAAGGTCGCGATCGACCCCGCCGACGACAAGAAGTTCGTCATCACGCCGGGCACCGGCATCCTGGTGAACGGGCCCACCGGCCGGACGTGCGACCTTGTTACAGAGAGACAGTTCGGCGACTGCCAACTGCACATCGAGTTCGTCGTGCCGAAAGGGTCGAACTCCGGCGCGTACCTCCAGGGCAACTACGAAATCCAGATCCTCGACAGCTACGGCAAACCGGATGTTACGTACAGCGACTGCGGCGCGATCTATCCCCGCTGGATCGACAATAAGAACATCGAAGGCCACGCACCGCGCGTGAACGCCTCGAAACCGCCGGGCGAATGGCAATCCTTTGACATCACGTTCCGCGCCGCCCGCTTTGATGCCTCGGGCAAGAAGATCGAGAACGCCCGGTTCGTGAAGGTCCTTCAGAACGGACAGGTCATCCACGAGAACGTCGAACTGAACGCCCCGACCCGCGGTTCGATGGACACGGAGGACGTAGCCCGTGGCCCGCTGCGTCTTCAGGGCGACCACGGCCCCGTCGCGTACCGTAACATCCGCATCCGGCCACTGGATTGACGAGTCGGGCGCAGGGATCAGGAACCCCAAAACCCGCGCCGCAGGGGCATCCACGCGCTCGGCAACGCTGTATAATGACAGGCATGGTACGTCCTGACAGAACTGCCGAGCGAGAGCGAGGCGGTACGTGCTGCATCGGACTAGCGGGTATGAGTCCCGCCGTGGTAAGCGCCGGAGCGCCACGTAGCAGGCCCCGGGTGACGGGGGAGACCTCGCCATCTGAGTGGGGCGTCGAAAGCCCTCCGGGAGCGGTAAGGCTCCTGGGAGGGGGGCAAGTTCACGGGCCCAGCGATGAGCGAACCTTGCAGCCCCGTGACATAGGAGCCCGAAAGGGACGGGCTGGCCGAGCCGCTCATGTCACGGCGAAGGCAACAGACTGCATCCAGAGCCGGAGCGATGCAGGACGCCCGCGGGGTATGGAGGAGGGCACGTGGACAACAAGCCCGATGCGGAACAGGAGAGACCCGACCCGGCGGCCCACGTTGGGCGAAGGCGGTCCCTATAAGCCGAGGGTGAAGGGGGATCGTGCCGGGCGGGAGTCCGAGGGGTCCATAGTACCGGGGACGCCGGTCGAGAAGGCCGGACGAGGGAAGGGACCCTGCTTTGGTCGTGACGGCGTACGGAGGTAAGCGCGAGGGCATGGTCGCAAGACCCAAACACCCCGTGGATAAAGTGCGAGAACTCCAGCGTCGCCTGTACATCGCGGCCGAGCGCAACCGGGAGCGACGTTTCCACGCCTTGTACGACCGGATCTGGCGGAGTGACGTTCTGCTGGAGGCGTGGAAGCGGGTGCGTGGCAATCAAGGGGCTGCCGGCATCGACGGGGAGACCCTGGCGATGATTGAGCAGCAGGGCGTGACGGAGTTCCTTAAAGGGCTCCAGGACACGCTCCGTGCGGGACGGTATCGGCCGCAGCCGGTGCGGCGACGATACATCCCGAAAGCGGACGGGCGGCAACGGCCGCTGGGCATCCCGACGGTACGGGATCGCGTGGTGCAGATGGCGACGAAGATCGTGATAGAACCGATCTTCGAGGCGGATTTCCAGCCGTGCAGCTACGGCTTCCGTCCGCGTCGGAGCGCCACGCAGGCATTGGAGGCGATCCGCCTGACGGGCGGACGCGGGCACTACCACGTAGTGGACGCGGACATCCAGGGCTTTTTCGACGCGATCGACCAGGACCTTTTGATGGAGAAGGTGTCGCGTCGGATCTCGGATCGGAGGGTGCTCAAGCTGCTGCGGCAGTGGCTGCGGGCGGGGGTCATGGAGGACGGCGAGGTGCGCACGGCGACGGCGGGAACCCCGCAAGGCGGCGTGATCTCACCCTTGCTGGCCAACGTGTACCTCAACGATCTGGATCGCATCTGGACGACGACC
>Ga0272448_1008144_pt1 | contig 10963 bp, 8 predicted proteins | sample YNPCB0191_FD_202220 | JGI IMG/M metagenome (GOLD analysis project Ga0272448, IMG submission 202220) | Hot spring sediment microbial communities from Yellowstone National Park, WY, United States - YNP-CB-019-1 | ecosystem: Environmental > Aquatic > Thermal springs > Hot (42-90C) > Sediment... | reverse complement strand
GACAGGATCTCCGATATGCCGATCAGGAACGTTCAACGTCCAACGTTCAACGCTCAACGTTCAACGGGGTGACCGAAAGGGCGCATGGTGGTCGGAATATGGGGACAGACACGGAGTTTCACAGGCCGGTGAACGCTCGGCCTGGCGGGGACTTCCACCCCGCTGCGTGGGCGCCTTCGCAGGCGCACTGGAGCGGGCCTTTAGCCCTTGCTGTGACTGCTGGGTGACCAAAGTGCCAACGACGCGAATTATACCAGCGTGGGGCAACGCTCCACGAAAACGGTCACCCCCGCATCACCTTACTCAATCCAAGGGCTGAAGGCCCGCCCTATCCGCTCACAGCGCGGCGCGACACAGCGGCATTCCTGGAACCAACGCAGTGGTCACGACACGATCATTCGGTTGCGGCTGCGCCGGACTGAGATCTGATGTGGGCGGAACCTGCTTGGAACTAACGCTTACAGACCCGGGATGGGGAAACTTTGCCGGCGGGGGAAGCTGCTCGTTACGACCGACAAGTTGGACTTTTTCATCGCTCGCATACGGTGGTTCTGGTAGCCTTGCACGCATGAAGAAAACGGTTTGGGGATGCGGAAGTATTATTGCTGTTGCGTTGCTGTTTCTGTCGATTGGCGGCTGCACGAGCTACAACAGGCTTGTGAGCCTGTCGCAGAACGTCGAGGAAAAATGGGCACAGGTACAGACTTACTATCAGCGGCGTGCTGATCTTATTCCGAATCTGGTCAGCACGGTTTCCGGGGCAGCCAATTTTGAAAAATCAACCATCACGCAAGTAGTCGAGGCGCGGGCTTCTGTGGGGCAGTTGCGCACAGGAAACAGTCGAGCGCCGTTGACCGCGGCTGAACTCGAACAGTTCGAGCAGGCACAGTCACGTCTGTCGTCTGCATTGTCACGCCTGTTGGTGGTGGTGGAGAACTATCCGGACCTCAAAGCAACCGCGAATTTCCGTGATTTGCAGGCGCAACTCGAGGGAACCGAGAATCGGATAGCGGTGGCCAGGCGCGATTTCAACGAAGCGGTGCGCCAATACAACACCGCGATAAAACAGTTCCCGACGGTGCTATTCGCAGGTTTGCTCGGTTTTTCCCCCAAACCGTATTTCCAGTCCGCACCTGGAGCGGAGATTGCGCCGCGTGTTCAGTTTGATCAAAGCACACCATCTGCGCGGTAAGGCGTTTGTGAAAAACATCCATCTGATTGCACTGTTGTTGTTCAGCGCGCTGGGTGCCGTTGGTGGCGAAGTCATTCCGCCTGCGCCGTTGCGCTATTTCAACGATTACGCCGGTGTTGTCAGTCCGGCTACAGTTGAAGAGTTGAATCGCAAGCTCGGAGAATTCGAGCGCACGAATTCTTCGCAATTGCTGGTGGTGATCTTTCCAAGGAACGAATCAGGGTTGCCGGTCGAAGATTACACAGTGCGAGTCGCGCGCGCATGGAGAGCCGGGCAACGCGACAAAAACAACGGTGCGATTCTGTTTGTGTTTATTCAGGACCGTACAATGCGGCTTGAGGTTGGCTATGGTTTGGAGGGGGCGATTCCCGACGCGGTTGCCAAGAGAATCATTGATGATGTGATCGCGCCGTTTTTTCGGCGGGGCGATTACAACGGCGGGTTGCGCGCGGGCGTTGATGCGGTGATTGCCGCGGCGCGCGGTGAGTTTCAGGGCACCGGAAAAACGGTTGCTGAAAAACGAGGGCGCAGGCGGGAGCCCGGGTTTCCTTCGTGGTTGCCGTTCCTGCTGTTCATTCTGGTCTTTGTTTCCGTGGTCAGGCGGCGGGCGACGGTGTATCATCGAAGGCGCGACGTGTACTGGGGGCCGTTTGGTGGAACGGGCTGGGGTGGTGGCGGGTGGTCGGGGGGCGGCGGTGGATGGTCAGGAGGCGGTGGATTCAGCGGAGGGGGCGGGAGCTTCGGCGGCGGCGGAGCAAGCGGAAGATGGTGATTCGCGAACAACCACCCATGCTTGAAGCGATGAACAGGATTGCCTTGTGACGCAGGGTCGGCGATCGAAACCTGGAAAGCGAAGCCCGGATGAAGGCCAACGAGTTCATATCAAAGCTGGATGAGACGCGGATTGTGAATGCGATTGCTGCAGCAGAAGCGCGCAGTTCCGGCGAGATTCGCGTTTTTGTTGCTCACGGGGCTGTCAATGACGCGCTTGCGGCTGCACGCAATCAGTTCGGTCGGCTTGGGATGACGGCGACGCGCGAGAGGAACGGAGTGCTGATCTACATTGCGCCACGATCACAGCAGTTCGCAGTATGGGGTGACATCGGCATCCACCAGAAATGCGGCGAGTCGTTCTGGCGGGAAATAGTCGAAGTCGCAATGAATCACCTGCGCGCCGGCAGATTCACCGACGCCGTGGTCGAAGCGGTGCAACGCACGGGCGAGGTTTTGGCGAGGCATTTTCCGCGACAACCAAGCGATCGCAACGAGCTCCCGGACAGCGTTGTTTCAGGTTAGAAAACTGTGTGCGGAGCAGCAGCAGAAGACAATGAACGAGTCTGCGGCAATCCACCTGGAACCCCATGCGCACCGTCGGCATGCAAAAGCTTCACAGCCGATGTACTCGCTCCGTCTTTTGAGGATTTTCATGGAGAACCTCGTCGGCCGCTGCTTTCAAGGCCGGTGCAGGGGATTGCACTGTCTCAGAGGGACCGATGACAACGCGGCGCGAGTTCAAGCTGTCGATGCAATAGTGGCGATGTTCTCGAGGAAAACACCCGGTTTCGGCTGTGCGGCGGCGTATTGGATTATTGCGTGCGTGCTTGTGTTGGCAGGCTGCGACAGGAAACCCGCCACGCGCGAGCCGCCGCCACAGAGCCCGGAAGGCCAGCCGGTGAAACGCGCCACAGCCGCGCCCGTGTATGCGGATGTCGCAGAACAGTCGGGTTTGAATTTTGTGCATGTGCTCCGCAGCGGTAGCGTTGACGGTGCAATTGCGAACATACTGGATTCGGACGGTGCCGGAGGCGCGGTTCTGGATTTTGACGGGGATGGTCTGATGGATGTTTACCTTGTCAACTCCGGGGAACCGCAATCGCTTTCCGGCAATCCCGCAGGGCGTGGTCGCAGAAGCAACCGGCTCTACCGCAACCTTGGGAATTGCAGGTTCGAGGACGTGACAGAAAAGGCGGGTGTGTCAGGGTACGGTTTTGGCGTGACAGCAGCGGCTGCGGACTACGACAACGACGGTGACACCGATTTGTTTGTGGTGAACTTTGACGGTTGCATACTGTACGAGAACCTCGGCAACGGCACGTTCAGGGACGTAACCGAAAGGGCTGGCATAACAGCAAAGAAAACCGGCATCTCAGCAACGTTCTTCGACATGGACAACGACGGTTATCTTGATTTGTTTGTGGCGAACTATCTTGTGTTCGATCCCGCCGTAAAACCGCCGCCCGGCAGCGGTGTCCCGTACGCGGGCCCGTTGTTTTATCAGGCTGAACTTAACGTCCTGTACCGCAACAACAGGGACGGCACATTCAAGGACGTCAGTGAACAAGCCGGGATTCTTGTCCCCGGCCACAGGGCGATGTCGGTTGCGCCGTTGGATTTTGACCTCGACGGGGACACGGACCTGTATGTCTCGAACGACGGCACACCGAATCTTCTCTTTGTCAACGACGGCAAAGGAAGGTTCAAAGAAGAAGGTTTTCTCAGAGGCGTGGCGTACAATCAGTTCGGTGCAGCGGAAGGTTCGATGGCAGCCACAGTCGGGGACTGCAACGGCGATGGTTTGCCGGACATGTTCGTGACGAGGTTTGGCGTACCGTCGCTTTATATCAACGGGCCTGGGGGTGTATTTGAAGACCGTGGCGCCGCAGCAGGAGTCGGCAAGCTGACCAGCGGCCTGACATCATGGGGCGGCAACTTCATTGATTTCGACAATGACGGTGTTTTGGACCTGTTCATTGCGAACGGGGACGCGCATTTCATGAGGGGAATGCGTCCTTTGCTGCTCCAGAATGACGGTCGTGGCTCGTTCAAGGACGTTTCAGCCATTGCGGGCCCGCTTTTTTCGCAACCAGTAAACGCGAGGGGCAGCGGCGTGGTGGACCTCGACAACGACGGGCGTCTTGACATTGTGCTATGCAAACTGGGCGGGCCTGTGGCCTTGTTGCACAATCGCGCGCAAACCAAGAACCATTGGCTCACGTTGCATTTGGAAGGGACCCGGAGCAACCGCGATGGATTTGGCGCTCTTGTAAAAGTCCATGCGGGCGGCCAGACCTTGGCCGCCGAGTGCAGATGTCCTACAACCTATGTTTTCCAGTCCGATCCGCGGCTGCATTTCGGGCTCGGGTCAAATTCCAAGGTCGAACGCATGGAAATCAGGTGGCCCAGCGGGCAAACCCAGGTCTTGACCGATGTCGAGACCGACACAATTCTGCGTGTGCGCGAGCCCGGAGAATCTCAGCGCACTACAGCCGCAGCAGGGTCTCAAGTAAAACATTTCGACAGCGAGCTGGGTGTTGCGGACCAGAGACCACAGACCATAGACCACAGACCATAGACCCATGGACCATAGACCATGGACCATAACTGTATTCAATGGACAGTGGAAGGGAGACGGAAGACAGGGGTCAGGAATCAGGGGTCAGGGGACAGCGGAAGGATCGGTTTATGATTCGTTGGATTACAATCAGGCCGAACATCAGCCGGCACACCGAAACCTTGAAACCGCGGCTCCCGAAACTGCGCGCTGTATTACTATATTGAGAAATCGATCATATTTGGGAAGATTTTCAGAACGCGAGTTTGCTCAACTTGTCACCAGAGCGCGGCCTTTGGAGTGGAGTATAATATTGAATAATCTGCGCGGAAATTGCAGATCAGCGCGTCGTTCGAGGCTTTTGCCTTCGGACTTTTCGTCCACTGATCCCACTCGCATCTCCCCATTTGGCGACGAAGTCGCCGCGTTCAGCGCGGCGCGGCGGAGTGCCAAGCCTGGAACGAACGCATTTATCTCGCCGCGATCGTTCTGCTGCGGCTGCGCCGCGCTGAGGTGCTGTGGCGACTGTGTGACCTGGCCGCCCGTGGAGCTCGCGGACTTGGGGTCAGTAACCAAACACTTTGAAAGCAAAGGTCGTGAAAGATTTGATCATGAACAGAATCAACCCAACGCTACGTGCGGCCCCGGCACGTGATAATGACACTGGAAAGTTTCTCACAATTGCGCTGTCACTCGTGGTTCTTGCCGGGTGTGGAGGACCCGACCGCAGCCCGCGACTCGGTCCTGAAACAATCGAGGCTATGAACCAGGGAGTCGGGTTCATGGGGCAATACGATTACGAGCGCGCAGTGGCGGCTTTCGAGAAAGTTGTTCAGACAGCCCCGACTCTCGTTGACGCCAAAATCAACCTCGCCATTTCGCTGTTCAATCGCGGTCGGAAGGAGGACCATGACATCGACCGCGCAAGCAGCATGCTCAATGAAGTTCTTGCCAAGGAGCCGGGAAACGTGCGCGCGTTGTATTTCAAGGGAATAATCCTGCAGCATGTTGGCAGGGCGCAAGAGGGGATGGAATGCTTCGAGAAGGTTGTCAAACTCAGGCCGGACGACGGCATTGCATGGTACTTGTTGGGTTTGTGCCAGCAGCGGGCCGGACAATCCCCCGAGAATGCACTGAAGCGAGCCATCGAGTTGCGCCCGAACCTCTACAGCGCGTACTACCAGCTTTACCAGTCAGCGTTGCGCGGCGGCGACACAAACAAAGCACGGGAGTATATGGACCGGTTCATGGCACTGCGACAAAGCCCCGCGGGAGAGTCCGTCGAGCTCCCCCAGTACAACCAAATGGGCGATCTTGCTTTGGCACGACCGATTGCGTCCCGGAGCCGCCCGGTGTCGAAAAGCCGTTTCACGCCTGCGCCTGCCACGGAACTTTGGGATGGCGAAAACATAATCGCATGGTCGTCAACTGCGCGGCGTTCGGACAACGGCCATGCAGCCGATGCGCCCGTGTCGGCAGGCGGCATTGCGGCAGGAGATTTTGATTTCGATGGCCGGGTCGAATTGGTTGTGACCGCGACAACGCCTGATGCAGTCGGCAAGCTTGTCCTGCTGAAGCAGAACAATCAGGGTCGGTATGAGGATGTGACCGCAGGTTCAGGACTCGAACAGGTCCGAAATGCGCGGAGTTGTGCAGTTGGTGATTTCGACAACGATGGCAAGCCCGACCTTTTTGTTGCGTGCGCGGGGCCCAATTTCCTGTTCAAGAATGATGGTGCGGGAAAGTTCAGCGACGTCACCGAGTCTGCCGGTGTCGCAGGGCCGTCGGCGATTAGCTCCTCGGCGGTCTTTGTCGATGCCGATCACGATGGGGACCTCGACATATTCGTGTGTAATGCTGCCGCGCTGGACGGCAATGAACCAGTCCGCAATCAGTTGCTGAATAACAACGGCGACGGGACATTCAAGGATATCGCGACCACGGCGGGTGTCGATTGCGTCGGCAGCAAAACAGTGATGGCTTTGTTCGGCGACGTTGACGGCGACCGTGACGCAGACCTGTTGGTTTTGCGGGCGGGCGCTGCCGCAAAACTGTTCTTCAACGACCTCGGCGGCCGGTATCACGAAGCGCCCGATCAACTCGATATCCGCGGCGATCTCGGTGCAGCGATGCAGGATTTCGACGGTGACGGCAACCTCGACATACTCGCGCTTGGCGCCGCGAATCCGCAATTGCAGTTGTATCTTGGGGACGGGCGAGGCCGGTTCGTTCGGTGGAGCGGATTCGAAGGGACCGCAAAAACCGCAGCAACATGGGGGCCGATTCGGGCGATGCGTATTGGCGATGTCGATCTGGACGGCGACCTTGATCTTGCGTTGTTCGGCAAAGAAGCGCATCTGCTCTTGAACACCGGGTCAGGGACGTTCGTGTGGCAGACACGCGCATGGAACGACTACGCCGAATCAACAGAATGCGTCGAGCTGTTCGACCTGACAGGTGATTTCGTGCCGGACCTTTTGGTTGCCGATCGGGCAAACAAAAACCAAATCAGACTCTTTGCGGGGCGACTTGTGCCTCCATCGACCGCATTGGCCGTGTCGCCGACCGGGCTGCGCGAACGGGACGGTCGAACGCGAAGCCCGGCCAGCGGGTACGGACTGAAACTGACCGTGCGCGCCGGGCTGTTGGAACAAGTGCTGATTTACACGGGGCAAACCGGCGGACCTTGTCAATCCCTTTTGCCACCGGTTGCAGGCCTGGGCGGCCTGCCAAAGGCTGATTATGTGGCGTTTCACTGGCCCGATGGGGTGGCTCAATTCGAGTTGGGGCTGGGTGCAGGGTCGGTTCACAAGGTCTCCGAATTGCAAAGGAAGGTTTCGAGTTGCCCTGTTCTGTTTGCGTGGAACGGGAACCGGTTCGAGTTTGTGACCGATTTTGCCGGTGTGGGCGGTCTTGGCTACTACGTTTCTCCCGGGGAAAGCGCGACGCCGCAAGCCCTCGAGCACGTGAAAATCGACGCAGATAAACTCCGTGAGCGCGGCGGTGTTTATGAATTGCGCATAACCGAGCCGATGGAAGAAGCAGCGTACATCGACCGGCTCGAGCTGTTGGCGATCGATCACCCGACCGACCTGAGTGTGTTTCCGGACGAACGTCTTGCTGTCAGCGGCCCAATCTCGACCCATGAGTTGATCGTAATCAATCGCCAACTCGAACCGTTGCACGCTGTTGATTACCAAGGGTGCGATTGCACGGCGCAGATAATTCGTGCTGATCGCGTGTACGCTTACGATCCGCCGCTGGACCGGCGGTACTTCGGGTTCTGCCAGAGTCATTCGCTCGAACTGGACTTCGGCAGTCGGCTGGAAAAGCTTGGCGCTCAAGACCGGGTTTTCCTCTTCATTCGAGGATACATCGAATACCCATACTCGCAGACTGTTTATGCCGCGGCGCAGTCCGGCGTGAAATGGGAACCGATCCGAATCGATCGCAAGGCAGCCGATGACCGGTGGGAAACGATCGTGCCCGACGCCGGTGCCCCGGGCGGCATGGACAGAACAATGACTGTCGAGCTCACAGGGTTGATTGGCCCGATGGACCGCAAACTCAGGCTCACCACCAACCTCGAAATCGGTTATGACCAGGTTTTCATCGGCGTGCACATCGGCACAGATAACGTCGTCGTCAGGCCTGTCCCGATGCTTTCAGCAGAACTTCGTCGGGCAGGATTCGCCCGTGAGTATTCACCCGACGGTCGATTGCCGCTGATTTACGATTACGAGAACGCAGACGTGTCCGCGCCGTTCCATGTTCTGCGCGGCGCATACACCCGGTACGGGCAGGTTATCGAACTGCTTCGCGAGTTTGACAACATGTACGCCATCATTGGTCCCGGCGACGAAATCGCGTTGAGTTTCGACGCTGCCGCAGTCAAACCATGCCCTGCAGGTTTCAAACGAAGTTTCATCCTCGTTTCGCACGCATGGTGCAAGGACATGGATCTCTACACCGCCGAACCACAGACACTCGAACCGCTGCCGTTTCGCGGCATGACAAAATACCCGTACGACTCACACGAACGCTTCCCAGACACACCCCAGCTCCGGGTTTACCGTGAAAATTACAATACCAGAATTGCTTACTAAATGAACATTCCGAGACATCTTCAGGACAAGATCGATCGCGAACTTGCGCCGGGCGAGCGTGTCGAATGGGTTGACACGCCTGTCCCGCGCTTCTTCACCCCGACGTCAACAGCGGCGTTTCTGTTTGGCATTCCCTGGACGGCGTTCGCGCTTTTCTGGACCGGCGGGGCCGCGTGGGGCTCATGGAAAAGCGATGGTTTGGGATGGTTCCGGCTCTTTCCTCTGTTCGGCCTGCCGTTCATCCTCGTTGGGTTGGGGATGCTGTCTGCGCCGTTTTGGGCACGCCGCAAAGCACTCAATACGGTTTACGTCATGACTGACCGCCGCGCGATCAGTTTCGAAGGCACAAGAACCGTCACGATCAGGTCATACATGCCGGACCAGTTACGAGAGATTTATCGAAAAGAGAAGAATGACGGCACAGGCGACGTGATCATTGGCCGCCGCACCTGGCGCGACTCCGATGGCGATCGGCGATACGAAGAATTGGGGTTCCTGCGAATCCGCGACCCGAAGATGGTCGAAGACATGCTGAGAAAACTCGCCGGGAAAGCGCAGCCGTGCCCGCCGCCCGCAATGGAGTATTCCACACTAACCGCCGCCTCTGGCTTGTTGCTCGAGCCAATCACACGCGACAGGTAGAACCTTGCTCCAGTGAAAACTCTTGGCGCGTGCCCATGCCGCGCGCCTGAACGCCTCGTACATGCCGGGGTTTTGCACACAACGCACCACGGCATCGGCGAGTGATTCCGGTGTCTCGGCTGCAGAAACAAGGCCCGTCTGTTCATGGAGCGTTGATTCTGTCAGTCCCGCAACCGGATACACAACCGCAGGTGTACCCATGGCGTTGGCTTCGATCACATTCAGGCCCCATCCTTCACGAAGAGACGCGTGCAGCAAAAGATGCGCTTGTGCGAGCCGCTTGTCCTTTTCCTCCTCTGACAGGCGGCCCGCGAAAACGACCCGGTCTGTCAAACGAAGCTGGTGCGCAAGCTGGCGGCAGGCGGGCTCCATTTCGCCACCACCGACTATGGTGAGGTTTGCGTCAATTCCGCGCTTCAGAAGCTCGGCCAGCGCCAGTATCCCGTGTTCGACGCGTTTGTTGGGCGCAAGACGCGAGACCATGATCAATCGGATTGGCGGTTTCAGAGGTTTCGGGTCGAGCGCGGGCAATGCAACTGTGTGAACACCGTAGGGGATGAGTTTGACACGCCTGACACCGTGACTTTCAAGGATGGCCTTGGTTGTGGCCGAAGCTGTCCAGAACTGCACGTTTCGGTAAAGCCAATGAGTCACGCATTCCTGGTACCGACCAATGGCGGAGGTTGGCCAACGATAAAACACGTCCCAGATCGGACCCAGCACTTCATGCAAGTAGGCAATGCAATTCGTTTTGCACCACCATGGCGCGTACCACGGAATCCCATGGTGCTGGTCGATGACAAGATCAAACCGCGGCTGTCGCCGATACCATTTCCACGCAGCAATCACCGACGTGCCCTTGAAGCCCGCCCTGACGATGCGGATTCCCGAGATTTCATCCTCGGGCGACGCGCCGGGAAACGTGTTTGTAAACCAAAAAACCTCGTGCCCGCGCTCACGGAGCGCAGCGAGGTAACCTTCGGTGACCCGTTCCGCCCCGCCTGCAAGCGGGTTTTTCGGGTCTCTCCAATTGAGCATCAAGAAACGCATGCCTGGCCAAATACTACGTCCCGCCGCGTGGCCGAAACTGTCTGCGGCTGACTATCAACAAGAAACCGGGCCAAGTCAGGCAAAATCTTCGGACCCGCTAATTACTCAGCGCGGCGCAGGCGCAACCGTATGATTTGGGCGAGGTAAAGGCGTTCCTTCCAAGCTGGGCGCTCTGTCGCGCCGCGCTGAAAGGGGCGACTTCGTCGCCCAACGGGGGGAGAGATGCAAAAGCCGGATCAGCGGCCCAACAATTCGAAGGCAAAGGTCACGAAGGATCTGATGATCTGCAATTTCAGCGCAGATCATCCAATATTATACTCCACAGGCCGCACTCTGGTGACAAACTTAGGGAACTCGCAGTCTGAAAATCTTCGCAAAAATGATCGATTTCTCAATATAGTAATCCGGCGTAGCTGGAACCAAAGTTGCCTGACGCCCAGTGACGCGGTGCTTTCGCCCGTTGATCAGAAAGCTCTGCGCCGCAGGGCTGGGAAATATCTGCTGCGATTCGGCCGCCTGCAAACAACCACTGCGGCAACTAAACAACATGAGCCCCAACCAGCTCGAAGCTCTCTTTGCCAGGTATCTGCCCCCGGGGGCCCTGGAACCAACCAAGCAAGGACCAAACAGTCGCCGGAGAGT
>Ga0272448_1008140_pt1 | contig 10968 bp, 18 predicted proteins | sample YNPCB0191_FD_202220 | JGI IMG/M metagenome (GOLD analysis project Ga0272448, IMG submission 202220) | Hot spring sediment microbial communities from Yellowstone National Park, WY, United States - YNP-CB-019-1 | ecosystem: Environmental > Aquatic > Thermal springs > Hot (42-90C) > Sediment... | reverse complement strand
TTCACTGATCCACCTCGCAAATCCCCCCGTGGGCGACGAAGTCGCCCTTTTCAGCGCGGCGCGACGCAGTGCCAAGCCTGGAACGAACGCATTTAGCTCGGCGCGATCGTTTGGTTGCGGCTGCGCCACGCTGAGCGTTGACGCAGGCTCTGGATTTGCTGCGAAACCGCCCCCTCATCTGTATCATCGTCGAACAACCGACGCCGTTCGATCCCACGGGTCGTGACGTGGTAGATTGCGCCTTTGAACAACATGCGGAGCTTTCTTGCCATAACGCCTCACAGAAAAACCTTTCCCGACCGCAGAATCAACAAGATTGTCGAATTTCAAGGGCTGACCCCAAAGTGACCTCCTAGATAGATCTTGACCCCTCCCATAGCAGGAATTTGCTTTTTCGACGCGCGAGCGGGTCAATCCTGGTCTATTTTGCGCGTCCGAATGGAAAGAGATTGCAGTCATAGCGTGGCAAGAACTGCTGCCGCACGCGTATGTCATCGCAGGAAATATCGCGAGCCTCTACATTGAATAAGAACAGGCACCGTTCTTGCTCCAGAAGGCTCAAGGTATGCTGATTAAACGAGTGGAATGCACCGTAAGGATAACAGAATGTCTTCAAACGCAGACCGTCCAGTACTCTTTCCAGAACCTGGAATGAGACCGAAATCTCATGCTGCTGCATTTCGTAGCTCAACTTGCTCATAACCGGATGCGAGTGGCTATGGCTGCCGAGGACCATGCCTGCTCGGTCCATCTGTCTTAGCTCGTTCTCTGTCATGTAAAACTCCTCCGCGAAGCTCGCTTCCTCTGGCACAAGTTCTCGCATGAGAGTCTCCATGACAGAGGTCCGGTGCGTCTCGTCAATGTAGTAGTTCAATGCGCGCTTTACATAGTTGGTATACTCATCGTTTGTCTGTGTCCGATACGTCATTTCCCGGAACTCCCTCACATGCGCGTGGCAAAGCATGTCGTCGGAAACGATGCTGGATAGGAGACTTAAAACCTTCTTAGCCCCACACTTGCCGATCAGGACGTGCACCCTGTGCACATCCAGAAGTGTGCTGCACTGCAATGGCCTGGTGGGAATGTAAAACAGTCCCCAAAGGTTGCGTTTCTGCAGCGCCGGCAGGACATACCGGTAATAGTCCTTGAAGCCGTCGTCGAAGGTGAGAACTAGTCCCTTCTCGGCTGGCGTTCCTGAGCGAAGGCATTCTCGAAACTCCTCCAGCGACAAAAAACGATGGTTTGCTGCGAAATGGTCCAACTGCTTCTCGAAATCCTCCACGTGAAGATATCGGAAATGTGGCAACCGAGCATCAAACGTCCGCACGTAATGGTACATCACTGCCTTCATCAGACGATGTAGATTGATGGTCATTCACATGGATTCGCAGGAATACCTGGATTCTCGATCATTGGAACCTTACTACATCGGGCGGAGGCTTCACGAAGATAGGCTTCAACCAAGCCCTCCTTGAAATTCTGGTAAAGCTTTGCAACAGACTCCTCCGAAAAGTCGCTTTTTCGGTAGTATCTTTCTAAAAACGGCTTTGGCAAACGAGGCATCTCCTTTACCTCTTTGAAATGTAGAACGATTTCGCGATAAGTGCGCGCCATGTCCACAATCAAACGGTTTCCTATCTGGACGGGGGTGTCGCCCCAAACGATGCTCGCACGCATCTGGTGCAGAATCTTGCCAGTGTCGATTCCCGCGTCGGGGTACATAAAGGTTGCCCCGACATACTCGGGTTCCCTGTTAACCAAGGGCCAGTAATTCGTACCGCTACCTCGATAGTATGGCGAAAGCCCCAGGTGCACATTAAGCATCCGTCCGCGAAAATGGCTCAGCAGAGGTTCCCGGATGATGGAGCAGCCGTAGAGCACGACCAAGTCTGGGTCCTGGTCCATGATTCCGTCCGTGTACTGTGGTAGGTTGATATCACCTTTAGGTAGGAACAGAGGGTTGGAGCAATCCGGTGTGGTTTGAACAAAAAGACCAAAAAAGTCCCGTTCGGATCGCTCACGCGCAGCCAGGTGTCTTGCGCGCAAGTCGTGGACTGTCTCACGCTCTGTCCAGGCCCGAAGGCTCTTTTCGAGGCCTTCACAGTACGATTGCGCGACTTCAATGTCAGGCGACAACGCCATAAACTTGCGAAAGAATGTATGTCGTAATTCTGAGCCCGTTAGTATGACGATTCGTGTCATGGTCTAGCTCTTTCTCCGGCGAAACAGCAGTTGGGAAAGCCGCACTTGATAGCCTCATCCCATTGGTTCTTCTACAAAATGATAGGAATTTGCTTTTTCGACGCGCGAGCGGGTCAAGAGGCGGCTGAAGGCAACTTGACACCGCTGATGGACAGCGAGCGCTTCATCCACATAAGCCGGCTTCAAATTAACACAGCCCGCCTAAAGGCGGACCCCTACATCTATGGTGTGTACGAAAACCAGCCGGTTTTTACCTGTAGCGGCACGTATACGTTCATTCTAGGGGAAAATCTCCACGTAGACGACCCCTCTTTGTTGAGCAGCGTACAAGTTAAATACATACACCGCCCCAGAACCGCCACTTCGTCCTCAAACGTGGCTATGAATTAAGCGTTTGCCCATCGCCACTGAGAAACAAAGGATTGCCCGACATGGATAGTGTCCTATGCCGAGCAAATACTTTTTTATGCTTCTGGAAGGTCGAAGAACCCCTGCGGATTACGCGGAAAACGGCGAATTTCGAGACTGCCGTTGTCTAACCTAACGCCTTTTTCGACAGAAACGTTGCTTTCATATTCCGTCACCAGCAACAGGCCGCCAAAGCATTTAACCAAGAAGGAGCCTCGATCGAAAACGGCCACCACCGTGCCCGGCAAAGCGCGCTCATAACCGAAGTCGTGCACGTCAAACACCTGCGCTCTCCAGATGCGCACTAAGCGGTCGCCGGCAAAGGTGAACGCCCCGGCAAAAGGACGCGTGACGGCCCGGATAAAGCGCTCTATAGCCGTTACATCCAACTCCCAGTCCACCAAACCGTCTTCCGGAGTGCGCTTAGGGTAGTACGTGGGCGTCAGCGAGAGGTCCTGAGGCAGTCGGCGAAAATCGTTGTGCACCAGCGCCTCGATATTTCGTTCGATAAGATACTTCATGGCCAGCGTATTCTTAAAGTGCAGCGTCTCGGCCGTGTCGTGCGGCGTTATCTGAAATTTGAACGTGTCCACTACATCGCCTGAGTCTACGCCCGGGTCATAGAGAAAAAGATTGGTGTAAAACGCCTGCCGCCCTTCGATAAGCGACCAATTGAGCGGTGAGCGCCCACGCCCACGCGGCAAGTTGGCGGCACTGCCGTGCATGCCTAAGGCGCCCACCCGAAAACTCGCCAGCACCTCTGCCGGGATAAGCCGCTGCCAACCGATAACGAAAGCAATATCGACCTGCAGACTCTTTATGTAGGCGATATCGTCCGGATGACGCAGCGAATAGTAGCGCGCCTCGTATGCCTGTATGCCGCGCTGCTCCGCCCACGCCTTTAAGGGAAAATAATCCGCCACCTCATGCCGCTCGCCCGCCTGGGGCGAAAGGGTCACCAAATACCGAATAGGGTATGGGATATCCAGGTTTTCTATCAGAAATCGCGTAGTCCCCTTGCAGCCAAAAACCGCTATGCGATCATAAATAGCCATGCAACTGACGGAAGGGAATGCAATTTTCGGAGAAGTCGGCCTTCAAGGCGTCTACCCGCTGGAAATAATACTTTCGCAGCTTGTCCAGATTCGTCTCGCCGCCGACAACCCACCAGATCGGATGAATGAGCAAATGGATAGACCGCCCTTCGACAAATTCAGGCGTGTCGAACGGATGCCCATAGCGCCATACGCCAGTAGAGTCGGAGAGGTATTTCACATCCCGGAAGTACCGAGACTGATAGGTGTGCTCGATACCCGCAATAGGCCCATCGAACTGCTGAAAGAAAAGGCTGGGGCGGTGGAGGCTGACGATTTCGATTTTCGTCTGAAAGAGTCTTTCAAACATCTCCACTTCCATTTTCAGCCCCCGCTCAAAATCCTTGTAAATGGACGGGTCAAAGTGCAGGCTTACGACGTGCCCCATGTCGCGGATACACTGAATGTTCTCGTAATCTTGCGGCTGGAGAACATTGTCCATCGGCGAGCGGAGCAAGAAAAAGAAGGGGGAGCGAATGCCCAACTCCTTTTCTTCGGTCGCCAGTCGAAGGGCAAAACGGGTGTCAAAATCCACGTCGTGGCGAAGCACCACCTGATGGAATGGTTCGCTCAGTTCCGAAAAAAAACAGAAGCGGTAACCGCGCTCCAAAAAAGCGGCAATGAAATCCCGATAGCGACCAAAAGAGGGCTTGGGGGGGCTTTCGCAGGTACGCATCCGGCGTCGAGCAGGGTCAGCGGAGTGTTCTTCTGAGAGGTAGGAAAAGTGGGTCATGCGCATTCGCTTTTCATCGCCAACAAATGATAGGAATTTGCTTTTTCGACGCGCGAGCGGGTCAAGAAATGAGGACGATGCCGACGAGCTTACGCATGGTGTCCCGCTGCTCGGCCTGATTTGGGATGTGAGCAACCGGATGCGGTTGACAGGAATTGCCTTGCGCGGTCAACCGCGAGGTTGACACCTGCGTCGCGTCGCTTTCGCGGGCGGTAAAACGTCACTTCGGTGCTGGCTGAATCCGAGTTCGGCATCCGGGAGTCTTGCAGATGTACGTGGTCTAAACCATCCGAGGCGCTGTCCCGCAAGACGGTTAAAGCACGGATGAAACCATCAAGCTCTGCACGCGACTTGAAGCGAACGGCCACGCAGAGCATCCGATGGTCTCCCATGAGTTTCACGTCTGCTTTGATAACGGGCGAGAGTTTACCCATAACTCAGGAGTGGAGTTTCGCTCAAAGAACTGCTCGAAAAAAGGCACAAATCAACCAGACTGTGAGGCTGCCTGACAATCCTCCTGCGGCTTTGTCTGTCCACCTGCTTGAAAACAGAGCGATTACCGATGCGGCAGCGGTTAGCATGAGTAAGGCTGACCCGAACACCAACACCTGCTGGGAAACAGGCCCGCCATGTGGGGAGGTCATACCGGGGAGAGCAAACCCGGCAACGACAACAAGGACCACTGGACTGATGCCTCTCCAAGATGGAATGCGGGCGGACATGTGTCACTCAGCCAAGTACCTTTCCAACAGTCTCGGCCTTCGCCGCGACGGAACGTCGAAATTGTTCCGGTGATTTCATTCTGGTAAAGGTGGAACAAAGAAAAACACGCCGACCGCCACGAAGCACACAGCGGCGATTAGGGAGCCAGCGCACACCCGCTCCGACATGCGGGAGCCAAGGGCGACACGGATGAGGGCAGCTACCGGGATAGCGGCAGCGAAGTAGAACGGCTCTCCAAGGTTTGCCAGACTCTTCTTGCCAGTCGCAAGCTCTGAAAACATGAGCACACTCCAAATTGTGAACGGCAGTACCAGCACGAGCGACTCCCAAGCACGCCAATGAACCCGTCTGCGGCCAAGGAGGACAACGGGAGCCGACAGCACCCCGGCAAGACCGGCGTGCGTCAGCCAAATCAGGAAAACAGCACCAATTTCGTCCATGCTTAAATGTTTGTCTCTGTTTGTTGGCGCAACCTGAGCTTCATGGCCTCTGGACTCTCTCGACTCGTTGCTTTGTCTCTTGGAACGGGATTGTGACGTTCGCCTCCCCGCGCAACAACAGTTTCCGCCTCCAACCGGCACCGCCAACTTCGAGGTTCATCAGGTGCCCCGTGGTTTCACCTTTGAGCGTAATAACATCAGCCCCGGTGTCCACCGCGCTCACTCGGAATGTCAGGCGTCCTTCCTTTAGTTCCCATTTCTCGATGCGATACAGGCGCACGTCGTGGGGGAGCCTCGTATCGGGCAGGTACATTGAAGCGCAATAGCCCGTGAAATCCGGGCGTAGATCGAGGCGGAAAAACTGAAGCTCATCCTCGGTACAGCCAAGCCACACACCAATAACTCTGTCCACGGTGGGCGGACCTGCCTTTCTTTGAGAGACGAGTGGTATTGTGCGCGAGGTCGGGCTGTTGCAGCCCGGCAGAATTGCGAGCGCCACGAGCAACCCGAACGCGGCGAGTGACCAGCGATGTGTCATGCGAGCGACTGTGTGGTTGTTGACGGTTGGTCTGTCATGCCCCTCCATGAAATTCGACTTCCATCGTCTGGTCATCCACGGTGGCCGTGAAATGGCCACCGGGGCGTCCCGGCGACTTCTCTGTGTAAAACAGATGCCATTGTCGTCGAGTTGAGTCGAATCTGACTTCCGGCGGCTCGTAGTGCTTGAGGTTGATTCCCTTCTGGCGTGCGAGGGCAGCACCCACTTGAATTGCCGTTGCTTCCGTGAGACGTGCGCCCGGCGCGACTACCGCTTTCTGAACCGTCGGTGGGCTTGTCTGCTCTCGCGGGGTGCCGCAGCCCGTCAAGATTGCCGCCGCCAAACAAAACAAGCTGAGAGGGATAAGCATCGTGAGCCGTGTCAGATAACCGCCGAGCGTTTGGCATTTCATAACCGGTCACCTTCTACTGGGGATGCTATCAGGAACTGCCTTCGTGTCCTGCTGAACCATCCATGACGGTAAACTTCTGTCCTCATCATCAACCTCTTCCCTCGGAGGCGCTCAAGCGTGTCAGGAATGATAGAGACCGTCGCTCCAAACATCTCTACCTGTAGAGCAGTTGGCCGTTCGCCCAGTTCGTAATAACCAACGGTGAGAAACTCATGTGGAAAGCGCATAATGACGCGGCCCTGCGGATTACGTTCCTCGTAGCCCAGAGTCCGCACCAGTGCGACCTGCATTCCCGGCGGTGGGTGAAGGCGCTCCCGAATGTGCGCCTCAGCCTCTGGTGAAATCTGGAATGGAAGGGCGGTGTTCACGGCTTCTCTCGATTCATGCCTTTGGCGTTCGATTTTGAAAACAAGCGCCCGTTCATCTCACCCGGACCACGCTCCCAAGCAAGGACAGAGTGGACTTCGTTGCTCTCTTGATGCGTCAGAATGTACGTGAAACCAGCCTGAGCAGTGAACTCGACCAGTGGGTAGTCGGGATAACTCCAAGTTCCAGTCAGGGGTCGAACGGTCGTTGGGCCAACCGGAATGCGAAAGCTCTCGCGGCAACGCCAGAAGCTCGTGGGCTGGCCATTGATGTGAAATGCTTTCACTCCGTTTCCAACGAGGACGGCGTGCGGAAGGCTCGTGTCCGTGTTCCTGAATTGATTTGGATAGGAGCAACCTGTCAGCACGGTAAAAGCCGCAAAGAACAGCACCACGTGGGAAGCGTCGTGCGCGTTGGACCATTGCGCCTGCGGTAATCTGGCCAGAAGAAACCGGCTCAGAACCCGGTATCCGACAACCAAGACCGGAATGGCAACGAGTGCCACCAACCAAGCAAGGCCATCACGCCCGCTGGCACCCAACCGCTCCACTATGAACGAAACGAGGGCCATGCTGGTGAAAGTCACCCATCCGCAAAGCTCGCGCACGGTCGACGGCGAAGGCTGCCGCCAAACCCGGTAGGCACAACGGAAAAGAATGGCAGCGAGCACCACCAGCAGACCCGCCAAGACCATGAACCCCCATTCGGATTGCCGGAACGAATAGGCCAAGACCAGCGACGCGAAGCCCAGCGAGAGCAGACCCAACCCTGCTGGCACCAAGGCAAGAAACCGAAACGGCAGCGCCTTGCCTGAAGGGGGCACCCTTCCTGCCATCGTGACACGGCGGGCGTTCATATGCTCATTGCTTTCGGAGGGTACCGTCCAGACCCTCCAGCACTTCTTCTGGAGGCTTCATCAGCATCTCAATGATGAATGCACCACGGGCGACAGCGGCGCGGAACAGGTTTGTGGCACGAAGTTGCAGGCAGAGCGGTTCGTGTCCACTTTACCATCCACTGTCGCTCTGCGGGGACCGCCCAAATGATAGGAATTTGCTTTTTCGACGCGGGAGCGGGTCAACGCCCGTGACTCCCGACAACCAGAGCGCGTTGCCGAAGCCCGCGACGCTCGAACTGCGAAGCGGGGCGGCTGTTCGCTCCAGTGATCTTGTTAGCCATCAATCTCTGTGTCGTGTCGTCAGAATCTCGTAGGCTCTGTTTATCAGCTTCGACTTGTGCTCGGCAATCTCCCGGAACTCGTCTCCCAAGTGGTCCACTCTGTCTGGATGATACTTCTTCATCTGCTCACGGAACGCGGCGCGAATCTCCTCTCTCGAAGCTCTGGGGGAAACTCCCAAAATCGAACGCGCCTCGTCCGGCGTCATCTCACCATCACCGGCGCTCTGCTCCTCCCGCGCGTCCGCCGGAGGGTCGGACTCATAAGGTCTGCGCTCCTGCTCCTGGGCGGCAGTGGAATAGTAGCTGCGTCGAGCCTCTGCCTCCGCGAGCATCTCTTCGATGCTCGGCTCGCGGGGGCGAGAAAAACTGGAAAAAACAGAACTCGGACTCATGCCTGCCGCGACCCGCCTGCACTTCAAGAACTCGTAAATCGCCCCGCCGAACATCCCGTAAATGTAGCCACCGACCAATGGAATGTAGAAGAAGGCGAGCAACAGAATCAACCAACCAATCGGAGTGGTGAAGATGAAGCATCCCACGTTGCGGAACAGCCCGCACCACCCTCTCCAAACTGGAGGAACGCCCCAGAACAGTGCCCACGCGACATACGCACCGAGGATGGCTGTCAAGAGCGGCGCGGCGGCGTGCTCGCCCTGTCCCGCAGCCGCTCCGATGAGCGCACCGACGACTGCGAATGCCCATGAAATCCAGATGCGGACTCTGGCCGCCTCCATACTCTTATGAGGCGCGTGCTGCCATCGCTTCGTTGACGGCGTTGGCAATCTGGAACACTTGGTCCTTGTCCAGACTCGTGTAGGCGGGCGTCTCGCCCGCCGCCGAAACGAGCATCACGGCATACTTCGTCTTTTGGGTGAACCACCATATAATGCCGGCAATCGTGCCGATACCGGCGGTGCAGAGAAGTCCGACGATCATCAAAATAATCGGGCCTTTGCGATTCGGTGGAATCTCCTGCGGGCGGACTGAAGTGATGCCCGCAAGTTGGAACGTCTGCTGCCCGAACACGAGACGATTGGACGTTACTTTGATGCCGCCTTGGTCGTAGAACACTTGCTCTGCCATAGTGGTTTCCTTTCTGTGTTGTTGTTTTGGTTTTTTGTTTTCGTGCGCCCATGCACAGCGGCGCGACATTGATGGCTAACGACCGAACTGACCGACGCGGGCGGCCAGTGACGTCCGAATTGGAAACTGACGTGGCCCGCCCGCGTTCGGTCCAGTGATCTGGTTAGGCTGATGGGGGTTCTGCACGATAAGGTCTCAAAAGAGCGCTCGCCACATACAATATTCCCGGCACGGCCAGGACAATCACAAATGGATTCATGCCTCTCGGCGAATGTTTTATTACTGGCAATAGAAACAAACACCATCCAAGGAGGGATACAATACCTCCCGACAACTCCCATCGCCATCCGGCAAGAATCCCGATGATGAGAAGGGCTAGCGCGATAAACCCAACCTGAACGATTACTGGTTGTGTGACAGGATTCGGCATCCCTTCACCAATTGCGATAATCAAGGTTGATACGACCATCAAGACACCGATGATTCGCGCAGTCCACCGACACAGGTTTGGAGACAGTTTAGAGGTATTCATAATGGTTTCCTTCAGCCTAACAGTATTTATTATCCATAACTCGAGCATGAACAACTGACGGGTTGCTCGCCCGAGATACTTCAATATAGCAGGAGTAACGCCGCCTGGGTGTCAAGTAGCATTTAATTATACGGCCGCATCCTATCGTCTGCGGAGCGTGGGCCAAGGAAGCGAGACAATCGGTTGTGGTCGGGCAGTTCAACATTTGACAGATGGCGCGCAAATATGTAAAGATCAAACCGAGTTTGCCATGGTGCCGAGTGTGAACGATTGGGATGAAGCCAAACCGGAGCAGTGGTTCCCCGGTTGGGAGGCAGTGCTGGCACGGGAGGAGTCCTGCGCCGAGCAACGTGCATGGACACGCGAGATCGTAGGCCGGTTCCTGGCCGATTGCACGAACCGCGGCGAGCCGGTCAGCGTGCCAGCAGCGCGCGCTTTCGTAGATAGGGAAATATTGCGGTGGCGGCCTGAGCCTGGGGAGCTTGAAGGGTGGAAGAGCGGACTGAACTGGTTCTTCCGCGAAGGCAAACGGCGGCGGCGGGCGGCTTTTGCGCAAGCGCCGGCGCTGACCGTGTACGACCAGGGGGAAACCGAATGGGAACGGCGTCTGATCCAGAGGTTGCGTGTGCTGCATTACGCTTGGCGGACGGAGGAGACATACCGGGGCTGGGCGTGGCGCCTGGCCCGGTTCATGGGTGAGCGACCGATGGAATCGGCAACAGGAGAAGACTTGAAAGCGTTCCTGACGCATTTGGCCACTGTGGAGCGAGTCAGCGTCGCGACGCAGAAACAGGCGCTTAATGCCCTAATGATAGGAATTTGCTTTTTCGACGCGGGAGCGGGTCAAGAGCATTGCTTTTCATTGTCCGGCATTTTCGAGAACAATGCGGGCAGTGGAGGGCTGTTGTCAAGCCCAAAATTTGGCCGGGAAGACAGTTCGGCCTTGTCCGTGGGAGGTTTTGACGCCGCAGGCAGTTTAATGGGGCCGCGTGCTCATGGCCGAGCCGGATGCAGACACAGCTCCCCGGTGAACCGGTTCCCACGCTCGGGGTCAGCCCTTGATATTTGACATTTTACCTCTTTGTGCTGATTTTTCGCGTTTTTCCAGTGTACTGCTCAGTCGCTCTGCCCCCCCTCAACTCCGCATCCTCCACATAGTTATACTGAGAAATCGATCATATTTGCGAAGATTTTCAAACTGCCGGTTTGCTCAGTTTGTCAGTATCTGCTTCTCTGCCAGCGAGTAGTGCAGTCACCA
>Ga0272448_1008138_pt1 | contig 10970 bp, 7 predicted proteins | sample YNPCB0191_FD_202220 | JGI IMG/M metagenome (GOLD analysis project Ga0272448, IMG submission 202220) | Hot spring sediment microbial communities from Yellowstone National Park, WY, United States - YNP-CB-019-1 | ecosystem: Environmental > Aquatic > Thermal springs > Hot (42-90C) > Sediment... | reverse complement strand
CTTCGTTTTTTTATTGTCATTATGTATCCTGTCATAAATCTTTTGAGATTTATCAATAAACCCTTCGAGAGCAAACATGTCAAAGCACACGCACCTCTTGAGGAAATAATCGCGCTAGCTGGTTATGCCCGAATTGCCAAACAGATTTCCGCCAATCAAGCTAATATTATTACCGGCGCTACTTTGCTTTCCAACAAAACCGCAAAAAACGTTATGATTCCTCTCGAGCAGATAACATTTCTTTCAAGCTCCCATACGCTCTCGCAGGCCATTGTTACTGCTCACCTCGACCCGCATACGCGTTTTCCCGTTATTGAGGGCAACGACCCTGATAAAGTTCTCGGTTATGTCAATTTCAAAGAGCTTGTTTATCGGATGCGAACAAATCCTGCAGACCCTACTCTCAAAGGCATCATTCGCCCGTTGCGTTTTGTCAGCGAAGATACTCCCTGCCAGCAGCTTATGAAGGTTTTTGTTGATGAACACGAACACATGGCACTTGTGCAGGATGCCAATAAGCACACTGTCGGCCTTGTTACTCTCGAAGACATTGTCGAAGAACTTGTCGGCGAACTCGAGGACGAATTCGATAAGCTGCCGAAAATGATTCATCCCTTGAGCAAAGGTGTCTATATTGTTGGCGGCGGTGTCTCGATGAGGGAACTTGCTGCCAAGTTGAAAGTTCCTGCACTTGCCGTCGATGGTAATCTTTCTGACTGGATTATACACCACGTCGGTCATGTTCCAGTTGTTGACCAGAGAATAAAGACTGAACGTCTCGAATTTAATATCCGCCGAATTCGTCGTGGAAAAGTCTTCGAAGTCCTCATTACCCCAGAATCCGTCTCTGCCCCGAGCAGATAACCGTTTGGTAGCTGCTGGGAAATTTTTGCAATAAAAATTAAACAGCAGCGTCTTTTTTATTGGAAAGGATGGCTAAAACAAAGAATTCAAAACGAAAGGAGACGGTTATGAAAAAGCTAATATTCAGTCTGGTTATTGCGTCTTTGTTCTGCTCAACGGCATTTGCGACAAGTCGTGTTAATTTCGGTATTATTTTCAGACAGCCCTGTTATGTACCAGTTTGTGTTGCGCCGCAGCCTGTTTACATATACCCGCGACCTGTTTATGTTTATCCGAGTCCTGTGTACACCTGTGTTCCTGTGCAGCCAGTATGCACTTTCGGTTTTTCTACTTTCTGGGGTAGCAGGGGTGAACATCTGTATCGCGGCGGACACAGCTATTGCGGTGAACGTCAAAACAGTTTTGGCGGCTGGCGATGGCATCGGTAAAGGTTTGTGGAGCTTAAAGGGTTAAGGCAGTTGAGAGACTGCCTTTTTATTTTCTACCATCGCTGCTACCCGTGCTGGGCAGGTGCAGATGCCCGCAATTTTTAAAGGCATTACAATCAGTGTAAAACCGCTTTCGGGCAGCTTATCTAAATTCGTTATGTTGGCGATGATGGGAATATCAGCTTTGAACAAATCGATAAAAAACCCCGTAGGATTTACGAATCCCGTATCGTATCGAGGCAGATTGCTACCCATTAAGGCGACCTTGTGTTTTGCCATCCATTGAGCGGCGCTTCGTGAAAAATATTTTTTTAAATCTTTGCCTGTATCAACCAAAAGTGCAAAGTTAGGTTTCAAATCGGGGCAAAGCAGATTTAATTTTTCAGCAGTTATGCACTTGTTGCTATCCTGTATCCTTACACACCTGCCAGGCAGAATTAACTTCTCTAACGGAATCTCATTTGTATTTTTGCCGTTTCGAAAAACGTGAGAGGATGTCTCAAAATATGTTCCGGTGTGTGATTTAATCTCCAAATCATAAGCGCAGCAGGCATGTCCCAGATAAACTGGGAGTTTTTTTTGCAGTTTTATTTTTACACCCTTTGTTTGTTTTGAACAGCCGATTGACAGGTCGATTACTTTGGAGGACATTTGCCAAGTTCCTTTAGCATATCAATAAACTTTCTTACAGTCTGAGCAAATGAATTGCTGTCTGGTCCCTGCAGGATGAACAGTCCGTCAAAGCTTCTGCACCTTAGTATCGAAATCAATTCCTTAATTTCTGCAAGGCCTTCCTCCAACGGTGTTCTCTGACCTGTTGCCAGACCATCGTTAATATATAACGCCCCAATATGTTTTACTATGTGAGCCTTGGTATAGACGCCCAAGAATGGATTTTCACCGATTTGCGCAAAATTCAGCGGATTAAATGCGATTTTTGCAGGCATGCTCTTAACCATCGAAACGATATCATTTCCGCTTATTCCTGCGTTTTCAATGTAAACATCGAAACCCGCCTTAATCGCTTTGACAATTTCGTCTTTAGATGCTGTTGATGGCACAATCAATTTTTTAGTTTTGCTTTCCTTTAGCAATGCAGCGGCTTTTGCGGTATCCAGCATCTGAAATTTTATCGCCGCTGTTTTAATTTCCGCGTTCGCGAGTCCCTGCAGATACCACTTGCGTTTCTTATCTTCAATCTTGTCCCACGCTGTTTCATTCACAAAGGACAAAACTATATTATCAATCCCAAATCGCTTGAGATTATCAATTGCTTCTTCGATAAATTTACCTGCGTATAAACTGTCGGCAGCGAGCGTAAAGGACTCTTTCATAAATTCAGCTTTTATAATAGCTGCCCTTTGCCAGATTGCGTCATACATATTTGGATTATTCGAAATAAAAAGGTCTGGCTCGTCATTGATTCGTTTCAGCAGCGCATCCAAAAGTTCTGCTGCCGGCAGCACCTGTGCAACGCACGAACCGATTCGGATTTTTTTGACCAACCAAAGCGACTCAAGCCAGCTTTGCAGACCGATGAAGTTTCTGTGAGGACCCGGGAAGAAAGGCCAGGATTTTTTTCTCACCTTTCCGGATTCGTCCACATACGCCCCTTTGCTTGTGCGCAAATAAGGCTGTTTAGTCAGCGTTTCCGCAACATGCAGGAATGTGCTGCGGTCCTGGTCAACTCCTAGGAGCAGAATCTTGCCCCCCATTTCTGCCAGTTTTACATAAGGGGTATTTTCACCGTGTGAGAGCATCTCGCTTTCGTGTCCAGCCACAAACCACTTTGCCTTTTCCCCAATCGCCGCTACTGCTGCCAGAGGATGTTTGCTGCGAACAGCCTGCTTTCTTTTCCAGAATGCCTTCGCGACCGCGCCGAGGTTGGTCTCGGTTTTCTTTACATCGAAAATTTCAGCGGGTGAGCCGAAGGAGGGCATCATCACAGTGCCTTGCGGCCCTACTGTTTCCAATAGTGCGTCAATTACCGTATCTGCGCCGCCTTGCACTTTTCCGAAACTGCCCAGTGCGGTGTGCACCAGCAAATGGTCGCCTTTTCTAATTCCCAGTCTTTTCAGTCCCTGCAATATATCCTTCTTCGTAATTGTTTTCATTTTTTGCACCCTGGTTAAAATCAAAATTTTCTTTGCTGTGATTAAAAACTGCCAATTTGACAGGGTTTTAGACTATTACCCAAAACAGTATATCCGTTTTTCTTTGTCTTACAAGTACTTACAAATTTGGCCAAACTTTGGCACGGGCTTTGCATACTAACTAATAGACGGTTACAGTAAAAGTAAATAACAATGATTAACAGTTTATTTTCGAAGGGAGGTGTTATTTATGGCAATCGTACCGTATCTGAAAAGACAAAGAAGCGAACTCGATAGACTCCATCATGAAGTTGATGACCTGATTAGGAGCTTTTTCGGTGATTGGGGGATTTCACGGTTTGAGCGAACCATGTGGCCTTCTCTCGATATTATTGAAAAAGACGACAAGCTCGAAGTAACTGCTGAAGTGCCCGGCTGCAAGGCTGATGACATCGACATCTCCGTCCAGGGCAACGTTCTGACCATCAGCGGTGAAAAGAAGATGAGTGGGGAAAGGAGAGAGGAAGGCTACTATATGCAGGAGCGCGCTTATGGGTCATTCAGACGTGATGTAACACTGCCTTGTGAGATAGACGCCAACAAGATTGAAGCCACATACAAAGAAGGTGTCCTGCATCTGACGCTGCCCAAATCCGAAAAAGCCAAGGCCATCAAAGTCAAAGTGAAAGAAGGATAAATGATAGGGCTGCTTCCTATCGGCTTGTTCACCGCACCCGCCCAAAAAGCGGGTGTTTTTTTATTTGTGAATCCGATGTGGTGAAGGCAGCGTGAGATTTGTGTTACCAGCAGTCGGCGGAGAGGGCGAAGCCGCAGAGGAGCCAGTTGTCAGCCAGGTCAGCCAAATCATTCCAGTCATTTTCGGTCAGCCAATTTTCGGCAAGCATCGCGTAATCGGCGAAATCGATTTTGCAGTTGCCGTTGATGTCACCTGAAATTGCCTGTGTACAATAATTGTGCTGGGTGTATTTAATGGTGGCGTAGTCGTCACCGATGCCGGCAGCGGAGCAGCCTGTTACATAGATGTTGCCGGAGTTGTCGATTGCGAGTCCGGCGGGCACATCGGTGCGGTTGGCAGGTCCATTATAATATGCTACCCACAGTTGATTTCCGCTGGAATCATATTTGATAGTGGCGTAATCTTCGTAACCTTCACCAGTTACACCGCTATATTTGTAACCTGTTACATAAACATTACCGTAGTTATCCACTGCCAATGCGTAAGCTATATCGCTGTCGTTGGCAGGCCCATTGTAGCGCGCCACCCACAACTGCGTACCGCTGGCGTTATATTTTATCGTGGCGTAATCCTTGCCGGTAGCGTCGCCATCGCTACTGCCTGTGACATAGACATTACCGGAATTATCTACCGCCAAAGCGTAAGCCTCGTCGGTTTTATTAGCCGGTCCGTTATACCGTTTTGCCCATAATACAGTGCCGCTTGAATTATATTTTAACGTAGCGTAATCATAGCGCGAGCTGCCGCCATAGCTTATGCCAGTGACATAGACATTTGCTGAGCTATCTATTGCCAACGCAGTTGCAGCGTCGTAATCACCTCCCGACCAGGTGTAGCGAGATTCCCATAACTGTGTGCCGTTGGCGTTGTATTTAACCGTGGCGTAATCGCAGCCTGTGCCGCTTCCGTAACTTTTACCTGTGACATAAACATTACCGGAATTATCCACTGCGATAGCGGATGCTTCGTCGTAATTTTGCGGCCCGCTGTAGCGCGATGCCCATTTTTGAACACCGTTGGCGTCATACTTGATTGTTACATAGTTATAGGCTATTTCACTGCCGCCGCTGCTGCCTGTTACACAGACATTGCCGGAACTATCCACCGCCAGCGCACAGGCCATATCAGAATACCAGCCTGCGCTGCTGTAACGTGCTGCCCACAACTGATTACCGTTGGTGTCATATTTAATAGTGGCATAATCGTGGGCTGTGCCGTTGCCCCAGCTTTCGCCAGTAACATATACATTGCCTGTGCTATCTACCGCGATTGCATATGGAATGTCCAAATTATTCCCGTCGCCATTATAACGTGCTACCCACAATTGATTGCCTGCAGGATCATACTTAATCGTAGCATAATCGCTGGCTGTGCTGCCGCCCCAGCTTTGGCCTGTAACATAGATGTTCCCCGCATTATCTACCGCAATATCGTAAGCTTGGTCGATATTATTGGCCGACCCATCGTATCGTGCGACCCACCGCTCTACCGGCGGTTGCTCTGCAAAAATAAAATTAGAGAAAAGAAAAACTATGCCGAATGTAAACGATATGCAGTTTCTTATCACCCTATTCCTCTGTAAAATTCTGTTTCTCTATGTAAATCAGCTAAGTCTTATAAATATAACGATTTTTATATAAAAACACAAGAAAAACAAAAAAATTCGACGGCGGCTGTTCAGTTTTTAATCAGACTGCGTAATTTTTCGGCGGTGTTAGGGTCGAGACCTTGCAGGATTTTGTATTGTTCGAGAGCACCGTCTCTGTTACCTGCCAACATTAAAGCAGCGCCGAGATTATAGTAAGCTTCTGTATAATCCGGTTTTATTTTAATTGCCTGTTTGCAGGTTTCTATCGCTTCTGCGTAGCGACCGAGCTGACCGAGTGCGGCACCAAGATTAAAATACGCTTCGGCAAGATTCGGGTTAATTCGGAGCGCTTTTTTGCAGACTTCAATTTCGTTTTGGAATTGACCAAGCTGGCCAAAGGCAGATGCGAGATTGCAGTATGCATCGGCATCGTCAGGTTTGATTTTGATGGCCTGCTCGTAGGCGAGTATGGCTTCCTGATAGCGTCCGAGTTTGGCATATGCCAGACCAAGATTATAATATGCATCAGCGTAGTATGGTTCTATAGTTACAGCCTGTTTATAGGCTTCTATCGCCTCACTGTATTGTCCGAGTTTATCATAGGAAATACCGAGGGTATAGTAAGCCCAAGGATTTTTCGGATGCAGTTTGATAGCTTGTTTACAGGCATAGATTGCTTGCTCAGGGAGGTTGAGTTTATTATAAGCAATAGCGAGATTGTGATATGCCAAGGCATAATTGGGTTTAATCTGCAGGCTTCGCTGCAACAAGTCGATTGCTTCGTCAAGTCTATTCTGCCCGATGTATGCGCTGCCGAGGCAGTTATAGGCGATGTAATTTCCGGGGGAGACCTTTAAGATGTGTTCGAAAAGAGTTTGGCTGCTGCGCCAATGGCTTGTCTGAAACCATGTGCATACCGATAAAATCAAAATAACAGTTACCGAAGATATTCCAAGAACAATTCTATGGTACTTCCAGTGTTGGAGCAGCTCGGTCATTTCCCAGGCAATGATTATGAACAAACCGATAAGCGGGATGTATGCATATCGGTCAGCCATAGCCTGTACACCTGCCTGCACCAGACCAATGACCGGAACAAGAGTTCCAAGATACCAAAACCAGCCTGCTATCAAATAGGGTCTGCATCGGCCAAAATACAGCACCACTGCCGAGACGACAGCAAGCACGGTGAATGAAGCTATCGGTTTCCATAAAGGCAGAGTAAATCCAGGATGAGGATAAAATACGGATAGATTGGACGGATAAATCATCTTGCCAATGTAGGCGATATAGGAAACCAGAGCGTTTTCGAACCGAACGATAAAAGGCAGGTCTTTATTCGATGCTATGACATCACCGCTACTTTGTGCTGCGATAGTTATTATGCACACTATGGCTGATAATAAGAATAAAGGAATTTTTTCTGCAGCTAATCGAAATACTTGCTGATTATTTTCTATTTGAATACGGTTCAGTGGCCAGTAATCAAGCAGCAGCAATACGAATGGCAAGGTAACGGTTACTGGTTTTGCCATCAGGGCGAGTGAAAAGACAAAAACCACAAGCAAATAATTTACGGGCCGAGGATTTTTCGTATATCGGATATAAACCGCTAAAGTAAGCATCCAGAAAAAGCCGCTTAGAACGCTTTTGCGTTCTGCTATCCATACGATAGATTCGACATTCAGCGGATGCAGTGCGAAAAGAGCAGCGGCAAATGCGCTTGGCCAAAGCCGACCGGTCGATTTTTTCAGGATTCCGAAAAGCAGCAAAGTGTTAGCGATGTGGAACATCAAACTGACAATGTGGTGGCAGCCAGCATTTAACCCGAAGAGCTGGCAGTCAATCATATGGCTAATTGAGGTGATGGGGTGCCACATAAAAAAATGCGTTTGTTTAAAAGCCCATGCAATATTATTGAGTGTAAGTCCAGTTATGATGTGATTATTTTCGGTTACGTAGGCGTTGTCGTCGTAATTAATAAAATCGAAGCTGTGTACCTGAGCGAAAACGGCACAGATAATTAATGTCAGAATTAAATATACGGAAAAGACCCTGGATTTTTCCGAACTGCTGTGCATTTTATTGCCCTGATATTTTCATTACAGAAATCAAAAGGCAGCAATAATATACATATCGGCGTTTTCCAAAGTGCAGGTACAACTCTAAATAGTTACTGATTTGTGGCGATGGCTGTGGCATTCAATATTAACGGCAACGGGAAGTGAGGCTATGTGGCAGGGAGCGGTTTCTACCATACACGCCAGAGCTGTGGTATCACCGCCGAGGCCCTGCGGACCTAAACCGGTTGCGTTTATCGCAGCGAGCAAGTCGTCCTCGAGTTTTGCGTAAAATGGGTCTTGATTCTTATCGTTTAAATTACGCAGCAGAGCTTTTTTACTCAAGAGGCAGCAAAGCTCGAAATCACCACCGATGCCGATACCAATAATCAAGGGTGGACATGCATCTGCGCCTGCTTGTTTTACAACGCTTACAACCCAGTCTATTATTTCACTTGCCTCTGCGGTTGGGCGAAACATTTTGAACTGGCTTTTATTTTCGCAGCCGCCGCCTTTTGCCATAAGAGTGATTTTGAGTTTGTCCCCGGGGACAATCGTATAATGAATGACGGCCGGTGTGTTTGTACCGGTGTTCTGGCGTTTGTTTAGAGGTTCGGCGGCAACGCTTGCACGCAAATAGCCTTTTTCATAACCGGCTTTTACACCTGCGTTGATTGCGTCGATAATTGTAAAGCAAGGGGAATTTTTTGGCGGATTGATGTGGACTTTCGCCCCCTGTTCGACGAAGACTACAGCCAGACCTGTATCTTGGCAAAGAGGTATAGTTTCATCCTTTGCGATGCGGGCGTTTTCGATAAGCTGATTTAAAATTTTAACCGCCCGCGGGTCGGATTCTTTTTTGACGGCATTTTCCAGGGCGCTGCGGACATCATCGGGCAGAACGAAAGCCGCTGATGTGCAAAGTGATTCGACAGCATCAACAATTTTTCCAAATTCGATATATCGCACAGGCTTTTTGGTTTAAATATTCACTTCGAAACTTTTATAAGCAGTATTGCCGGCGTCATCGCTTATTTTAATGGCGATGATGTGCTGGCCGGGCTGCAAGTCTTCTACAAGGATAGTAAAATCTTCTTCAAGAGAATCGTAAATAAAATCGTCAGGCAGAACACCGAACCATTTCGAATTGCTGTCAACTGCGTATTCGACTTTTCCGATGATGCTGAGTTTATCAGCGACGTGCATTTTCAAGGTCGCATTCTTGCCGCTTTTGGTAATGGTATAGGCAGTAACAGCTGGTGGTGTATTATCCACAACGACAGGCTCGCTGATGCGCGTACCAGTCAATTTGGTTTCGGGAGTGTTGCTTCTTTCATCACTGGCAGTAACGCGTATTTCATAGCGACCATCCTCGACTGTTTTGCCGTTCCAGTCGAAGGTATCTGACTCAATCTGGTCTTCGATTTTAATCCAGTTTGTCCTGCCGATTTGCCTGAAATCTATTTTATAAATAAGCTTGTCGTTATTCTCGTCTTTGGCTTTAGTGGCGATTTTGAATATTCCGATTTTATCAGGTGATTCGTATCGTGTGACGTTGACCGCTTCGATTTGCGGAGCAAGGTTGGGGACGGTGTTGGCGACTGTTACTATTCTGACGACGGGTGTTTCCTTGCCGTCGTTGCTGTAGAGCGTAAGTTTATACTGGCAGAACCTTCCGACTGGGCAAGTGAGCTGGGCAGGTTCTTTTATCTGCACCGGTTCAGTCCACTTTGAAAATGACGGGTCATTTGCGTCACCGATATTACCACTTCGTGAGCTTACTGTAATTTTGCAGGTTTGCGGGATGTCCGCTTCTATGTTGAGCTTGCCCCATTTGGCGGGCTGTAAAGCATCGATGAGGTCGGAAGTATAAGTGCCCTGCGAGGCAAACTTTTTTGTCAGCTTCACGAGCTTAGCCGGATTGGCTAAACCGATATAGGTCTCATCACCAGCGACAGCTATAGATGTTATCTGCGGCGACTGCTGGTCCTGATATAGAACAACCTGCTGTTCTGTTACAGGGTCTATCGAAAACAGTTGTCCGTTATTACCAGTACCGAGCAGCAACTTTTCATCCTGTTGGGTGAGGCAGAAAAATACAGCTGTTTCGTTAAACACTTCACTGACATAACCTTCAGGTGTTATTTTGTAGATGAAACTTGCCTTAGTCGGTTTTGGAGGTTTAGCCGCTGTTATTTCTTTTTGAGCTTCTTTACCTTCTTCGGTTTTTTTCGTGTTAGGTACTTGAAGTTTCAGACTGTCACCATCGTGTTTTGGTTTTTTTTCCGGAGCAACAGTTTCAGGTTTGCCAGCGACGGATATTTGACCTGTAAACTGCACAGGCGCAGAAGCTATTTGTGCGGAAGTGGCAGCGGCATATAAGTCCTTTGAGCCGGGTAGAAACAGCAAAGAAGTAATTTCGTCCTGCTGGCTGTCGTATAGGACCTCGGCAGTTTCCTTACGTGGGTCAATTTTGTAAATAATTCCGCGCCCGTCGGTTCCGGCATATAGAAAACCGTCGTTACCAATCGCGAGCGAAAGAATATTTTTCCGGCGAGATTCGTAAATAACTTTTGCATTTTTGGCGAAGGAATCGAGTTTGTAAATTTTTCCTTTAGGGCCAGTAGCAAGATAGATATTTCCAGCGGTATCGAGTGTTATAGCGAAGATATATTTGGCATCGTTGGGTTCAAAAACAACTTTAGGTTCTAAAACGCCTTTTGCTGTTCCCCTCTCGAAGCGTATAAGGCGGCACTTTGCACCGCTTACAGCCGCCAGCAATCTGCCCGAGATGTCTGCTGCCATAGCATATACGTGTTCGTTGGCAAGATATTGTTTGGATTTTACTTCCTGCGAATCATTGCTGTCGGGAGATTTGAGTAGTTCACCATCCTCACTTTCTTCGGATTTCAAGGGATAAATTTGCGTCAGTTCTCCGAGCGAGTATTTATAGATGCCGCCATTCGGGCTTGTTCCGATGAATACTGTCGGTCCGCTTACGACGATGCTGTTTATCGACCAGACCTCCTGTCCAAATTTTTCGGCGAGTGTCTGGGCAGCCTGACCGAGAGAAATGGTGCCGAGAGAACTGACAACAATGTTGTCGGTTTGGCCTTTAAGAAAGTCTGCGCTTGTGGAATGTTTGGTAATCTTTGTTGTTACAGCCGGACTGTTGACTGC
>Ga0272448_1008134_pt1 | contig 10973 bp, 9 predicted proteins | sample YNPCB0191_FD_202220 | JGI IMG/M metagenome (GOLD analysis project Ga0272448, IMG submission 202220) | Hot spring sediment microbial communities from Yellowstone National Park, WY, United States - YNP-CB-019-1 | ecosystem: Environmental > Aquatic > Thermal springs > Hot (42-90C) > Sediment... | reverse complement strand
TGCTTAATTACCTCCAGTATGACAATGTTTCTAAAAACCTGGGATTCAGCTCAAGATTCCGCTGGACGATTACTCCTGGCAATGAAATTTATTTTATCTTCAACAAAGGCTGGAATAGAGTCTGGGACCCGGTAAGCCGTTTTGAACCTGGAGCAGGAAGGGCTGTTTTCAAGATTACCCTGAGCATCAGACCATAAACCAGAGCCCAAAAGATTTTTCGCTTAGAAAGAAAAAAAGAAATAAGAGTCCAAACAAAAGTTTAACTGTGGATTTCTAAAACCGGCAAGAACCGATTCAGGTAGCTTAACAAGACTGGCCTTCGGGGTGGTAGGCCCGCCATTCTGCCAGTGCCCGGGTGGCATACTCCAGAAATTGCTCTGGATGAGCCGGGCTTATCCTTATCCTGGCTCCGTTATTTTTTACAATCTCCACGTAGTTGCGGAATGAGGTGGCCAGGTTGGTGGTTCGCCAGGATGGAAGCCGGGTGTTAAAGCCGATAGTTCTAATTTTTCTAAAAGGCACTTTCCAGCTAAAAACTTTAAACTTGAGCACCACCCCATCCTGCGCCACGGCCACAGAGCGGGGAAAAGCCAGGGAGTAAATGACCAGCACAAAAACGGCCGCCCCAAACATCACCGCCGCTCCAACCAGAGAAGCCTGCGGACTTTCTTTGGGAAAGATGTTCTGGCTCTGGGAATTCAAATAAAAGAGCAGGCTCAGGACAGCGAACATCAAAACAGGGAAAATAAGGATAACTTTAGTCCACTTATCATACTTGACCGCATCTTCGTAGAGGATCAAATCCATGGCTGAAATCATCTTAGCAAAATTCTCCTGGCGCGGGCAATAATAAAATTGAAGATAGCCAGAAGAAACTGGGTTTGGCTATTTTGAATTGGCTTTCTATCCAACAGCTTTCTAACCTTCTATAACCAGGCATTTATTTATTAATTAAATTATCAGGCTCAGCCCTGCCAACCGGCCCCTATGGCTAATCAGCATTGTCAGCTACCTTGTCCAATATCACCTAAAAACCAGCTTTTAAGAATCCGATAGGTTCAGGTAAATAATTTTTTAAGAATTTCCTTAACTCTGGAGCATTTTAATTAATGAAGCAAAGCATTATTTTTTATATAATTAAGTTTTAGATAATAGATACCTGATTCATATGAGGTGAACTATGAAGAAAGAAGAAATTAGCCGAATCTTGATAATCGCTCTGTCCTTAATCTCATTTTTTGTGAGCATGCTTTTTCTTCCCGCATTTTCTTATCAGACTGGTTCCCAGCCGAAGAAAAAGGCGCTGATTGTCTGGGGCGGCTGGGAAGGACATGAGCCTAAAAAATGCGTGGATATTTTTGCTCCCTGGCTGGTAGAGCAAGGTTTTGAGGTAGAAATTTCCAACACTCTGGACGCCTATTTAGACCTGGAAAAGCTGAAGAAGCTGGATGTCATCATTCAGGTCTGGACCCAGGGGACCATTAAACCAGAACAGGAGCGAAATCTTCTGGAGGCTGTGAAAAGCGGTGTGGGACTGGCCGGGTGGCATGGTGGGCTGGCGGACTCATTTCGCACCGAGACCGAATATCAATTCATGGTCGGCGGGCAGTGGGTGGCTCATCCCGGCGGCATCATTGATTATGAAGTAAACATCGTGCCGGAAAAGAAAAATGACCCCATTGTCCGGGGGCTTAAAGACTTCAAAATGCACTCTGAGCAGTACTATATGCACGTGGACCCTGGAGTGGAAGTCCTGGCTACCACCACCTTCAGCGGCAAGTATGCTCCCTGGATTGAAGGGGTGGTTATGCCGGTGGTCTGGAAAAAATACTACGGCAAGGGCCGGGTGTTTTATTGTTCCCTCGGTCATGTGGCGGCTGATTTTGACGTGCCGGAGGCGAGGGAAATTGTCAAGAGGGGCATCCTCTGGGCCGCCCGGGTTTTTTAATCAGTGACTTACAATAACAGAGCTACTTATAAAATAGCCTATAACATAAAAACAATACTTCCTTACTTTGTCTGTCTAAACAGATAATATGCCAGACCTACGTTCTGGCTTTTGAAGCCACTTCTTTAAGAATATTGCCTATATCATAAATTTGCAGCTTAAAACCAGTGTCGGTTTCTGACAATACGGCAACTTTATCTTTATAGAGTGCAAATGAATTACATCGTGGCCTGTTTTTTACTGTTATTAAATAATCCAGACTCTTCAAATCATAAATATCCCAGTTGCTCATTTCCTTTTTATAATCATAGGCCCGAACCAAAAGAATCTTATCATAAATAGAATATTGATAAACCGTTTCGACGCTTCTTTGCACCACCCAAGCTGAAATCCCCATAGCTACCGATTTTTGCTGAGGTAAATTATTTTTTGCAGCACTCAATCCATCAATGGTCTCTTTGACCACAACTAACTTATTATTTTCATATAAGGCCATAAACCCAAAGAATCTCGGTAGATACAAAAAACTATCCCCAGAAAAACATTCTGATAGACGATTATCCTGGTAAACTGTATTTTCTAAGCTATTTTTTTCTATGAATTCGCCAAAAGCAAACTTAAATTTCCCAGATAAATCATAAGCATAAAACAAATGTTGTGCCGGTACCAAAGTCTCAATAATCATATAATTGTCATTCACGGTAAACTTTTTCGGCACGTAACCATTGTCAGGCCTAATCGACCTGATATAATTTCCATCGGTGGAATAAACTTCAATAGCTCCTTTCCCTTCATCTAACAGATAAAGCTCATTTTTGAATATCTTAAAATCCAATAGCCTCGTAACTTCGCCCGGTCCCTGGCCCAGGCCTTTGCCAAAAGCCGAATGGTTTAGCTTCTTCCAATCTGGAGACCAATAAAATTTATGGATAAGTCCCTGCTTAATATCAAAAGCATATAATCTGCCATTCTCATCAAATCTGGATTCGATAGGATGAAATGGCGGATTATCTATCCTGTCCAAATCAAATTCGGATACCAGCACCGGCTCTGCAGAGGAAATTTCTCTCCTGTTATCTTTCTGGGGAAGGATTTTAATTAATTCTCCTTTTACAACAGCTCCGCTTATTCCGTAATTCTCTTTGCCTTCAGTTTTATTTCCACTAACGACAAGAAAGCATGCCAAGAAAATAACCAATGGAAAAGATAACACATAAATACTTTTCCTCATAATATGGCCTCCAATAAATTTAAAACTTTTTTATCTAAATGTCTGTAATCATAATTTACATCTGGCTCGAAAGCGAACCCAATTTTATTTGACTTGATTTAAGTAAGATAATAATAAAGGGTGTTCTCATTGTATGAGAGCAAATGGAGGGAGTCTCAATGGTAACAAATGGTTTCTTTTTCCTTGGTGATTCATTATGGATAGCTTCAGCAAATAATTTCTTCCCTGTCCCCGTCTCGCCGATTATTAAGATGTCAACATCCCGGCTGGCCAGAAATTTAGCCTGAAGCTTTATTTCTTCATAGCCGAAGATGTCATCCCATCCGAATCTCGCCGCCCCCATGCTTTTCCTCCAAGGCGCTTATTATTCTTATAATAAAAAAAAGCGCTTTGTCAAATAAATTGTTCTTTCAGGTTAGGAGATAGTATCCAGTTTGATTAGGAGTAAACAATTTACTTTCATTAACTTAGGCAATCGCGGATTTTACAGGATGGGAAGGCGGGCAGGCGGACTCTTCTCGCATGAATTACCGAGTACCAATTCATGGTTGGTGGGCAGTGGGTGGCTCATCCAGGCGGCATCATTGATTATGAAGTAAACATTGTGCCCGAAAAAATGAAGAGTATCCGGGCCCAAATCTATCGATTACAGTCGATATTTTCCTGAAATTAAAGCTTTTGTCGATTATACTCGATACTTTTAAAGAACAGATTTTTCTCTCAGTCAGCCAGGCCTTCGGTTGATTCTTTTTTGCCAGCCTTCACCATCAGAGGCTCAGCGTGGTGAATTTCAGGCGCCTTGATGAATTTTTCCACAATAGTCTTTGTCCCTTTGATGTTCAATTGCTCAAACAGAAAAGCAAAGTGTTTCTCCAGGTCTTCACCAATGGCCCTGAGGCTCTCTTCAGGCAAAGTCCAGAACTGCTTCTTAAAGGGGCCAACCGCTTTCTTCCTACTTTTGTAGATGAACTGAGCTTCAGTGTCGGTGGGCTTTCTCTCGGAAGCAGCATTGACCTTGACCCATTCGTACATTTCCTGGCGCAGGCTCTCCGGCACGGCTTTATGCTCCATTATCATATTCTGGAAGGCCGTGGCTAAATGAACCTCGCAGGTTTGAACTTCCACAAACTTATGAAAGGCCGAATCCGGAAGAGTGCTGGCTCCATGCTGAACCACTCCGCCCAGCCCGTATTTTTTGCGGGCCAGCCCACCCAGCCGCTTTAAAACATCAAAATCAATGGCCACCTGAGCCAGAGTTCCATCGGGTAGAACCACACCGCCGTGATGTGTGCCGGTCTGAATGCTCAGCTTGCTCACGCCTTCTACCTCACCTTTAACGCGGTTGAAGCCTTTCATAAAGGCTTCCAGGTCTTCTTCTGTGCTGTTTCTTTCGCCTACTTCACCGATTTCGCCGCCGACCGAAACAGTTACCCCGGCCGGCTGTTTTTCCCGGATAAAACGGGTAAACTCAGCGCAGAGCTCGTAATTAAGTTTCTGCTGTTCGTCTAAATCGGGCCTGGATATATCCACCAGTGTTGAAGTGTCTATGTCAATGTTGTAAAAGCCAGCGGCAATGGCTTCCTCAATCAGTTCTTTTATGGCTTTGATTTCTGAGTCCGGATCCTGTTTGAATTTTTTGGCTGAAGCCTGGAAATGGTCGCCCTGGATGAAAACCGGACCGCGATAACCTTCCTTAATGGCTGCGGCCAGCACCGCGCTCACGTACTCCGACGGTCTCTGGTCGGTGTAGCTTATCTCGCTCCGGGCAATTTCAAAAATAAGGGCACCGGCCTCAATTTTCATCGCCGCTCTGAACACGGCCCTGGCTGAATCATAAGCCAGCATCCGCAGGTTCATCGCTGGCACGGTGAAATTGATCGGTGCCTCACCTCGCCCCCTGGCCATATAAAACTCATGAATGGAGGCCGGCCTTATTCCCAGCGCCTGCGCCGCCTCCCAGATTATCCAGCGGGCCACGGCCTTGGTGGCGTCGTCTCCAAACACCCCCTGAAAAATAAGAGCGGAAATATTCTCCTGCAAAACCTTTTCATCCACTACCTTAACCCTCTGTCGCTCAACCTGAACCGCGCCTTTCAACAATCCCAGAATTTCCTGCAGTTTTGTCTCGCTCATAGCCTTCTCCTTTCTTTTCAATTCAGGTTAGTTTTTCCTCTTAAGTATAGCATATCTTTTCGCTGGATTAAGCTTGTTCGCCTTAATTTTATCCAGAAAAATCAGGCCCAAGAAGACTTTTCTTGACAGCAATTCTTCAACGGCTTTATAGTAGGCAAGATGTTAAAAATTGCTTTGAGTTTGTTTTGCCAGATATATGCCAAAAGTGCGACCAAAAAGACCTTTTCAAATTAAAGGAGAAGGCTCAATGATAAAAAAAATCATAGCCCGCCGAAAAATTAGGAATTATTCTTTTGCCTCAGCTTCCCTCATCTCAGTTATAGCTCTTTTAATTTTTTCACAACTGATCCTCTCTCAAACAGCCTTTGCCGCCTCAACCAAAAAGAAAGAGGAAGCCCTGGCTTCTATAGAAAAACACAAAGCCGAGATCATTGCCCTGAGCGACCAGGTCTGGCGCCTGGCTGAAACCGCTCTTCTGGAAACGCAATCAGCCAAATTGCTGGCCGATTATCTTGAAGCTCAGGGATTCAAGGTGGAACGCGGAGTAGCTGGGCTCTCCACAGCCTTTGTCGCTACTTTTGGTCAGGGACATCCTATCATCGGTGTTCTGGGAGAATACGACGCCCTCCCTGGCCTGTCTCAGAAAGCCATTCCTAAAAAGGAAGCGCTGGAGCCAGGAGCACCAGGCCATGGCTGCGGCCACAACCTGCTGGGCACGGCTGCTTTAAGCTCCGCCCTGGCCATCAAAGAGCTGATTGAACAAGGAAAACTCAAAGGCACCATCCGATTTTATGGAACACCTGCCGAGGAAGCCATCGGCGGCAAAGTTTATATGGTTCGGGCCGGTTTGTTCAACGACCTGGATGTCTGCCTGACCTGGCATCCCGATGAAAAAACCAGACCTTCAGTTGATGGCTCTCAAGCCATAATAGAATTCTACGTGGAATTTTTTGGAAAAACCGCCCATGCCGCCGGTGATCCCTGGAATGGCCGAAGCGCTGTGGCGTCCATGGAGTTATTTTTCACTGGCCTGAACCGAATGCGGGAATTTGTCCGGCCCACTGTTCGCCTGCATTATTCCATCCTTAACGGAGGCGATGTGCCAAACGTTGTTCCAGCTTATGCCCGGGCCTGGGTCTGGTTGCGTGACTCCAAAGGCACAAGAGTTCAGCAACTGTTTGAGCGAGCACAGCACCTGGTTCAAGGTGCGGCTATGATGGCTGAAGTTGATTATAAAATTACCATCAATGGCGGTAACTGGGAAACTCTGGTCAACCTGACCGGCGAAAAATTGATGTATGAAAATATGAAGTGGCTGGGCCCGATTAAATTCACTCCTGAAGAACAGGAATTTGCTAAGGAGATTCAGCGCTCCTTAGGACTGGAGCCAAAAGGACTTGACGGAAGCCTTCAGCCCTGGACCGAACCCAAACCTGACCCGGAAGGCGGCTCCACTGATGTTGGTGATGTTAGCTGGCAGGTTCCTACACTCAGTATGAATGCCACCACTGCTCCGGTTGATGCTCCCTGGCATGCCTGGCCGGTGGTGGCCTGCGGCGGTATGTCCATAGGTCACCAGGGCTTGCTCTACGCCGCTAAGGTGCTGGCCGCCACCATGGTTGATTTGTACGAGAACCCAAAGTATATCCAGGCCATTAAAGAAGAATTTGAACAGAAAAGAAAAGGTGTGGTTTACAAACCGTTTGTTCCCGAAGGCCCGCCAATTCTCATTAAACGATAGTTTTCCCAGAGGTCCTGGCGGATAAGGAGCACCATTAGCACGTCAGGCCTCAAGCTGTAATATTGAGTAACATAGGGCTCAAGCTCTTTTTCTGACCGCCTGGAGGCTTCCGCAGCCGACATTATAACTAAAGCTGCCGGCTCCAGGCTTTCCACCTGCTCATTTGAAGTCCAGTAGCCAACCTGAGTGTATTTTCGTAAATACCAGGGCAGCGGCCAGGTTTCATCGGGCGGAGCAATCACCCGGATAAACATATTTTTACCTTCCGCAGCCACCTGGCTCAATTCGTCCACCCTGGCCACCAGCCTCAAAAAATCGGGAGACGTCTGGGCATAGACATAAGGATTATCAGGGTAGGAATGAAAATAAAAATTTACCAGATAAGCCTGCCAGCCTGTCCAGAAAAAAAGAGCCCCGGCCAGAATAATTTTGGCTTGCCTTATTTTTATAAGCTCCAGCACGTAGACAAAACCGATTCCGGCCAGAATCAGAAAGCCGGCATAAAAAATAAGCATGTTCCAGGGAGTTTTATAGGGGATAGCTGAATAAACCAGGGCCGTAAGAAGAGAAAACAGGGCCAAATAACCTCTGAAATTTTCCGCATTTTTCCGGCTCATCCGGGCAAAACTTAAAACCACACCAGCAAGCGCCAGAAGCAGAAAAGGAATTTCACTAAAAACCGGCGAGTGTCCCCGACCCTTATGATAAAAAAGCAGGCTGAAATAATACCAGAAGCCGTGCCGATGCCAGCCAGGTTCCATAGCTTTCTGGCCATAGTTAGAAAATGCCCTGAAAGAATCCAGAAAGCCCTGCGGCTGCTGGAAGAATGACGAATAAAAAACAAAAGATACAGCCAGAAAAAGAAGAATAGCTAAAGCCAAAGGCAGAGCAACTTTTTTAATTTTAGTCAGAACTTTTTTCTGGCTACTCCCGGACTCGCTCTTATGGCTGCTGCGTTTTCTGCTCTTTGCCCACGACAGAGACCAGACCACAGCCAAAGCCAAAACAGAGGTGGCCAGAACAATCAGGGAAGTTTCTTTGGTAGCATAGAGCAAACCAGCCGATATACCCAGCCAGGCAGCTTCTTTATAATCAGGCTTCTGGAAAAATCTCCAGAGAAAGATAACAAAAGCCAGGCCAAAAGCCACAAACAGACTTTCCTGAATGTAAAACCGGTTGAAGTAAATAAGAGGCGGGGAAAGGGCCAGGAAAACTGCGGCCCAGAATTTTTCGGAAGACGAGAGATACCTGCCAGCCGCCAGAAGGACCAGCAGAGTCAACAACCCAAAAAAGACTGTCACCCCGCGCAGCGTACCTTCGGTAAGCTCGGCATAAGTTTTCTGGCCGCTCAGCCAGGCAAAAGGAAGGCTGAAATAATAAAGCGTTGGGCCATGATGGTCAGACGGGTCGTAGCGATACTGGCCTTTTTCCAGAAGCTGACCGAATTTGTAAGCCTGGTTGGCTTCATCATGATGCATCGGCCGGAGGTCAAGCCGGTAAAGACGAACAAAAAGCGCCGCCGCCAGGACTAAGACAAAAAGATAGGCAAACGCTTTTTTTCTCATTTAGCGGGCAGGCCGTAGACCTCCACTTCTACGTAATGGTTCATATCATTGGCAGTGTTGCCATTGCTCCAGAGGCGGACGTACCGGGCTCTGGTGCCTTTACCATCAATCAGTTTGCCTTCATAAGTTTCTATGTATTCCTTATCACGGCCAGCACCAAGGCCTAAGGTATTATCATGGTCATTGTTAAATAAGGTTACCACGCCGTTAACAAAATCTTTATCCTCAGAAACCTGGACGACGACGTCGCGATAAACTCGAGGCTGACTGTGATAATGCCAGACAACAATGGCCTGAATTAAATACGGTGCTTTCAGGTCAATCTGAACCCACTGCGGTCCGGGTCCAAGCTCCACAAAATAGCCGTCCTCGCCGGACTTTTCACCGTCGGTCACGTAGCTGAGCTCACCAATGACTGGCTGAGGATCGCTTGAAGTCACCGGCTTTTTGAGAGAAACCAGCTCAGTTCCTTTGGGCACATAAAACGGGCCACGTGGCCTGCCGGTAACCGGTTCAAGATTCGGGGTCTTGATGTTCCTCGGAGTACCGATGAACATCGGCTTGGGCAGTTGAATTTTAAGCTCCACCTTCTCCTGATCCTGAGCTACAAGAGAAAAGGTTGAAGCCAGCAGAAAAAGCAAAAAGCTGCCGAGCAGCAGCGCCTGAGTCGGAATTTTTGTTCTTGGTCTCATGTTCAGCTCCTTCATCTATTTTCAAATTTATCAAGATTTATCAAATTCACCCTAATATTATACATTTTTCCAGATTTTTTGATTATCCTTTAGCCTAATTTTTTTGAATATCGTCATTCAATTTACCGAACTATTCTTCTTCGCTAACTTTTTCCTCCTCTCCAGGATTAACCAGACTGTGGTTCATCGGGTTTCATATCAGGAATCATTTTTTAATTTAAAGCAATTTTATTCATGAGCTCAAAAACTGATCTTTTAACTAAATTTCCCGGTGAATCCATGTTCAGGTTTTCCTTTTTTTAGGCGCCTTTAATAAACGCTTTCTTTTTGTAAAAAATTCAAAATTAGTTGGTCAGTTCAGAACCCAGGCTCTTAAAGTTTTGCCTTGCCAAACATAAAAGATTCTTGCTCACGACTGAGCACCAGGGCCCAAACTTCAGGATGATTTTGGCAATAAGCCGCTATTTCATCCAGGCTCATAACCATAAAGGCTGTAGACAGGCCATCAGCCAGAGTCGGTGATGGATGCAGCACCCAGACCTGAAGCTGTCTGGATTTTTTTTCTTTGGTCCGCGGGTCAAAGATGTGCTCGCCTTTAACCTCATGACCTGAGCCGCTTAAGGCCCTGTTGCGCAGGCTAATTTTCCGGCTCTTAAAAAAATCAAAGCCGCGGCCCATAGCCACTGGCCAGGGTCTCTTGCCGCGGGCATACACGGTGCTCTGCCCCGCGTTGACCAGAAAATCACTTATTTCCCACTCCGAGAAAATCTGTGCCGCCTTCTCCAGAGCATACCCTTTACCAATGGCTCCCAGGTCCAGGTCAAGCTCAGCTCCTGAGACTTTCAGCCTGACTGCCAGATACCCACCCTGAACCTCCAGAAGCTCCAGCGGAAACATCCACTGCCAGCGTTCTATCTCCGAGTCTGATGAACCAGCAAAAACCACCGTCCTACCTTCTTCCGGGTTTTTCTCATTCCAGCTCAGGTTTCTAACGATGGGTTTAGGTCCTGAAGAAAGATTTCTTAGCTGTCCTTCTGACTTTTCTTTCTCTCCCCTTCCTTCTGTACCCTTTTTTATATTTTTTCTGCTCTTATTTTTTTCTTTTTCCCTGATTTCAGACTTATTAATCTCCTTTCCTTTCCCCCGAAAGCTATTTTCTTCTTTTCTGTTCTCCGAATTTTTACCCGCTCCAAGAAGGTCTTCCCCGCCTTTTGCCTTCTGCAGAACTCTGTAATTCAGGTTGAAGGCACCGCCGGTAGCAACCATCAGCTCAAAACCGGCTTTCAAACACTCAAAAGTTTCTACCCCTACTGGCAGGCTTTCTCCGGGAGAAAGACGATTAATCATAGAAATTTCACTGCCCGGGTCAAAACGGCTCAGCAGCCGTTCCAGTCTGTCAATTTCTCTGAAAAACTCATGGGCTGCACTTCGGCTGTAAGCTTCATCGTGACCAGAAATAAAAACCTCAAAAAAGGTGGACATAGCCTCGTGGTTGAAATGGAAGATTTTTCTGGCTGGCATTTATTTTTTAATAAACTACTCGACAATCATAACGTCAATGGCCAGGAAGGTAGCCAGCACCGAAGCCAGAGCGCTCCAGCGGTGGAGATGGAAGAAAAATATTTGAGCCGGGTAGTTAAAATATGGAAGCATAGAACCAAGA
>Ga0272448_1008133_pt1 | contig 10974 bp, 9 predicted proteins | sample YNPCB0191_FD_202220 | JGI IMG/M metagenome (GOLD analysis project Ga0272448, IMG submission 202220) | Hot spring sediment microbial communities from Yellowstone National Park, WY, United States - YNP-CB-019-1 | ecosystem: Environmental > Aquatic > Thermal springs > Hot (42-90C) > Sediment... | reverse complement strand
TTTCCTCCGTCAGCCGGCATAATTTTCAGGACCGCGTCCTCCTGGGCCTGGGTGATGGTGCCCGCGGCCACGAGGCCGTCGAGGGCAGACTTAATTGCGGTGGACATCTGTGAGAAATTGATCCTGGCCGGGTGTCCGTTTTTCGAAGACTGTTTGCCGCTGTCTGCCTGACTTGCAGCAAAAGCAGTTGCCGCACCGGTAATGGCAATTATTCCTGCAAGGGCAATTCCTGCAAATCTCTTCGTATTGAACATGTAATATCTCTCCTTTCCTAAAATTTAAAAATATGTACTATAAACAGTATATCCCATTACAAACAGGGAAATCCCCGCTAAACTGCGGCAAAAGTATGGCAAAATGCTAAGGGCATACCATGATTACTTCAGCTTATCAATCATCTTTATAATCACACACCTTATTTTCTGCAGGCAATGTCTGCCATGTTTCTATTTTATCCCTTTACAGACAGACAAATCTCCGATAAATTGTGGCAAAATTGAAGCAACATGACTTTTTAAACGATTATTGAACGGGATGAATACTTGATAATCTGGACTATGAACAGCAGACACTAAGATTCGGTGAACTGCTACCGAAGGATAACAGACAAATTCTGATTGCTGCGGAAGAAAACGGCATAGCCGTATGGAAAATATTGGCTCAAAGCCCGGGAGATTGATGCAATATCACAGGCTGAAATTCCAATAGCAGCTTACCAAGGCTATATAAGGAAGGTTCCGTAATTACTGTTGATAATGGCATAAAAGCATTGACGAGCATAGCTTCACAAAAAGAGAAATATAATTTACAGGATATTTTGATATATGCTAAAATACAGGTATATACTGACATCTATGCTGACTAAAACGGAGGCACAAAAAGATCATAGACAAGACAAAGGAGGTGTCCGCATGGGTGCGATCCCTCAAGAAGTTCTTGGCGTAACAACAGATTATATCAACAAATTGAAGCGGCAGATACCTGTTGAGAAGGTTGTCCTGTTTGGTTCTTATTATTTTCTTGGATTACGCGGTATACTTTCATTGCTTCTATGGAGAAAAAATTATGGGTTTGTTCTATAAGAGACTTATAAAAAAACTCCAATTCAGCAAACTGAAATATAGATTTGTTTTTTACTTCCTTATTGCATCATTGATACCTACATTGATAATCGGCGTTTCCTCATACCTGATTTCCAAGGAGCTGATTATAGAAAAAGAGGTTAAGGCGGCGACGGTGAATATTTCCAAACTTAATGAAGAAATCAACCGCGAATTGGACGAAAGAGAAACAATTGCTATGAGGTTTTGCATCGAACCTGCCGTCCAAAGGCAGTTTTCCAGAGCGGAAGACAGCAGCGACAATAAATTCCAGATAACGAGGCTGCTTTATGACGGCAAGCATACGAAAGGAAACAACTCCATATTCATATCGGACGAATACGGCAATGTTTACAGCAATTTAAGCGGTTCGTTTTCTATCAGCAAGTTAATGATAAGCTCATACGACAGATTACTGCAAGGCAGCGGCATAAGCCACAAATGGGTCGGGCTGGACAGAATACAGGGTGAATATGTGTTGCCTTACGTGAGGGTGATTGAAAGTCTGGATACAGGGAAAAAGCTGGGACTGGTAATCATTAATTTAAGGGAATCCATAATTTTCAGTACATATAGAAATCTATTGGATAATCTGAATGCGGATATATTCATTCTGGACGAGAAAGGCACCGTTATTTCGAACAGAAAAAAAGACTATTTAGGCTTGAACTTCAGCGACATTTCCAACCTGCAAAGGAAAAACGGCATTAAAAGCAGCTATGTGGAAGCGGTTGTCAACAAAGAGAAGGCCCTTCTCATCGAACTGAGCGATTACAAGACTCACTGGAAATACGTATGCGTTATACCCTTTGAATATATTCTTGAAGGTACTAAAAGCATCACAACGATTACGGTAGTAATATGCTTCCTTACCGCCCTGCTGTCCCTTGTAGTGGGAATAACCGTAGCGTCCAGGATCACCAATCCCATCAACAATCTGATTTCCTTTATAAAAACGGTGGACGGCGGCAATCTGGACCTGGAATACAATATGGACAGGAAGGACGAAATTGGAAAGCTGGCGGTATTCTTTAACAAGATGATAAAAAAGCTGAAGATTTCAATAGAAGAAATCTACCGCGTCCAGAAGGCTGAAAGGGATGCGGAATTAAGGGCTCTGGTGTTTCAAATCAATCCGCATTTTTTGTATAACACCTTAAGCTCTATAATATGGCTGGCATACAACGGACAAAACGACAGGGTCATCGAAATGGCGGATTCCCTGTCGAAACTTTTCAAGATAAGCATCAGCAAAGGAAAGGAAATTATTAAGATCGCCCAGGAGATTGAGCATGTGCAAAGCTATATTACAATACAAAAAATAAGATATGAAAACAAATTCATTTGTATTTTCGACATTGAGGATGACATCCTGGACTATTATCTGCCGAAACTGCTGTTGCAACCGCTGGTAGAGAATGCGATATACCACGGCATCAAAAATCTGGATACGATGGGTATCATTAAAATAGAAGGGAAAAAAATGAACGATACCATTGTTTTCAATATAATAGATAACGGAAATGCGTTGACTGAAGAGGGAGTTGACCACCTTAACGGCTCATTGGCCGACTGTGCCGAAGAAAGCGACTTCGGGATCGGGATAAAGAATGTCCACAGCCGTATAAGGCTGTATTTTGGCGCAGGGTATGGACTTACCTACAAAAAGGACGGGGATAAGGTAATTGCGTCGATAACCCTGCCTGTTTTTGAGAATGATTCGTTTGTGGCCTGAATCACAGGTTTACCGGAGGAATAATATGTACAATTTGCTGGTTGTGGATGACGAGGAACTGATAAGGAAGGGAATAGCCGACGTTTTGTCCTCCTGCGGCGATTTGGAATTCAACATATTCTGTGCCGAAAACGGCTTGCAGGCCTTGGAAATAGTTGAACGCGAGAATATACACGCCATGGTCCTGGATGTAAAGATGCCCAAATTGGATGGCATAGGAGTTTTAAAAACGCTGAACGAGAAAAGGAAAAATATAAAAACCGTAGTTTTAAGCGGTTACGAAGAATTTGAATATGCCAAAGCCGCTATCGAGTGCGGGGCGCTGAATTATCTCGTCAAACCGGTTGTGCCCAGGGAAATTGTAAAAGTTGCCAGGGAAATTGAGGAGGAGCTGAAGAAGGAAAGCAAACAGAATGAAGAGCTGGAAAACCTGAGAAAGCAAATGCAGGACAATCTGGACCTTATCAAGGAAAAGCTGCTGAACGACATACTGAGCAACAGAATCAGCAGGGAAGCATTCAAAGAAAGAGTTGAATTCCTAAAGCTTGGGATCACAGGCAGCGAATATCAAGCGGCGATTATTGACATAATCAAATACAATTATTTTCTTACCGAAGAAAAATGTCAGCTTATAAACTACTCCATTTATCAGTTCCTGAAGGGTTATATCTCTTCCATTAAGGGAGCGGAGTATTTTCACGGCAGCTCCGGACAATTCGTAATAATTTTCAGCTTCCCGCACAACCGGGTGGAAGATATCAGAGAAACTCTCCACGCATTGAAAAAGATAATCGACAGCAAGTTCAATGTTTGCTCAACGGTAGGAATAGGCAAAGCTTACACGGGATTTGAGAACATTAAAAGAACGTACCTGGAGGCATTGAATACCGTCCGGTATGAGGTGCTGTCGGGCAGGGAAAATGTTGCGAGCATAACAGACATACAGGCTACCAATACCTCTCTGGATTATTTATTCGACCCCGAGGAGTTTCTTACGCGGATGAAGCTGGGCGACAACAAAGGGATCAATGCCCAGCTGAATGAAATATTTGAAAGGATTAAGGCTAAAAATGAGTACAATATTGATATTGAAAGCTTCAATCTGTTTTGCATCAGGCTATTGGTATACTCTTTCATGGTTTTGAAGGAATTGGACGTCGATTTGAGAAGCGTCGGCCTGAATGAGAAGGAAGCGTTTATTGACATATTCGAATCCAGGTCCTTCGACCAGATAAAGAATAAAATCTTCAATATTATCGGAAAAGTAACCGGTAAGGTTGAAGAGTACAAGATGGAGAAGAAAAAGGTCACAATTGAAAGAGTGAAGAATATCATCAATCAGAATTACGGAAAAGACATCTCTATAAAATTTATCGCCGACCAGTTGTATCTCAACCCCAATTATCTCGGCCAATTGTTTAAAAATGAAACAAGCATGACTATAAGCGACTATTTGAACAAGGTCAGGATAACAAAGGCCAAGACGTTATTGAAAAGCACCAGTCTGGCCGTATATGAAGTAGCGGAACAGGTGGGATTCAACGATCCCCAGTATTTCAGCACTGTCTTCAAAAAGACGGTAGGCGTTTCACCGAAAGAGTATAAAGATATATAATCTTAAATTTTTCAACTTTTTCTATGCTTTTTTTATTAAATTCCGTTCCAATATAGCCTACAATTAAAGACGTAGCGATTAAACAGGCTGAAGCCGGTTATTTCTTCATTCGGGCAAAAGAGGCGCTGCATAAAAGTTTTTCATAACCATAAGCAATAAAAGCTGCCTGACCGTGTTAGTTCTTGAAACCGTTATCGTCAGGCTTAATAAAGTGCTGCCCATTATCAGGCGCCGTTTGAAACTTGTTTTCAAGGAGGTAAAGAAATGACAAACCGGGAATTAACCGAATTCAACAAAAAAAGAAAAATATGCCAGATAAGCGTTATCACGCGGGATGTGGAAAAGACAATGAAAAAATGGGTCGAATACCTGGGAATCGGCCCCTGGAATGTTTATTCCTTCGATGAAAATACCGTAAAGAATCTTAAGGTTCACGGGAAATCAGTCACGGAGCCCTTTAAATTTATTGTTGCCCTGACAAATGTGGGAGATATGCAGTTTGAAATCATACAACCCGTATATGGCCCCACTATATATGAGAAATTCCTTAAAGAGAAGGGCGAAGGGCTATACCACATCAAGGAAAAAATCGGTAACGACGAAATCGACAGCTCGATTAAGCAGTACGAAGCCAAGGGCATAGGAATTGCCCAGACAGGCTGGTTCGGCGCGGATGTGCACATCGTGCTGGACTCGGAACCTTTCCTCGATTTTATCTATGAACTCGGGAACAGCCCGGTGATCGATGTGCCTGCTGAAATGTATTATACCTATCCGCGGGAATAAAACCGATATGACACTCACAATTATCCGGTATGTTGAGGGTATGGGCAATGCATACCCTGGACATAAAATCCGAAAACCGGCAAGGTTTTCTAAAAAACTGTTAAGGGAGGATGTTTTATGGTGAAAAGGTACCGGAAAACTAAACTGGCCATTGCTTTAATGGTGGTAGCCGCACTGTTTATAGTAATGACCGGCTGTGGAGGAACTCAAAACGCTGCGCCGGAGACACAGAAACCGGCAGCCGAGGCTGCGAAACCGGCCACTGAAGCCGATAAGCCAGCTACCGAAGCTGCGAAACCGGCAGCCGAGCAGAAAGCCAAAAACAATAAGATTGTAATGGTCGCAAAAATGGAGGGCATTGCCTGGTTTGACGACATGCGCACGGGAGTTGAAAAGTTCGGGAAGGACTACAAAGTGGATGCTACCCAGATTGCGCCCGAAGGCGGAGACCCCGCGAAACAGGTCCAGATGTGCGAAGACTTGATTGCCCAAGGGGTAGGCGCCATACTTGTGGTGCCTAACGACCCGAAGTCCATGGAACCCGTTCTGAAAAAAGCCAAAGACAAGGGCATTGTTGTGGTAAGCCACGAAGCGGAATTGCTGGCGCCCATTGTCGATTATGATGTTGAAGCCTTCAAGAATGAAGACTTCGGCGTCCTGATGTTCGATACGCTGGCAAAGGCTATGAATTACGAGGGAAAGTTCACGGGCTTTGTCGGGTCGCTCACGATGCAGACGCATATGCAGTGGTTCAATGCCGGACTGGATTATGTGAAGCAAAAGTATCCCAAGATGGAATTCGTTTCCAAACAGCCGTATGAGGACAATAATGAGGAAAAGACCGCCTATGCCAAAGTCCAGGAAATATTGAAGGCATATCCCGACCTGAAAGGTCTTTTCGGGACTTCGATCGCTTCCGGCTGCATGGAGTCGCTGGCATTGAAAGAAAAGAACAACCGGAATATCAAGGTTGTGGCTCTTGCATTGCCGTCCAGCGACGGGCCGTACCTCAAGGACGGATGGCTTTACCAGGGACAATGCTGGAGGCCGGCGGACGCGGGGTACGTGAGCGCTCTGGTCGCTTACAAGGTTCTTAACGGAGAAAAGATTGAATCCGGGACTGACCTGAAGGTTAAGGGCTATGAAAAAGTGGAGGTCAAGAACAAGGTAATTTATGGGAATGCTCCCCTCGTGCTGACGAAAGACAACTACACCCAGTTCCCGTTCTAAGCTAAGAGCCTGTAACGCTTGTGCCAATACTGCATCTAGTTTACCATATCACAGTCCTGCAAACTCGGAATACATATGGTAATGTATTCTTACTTAGGTCAAGAAGCTGTTACCAGGTTAAATCAACAGGCGTGCAAAAGTGCGAGGGACTTCCTGCGGGAAGTTCCTCGCGTTGAAATTTTTATTGAAGTCCATTCCGTATCCGGTAAGTACCTTCAAATACCAGAAGGGAGGTTGTCAATCCTCATGGATCGGACAATAGTGTCGGCAAACAATATTACAAAGTCTTTTGTCAGCGTACGCGCGCTTGATAATGTAAGCGTTTCGATCAACCGGGGCGAGATCCGCTGCCTGGCAGGCGAAAACGGATCGGGGAAATCCACGTTTGTCAAGGTGGTTGCCGGTGTACTCGCGCCGGATTCGGGGGAGATTGTCGTCAATAACAATTCTTACCCGAAGCTGACCCCTATCGGAGCAATCAATGAAGGCATCCAGGTCATATATCAGGACCTGTCCCTATTCCCTCACATGACCGTGGCTGAAAACATAGCCATGAACAAAATGGTTGCGGTTCACAAACGCCTGGTCAACTGGGATGAGGTTTACAGGGTGGCCGAAGAGCAGTTGGAGCTTATCGGCCATTTATTGGATTTGAAGGCCCAGGTCGGAACGCTGTCTGTAGGCAACCGGCAGATTGTTGCCATTTGCCGGGCGTTGAGCCTCAACGCAAAAGTCCTGTTTATGGATGAACCTACAACGGCCTTGACGCAAAAGGAGATCGACAGGCTGCTGTCCATTGTTATGGATTTGAAGGCAAAAGGCCTGTCCATAATTTTTATAAGCCATAAATTGAACGAAATATTCGAAGTGGCGGATTATATTACCATATTCAGAGATGGTAAAAAAGTCGGAGATTTTGAGAATAAAGCGCTTGATAAAAAAAGCCTTACATATCACATGACCGGAAGAGAAGTGGAATACCCCCGCTACAGGCGGGTTTCAAACGATGATCTGCCGCTGCTTGAGGTGCGGAATCTCACCAGGAACGGTAATTATAAAAACATCAGCTTTAAGCTTCAAAAGGGGGATATACTGGGTATTACAGGAATACGCGGTTCCGGGCGCTCCGAACTGGCGCTTTCGCTCTTCGGCCTCAATCCCCCGAATTCGGGTGAAATTCTCGTGAAAGGCAGGCCTTTCAATATAAAAATACCTGATGACGCGGTAAATCAGGGCATCGTTCTCATGCCGGAAGACAGGCAGACAGAAGGCCTGTTCCTGAAGAAAAGCCTGAAGGAGAATATATCTTCTACAATTCTTGACCGCATAAAAACCAAAGCCGGTTTCATCGACAGGAAAAAACAGGAAGAGATAGCCGCCGGGAGCGTAAAAAAGCTGAAAATCCGGACGCAAAGCGTTGATACGCTTGTAAGGAACCTCTCGGGCGGAAACCAGCAGAAAACCGTTCTGGCGAAATGGGTGGCCACCGGTCCGGAACTGTTCATTCTGGATTCCCCTACCGTTGGCGTGGATATAGGTTCAAAAGCCGAGATATATGAACTCATCCATAGATTTGCGTCGGAGGGGATGGGAATCATATTGATTTCGGACGAACTGGAGGAAATCCTTGCAAATTGCAACAAAGTGCTGGTTATGTATGCGGGAGAGATTTTGGAAATCTTAACGGAAAAAGATCTTGACAAACCGGATGTGGGGGAACATATCCTGGCAGTGATGAGCAGGTCGAGAATAGTTGACTCTGCGGAAAAATTTAAAAACGGGGAGGCTATACCGCGATGAAGGTCCGCTCATTGACACGGATGGAAAAATATCTGCTGGCTATTATAGCAGTGTACTCAGTAGTAGTAACCATTGCAAATCCTGCATTCCTTACATTTGAAACACTTCTGGATATGGTCCGGGCTGCTTCAGGTACGCTGATACTTGCGTCCGGTGTGCTTGTCGTGCTGATTTCCGGAGGCATCGACGTTTCTTTCACCGCCATTGCGATTATCGGCGGATATGTAAGCGTCAGGCTCATGCTGTCGACCGGCATCAACAGCCTGCTGTTTGCTTCTGCGATATCCTGTCTGATCGGGTTGGCCTGCGGATTGATCAACGCGCTGATAATCCACTGCTTCCATCTGCCTACTCTGATAGCGACACTGGGTACGTCAAGCGTTTTTTATGGGGTTATGACCACCTTTATGGGTACAAAGGGAGTCAACGCAAGTCAAATGCCCTCCTCCATGGTTGATTTCGGAGGATGCCAGCTTTTTGTCATCCCTGCGAAATCCGGCACTACATATGGGCTGACCGTATTTATCATCCCGGTGGTTATAATACTGATAGTAACCTGGTTTATCCTGTACAGGACAATGCTCGGACGGGGGATATTCGCTCTCGGAAATTCAGAGGAGGCTGCGAACCGTGCGGGATTCAACCTTCTCAATATCAGGCTTTTTATTTACTCCTTCATGGGAGTTGTAGCCGGAATAATGGGCATAGTATACGTTTCCGAGGTAAGATGGGTCAATCCCATCGCATTGGTAGGAACCGAGCTGTCGATAATAGCTTCGGTGGTTATCGGCGGAGCGAAATTAAGCGGCGGAGAAGGGACGATATTTGGCACGATACTGGGTGTTTTGATCATTAAGCTTTTAAATTCAACTTTGGTTTTTCTGGGATTGTCCTCATCCTGGAACGATTTTTTCATAGGCATCATCCTAATTGCAAGCGTTGCGGTCACTTCGTACCAGGCAAGGTTAAAGAACCGCCGCGATCTCATTTTTACTGAATAAGGAAGGGGGCACCGGAAATGAAAGTCATATTGAAACTATTCGGTAAGGACTCGGATCTGTCTGTTCTCTCGGTAATAACTGTCTGTACATTTGTCGTCCTTATCCTTATTTTGGGTGATAAGTTCTTTTCGCTTAACAACCTGCAGTCTCTGGCGTACCAGATACCGGAATTCGGTTTCCTGGCCCTGGCGATGATGCTGGCCATGCTGACGGGCGGCATAGATCTTTCGATCGTTACAAATGCATGCTTGTCCGGAATTATAGGGGCGTATTTCCTGACGGGGGCGGTTTTTCCGCTGAATAGCCCTGCGGCCACAAGTGCGGCTATAGTAATCGCCGTCATAACTATTCTTGCCATTTCAATAATATGCGGAACGCTGAACGGGATACTTATCGCAAAGTTTTCCGTTCCGCCCATACTGGCTACGCTCGGCACCATGATTCTTTTCTCCGGGATTGGAATGGCGATAACGTCCGGGAAAGGCGTAGTCGGTTTCCCTGAAGCATTTATGAAATTCGGTTCGGGAAGCGTCCTGAACATTCCTTATATATTCATTCTGTTTGTGCTTGCGGTTATTGTCATGTCCATATTGCTTTCACGTACGAGATTCGGCAAGAAAATATACCTGTTCGGCGAGAATTTCACCGCATTGAGATTTACGGGGGTAAATACCGAACGCCTGATCATAGCGGTCTATACGATTGCCGGATTCCTTGCGGGATTTGCCGGCATCATCATCATTTCACGCGTAAATTCCGCAAGAGTGGGATATGGCGATACATACCTTCTTCAGGCGATACTCGTTGCCGTACTCGGAGGGGTAGACCCATACGGAGGGCGCGGGCGGATAGCGGGAGTCATGCTCGGCATGTGTATCCTGCAAATACTGCAAAGCGCGTTTACCCTTTTTTCTTTCACGCCATATACAAAAAGGCTGGTTTGGGGATTCATACTGCTGCTGGTCATGATTATCAACTTTATAATTGAAAAAAGGAGGACCAGCGCCCCGAAAGCAGCGATAAAAGCTTGAAAAGGAGGAGATTTGAAAGATGGAATATTCGGAGGCTTACAAAACGATCCTGAAAGAACTGGATGAGGTTTTCGGCCGGGTGGATACCGGCCAGATCCGTTTGCTGATGGATATGGTAAAACAGGCGAATCGCGTATTTCTGGCGGGTGTAGGCCGCGAAGGCCTTGCAACCCGCGCTTTTGCCATGCGTCTTATGCATCTGGGCAAGGAGTCCCACTGGGTCTGGGACGATACGACACCGGCTGTCGGCCCTGGGGATTTGTTTATCCTTACGTCAGGCTCGGGCGAGATCGGACATATACATTATGTCGCGGAGCAGGCAAAGGCTGCCGGAGCCAAAATCCTTGTCATTACCGGCACTCCCGGCAGAAAAACAGCTTTAATGGCCGATGCGGTTTTATGGGTGCCTGCCTGTGTTTTCCACGGAAAGGATAATGTAGTTCCCTCCATGCAACTGATGGGCAATTTGTTCGAACAGTCGCTGTTCATCCTGCTTGATATGGTTGTCATGATGCTGAGGGACGAACTGAAGATTCCGTCCGAAGAAATGGTTTCGCGCCATAGGAATGTAGAGTGACCATATACTGTGAAATCGCGGGAGGAAGGATTTTATGAAGCACCTGATGGGAATAGACCTGGGAACCAGCGGCGTAAAGGTTGTCATCATCACGTCGGA
>Ga0272448_1008131_pt1 | contig 10974 bp, 10 predicted proteins | sample YNPCB0191_FD_202220 | JGI IMG/M metagenome (GOLD analysis project Ga0272448, IMG submission 202220) | Hot spring sediment microbial communities from Yellowstone National Park, WY, United States - YNP-CB-019-1 | ecosystem: Environmental > Aquatic > Thermal springs > Hot (42-90C) > Sediment... | reverse complement strand
TTTGTTTTCGGCTTGGGGCCGAAGACGCAGAAGTTTTTGAAAAAGAATTCCAACCTGAATTTAGCGCCAACGATTTAGTCAACTTATCTAAATATCATATTTATGTTAAACTAATGATTGATGGTGTCGCCTCAAGAGCGTTTTCTGCTAGAACTTTACCTCCTTTTGAAAAACCCGCTCAGTCGTTTAAAGATGTTATCATTGAAAATTCTCGTAATCGTTATGGCACGCCTCGAGCAAAAGTAGAAGAAAAGATTGCTTCCGAACTGCAAGCAACTGCTCAAACTGTTGAAGAAAGAGTGGGTCGACGAGAAGAACAACCTTTAGAGAAAGTTTTAAAAAGAACTGGAGAGAAAAAACCGCCATTTTTTAGACCTAAAAAAGAAGTTGATATTGAAGAATTAAAAAACATTATTGAACAATCGCTTGATAAATTAAACAAAAAAGAGGATCAATCTAATCAAAATCAATAAAATGCTTTCTTATACTGATTTAACAAAAGGAACTTTGTTTATTATGGATGGTGAGCCATGGGAAGTTTTGGACGCCCATTTTTTGCGTATGCAACAAAGAAAAGCGGTTGTTCAAACTAAAATCAAAAACTTGATAAACGGCAAAATTATAGATAAAAACTTTCAACCATCTGATGAATTTGAAGAAGCGGAAATTGAAAAAATGAAAGCGCGGTTTTTATATGAAAATCGCGATGTTTTCTGGTTTGACGAAGTTTCTAACCCAAGAAATCGTTTCTCTTTTTCAAGAGATAATTTAGGAAAGAAAGCTGATTTTTTGAAACCAAATCTTGAAGTTTCCGCTATAAAATTTAACGACAGGATCATTGGCATTGAATTGCCGATTAAGGTTGATTATAGGGTTATTGAGGCGCCGCCGGCCTTAAAGGGCAATACCGCCACCGGTGGCAATAAAATGATAACTATTGAAAGCGGCGCAAAAATTTCTGTACCTTTGTTTATCAATGAAGGCGATATTATTAGGGTAAATACTTCTACCGGAGAATATGTTGAAAGGGTTGAAAGTAAAAAGGCTTAAAAAATATCTATATGCCGCTTTATGATGTTTTCTTTTTCGTTGTCATTTTCTTTTTTGTAGGAATTTTTCTAGCAAGTTTCATTTCTCATCTTTTAATTATTGCTTTAACTTCTTTATTTTTGGGAGCGCTTTTTTTATTTTTAGGTTATTTTAAAAAGAATAAAAAACTTCTTTGGGTTAGCGGTTTAATTATTTTTATTGTCATTGGAGCTTTTTATTATTTTTGGGATGATAGAAAAATTCAAAAAACCAATTTGATATTTAATCAAACAGCAAATTTTTCAGGGGTAATTATTGATGCTGAAAGAGGTTTATCTCAAAAATTAATTGTTAATCTTTTAGCTCCTCAAAAGGGATTAGTATTAATAAAAACCAAACAATATCCAAGTTTTCAATATGGCGATTTAATCAACTTTGAGGGTGTAGCGGAAAAAACAGACAAATCTTCTTACGATAATTATCTTAGAAAAGATAGAATCGTCGCTGTAATGGATTATCCTCAAATAAGTTTTATTAAAAACAATCAAGGGAATTTTATTAAAGCTAAACTTTTAATTCTAAAAGATAAAATTATAGAAATTTTTCAGAGAATTTTTTCTTCTGAAAAAGCCGCCTTCTTATCGGGGATTACTTTAGGGGAAAGAGGGGAGTTTTCTAAAAATTTCAAAGAGGCGATGTCAAAAAGCGGTACAACGCATTTGGTGGCGCTTTCTGGTTATAATATTTCAATTATTATTTGTTTAGTTTTCAGTTTATTTTTGTCTTTTTTTGCTCTTGGGAGGCGTTTAGCTTTTTTCTTAAGCATTTTAGTTATTATTGGGTTTGTAATTATGACTGGCGGCGAGGCTTCGGTTATCCGGGCGGCAGTAATGGGTGTTATTGCTCTTTTAGCAAAAGAAACAGGAAGGATATATAGTTTTCGCAATGCTCTTGCGGCCGCCGCTTTTGTATTGCTTATTAAGAACCCAAAATTGTTAGTATTTGATGCCGGTTTTCAACTTTCTTTTTTGGCAGTGATTGGTTTGATTTATTTATCTCCGATTATTAAAAATTTGTTGCATTTTAAAAAAGAAAGTTTGTTTGATTGGCAAGATAATTTTTCGTCAACTTTATCAGCGCAAATAATGGTTGCTCCGCTTTTGATTTCTTATTTTTCTAATTTTTCTATTATTTCGCTTTTAGCCAATCTTCTGATTTTAAGCGTTATTCCATTGACAATGATTTTAGGTTTTATAACGGCTTTCGTTGGTTTTGTCTTCTTTCCTTTAGCAGTAATTTTGGGGTGGTTTTTGGACATTTTTTTGTCTTACGAAATTTTTCTTATTAAATTTTTCGGCAAATTAAATTTTTTTAATATTTCCTCGATTAGTTTTCTAACTGTTGTTATCTATTATGTAGTTTTATTTATTTTTATTTATTTCAACACCAGGAAAAGCGCTTTTATTAATAAAAATTTTTAAAGAATGTCAAAGAATAAGGCAATTTTATTAATATTATTTTTGTTTGTTTTTGATGTTTTTGTTTGGGAACAGATTATTTTTAATGCACCAAAAAAAGATAGAAGCGATCTTTATTTTTTGAATGTGGGGCAAGGCGACAGCGAACTCGTAATTTTAGAAGGAAATATCAAAATCTTAATTGACGGTGGACCAAGCGGAAAAATTGTAAGTGAATTAGAAAAAATTATAAAACCAATAGATCGCTATCTTGATTTAGTAATTTTAACTCATCCGCAAACAGATCATTTTACGGGGTTGATTGATGTTTTGAAGCGGTATCAAGTAGGGGCTTTTATTTATAACGGCCTTGATTCAGATAGCGCCTCTTTTAAGGAATTAAGAAGTATCATCGAAAAAAGAAATGTTTCGAAAATAGTTTTAGCGGAAGGAGATAAAATTAAACACTTACAAGACGAATTCATTGTTTTATCGCCAAATAAAAATATTTTACAAGATTCAAACATCAATGATACCTGTTTGGTTTTGCAGTTGATAAGTCAAAAAACAAAAGCTTTGTTTACGGGCGATCTTGAAGGAAAAATTGAAAAAGAATTAGTTAATAAATACGGAGATAATTTAAGAAGCGACATTTTAAAAGTGCCTCATCACGGTTCAAAATATTCTTCAACAGATACTTTCTTGCAAGTGATTAAACCAAAAATATCAGTGATTGAAGTAGGTAAAAATTCTTATGGCCATCCCGCTTCAGAAACTTTAAATCGTTTAGCTAATATTGGCTCGCAGATTTTTAATACCTATAAAAATGATACAGTAAAAATAATCTTAAAAGAGGGAAAAGCATACGTTTTTACCCGGTAGTGAAAACTCGACTGCGTTTTTCATAACGCCTTTCATAAAACAATATTTAACTTTTAAATCTTTGTCTTTGGTGGTGCCAAATCTTTTATTAAGAAAAACGATTAAGCGTTAATGTCGAGTTTCTACTACCGGGTTCATCCAAAATTAACGATTGCTTAAGTAAAGTATATTTGGTATATTAGATAAAATGCGCATTCTAATTAAAGACATTGTTAAGAAAGAAGGTCAAGAAGTAGAATTAGCTGGTTTTGTAATGGCTCGTCGAGATCACGGCAAGATTATTTTTATTGATTTAAAAGACAGAAGCGGAGTTGTTCAAGTAGTTTTTACGCCTCAAATTGGCGACTTTTATCATTTAGCAGAAAATTTGAGACAAGGATGGGTAATAAATTTGTCAGGAATAGTGAAAAAAAGGCCAACAGGTATGGAAAATCAAGAATTAGAAACTGGATTTTATGAAATTGAAGCAAAAACTCTACAGATTGTTTCTCAAGCAAAAGCTTTGCCGATAGAAACAGATACTGATGGTTATGATATCAACGAGGAAGTAAGAATGAAATACCGCTATCTTGATTTAAGAAGAGAAAGATTGACTCGTAATTTAAAAATGCGGGCAAAAGTTTTTAAATTTATTCGTGATTATTTAACAGAGCGCGATTTTATTGAAGTTGAAACACCTATTCTAACTAAATCAACGCCAGAAGGAGCAAGAGATTATTTAGTCCCTTCACGCCTTCAGCCAGGCAGTTTTTATGCTTTACCGCAATCGCCTCAACAATACAAGCAACTTTTAATGGTTGCTGGATTTGAAAGATATTTTCAAATCGCCAGATGCTTTAGAGATGAAGATACAAGAGGGGACCGCCAGCCGGAATTTACTCAGCTTGATATGGAGATGAGTTTTGTTTCTGAGGAAGAAATTTTAAATCTCATTGAAGAAATGTTTATTAAATTGGTTAAAGATTTATATCCCCAAAAAGTTATTTCGCAAATTCCATTTCCCAGATTAAGTTATAAAGAGGCGATAGAAAAATATAATTCTGATAAACCCGATTTAAGAAAAGACAAAAATAATCCTGATGAATTAGCTTTTGCTTTTGTTAATAATTTTTTAATGTTTGAGTGGCGGGAGGAAGAAAAACGATTTGACGCTGTTCACCATCCGTTTACCCGACCAAAAATAGAAAACATTGAAGAGCTTAAAAAAGATCCGTCAAAAATTTTAGCTTACCAATATGATTTTGTTTTGAATGGTTACGAAGTTGGCGGAGGAAGTTTAAGGTCCTATAAGCCGGAAATTTTAGAAGCGGTTTTTGAGATAATGGGTCATAGCAAAGAACAAATCAAAAATAAATTTGGACATTTGCTTGAAGCTTTTTCTTGTGGAGTTCCGGACCATGGGGGAATTGCTATAGGATTAGATAGGATTATGATGGTTTTGCAAAATGAGCCAAACATTAGAGAGGTAATCGCATTTCCAAAAACCGGCGATGGCAGAGATTTAATGATGCAAGCGCCTACAGCAGTAGAACAAGCGCAACTTGAAGAACTTGGTTTAGAAATCAAGAAGAAAAAATAACCTTTACTACCAAAAGGCTACGAAATACGAAAAGAATAAAAGGCTACGAAATACGAATTTCTTACGAAAATACAAAATTTAGTTTTCGTATATTCGTACCTTTTCGTATTTCGTAGCCATTCGCATCATTCGTATGTATTCGTTGTTTAGCATCGCGGTGTAGTTTAGCATCGCGTCTCAGAGGGTTGCCCGGTAGTAGATCGAGCACTACGCTTTCCAGAATGCCTTTAGCAAGACATTGTTTTAATTTAATAATACAGACCTGATAATTTTTCACGTTTTATTAAGGAAAGCGGCTAAGCATTCCTGTGCTCGATTCACTACCGGGTTTACCCGGTAGTAGAAACTCGACATTAACGCTTAATCGTTTTTCTTTGAAAAACATTTGGCGCTCCCAAAGACAAAGATTTAAAAGTTAAACATTGTTTTATGAAAGGCGTTATGAAACCCCGCAAACTCTTTCCAAGAGTTACGGGGTAAAAACGCAGTCGAGTTTTCACTACGGGGTTGACCCCGTAGTGAAAAATGGATAGTAATTTTCACGAAGCTTTTAGGTAAAACAGCATTTTACTGACAAACAATACATTTTTTGATAAAACAAAGTTAAACAAGAAAATTATTTAAGCTTCGCAATCCATTTTCTACTACGGGGTTGACTTTTTTAAGCAGGTATCCGACAATTAAAGAGGCCCTGTCTATGATTTTCGGATCAAGTTGGATTTTATGGGGAGACAAAAGCATTACAATCCTTGGATTGCAATTGAGTCTACCCACCTGGCTTTAGCCGGAAAATCCACTGGACAGGGCCTTCCACACTAATTGAGCAATGTTCGATTAGTGTGGAACTTAAGTTAGTTGTTTGCACAAGAAATGAATAAAACGAATAAATATGGATTTAGTTTGGTTGAATTGTTGGTCGCGATAGGCGTTGGTGCGGTTTTAGCGACCCTTGGCACAATAGGTTTAGTTAATTATCGTTCCCATAGAACTCTTGATTTACAAACCCAAGAAGTTGTTTCAACTTTAAGAGACGCTCAAAATCGTTCCATTAATCAAGAAAATGGTAGGCCTTGGGGGGTTCATTTTGAAAATCCTTCAAGTGGTTCTGGTTTTTATTCACTTTTTGCCAGCTCAACTTATAATACTTTAGATATTGTTTCTACTACGACTTTAAATTCAGCAGTTGAATTTTTAGATCCGGCTCAAGGAAGCTCTAAAGATATAACTTTTTCTCAAACCAATGGCTTACCAAACGCTTCAACAACTATTAAAATTGCTTTAAAATCTAATTCTTCAATTTTTAGAATTATTAATATTTCTTCATTCGGAGTTGTAAGCTGGACAGGAGAAGAAGGCGGTGGGGGCGGTGGTTCCCAGCTTTCCACTCCTTATGTTTGGGTTACTAATGGTGGAGGAAATTCTGTTACTAAACTAAACTCATCTTATGGAAACACAATAGGAACATATTTTGTTGGAAGTTATCCTGGTGGTGTAGCAGTTGATGCTTCTGGCAATGTCTGGGTTGTTAATAATGGGGACAATTCTGTCACAAAACTTAATGGTTCAACAGGTTCTACAATAGGAACATATTCTGTTGGAAATTATCCTACTGGTGTAGCAGTTGATGCTTCTGGCAATGTCTGGGTTGCTAATGAGATTAGCGATACCGTCACAAAACTTAATGGTTTAACAGGTGCTACAATAGGAACATATTCTGTTGGAAATAGTCCTCTTGGTGTAGCAGTTGATGCTTCTGGCAATGTCTGGGTTGTTAATAATAGTAGCAATTCTGTCACAAAACTTAATGGTTTAACAGGTTCTACAATAGGAACATATTCTGTTGGGAGTCATCCTTTTGGTGTAGCAGTTGATGCTTCTGGCAATGTCTGGGTTGTTAATGAGGGTAGCAATACCGTCACAAAACTTAATGGTTCAACAGGTGCTACAATAGGAACATATTCTGTTGGATATAGTCCTGAGGGTGTAGCAGTTGATGCTTCTGGTAATGTCTGGGTTGCTAATTCTGGCAGCAATACTGTCACAAAACTTAATGGTTCAACAGGTGCTACAATAGGAACGTATTCTGTTGGAAATAGTCCTATTGGTGTAGCAGTTGATGCTTCTGGTAATGTCTGGGTTGCTAATTCTGGCAGCAATACTGTCACAAAACTTAATGGTTCAACAGGTGCTACAATAGGAACGTATTCTGTTGGAAGTTATCCTTTTGGTGTAGGAGATATGACTGGTTTTGCCTTGCAATATTTTGTTCTTGGCTGGAGATAATTTCCGACATTCTTGGTGTCAGCCACTAAAACTTGTTTATTGAGAGTTTATAATTACACCATTGCCCAGGCAAACATTTTTTTGGTAAAAAACCGCAAATTGACCTGGGGTGGGGGAGAAAACCGGTTTTTTAAAAATAACTTTTAATCTTTTGCCTTGAGGAATAATTTTTGCCGGCGTTAATTCTTGACGATAACGAGTTTTAACCAAGACACTAATTGGTTTTTTTAATTTTTCGCCGGAAATTAAATGATACGGCGATAAAATGATTTCTTTTTTAAAAAGTTTATTTTTATTTTTTGTGACATAAACGATATTTTGTTTTTTGTCAAAACCAAAAACAAAATACGGACCTTGAGGTAATTTTATTCCTTTTCTTTGGCCAATAGTAAAAAAGTGTCTTCCTTGATGTTCGCCAATAACTTTTCCATTTTCGTCTACAATTTTTCCGGGTTTTTCTCCAATTTTTTGTTTTAAAAAATATGGCAGAGATTTGCCGGCTACAAAGCAAAAATCTTGGCTCTGTTTTATTTTTTTAAAAAATTTAAAACCATTTTTCTTCGCGATTTTATAAACCTCGCTCTTGGTCAAATTCCCAAGAGGCAAAATTATTTTTGCTAAATCTTTTTGCGATAATCCGGAAAGCACATAGCTTTGATCTTTTTCTCTATCCTTGGCTGATATGAGTTGATATTTTGGGATTTGGGATTTGGAATTTAGGATTTCCCGCCGAAGGCGGGCATAGTGTCCTGTCGCCACATATTTTGCTCCCATCTTTTTTGCTACTTCAAAAAGTTTTTGAAATTTAAAATCGCGGTTGCAAACAACGCAGGGGTTTGGCGTTCTGTTATTTTTTAATTCAGAAACAAAGTAATTTACGATTTTTTTTGCGAAATCTTTTTTAGCGTCAACTATAAGATAGGGGACATTTAGTTTTTTGCAAATTAGCTTGGCGATATTGATGGATTCTGTTGTGCAGCAGGTATTTTCTCGCAGAAGATTTGTACGATGGTGCCAAACTGGTAATTTTAAAGTCACACCGATTGGTTCCCAGCCTTGTTGTTTGAGTAACAGCAAGGCTACGGACGAATCAACGCCGCCAGACATACCAACAATAATTTTTTTATTTCTTTTTTGATTTGTAATCATTTATCGCTTCTTTTAAGGCATCTATTGCTAAAAACGAACAATGGATTTTTATTGGCGGAACTTTGCCGAGTTCTTTTATCAAATCTTTTTGGGTTAATTTCAAAGCTTGTTTCAGCGATTTTCCTTTAATCATTTCTGTTAAAAGACTGCTATTAGCAATAGCGACAGCGCAACCCAAAGTTTGAAATTTTGCATCTTTAATGATTTCTTCGCCTTTCGCGTTTTTTCCAACTTTGATGTAAAGCCATAAAACATCTCCGCAAACAGGATTTCCAACTTTACCTAAACCGTCGTAATTTTTTATCACTCCAACATTTTTCGGTTTCAGAAAATATTCCATTATTTTTTTTGAATAAATATTTTTTTGTTTCATTTTTTCCAAAAAGGCGAAATTTTCCGCAAATCACTTACGACTTTTTGAAGCGATTTGATTAAATAATTGACGTCTTTTTCTTTTGTAAATCTTCCGATAGTGATTCTTATTGCGCTATGAGCTTGTTCTGGTTTTAAGCCGCAAGCCAATAAAACAGGCGATGGTTGAAGTTTTGGTGAAGCGCAAGCTGAAGCGGTAGAAATAGCAATACTTAGCTCATTAAGTTTTGCTAAAATTGATTCTCCTTCAACAGCATCAAAACGCAGATTTATATTATTAGGCAAACGATTTTTAAAATGGCCATTAAGATAAGAAGAGGGGATTGTTCTTAAGACTTCTTTTATAATTTTGTCTCGCAATTTTATTTGCCGGCGAGATTCTTTGTTCATTTCTTTTTCGCAAATTTCCACTGCTTTAGCAAAGCCAACAATAGCGGGAATATTGACGGTTGAAGAGCGTAAGCCAAATTCTTGTTCGCCTCCATGAAGAATCGGCTCTATCTTTGTTCCTTTTTTGATATAAAGCAAAGCCGCACCTTTTGGCCCATACATTTTATGAGACGAAGCGGTTAACAAATCTATGTTCATTTTTTTGACATCTATTGGGATTTTTCCAAATGACTGGGCGGCGTCAGTGTGAAATAATACTTTAGTTTTTAATTTATAGTTTTTAGTTTGGAGGATTTTTCCGATTTTGGCGATTGGTTGAATTGTCCCAATTTCATTATTGGCATGAATAATAGAGACTAAAATTGTATTTTTTTTAATTTCTTTTTCTACATCTTTTGGGTTAACAAGGCCATATTTGTTAACTGGAATAATGGTGATTTTAAATCCTTGTTTTTTAAGCCACGCGGCGGATTCTCTAATACAGGCATGCTCTATTGAGGAAATAACAAGATGATTGCCTTTTTTGCGGTTTGCGAAAGCAACTCCTTTTAACGCTAAATTATTGCTTTCAGTGGCTGAACTAGTAAAAACAATTTCTTCAGGAGAGGCGTTTAGGGCTTTAGCAATGGTTTTTCGGCTTTGCTTTAGCGCCTCTAAAGCTTCTGCGCCAAAGCTATGCAAAGAGGCGCAATTGCCGAATTTTTCAGAAAAATACGGCAACATTGCTTTTAAAACCCGCGAATCAACCGGTGTGGTGGAAGCGTAATCAAAATAGATTTTATTTTCTTTTGGCATCTTTATTGTTTCGTTTAAATATTTTTCGCAATTCTATTTTTGCTTGTTCTAAAATTCGTTTTCTTTCAGGTTTTAAATTTCTGCCAGCGCGATTGATATAAAAATTCAGCATTGACATTGCTGATTGAAACGGCGTCCCTTTGCGATTTGAACTTTTTTCAGCTGATTTTTTCAATGATTGAGCGATTTTTTTGGGATTATCCCAAGTAAAAACACCTTCTTCTAACTGGAGAGCAAAGCTATGTTGAGTTACGTAGGCAGACCAGTTTTTTCTACTTTTTTGAGTCATAAAATCCTTATTATTCTACTAACAAACATTGTCTTTTAGCAATGAATTAAGGTTTTTGGCGACTTTCAAGATGAGCTGGATATAAAATCTCTTACCGATCTTTTTTAAAGTAATTTTTAAAAAGTTGAATAAATTTTATTTTTTTGATTCGGTATTTGATAATCTCACTAAATAGACTGAAACAAGAACTAAAACTAAAGTTATTAAAATAGCATAAACGAATTTTAATAAAAGAGTGTCACGGCTTAAAGGAAAAATATATTCTATCAAAGATTTAATCGCTTCATTCCACGCCAAACCAGCTACCAATCCAAAAGCTCCTATAACATATCCAATTGTTCTTTGTTTGATTTCTGTTTTTACTTCTTCTGATTCTTTTTTGATTTTTTCAAATTTATTTTTAATTTCCATAAAAAATTAAATATTTAATAACCAAAACAACATTTAACATTCTATAACGAGTTTCACTTTATATCAACGTAAAGTTTTGATATGGAACATAAAATATTGTTTATTATTTTGGTTTCCCGTCGGTTTAGAATTTTTTCTATTTTCCTATTTCAATCTGGGAAGGATTTTTTAAAATAATTTCTGGTTTGCCTTGATATTCTTTAATTTCGCCCCTAATCCTTACTATTTTGTTGGCATAATATTTTTCCGGCGCACTCACGAATTTATACTGATCAGAGCTGAAGATTACACTAGTAAAGCATTGGTTAGGATAGGATTTTTCAAAATTCAAAAACACG
>Ga0272448_1008129_pt1 | contig 10977 bp, 10 predicted proteins | sample YNPCB0191_FD_202220 | JGI IMG/M metagenome (GOLD analysis project Ga0272448, IMG submission 202220) | Hot spring sediment microbial communities from Yellowstone National Park, WY, United States - YNP-CB-019-1 | ecosystem: Environmental > Aquatic > Thermal springs > Hot (42-90C) > Sediment... | reverse complement strand
ACGATCAGGACGCCGAAGGTCATCCGGCGGACCCCATGAACTCGCTCGCCGTCGCCTCACCTGGCTGGCTGATGCCCTCCCGCTTCAAGACCTTCCACACCGTCATGGCGAGGATCTTCAGGTCGAGGGCGAGGCACTGGTGCTCGACATACCAGAGGTCCAACGCGAACTTGTCCTCCCAGGTGAGGGCGTTGCGCCCGTTGACCTGCGCCCAACCGGTGATCCCAGGCTTGACCTCGTGGCGGCGCATCTGGTCGGGGGTGTAGCGGTCGAGGTATTCCATGAGCAGGGGACGGGGCCCGACCAGGCTCATCTCTCCCCTCAGGACGTTGATCAGCTCGGGCAGCTCATCGAGGCTGGTGCTGCGCAGCAAGCGGCCCAGTGCTGTGAGGCGGTCGGCGTCGGGAAGCAGGTTGCCGTCGGCATCGCGCGCGTCGGTCATGGTGCGGAACTTGAGCAGGGTGAAGGGTTTGCCGTGCAGGCCGGGGCGCTGTTGGCAGAAGAAGACAGGAGCCCCCATGGTGACGCGAATCGCGACCGCCGCCAGTGCCATCACTGGACCAGCAATCAGGAGGGCGCCGGCGGCGAGGAGGAGGTCAAGCGCACGCTTGGCCCACCCCGGATATGCATTTGACCCACGCGATTGCACTCCAGTGGAGGCCCGATCCACTATTGCTGCTTCTCCTCAGACAGTGGTGCTGTGCTGGCCGTTGTGTAGCCCGGCGACTCGGTCGAAGAGTGCTAGGTACTGCTTCGCCACGGCGCCACGCGTGTAGGAGCGCAGGAAAGCACTGTGGCCTGCCTGGCCCATCGCCTCACGCTCCGCGGCAGGGAGCGCTCGGAGTTGAAGGATTGCCTGGGCCAGTCCCTCGGCGCTCCCCGGCGTGCAGACCGTGCCAGACGCCGCTTGCCTGACGATGTCCGCAGCGTCACCGGCAACGCTGCAGACGATCGGGCGGCCGCAGGCCAGATAGGCCAGGAGCTTTGACGGGATGGTGATACGGAAGAGCGGGTCGTCGCGCAGGCAGACGAGCAGCGCATCGGCCCAGGCGTAGAACTCGCGCATTCGTTCGGCGGGCTGCCGCTCCAAAAAGCGCACGTTGGATAGCGCCAGGCGGCCGGCCTGCACGCGGAGTGCGGGCAGCTCGACGCCGTCGCCGATGAACACGAACTGGATATCCTCGTGTGGCTGCAGCATCGCAGCGGCCTGTAGTACCGTGTCAAGGCCCTGGGCGGCACCGAGGTTGCCAGCAAAGATGACATTGAAGCGGCCGGCGAGACCGTAGGCGGCGCCGATGGAGGGATCCCTGGGCACGGGACCGTAGAGACTCTCATCGGCCCAGTTGGGAATGACGTGAACCTTGCGGGCAGGGACCCCCTTCCCGATGAGGTTGGCCTTGAACCCGGGAGAGATGACTGTCACCGCGGCCGCGCGCGCGTAGACGGCTCGCGCAAGGCCTGCCATTACGGACTCGATGAGGCGGTTGGATACCATCCCCGTGGCTCTTAGCGTCTCTGGCCACAGGTCCTGCACGGTGTATACGAATGGAGCGCGATGCATCCCCGCCATCCACATGGCCGGGATCGCAACTGTCAGCGGCGGGTGATAGACCCAGATGATGTCTGGGCGCCGGCACGCGAGGGGCCCCTCTAGCGTAGCGGACAGCGCGAAACTGAGATAGTTCAGGGCGCGCTTGACCGGCGACCGGCCATGGTTCGGGTACAGCGGCACACGCACCACGGGTACCCCACGCAGTACCTCACGCTGCAACATGTGGAGCCGGTAGTTGGGATACAGGCGGCCGGAAGGGTAGTTGGGGAGCCCCGTCAGGACCTGGACTGAGTGACCTGCACGTGCAAACTCCTGTACCAGGCCGGCGATGATCTCTGCCGGCTCTGGAGGGTACCATTGGGTCAGGACGAGGATTCTCATCTTACCTTGGGCGCGCCCCCGATGTCACTGCTGTCGCCACACCACCCGCCGCACATAGTCCGTATAGCTCAGAATGATGCGCACGACTTTCTCTGACACGTTCGGCGCCGCATAGTCCTCGACCATGCGCAGCGTACGGCGCGGGCCGCGGCCCTGCGTGGCGAGGACGGCCAACCCGCGCTGCACGTTCTCCCAGTCGAGCCCGGTCATCATCACGGCGGCCTCCTCCATCCCGGCTGGCCGCTCGTGTGCTTCGCGGATGTTCAAAGCGGGAAAGTTGAGGATGGAGGACTCCTCGGTGATGGTGCCGCTATCGGAGAGCACGGCACGGGCGTGCTGCTCGAGGTGCACATAGTCCAGGAAACCCAGCGGCTTGAGGGTCTCGATGAGCGGGTGCAATACCACGCCCTCCTCCGCCAGCCGCTTGCGCGTGCGTGGGTGGGTGCTCATGATGATGCGCTGTCCGTAGAGCTCGGCCAGGCCGTTCAGCACGCGCACCAGCCCCGCGAACTGGCGGGGGGAATCCACGTTCTCCTCGCGGTGGCAGCTCACCAAAAAGTACTCCTCATCGGCCAGGCCCAGGCGCTCGTGGGCATCGGAGTGGCCGATGGCTTCGGCATAGTAGGTCAGCACTTCGAACATGGGGCTGCCGGTCTTGATCACCCGGTCGGGCGGCAAGCCTTCGCGCAGCAGGTACTCGCGCGCGATGGTGGAGTAGGGCATGTTGATGTCGCTCATGTGGTCGACGATGCGACGGTTGATCTCTTCGGGCACGCGCTCGTCGAAGCAGCGGTTGCCGGCCTCCATGTGGAACACTGGCACCCTGCGGCGCTTCGCGGGGTACGCGGCCAGACAGCTATTCGTATCGCCCAGCACCAGGAGCGCGTCGGGCTGCTCCTGGGCCAGCACAGCGTCGGCGCGGGCGATCACCTGGGCCACCGTCTCGGCAGGCGTCGCGCCCGCCGCTTCGAGAAAGTGGTCGGGCTTGCGGATGCCGAGCTGGTCGAAGAAGATGCCGTTCAATTCATAGTCATAGTTCTGGCCGGTGTGCACCAGCACGTGCTCGGTCTCCCGATCGAGCGCGGCGATGACCCGCGAGAGGCGGATGATTTCCGGGCGGGTGCCCACTACGGTCATGACTTTGAGTTTGCGCACGGTGTGCCTCGGGGTAGTGACAGGTGACGAGTGACGGGTGACGGGCGACAAGTGCCGGTTAGCGGGGTGGGGGCCGCTTGAGCTGGGCGATGAGGGCGGCGAGCATGCCGCGGACCTTGCCGAGATTGTCGAGCAGCGCGGCAATCTGTGCGCCGTCGCAGTATCCAAGCCGACCAGCCAGGATCACCTGGGTCTCTAGCTCGGCGAGCGAACCAAGGGCTATGGAGGCGAAACGGTGGTACTCGGCCCTGCTCCCACGGCCGGCGCCCTCGGCAATGCTCGATGGGATCGACACGGCAGCTCGGCGCATCTGCGAGGCCAGCCCGTAGAGCTCTTCTTTGGGAAAGCTGCGGGTGGCCGCGTAGATGTCGATCACCAGACCCATAGCAGCTTGCCAGACTGCGAGGTCCTTGTGGGTCTTGCTTGCAGTGGGCTGCGACCTGCTCCTGTCACCCGTCACTCGTCACCCGTCACTTCCTCGTATACCGTATCCGGCCGCTCCGGGTCGAACATCTCGCTGGCCCAGAAGAGAACGACCATCTCGCCAGCGCCCACGTTCTGGATGGAGTGGGTGTAGCCGGGCGGGATGTCGACCACCTTCAGGTCGGTTCCCGACACCCGGTAGGTCAGCACCTGCCCGCTGAGAATGTGGCGGAAGCGGATCGCCGCCTCACCCTCGACCACCAGGAACTTTTCGACCTTGGTGTGGTGGTAGTGGTTGCCACGGGTGATGCCCGGCCTGGTTCGGGAGACAAAGACCTGCCCCGCGTGGGGCGACTTGATGAACTCGGCCAGGCACCCGCGCGCGTCGGCCTTGACCTCGAGCGGATAGGCAAAGCCGTCTTCCGGGAGGTACGAAAGGTAGGTCGCATAGAGCGAGCGGGCGAAGGGGTCCGAAAAGTCGGGCAGCACCAGGGTGTGGCGCATGGCACGAAAGCCCTCGATGGTCGCAGCCAGCGCGCCCAGCGTGGTCGAGTACACCGGCCTCACCTCGCGGTACTCACAGCCCGGCGCGGGGGGCTCATCGAGGATGCGCAGAAAGGCTTCGACGACGTCGTCGATATAGATCAGGGCGAGCTCGCGCGCCGCGTCCGAGATGGTGATGGGCAGGCCGCGGGCGATGTGGTGGCAGAAGGTGGCGACGACCGAGTTGTAGTTGGGCCGGCACCATTTGCCAAACACGTTCTTGAGGCGGAAGATGACGGCGCGGCCCCCGCTGTCGGCGGCAAAACGCGCCACCTCCTCCTCGGCGCGCCGCTTGCTCCGGCCGTAGGGGTTGTCGAGCTCGGCCTGCACCGACGACGAGAGCACGAACGTGGGCGCGCGGCCCAACTGCCGCAGGCGCGCACAGAGGTCGCGCGTGAGCCCGGCGTTGCCCGCCTCGTACTGCTCGGGCGCCGGCGGGCGGTTCACTCCGGCCAGGTGGAAGATCACCTCGGCCCGGGCGAGCGCCTCATCCCACTCGGCCTCGCTCGCGCCCAGGTCGAGCGCGTAGAGCTCGATGCCCTCTCGCCGGCGGAGCGTTGCCACCAGGTTCTTGCCGATAAAGCCGGCCGCGCCGGTCACCAGCACCGCCGTCATCGCAGCCACTCCTCTGCCCCCTTGCGCGCCGCCGTGGGCAGGGCCGCGGTGCGCGCCTGACGGTGGGCCTCCAGCTCCTGCCGCACGAAGTCGAGCTTGAGCAGCAGCTCGATCAGCTCGTCCACGTCGAGCCGCCGGGTGTTGTGTGAGTTATAGTCGTCGTGCTGCGACAGCTCGGGGCTGCCCTCGGAAAAGTACTTGCCATAGTTCAGGTCGCGGTTGTCGGCCGGCACGCGATAGTAGGCGCCCAAGTCCTCGGCACGGGCCATCTCTTCACGCGTGAGCAGCGTCTCGTAGAGCTTTTCACCGTGGCGCGTGCCGATGATCTGGACCGGGTTGTCGGCCTCGAAGATGCGCTTCAGCGCCTCGGCCAGCGTGCCGATGGTGGCGGCGGGCGCTTTCTGTACAAAGATGTCGCCAGGCTCGCCATGCTGGAAAGCGTAGAGCACCAGGTCGACCGCGTCGTCGATCGACATCATGAAGCGGGTCATGTGCGGGTCGGTGACAGTGAGGGGCCGGCCGCTGCGGATCTGCTCGATGAAGAGGGGGATCACCGAGCCCCGCGAGCCCATCACGTTGCCGTAGCGTGTGCCGCACATGATGGTGCCGCGCTCCGCTGCCACGCGCGACTTGGCGACCATGAGCTTCTCCATCATCGCCTTGGAGATGCCCATGGCGTTGATGGGGTAGACCGCCTTGTCGGTGCTGAGCACCACCACCCGCGACACGTGGTTGGCCAGGGCCGCGTTGAGCACGTTCTCCGCGCCCAGGCTGTTGGTGAGCAGCGCCTCCATGGGGTAGAACTCGCAGGAGGGCACCTGCTTCAGCGCCGCCGCATGGAAGACATAGTCGACCCCGGCCATGGCATCGCTCAGGCTGCCCGGGTTGCGCACGTCGCCGATGTAGAACTTGAGCTTGGGGTTGGCATAGTGGCGCCGCATGTCGTCCTGCTTCTTCTCGTCGCGCGAGAAGACGCGGATTTCGCCGATGTCGGTGCCCAGGAAGCGGCGCACGACCGCGTTGCCGAAGGTGCCGGTGCCGCCGGTGATGAGGAGGGTGCCATCCATTGGCATCACACCGCCCGCAAACCCGTCCCCACCAGCTTGGCGAACCCACGAAGCAGCCGAGTCGCAATCCTGGCGAAGGAGGGGATGCTCGCGAGGGTGAGCAGCCCGATGATGACGACGTTGGGGCTCGATACCACCAGCAGGTTGCCCACCGGCAGGGATATCATCTCCATGAAGATCATGAAAGCGATCGTCTCCGCTATCACAGCGGTGCCTCCTACCCTGCGCGCTTGTGCAAACCGCAAGAGCAAGCCGAGCAGGAAACAAAGGGACAAGAGGCCAAGAAAACCGACAGAGTTTAGAAGGCGAGCCGAATCGGGTATCCACGCCACGCCGCAGTCGATTTTACTACCACAGATCTCTCGCGTGAAATCCTGAACTCCCACCAAGTTGAACCCTCCGGGCACAAGACCTGCAAGGAAGCTGCGGAACGAGCGTAGCCAGATCTGGCGGACGGCTACTGAGGTGTAGTAGAAACCAAACCCGAAGTAACCCACGAGGTTGAACGAGAGGGCCGCGAGCCCGGGCGCTACCCTTGATAGGAACGCAGCCGGATCGTACCGTATCTCTCTGGTGATGGAACCATGCAGATCTCCTCTAATGGCAACTCCACGAGAGAACGCCAATGCACACAGTACCGCCAGAAGCCCGACTCCCAACCTTGCCTTCCCGGCAAGCAATGCCCGTCCATGTGCCACGGATCTCTCAGCAAGACAGAAGACGATCAATGCGAAGAGTTCGAAGAGCTCCAAGGATGTGCCACGGGTGATCGAATAGTATAGATAGGGAAGCGCTAGCGCCAGGAGGAACGCCCATTCGGAGAGCTTGGGCCTTGCCTTGAGAGCGACAAGCGACACGAAGCCTGAGATGAGAGCGAACTTCACGAGCGCTGCCATGAGGATGAAGGGAACCTTGCCAAAGGAAAACGCATCCAGACGATTCTGCCTGAAGTACGCCTGGTACTGCCGGTAGAGGGACTCGCCGTGCAGCAAGGCGTCCACGGTAGTCCCGATCGTCTGCCCCGTGTAGAAGCGAGCGACCAAGTACGAGCATAGACACACTGCTGCGAGCAGGACGACCTTGCGCCCCCCACTCAGCCACGACGGAAGGCGCTGTGCAAACGCGGTTCCGCCGCCTGGCTGGCGTGAAGGGGGAAGCGCACCGAGGCGGAACGCAGCGTAGCAGAGCCACATGACGAGCACCGCGGGAGCCGTGCTGCCAAACCGCAGCGTCGTCGCGGGTACTAGCAAGTACACGGTAAGTAGGAGGTAGTACCAGCCTACGACTCCAGTCACGCCCATACACGCTCCAGCAATACCTCAAGAGCCCTCTCGACCGACAATGCACGCTCGGCTGCCTCGAAGTCACCCTCCACCGAATCGTCCCTTCTGGCGATGAACGAACTCGCCGCCTCTAGGCTTGCCTCGTCAAAAGCGAAACGGTTCGTGTGGATAATGCTCGGGTATGGAAGCACAACATCCAGGTCTGAGGCCTTCTCCAAGAGGCAAAGGCAGGGCAACCGAGCCGAGATGTAGTCGACGATCTTCGAGGGGAATGTGGGCAGCGTCACTGTGGGGTCGGTAACGACGAAACCGATGTCAAACGTAGTCAGAGCCAACAGGTACTCAGGTCTAGGCAATGCATCGTGCACCTCGATCCACGGGTTAGCTTGGCAATGCTCCCTGAGTCTCGCCGCACTCGCCCTGTCGGTGAACACGGACAGGGTCACCCGAAGCCCGCGTGCCCTCAACAGGCTTAAGAAGTGCAGCCCCAAGGCGAGGTCACGCCCCTTGCACAGTTGACCGCCGAACACGAAGCGAATGGGACTCGTTGCATCTGGCGCGTCCGCTCCTCGCGGACGGCGCTTCACAGATGTACGCTTGGCACCCCATGGCGGGAGAATCTCAACTCGCTTGCCGACCACGCTTTGCCCGTACACGCGCCGTATCGCAGAGATGTTGGCCGGACTCATCCCAGTGATGACGGAGAAGCCCCGCAGCAGCCATGCCTCCGTCAGGCGGAGAACTCGAGCGGCCCATCGTGGGATCGCACCAATTTCTGCGTGATGTTGCGGAAAAATGTCGAAGATGATGCAGGTTCTACTGCGGCACGGGTGCGAGCGCAAGGCGAGCAAGGCCGGCCACAACACCAGCAGTGGGGCGAAAAAAACGATCCTAGTGATGTCTGGATTCCTCCCCGACAGGCGCCTCACAGCCAAGAAGAGGTGGGGCCAGGCAAGCAGGTACTTCACGTACCTGGGGCGCTTTCTGAGGGGAAGGATCAGTCGCTCAAGAGAGCCGTCCGCCGCTCTGTGGTGCGTGGCCGTGCTGCCGTACCCGACGGCAAGCACCCTCGCGCCAGCGCCAGTCAGGGCCCGCGCCAAATCGTCCGTCAGATACCACCCGCTGGCCTCACTCCCGAATCTGGCGGAGACGAGGAGAACCTTCTCCATGGTGCGACCTCCTGATGGAGCCGGCTGCCTACGCCGACGCCGCGTCGGCGCGGGACCACTCCGGGCCAGCGCACTCGGTCGAGCTGGCCCAAGGCGCTAGTGGCCGCCGGTGGAACCAAGAACGCACCATCCGACACCCTGTGAGCGAGCTGCAGGCTCGCCCGGCACCGTGTCGTGAGGCTTCGTTCCCGAGCCCACCCGCGTCGCACGGTCAACCGCGCCCTCACTTGCGGGACGATCCGCACAAGCCCAGGCGACTGCGCGCCTGGCGCACCAGCGCAAGCAGTCCTGGCACCCTGAAACCTGCGCAGGCTGCAACGTACACGCCCAGTGCAGCGGGTGGGTACAGCCAAGTCCCCCACCACCGGTCTCCAGCGGTCACGGTTTTCCAGAAGAACCAGAAGGCAATAATCGAGCTTCCGGGGATGGCTAGCCTCCCCGACGAGATGGGCTGCCGTACCTTCGTATCAGGACTGATCGAGCGAAGCAGCAACAGCCATAAGATGGTGCCGTTCGCGATGACCGCAACATCTGTGCTGTAGGCGATCGCAAGGTACCCTAACCGTGCTACTAGAAGCAGCTTGAGCACCCAGCTCAGCAGGAGCCCCGCAAGACCGACCAGCACCGGTGGCTCCTCCCGCCCCAGGGCAATCAGCCCCGTAGTGGCCATATCCTTCGTGGCGAGACCGAAGATGGCGATGCCGTATGCCAACACAATGCTGGCCGTCAGCCTCACAGCCTCGAGGCCAAACGCTGCGCTGCGGAATAGAAGCCGAACCATGGGACCTGCCCACGTCAGCATGATGAGAGCAATAGGCAGCAGAACAAAGCCCACCCATTCGACCGAGTTGCCCAGCACTGCCCGGAAGTCCTTCGGGCGACCCCTGGCGAGCACAAGGAATGGGAGTAAGGCGCTCGTAGCATTGGCCACCACCAGCTGGCCGGGTAGCGTGATAAGGTTGCCTGCGAACGCGTAGCTGGCCGCCAAGCCAGTCCCGCTCCGCGTAGCGAAGGAGCGATCCAGAACCAGATAGAAGGTGCTGATGGAGGCCCCTGCGAAAATGCGCGCGAGAGAGGCCATGACCCTGCCCATGCGGCGAATGGCAAAGACTGGACGAGCAAACCAAACTCGCTTGGCGAAAAGCAATAGCACCACAAGTTGCGTGGCTCCGCCGACAACCAAGCCGGCAGCCAGGCTTGCCGGGCCGAGGGCTGCGCGGAGAAGAAGGGTGCCGCCAATTCCGCCCAAGTACAGAAGGCTCGCCGCCGCTGCCGGCACGATGAAGTGCGATCTGGCGTAGTAGAACGCTGTGAGCGCACCGCTCGCTGTTAGCAGCAATATGAGGACGGCCATCGTCCGCAGCAGCTGTACGGCCTCTAAAAATGCCGCATCGGACAGGCCCGGCCCAAGCACATGAACTATGCGGCCACTGCCGAGCCAAGCCGTCGCGCTCGCAAAGGCCGCTAACGCTAAAGGGATGCAAACGGACCCTGTCAGCTCACCAGGTTGCCAGCCTTCCGCATCCGTCTGGAGTGGGATAAGCGTTGTGGTCAGGGCCGCACCGAGCATTCCGCCCACGAGTAGTGGGACGATCTGGGCCACAACTAGAGCATCGGTTTCGGCGCCGACACCGAAAGCCCGACCTATGAGAACCTGCTGCGCAAGCGACAGGACCTTGGCTACGGCAGTAAAAGCCGTCAGCGATATGGCGGCAGACGTGAAGCCTTGTTTTGAGAAGGTCAGCTTGGACAGACCTCGCAATGTCCCCGCGGCCAACCAACTTAGGCATCTCGTGCGGCGGTCGCCTTCCTTAATGAGACCTCCTCCTCGTTGTCTGCGTGATGACTGCTGCAGGAGCGGCAGCATACACTTTGGGCTGTGCCCCCGCCAGAAGGCGAACTATGGGCAAAACCGACATGAAGGCGCGCACGTGCACGCGTCTGCCCGTAAGTCCAGCTCGACCTAGGGCACATCGACTCGGCTGCCAACCCCAAGCGGCCAACCCGATTCCCCCGGGATGGGCGAACGGTCGGCAGTCGCCGCCTCCCACCCATGCTCCGCCCTCGCTGCACTCCTGCAAGCGCGCGCTCGGGCAAAAAGGCGGGCTGGGGGAACCCCTGCGGCGAGGGAGGGGACACCGGGTGGGTGCCGGGATGGATGACTCCCTGCGGAGGCCGGGAAAGCGTTGCGTGGGCCTTGCCCTGGGGCTCCTCCGTGGTCCGGGCGCATCGGGTTCAGCGCCCACAGGGTGGGAGTATAACAGAATCTGCGCGGATGTCAAACCTCCGCGGACTATGCGCACACGATGCCGATTTTCGACGATAATGCATTTTGCATCCTGCGGCCCGCGTCGCCGCGCAGGATTCTTGCCCCCAGCAGCGACGATACCAGTAGTGCATCTCTTCCTCTCACGTTCTCTCCCTGCCGCCACCATGCCTCCACCGCCGCCTGCGACGGGGATTTTACCTCCCGTTAACGCTATGTTCACGTTGGGTGCGTAGAATCCGGGTATAATTCGGGTAACGAAATGGAGACCTGAGCGCGATGACGGCTGTGTCCCAGGCCCAGTTGGCGGAGGCCCAGCAGGGCCCGCTCCGGCGGACCAGGCGCCTCCTGATGGCCGTGGCGCTCCTGGGCGTGGCGGTGACGGCGGTCCGCGAAGTGATGGACCCCGACCTCTGGTGGCACATGGCCACCGGCCGCTACATCCTGGCGCAGGGGCGCATCCCGGCCTACGATGTGTTCTCGTTCACGGCTGCGGACCACCGCTGGGTGACCCATGAGTGGC
>Ga0272448_1008127_pt1 | contig 10978 bp, 9 predicted proteins | sample YNPCB0191_FD_202220 | JGI IMG/M metagenome (GOLD analysis project Ga0272448, IMG submission 202220) | Hot spring sediment microbial communities from Yellowstone National Park, WY, United States - YNP-CB-019-1 | ecosystem: Environmental > Aquatic > Thermal springs > Hot (42-90C) > Sediment... | reverse complement strand
GGGTAATATTGAGGAGGTTAATAAACCTTTCGTTTTTGTGAACTGCAAGCGTTCTGGCATAAGCTAAAAACAAAATGGTGTCTTATTGCTTCGGCAGATATTACCGAAAAAATGGGAATTTAGGGTGAGAGTGCTTCCGTTCAACAACTATTCTTTTACTCTCTATATATCTGCTCTCCTTATTTTCCCATATCTGTTCTGTACATGCACACATAGAAAATTCAAGATTTACTCTCCCGGTGCCCTCGGCGGTTCCCTTGGAGCTATCCTCGGATTCTTTCTTTCTCTGGTTCCATTCTATCTTTGGGTCCATTGTGTGCTTGCCTTAATATATATTCTTACATTTTCTATACCTATCATCTTTACTGTTCTTCCATCCTTTTATCTTTCCAGATACATGTGCAATCGAGCAAAAAAGAAAGAGCTGGGCAAGGTGAAATAATGGAAACAAGATGCTCTGCCTTGTTAGTTCCATGCATACACGCAACCGAAGAATATTTATCAGATACTGCCATTCATCGTATCCGCTCAAGATGAACGGAGGCGTGTTAGGAATGGATATAAAAACAGCACTGGACCGCTTCGCTCCCTTTGGTGCAGGAATTGGCGCCGTATTGGTATGGTATTTTATGTTTTTTGGTGACTACGTATTTTCGATAATATTTTCGATAATTTTACATCTTTTCGGTCCATCAGTAGGAGGTCCATTACCATTTATAATATGTGGTATATTGCCCCCGTATCTACTTTGCACCTGCACACATCGAAAATATGTTGTATTCTGTCCTGCAGGTATTCTCGCAGTTATAGGAACCCATGTAGGATTATATGTCGGTGCACTAATAGCATATCCCTTTGCAGTGCCACATAGTGGCGGTAGGTGGGTTGCATCTGTTGTGCTCGTTCCTATGTTCCTTTTTGCCTTTTTGTTTGCAAGGTTCGGCTGTAGATGGAGCGAAAAACGAGAACGCAAAAAAAAGTTTGAGGCGATACGCAAGCAGGTTTTCATGCACCAGGAAACGCTTCGCACAAAATATGGAGTCCAGCATCTCGAGATGTCTGCACCCTGGGTAAAAGAGCTGAGTGGTGAAATGCGCGTAGATGTGTATGTGACATTTTCTGCACCCATAGATGTTCTACAGTTCGAAGAACTCAGAAAAGAGATTGAGGCAATTACTGGCATGAAGGCGCATCTGTATTCGAGTATAAGTGGTCAGAGATGAACATGCGAGGAAGATGCGTGTCCGCACACTCACTCGATGTACGCAATCATCATCAGACGCCGTGCATAATTCTCTTCAACATCTCTCTGGCTAATCCCTTTTTCTAATTCTACATTCTTAATCAGGTCTACAAATTTTCTGAGTGCGACCTTATCAGGCACGCTCATATTTATCCCGGCATCTCCTGCACATTTCTCAACAATCTCCATACCTTCTATCTCCTTTCCATACACCTCGATAAAATCCATAATTATTGCGTCAAGAACCGCCCTTGCAGTATAAACCTCTGGTGCCATATATATGCCCGTATGTTTTTCTTCGTCATACACCTGCCTTTCTGGTGTACTCAAACACGCTCTTGCAATTTTGAGAAATGATTTTTCCACATTTTCACCTGTCTTCGCAGAAGTAAGAATGCAAAAATCCGCAGGGATGCCGATTGTAGCACCTACTCCAATTATCTCAGACAAACCAAATTTATGTTGCTCTTTAAGGTCTGACTTATTGCCAAAAATCATAAATGGCACCTTCCCACTCACTTTCACAATTTGCGGATACCAGTAGTCGTGGATGCCCTGAAGTGTTTCCATTCTAGTCAGGTCGCAGACAAATATTGCACCGTCAAGTCCCCTGAACGCATTTGCATGTATCATACGATAATCCTTCTGCCCGAGCACATCCCAGATGATTAAGTTCACGATATGCGTGCCTTCCTTGCTTCCAAGTTTCACGGTCTTCTTTGACACCTTTGCACCGATTGTCTGTATATACTTATCCTCAAACAGGTTATACACAAATCTTCTCACAAGACTTGTTTTGCCAGTACCCCAATCACCTGCAAGTGCAATTTTTTTTACATAGTTTGCCATGGAACGGGGATTACTTCATAATAATTAAATTTGTTGGGTTGCGTTCACCACATGATACAAAAAAAGAAAAACGCTCATGAGAAAACAGAATGTTCGAGAAGTAAAGTATATCTACCATAAGGATTTTGTGTAGACATGGAGATTCCATTTGTAGGAAGGGAAAAGGAGTTTTCTCAGTTCCAGCAAATCCTGCAGAGAACAAAAAATACCCGAAGTGGAACTGCTATTTTAATTACCGGGCAGATGGGCGTGGGGAAAACGCGGTTCATACAGGAGATATCCAGGGAAGCAGAGAAGATGGAGTATTCAATCATGCTTGGCAGATGCCTTGATGAGAAGGCAATTCCGTTTCTTCCTGTTATTGAAGCATTTGAAAAATTCTCTACAAACCGAGAGGAAACCGCAAAGTATGTTCCAATCGGGCTCGTGGCTGGAGCGAAAGAAGAAGATACTGCGCTCATTGAAATCACCAGAGAAAGAATAAGGATGATGGAAACACTGATGAGCAGATTCAGCAAGATTACTGAAAAAAGTTCGGTACTTTTTATACTTGACGACATGCAGTGGGCAGATACTGGCACACTGGGGCTTTTCAACTATCTTGCGAGAAATATTAAAACCCTCAATCTGATTTTAGTGGGAATTTATCCAGATGACTATGTGAAGACCCGTGGAAGCCCACAATTTCAGGAGTTCCTTACAAATCTCATCCAGGAGAAAAATGTGAACACAATTTATTTGCACCCGCTGAAACTCGAGGATGTGTCAAAAATTGTTGGCGTGATTCTTGGAACATGGAAACTGCCAGATAACCTTGTAGAAGTCATCTATGAAAAAACCGGGGGAAATCCACTGTTTGTAGAGGAAGTGGCAAAGGCAATCAAAGAGCAGGGACTCTTTGACTTAAACACCAGGAAGTTGACAGTACCTCTGGAAGCAATTACCATTCCGTCCTCTGTGCGTTCGGTCATTGCGATGCGTCTGAAAGAACTGAATGAAAATGAGACGAAGGTGATGTGGTGCGCCTCTGTTATAGGCAGAGTTTTTGACTATGAAATTCTGAAACAGATTGTAGATATGTCCGACGAAGAGCTTCTGGACATAATCGAGCATCTCGTCGACAGGAGATTCTTTGAAGAGATGCCGGGAGATACCGAATCCTTCAGGTTCATGCACAATCCTGTCTATGAAGTAGTTTATTCAGATTTAAGCGGTCTTAGAAAAAAGGTACTGCACAAGAAAGCCGGAGAAGTTCTTGAGAAAATGTACAGCGCAGATTTGAGGTATCATGCGGAAATTGGAAGACATTATTTGACTGCAGGTGTCTCAGATAAGGCCGCAGAATATCTGGTGAGTGCAGCAGAGTACGCTCTAAAGAACTTTGCATGCAAGGAGAGCATTACATACTGCGAAGGAGCTCAATCCGCTCTGGCAAACATTAAAAATCCGGATTTAAAGGATAAACTCCAGCAGAAGATTTACAGAATAACAGGCGAATGTCATATAATACACGGAGACCTGCGCAGTGCGTTGAGTGCATTTGAGCGTGCATACGCATGTGCAAAAAAAGAAAAGGAAAAGGCAGAAATACTCATCAAACTGAGTGGAATATATCAGGAGACAGGTGAAACGGAAAAGGCATTCGATGTACTTGTGAATGCAAAGGCATTGATGGAGAAAGAGAATGATAGAGAGGGCATTGCTTCTGCGATGACCAGATTAGCGGCTCTGTCCATGCACACTGGCGCATTTTCGAAGGCGAGGGAGTTGTTTGAGAAAGCCATTGAAATATGCAGGGAAATCGGGAACGAAAAAATGCTTTCTGACGCATACCATGGCATGGGTACACTGTTTATCGACATCGGGGAAACGAAAAATGCAGAGGAGTATCTCAATAAGGCACTGGAGATCAGGAAAAAGCTGAGCATGAAGAAAGGGCTTGCAAGCACATACAACAATCTGGCTATTGTTGCCCAGGACCTTGGAGACATAAATAAGGCACTGGAATACTATGAGATGGCAAAGAAAATATACGATGAACTCGGGGACTTACTGGGAATTGCCACAATCAACAACAACCTTGCAATAATTCATGTACCACGGGGAGAGACAGATAAGGCAATGGAACTTTATTTGAAGAATGTGGAAATTTCCGAGAGAACTGGAGATGTTACCACGCTCATGCTTGCATACCGAAACATTGCATGGGTTTATCGTTTTAAGGAAGAATATAAGAAGGCACTGGAATTTTACGAGAAGTCCCTTGCTATATCAAGACGCATTGATGAGAAAACAAATCTGGCAGGTGTGTTGAACAGAATGGCAATTACATACGCAAACCTGGGAGATTTTGACAAAGCATTTGAGTACGCATGGGAAAGCCTGAAAATTGCAGAAAGCACAAATAATCTGGACCTGATTGCAGATGCAAAGTGGGGCATCGGCGAGGTATATCATCTAAACAAGGACTATGCAAATGCTGAGAAATACCTGCTGGAAACCAGGAAGATATATGAAAACGCCGGGAAGTTGAGTTATATATCTGAGGTTGACGATGATTTAGGCAAGGTGTATTCCGCAATGGGCAGAGTTGAGGATGCTAAACGGTGTTTAAATAATGCACTGGAATTCTATAAAAAGGTTGGTGCACTTGCATTAATTAAAGAAGTGGAAAAAGAGCTTGCGAAGGTTGAGGGAAAAAATGAGAACATTGCAGATAAAGACCGAAAAGAGTAATGTATTCCCCGTATCCCAGGAGGATACACATGTCCGACACAGAGCCAGAGCTTTTTGCTGAGGTCGTTTCTGTACTTACCTATCCAAATGTCCCTGAAAATGTCCTGCCATTCGTCATATTCAAATCCAGAATTGATAATGTAAAGCTCGAAAATGGACTGAAAATTATTGTGCTTCGAATAACTGGGACGAGTTCGTACCATATTATTTTTCCCGAGCACACGACGATGAAAGAATGTATTGCGGAACTCCATGCAAATGGAATCAGTATAAACAAAAGAACAGAACTATTTCTATCAAAATATTTAATGTGAATGTATATAATGTGCTGATGAAAAAGTATATATATTGAGAGATATATGTCTAATTGTCGGACAAAAATGGGTAAAATGGCTGACGGTGGTATGATGTCAGAAGAAATGGCAAGAATCACAGTAAGATTGCCTGCGGAATATCTGGATAAGCTCGAAAAAATCCAGAAGAAACTTGACGAAAAGACGCTTTCGGATGTGATTCGCCGTGCACTCGACGAGTACATCCAGAAAGAATTACCACCGGAAAATCTGACAGTCATCACGCTCCAGCTCCCGAAAAGCCTCACACTAAAAATGGACGCACTGATAAAACAGGGCATTGACGCAGTGAACCTCGAAGAGGCGATACGAAATGCAATCCGTGACTACCTTGAGAAAAAACTGAGAGAAATTGCGGGCATCCAGCAATAGAAAATGCCCGTAAATGCCCCTGACCATTTTGTCCGACAAAAAACCAGAAGGGGTGGGACCATGACATTAAATTCAATAATAAAAGAAACGGAAGAATTCGAAAAAGAGTTCGGCACAATAATAAAGCGAGGCATAAATATAAAGGTAGTGGGTGTTGGTGGCGCTGGGTGTAACAGTTTACAGCATATCCAGAAACTCGGTGTTAAAAATGTAGATACGATTGCAATAAACACGGATTGTGCACATCTCAAATCAGTGCATGCACGAAGAAAAATTCTACTGGGGGGCTACCTTACAGCAGGAAACGGTGCGGGTGGTGTGCCAGAAGTCGGTGAGGATGCTGCAGAGCTTTCCAGAGATGCCCTTAAAACCGTGTTCCGTGGAACAAACATTGCATTTATAATTGCGGGCATGGGAGGCGGAACAGGAACGGGTGCAGCACCCGTGGTTGCAGAGATTGCAAAAGAGGCAGGTGCAATCGTAATATCTGTAGCCACATCACCATTCAGATACGAGCGTGGCAGATTGCAAATTGCGAGAAAGGGAATATCCATGCTCAGGCGATTTTCTGACTGTATGATTGTACTGGACAACAACAAATTGCTTGACATTGCACCCAATTTATCTCTGGAGCATGCATTTGGAGTCATGGACCAGGTGATTGCAGAAATGATTTCCGGCTTAACTGACACACTCACATTGCCCTCACTGATCAATATCGACTATGCAGACCTGAAGACCGTGCTTACATACGCTGAAGGAAATATGAGCACGCTGTTGTATGGCGAGGGTTCGGAAGAGGAACCAGAAAAAATTGTCGAAGACACGCTTGGAAATCCATTCCTTGATGTTGATTACACTGGTGCACGCTCAGCAATCATACACATAACAGGTGGACCAAAACTCACACTGAAGAACGCAAATACGGTGATTGAGGGAATTACCTCACAATTCAGTGATGATGCGAACATCATATTCGGTGCAAGAATTCTACCGGAGGCAGAGGGCAGTATTCGCGTAATGGCAATCGTAGTCGGTGTAAAGTCACTTGTACCACTGGAGGCAGAGGGCGTGTATGAAATCGAAAGGGTGATAAATCTAACGCAATAGGTGGTGAAAAAATGCCTGGGGGTGATAACATGAATATTATAAAAATGTTTGAGCCGGGTCCACCAATTGACATCTGTGTCGTCGGATGCGGCGGTGCAGGCATCGCCACATTGCGTGAAGTAAATGCTGAGCACACACATATGAAAAAAGTGGCAATAAATCTCTGCCCCGGTGGGAGTTTGTTGAGTGCACAGGCACATAACAAGGTGTATCTTTCAGAGAGAAACATGGAGGACTACAACGCAGATGATGTGTATCACCTTGCAATCGCAAATTATGGTAAAATAACCGAAGCAATTGGTGCGCCAGACATCATTATTGTAATCTGTGCCCTTAAAGGTAGAACGGGTCTTGGCACTGCAAAGGCACTAAAGAAGATTTATGAGGACAAGCTTGTACTCGTGTTAGGATACCTTCCATTCTGCTTTGAAGGAAGTTTTAATGCAAACAAGGCAATTGAGTACATCGGTGATGGAAACATATGGCTTATTGATAACCAGATGATTGCAAACCTGTGTCCGAGCCAGAAATTTGTAAAAGTTCTCAAGATTGCGAATCAAATGGCTAATGCATTCGTTGAGCACATTGCCAGCGGTTTTACCAAGAAGAGCATTGATGTGTTAAAGAAGCATCCAGTTAAAGGAAAGGCAGATATGGGAATGGGCACAAGTTTGTTACAGGCACTGAATGACATTAACGGAGAACGCGCAAAGTGTGCCTTCGTCTCTGTTAAGGTGCCGGAAAAAGATGCTTTCCGTGTTGAGCATTTTGCAAGGTATCTGGAAGAAACGCAAACAATTGCCACTGAAAAATTACTGATTTCCTCATTTTCTGGCTACCGAACGGAAATTCTCACGGTGCGGGAGTACTGAAAACAAATAAAAAGCAATAACGATAAAATTAAAAAAAATTTAGAGTGTGAATAATTCATGTGCTATGGCATGATTGCTTGTGCTCGAGGGATTTGTTACCGCACATACCGTGTAGTATTCTCCACTGCCCACACTCAGTCCAGTGGTAGAAACAATGTTCCAGTAATGCACACCGTATTCTCCCGGCTTTAATGTGTACTTCTTTGATGTGGTGTATGAATACACGACCTCGCCGTTTGCATTGTACACATAGAAATTAAAGTACCCTGTGATGCTTGTTGTACCTGTGTTCCACACATAAATTTCAGCCCGTTGTGCTGTGTAGTTTATGTATGTGAGTGTCTCAATGTGTTTTGTGCTACCAACGCCGATTTTGAAGGTGGAAAGCACAGACAGTCCGCCAAATTTGGCAATGACCACATACACACCATCGGGCACCTGATTGCCATACATGTCCTTCTGGTCCCATGTGAAATTAATACCTGCTCCTGGCTGGAGTGTCTGTATCATGGCCATTGTTGGCACACCAGAAACAAAGGCACCATCCTTCGTGTGTACGCTGATCGTAGGTGTTCCTGTTATTTCTGCCGTTCCCGTATTTTTGAGCGAAATGCCAACACTGGAACCCTTTGCATAGTACTCACTCACATACACCTGAAGCTTCGCTGTACCACTCTCCGATGCCACACTCTTCGGCATCACACATGCACCAATTACACTTACAAGCACGATTGTCAGCACGATTGCTGAGACCGATTTGATTATTCCATTCATGTTTTCACCTGAAAAAGGCACAGGCGGGGAGTATATATAATTTACTATTGTGTGTAGTTAATACCTCTTTCTTCTGTGATAAACAATTGCTGGCAAGAGCATGAATAGCACTAATATCGGGCACCATGTCTCTTCTGGAATCTCCGCATGGTAGATTGAGGTGAGCGAGTTTGCAGTTGTGGAGTTCTCTGTCCACAGCGTCAGCCCTGATGTTTTGTTTGTCACCGCAAGGCAGCCATAATATGGACGCACCGTACCATCATTATCATTCACACGCAACGGAGTGAGCCAGGTCTGTCCGTTATTTGTTGTGTTTGTGTACGAAACATGCGCAATACCACCGGTAATGTTTATGTATGCCACATTTGCAAATGCACCATTTGCAGACACCGCAGGGAAGACCTCATCGTTAGCTGAGTGCGCAATATAAACGCCGCTCGCAGTCGAGATGAAGCCGTCAGTGCTATAAAAACAAATGATGTCGTGGTCAGAGGTGCCATAGTAATCGTCCTGAAATACCACATACCCGTAGTTTCCGCTCACTGAAATGCTTGGATACTGTTCGTTTTCTAGCCATGAGGTATACCATCCCGACCAGGAAGAGCCTTGTATTGGACATGAATACCATGAAATGTTGTAGTTTCCTCCTGTTTCGTTCTGGTACGCCACATACACATACTGAGATGTGATGCTTGCACTCACATTTCGTTCATCGGTTGTGGGCTCATTGAAATAATAATACCCATCCCAGTGCAAACCGCCGTCTGTTGAATTCACAAAGCCAATATCGTACTTGCCAGGGTTTGTTGTGCTCTCGTTCTCGTAAAAGATGTACACAATGTTGTTGTATGCAACCACGCTCGGGTTCTTCCACTTCGACGCATCCCATCCAGGCACATAATATTCTGCCCATGTATTCGAAGAGTATTTCAGGAAGGAGAATGTGGCGTTCTCATATGCCACATAAATATTCTGTGTCACCGTGTCAATGCAGATTGAGGGATTGCGCACATCCGTGGTTGTGCTGTTTTTACTGAAGGCAATGTTCCATGTGCCTGTATCTCCCTCAATGCCCGCTCTCACGAATACACCATAGGAGTTCGTGTTGTTCTGCTGATATGCCACATATATATTGCCATTTGCAGCAACTGCACATGATGGATTGCTTGCATTGAATTTTGGAGAGAAAATAGGTGTATCAGGGCTGAATGGTGCGTCCATGGGTGTGAAGCCATCTGTATCTGACACATCGATTTTTACATGGGCTGTTGCATCTTCCAGCGGAGCTTTATCTGCAGTTTGCACGCTTCGTGAAATGCCCAGCGTGTTGAATGTGTAGTCCATTGACCTGTTCCAGTTTGATGTAACAAAGACAACTGCAAGTTCTTCCTGTGTTTCCAGCACAACCGAAATCTCCATGTTCATATTATCCAGTTCTGCATTCACCGAACCGATAGTTTGCCATGCGTTAATCGATGTTCCATTGAAGACATAAAAATTCTTTTCCAGTATGCGTCCGTACTTGCCCTTAATTTCTACCATGTAATTTGCAACGATGCCCCCGATTTTATAGCCAGCAACGGGCATTCCACTCTGAATGTATACCCTCACAAAATCATAGGTGGAAACTTCTTCTGCTGGCTTTACAATGCCACCCGAAGTGCCTGTAACTTTCACCGGACCTGTATATGGCACATCCATGCCTGCAAGCATGTTCTCATCAACCGCAAGGTAGAGATTTAATTCTGAGCCGTACCGCACACTTCCGAATTTGAGAATATCGTATTGTGCAGGAGCATCTCCTGCGTCATCTGTCTTTGTTTTGTTGTCCCAGTCCGCAAATGCACCATCAATATGCACGCGCTCTGGCGGTGCGCTCACATAACCGCACACTGCATGGTCTCCCGTGATTTTGTTTTTAACGAGGGTAACGACCCCATCTGCAGTAACGCTATCTCTGCCAGCAATGTCAATCCCGAATGCAGTCCCTGCTGGAATTTCTGAGAGATTTGCAAGCACATTTATTTGAACGGGCTTTGCGGGCATAACCTGCAACGCATATTTGATGTATGTTACGCCAGATATTTCGCTGGCTACGCTTGTGCCATCTTCTGAGGTGATTACAACTGGCACATGCAATCCAGTGCCTCTTTCCGAAAGCGTAAAGCCAGAGATTGTCACCGTGTTGTCTGGTGCTGTGAATGTGAGTTTGAGCAAAGGAACCTGCTGTGGTGCAAGTATTCGATTTCCTGTATAATCCAGTGTGACCACGACTGGCGATTTTGATGCAGATACAATGTAGTCCGAGAAGTCCTCCGCACCAGTATATGAAAATGTATGGAACAGCACAACAGTTTTCTCTGAGTATTCGATCATCGATGCCTGAATTCTGGTTTCGAGGGATGCATCGCTGAATGCACATTCTATATTTGTTTTTATTGTTTTGTTCATCCAGTTAAATACTCCGTTTACAGGGTCAAATCTATACAACTCTCGAACCACGATATTTCCAGCGGTGCCTCCAATATTGATGAGGTAATCCGCACCAATTTCTCTCACGAAAAATCCAGTATTTGCATCTCCGTCAGCATCGATGAATACCTGGTAGATATCCAGATACCCTGCTGGTGATGCTGCATGTGCATCTCCGATAAACATGCTGCCCTTTG
>Ga0272448_1008126_pt1 | contig 10979 bp, 11 predicted proteins | sample YNPCB0191_FD_202220 | JGI IMG/M metagenome (GOLD analysis project Ga0272448, IMG submission 202220) | Hot spring sediment microbial communities from Yellowstone National Park, WY, United States - YNP-CB-019-1 | ecosystem: Environmental > Aquatic > Thermal springs > Hot (42-90C) > Sediment... | reverse complement strand
GCACGAGGGCAATGGCGCGCTCCAGACTCACGCGATGACCGACGCTGATGTAAATCGGCTTGGTCCCCGCCCGCGTTCGCACCGCCGCGCCGATCGGCTCCGCGCCATCTAGCAGCGGCGACCAGGCGCCGACCTGGTTTGCCGGCTCCGCCGCGGTGCCGCACAAAATCGACTTGGCGCAGCCGATGGTCGGTCGATCCAGCAACACACCCAGGTGACTGGCGATTCCGAATCGACGCGGATGGGCACGCCCGTGCCCGTCGACCAGGAAGACATCGGGCTCGGTCTCGAGCGCTCTCAACGCGCGCAAGACGACGGGGACTTCGCGAAACGAGAGCAAGCCGGGAATGTAGGGAAAAGCGACCGGCATTCGCGCAATCGCATAATCGATTGGCTCGAGCGCGGGAAAGCTCAAAACCACGACCGCCGCGCGCGCAATGCGATGGTGCTCCCCCTCGAAGCCGACATCGACGCCGGCGACACGGCGTACATCATCCAGGCGATCGCGCTCGCTGACGCGGCGCGCGAGCCGATGCTGGAGCTGCATGGCTGCCTTCGGCGCGACATCCCAGCGGTGCGTTCGTGGAATCTTCACAACAGACCTCGCTCCATTCAATTATACTGCGTTCAGTCCGGCTTGACAAGGTTTCGATTTGGGATAATATATAAATGCTCATTTATACGTTCGCGGACGACTGTTTCGGAGCAGGGCGTCTAGACAGGACGTATCGAGATGGAAATAAAAGTGTTAAAGGAATTGCGTGAATATTATCTGGCGCTGAGTGATTCGACGCGGCTGCGCATTGTCGAGCAATTGGCGCGCCGCGAGCTGACCGTGACGGAGATCGCGCGCGGGCTGCGGATGAGCCAGCCGCTCGTCTCGTGGCACCTGCGCCGACTCGTCCGCACCGGCTTGGTCAAGATGCAGCGCAACGGACGCGAGGTACACTGCTCGTTGAACCGCGCGCGCATGCACGAGTACGAGCGCGCATTTGATTCGCTGATTGCAAGCCAATAGATCGAAATCCACACACTCGGAGGTTGTTGTGCCAACAAAAGCTCGCAAGCGCAAAGTGCGCGTCGCCATCATCGGCGTAGGAAATTGCGCCAGTAGTTTCGTGCAGGGCGTGCACTATTATCAAGACGCGCCGGTGGATGCAGCCGTGCCGGGTTTGATGCATACCGTCCTGGGCGGCTATCATGTGGGCGACATCGAGATCGTGGCGGCGTTCGACATCGACAAGAACAAGGTCGGCAAAGATGTCGCCGAAGCCATTTACACCGAGCCGAACAACACCTACAAATTCGCTGAGGTGCCCAAGCTCGGCGTGCCCGTGCATCGCGGCATGACGCACGATGGGCTGGGTAAGTACTTGTCCAAGGTCATCGAAAAAGCGCCGGGTTCGACGGACGATGTGGTCGGGATTTTGAAGGAGACCAAAGCCGATGTCGTCATCAATTACCTGCCGGTCGGGTCTGAAGAAGCAACCAAATGGTACGTCGAGCAGGTTTTGGAAGCGGGCTGCGCGCTCGTCAACTGCATCCCCGTGTTCATCGCGCGGGAAAAGTACTGGCAAAAACGCTTTGAGGAACGCGGCGTGCCCATCGTCGGCGACGACATCAAATCCCAGGTGGGTGCGACGATCACGCACCGCGTCCTGACGCGCTTGTTCGCCGATCGCGGCGTCCGGCTCGATCGCACGTATCAATTGAATTTCGGCGGCAACACCGATTTCATGAACATGCTCGAACGCGAGCGGCTGGAATCGAAAAAAATTTCCAAGACGAACGCGGTGACCTCGATGCTCGATTACAAACTCGACCCGAACAATGTGCATGTCGGTCCAAGCGATTACGTGCCGTGGCTCACCGACCGCAAGTGGTGCTACATCCGAATGGAAGGCACCACCTTCGGCGACGTGCCGCTGAACCTGGAACTGAAACTCGAAGTGTGGGATTCGCCCAACAGCGCGGGCGTCGTTATCGACGCGGTGCGCTGCGCCAAGATCGCACTGGATCGCGGGATGAAAGGCGCGCTCGTCGCGCCCAGCGCGTACTTTATGAAGTCGCCGCCGAAACAGTTCCCGGATGATAAAGCCCGTGAAATGGTTGAGGAGTTTATCAGCAAGTGATCGTCCTGTACTGGCTCTGGCGCATTGGCATGTTTCTTTCCGGCGCAGTGCCGCGCCGGCTCAGTCTGGCTGCCGCCGCGGCGATGGGTCACGTCGCCTATTACCTGATGCCCATGCGGCGCGCGATCGCCAAAGACAATTTCTCGCACGTGCTCGGTAAACCGCCCGACGATCCTGAGGTGCGCCGGGTGGCGCGTATGTCGTTGCGAAACTTTTCGTGCTATCTGCGCGACGTGATGATCTATCCGAGCATGTCGATGGAGGAACTCGAATCGCGGGTGACGCTTCATACGAACAGTCACTTGGACGAGGCGCTAGCGCGGGGCAAAGGAGCGATCATCGTCAGCGCGCATTTTGGCAACATGGACATGCCCAGCGCCGTCTTGGCGAAACGCTTTGGACCGATCACGCTCGTCAGCGAAACGCTGCGACCGCAGCAATTAATGGATTATCTCACGCGGATTCGCGGCGTACGCCGCGTGAATATGCATCCGTACGACCGCGCCCCGCGTCGCATGATCGAAGCGCTCAAGCGCAACGAAATTGCCGGCTTCCTCCTCGATTTCGGGGTGACCCATCATTTCGATATCCACACCGTCCCGGTCACCTTCTTCGGGGCGCAGACGAATTTCCCGTCCGGTCCGGCGCAACTCGCGTATCTCACGGGCGCGGCGATCATCGTCGGACACGCGCGCGTCTCGCCCGATGGGCACATCGACGCGTACACGACTCCGCCGATCTTGGTCCCGCGCGGGACGGACCGACAAAGAATCTATCAAGCCACGATGCAGGAAATCGCGCAGCGGATGGAGGAATTTATTCGCGCTTTTCCAGATCAATGGTACATGTTCCGACCCATGTGGCAAAAAGAATACACTCCCCGATTCGGCTTTCGAGCCAAGCCGGCAGTTTGAATTCACCTCCGTTATGGCATATTACCTTTACCGCCTAGCGGGCTGGGTCTGTCCTTTGCTTCCGGCGCGCTTTGGCTATTGGCTTTTCGCCCGTTTGGGCGACCTGGTTTTCCTTCTGACGGCAAGACGACAGCAAGCATACTTTTACAACTTGCGCCAAGTCCTGGGCGATCAGGCAACACCGGCGGAGATGAACGCCATCGCCCGGCGGACGTTTCAGAATCTGCTCAAGAACTATTTCGATCTCTTCCGGTGGCATCGCATCACCAAAGAGCGCATCCGCGAACAACTCGCCGGGCTGTACGGCTGGGAGCACCTCGAAAACGCGATGAGACAGGGCAAGGGGGTGATCGCGGGCTCGGGGCATTTCGGTGCCTGGGACCTGGTCATCAACCTGGCGGCTGTTTACCTGGACGCTCCCATCGTCGTTCCGAACGAGCGCATCAAACCGGAAAAACTGTTTCAGTACATTCTGGCGCTCCGGAGCAAGCAAGGCATTCACATTGTCCCGCTCGATGTCGCGCCGCGCGCGCTCATCAAAGCCTTGCGCGACAAGCAGATGGTCGGCCTGGCGTACGACCGCGATCTGACCAAGACGGGACCGGTCGTCACGTTCTTCGGCAAGCCCACGCAGATGCCGGACGGCGCGGTGCAGTTGTCGCTCAAGTTCGGCGCGCCGGTGATCATCGGATTCTCGATCAGACAGCCGGACAATCGCAGCATTGTCTACATCGAGCCGCCGCTGGAATTCGAAAAGACCGGCAACCCGGCGCGGGACATCCAGGTCGGCGTGCAGAGAATCGCGGCGGTGCTGGAAAAGTACATCCGCCAGTATCCCGATCAATGGTTGATGTTTCAGAAGATTTGGTGATTCGAAGATGGGGTGATTCGGTACGATTCCCCCATCACCGAACCACCCAATCAGCTAACAAAGATGGGCAAAGCAGATATTCACATCCACACGACACACAGCGACGGTATGGCGACGGTCGAACAAGTGCTGGAGTTTGTCGAACACGAGACCGACCTGGACTTGATCGCGATCACCGACCATGATATGTTCGACGGCGCGGATGCGGCGCGCAACCTGGTCGCGCGGCGCCACTATCGTTTTCAGGTCCTGACCGGCTGCGAAATCACCACGCTGGAAGGTCACCTGCTCGCGCTCGGCATCGACAAGCCCGTGCGTTCGCTCCAGCCGCTCGACAAGACGATCGCCCAAGTGCACGCGCAGGGCGGCATCGTCATCGCGCCGCACCCGATGAGCTGGATGATTCGTTCGATTGGACGCCACGGTTTGCTGCGTATTCACACCCATCCCAGCGACGAGATCTACTTCGACGGCTGCGAAACGCTGAACCCTTCACTCGCCGGCAAAGTGGTGGCAGACCAGGTGCGCGAACTGAACCGCCGCGTGCTGCACCTCGCGGAAACCGGCGGCAGCGATTCCCACGTCCTGCCCACCATCGGCACCGCCACGACCAACTTTGACGGCAAGACCGCGGACGATTTTCGCCGCGCGCTGGCGGAAAAAGCAACCATCGCTGACGGTCATTACTGGACGCGCGAAGAAATGAAATATCTCGCGCGCATCGGTCCGTCCCAAATGTTTCAGAGTCTGGTCAAGCTGCCGGTCAAGCACATTCGCCGCGCGGCAAAATCGGTGAGACGATGACGCAAAAAGCATTTCAGGACTATTATCCCGATCATCTAAGCCACTGCTACGGTTGTGGACGATTGAACGAACACGGCTTGCAAATCAAGAGTTACTGGGACGGCGATGAAACCATTTGCCGTTTCGATCCCAAGCCGTACCACACGGCAATTCCCGGTTACGTCTACGGCGGTCTGATCGCATCGCTCATCGATTGCCACGGCACCGGCACCGCCGCCGCGGCGATGTATCGCGCCGAACACCGCGCGATGGACACCGAGCCGCCCTTTCGCTTCGTCACCGCTTCGTTGCACGTCGAGTACCTCCGCCCGACTCCGATCGATGCGACACTCGAGGTGCGCGCGCAGGTGAAAGAGATCAAAGGGCGCAAGGTTGTCGTGACGATGACGTTGAGCGCCCGAGGCGAGATCTGCGCGCGCGGCGAGGTCGTCGCGGTGCAGATGCCGGAACACTTGGCACACCCCAGTGCGGCGCATTCGTAAGGGCGTCGCCCATTGAAGGTTCCCGATGAAAATCGCTCTGGTCTCACCTTACGATTACCCCTACCCCGGCGGCGTGACTGAGCACATCACCGCCCTCGACAAGCATTTTCGCGCGCTCGGTCACGACACGCGCATCATCGCCGCGTCGACCACCGATGAAGACCTGCTGGATGAACATGTCCTCAAAGTCAGCGCGGCGGTTTCGCCGGTGCCTTTCAGCGGATCGACCGCGCGGATCACCTTGTCGCCGCAGGTCTATCGCCGCGTAAAGAAAATTCTGCGCGACGAGAAATTCGACGTCGTCCACGTTCACGAGCCGACGGCACCGGTCCTCCCGCTTTTCGTGCTGCGCCACTCGCACGCGCTGAACGTCGGCACGTTCCACGCGTATCGCGAATCCAATGTCGTGTATGAATACATGCGTCCCTTGCTCCAGCGCGTGTTCAATCGGCTGGATGGACGCATTTTCGTTTCCGAAGCAGTGCGCGATTACATCACCCAATATTTTCCGGGCGATTACACCATCATCCCCAACGGCATCGATTGGGCGCGCTTTGCGTCGCCCGATATTCAGCCCATCGAAAAATTCAACGACGGACGTCCGAATATTCTGTTCGTCGGGCGCCTGGAAAAACGCAAGGGCTTTCGGCATTTGATTCGCGCGTATCCATACATCAAGGAAGCGGTGCCGGACGCGCGGCTCATCGTCGTCGGCGCGTTCAGCGACGAGGAGAAGGCACCGTTCCTTCGATATGCGCACGCTCACAAGTTGCGCGGCGTCCACTTTATCGGCTATGTCTCGCCGCAGGAATTGCCGCGGTACTATCGCACCGCGACGGTCTTTTGCGCCCCCTCGACCGGCTTTGAGAGTTTCGGCATCATCTTGCTCGAAGCGATGGCAGCCGGCTTGCCCATCGTCGCCAGCGACATCGCGGGGTATCGCACCGTCTTGCAGGATCAGGTAGAAGGTCTGCTCGTTCCGCCGATGGACGATCAGGCCATCGCGCGCGCGATCGTTCAGCTGCTCAACGATCCGGCGCAGTGCGCGTCGATGAGCGCGCGCGGCAGAGCCAAAGCCGCCCAGTACGACTGGAGCATCATCGCGCAGCGCGTCCTGGCGTACTATGACGAGTTGATCGCCGCGCAGCCGACCAAGATCAAGTCGTCGGCAGGCAAGCGGCGCATCATTCGCGTGCGACATCTGCTCAACTGGCGGCGGCTGCGCGAGCGTCGAAAGGTCGCCGCGTGACGACGTTCGCCGATGTCGTGATCGTCGGCGCGGGCATCGTCGGCTGCAGCACCGCGTTCCATCTCGCGCAACGCAAAGGCACGCGCGTCATCGTGATCGAAAAGGGACCGATCGCGTACGGAATGACCAAGCGCAGTGGCGCGCTGATCCGCGCGCATTTTGCCGATGCGCCGACCGCGCGGCTGGCGCTCGCGAGTCTGCGCGCGTTTCAAAACTGGCATGACCTGGTCGGCGAACCGGGCGGCTGGATGCCAACCGGCTTGGTTACGACGGCGGGCGACGATGCCGGTGCCGCGCGACTGCGCCGAGAGGTCGAACGGCTGCGCGGCATCGGGGTCAACACACGAATGATCTCGCGCGACGAACTGCGCGAACTGCAGCCCGCCGCCCGCGTCGATGATATAGCGCTCGCGGCGTACGAGCCGGAAGCCGGCTACGCCGACCCGGTCGAAGCGACGCAGGCACTCGCCACGCGCGCCAAAGCGCTCGGCGCGACCTTCAAAACCGGCACGTATGTCAAATCGATTCTCGTGGACCACGGACGCGTCCATGGCGTCGACACAACCATCGGACCGATCGAAGCGCTGACCGTCGCGGTGATAGCGGGCCCCTGGTCGGATCGATTGTTGGAACCGCTCGGCGTCGGCATCGGCATTCAATCTTTGCGCGCCGAGGTCGCCTTCTTCGAGCGCCCGGCGGAGTTGAAAGCCGGGCACGCGGCATTTATCGATACGATCACCGGCGCACATTTCCGTCCACACCCGTACGGCTTGACGATGGCGGGTCTGACTGCGCCGTCCCCCGAGCCGTTGAAGACGCCGGACCAATTCGATGAGAGCATCTCGCGCGAGCATGTCGCCGACGTGCAGCGGCGCGTCGCCGCGCGCCTGCCGGCGATGGCACAGGCGCGCTTTACGCGCGGGCACGCGGGTATTTACGATATGAGCCCGGATGGGCAGCCGGTGCTGGGCAACGCCCCCGGCATTCGCGGGCTGGTCATCGCGGCGGGATTCAGCGGGAACGGTTTCACCCTCGCGCCGGCGGTGGGCGCGTGTATCAGCGAACTCATCGCGGACGGCGAGGCGCGCACGGCGGATTTGGGCGCGTTTGGGTTGGAGCGATTTGGAAAGAACGCAAAACGCAAGACGTGAGGGCTATTTGCTGAGCAACATCGCGCGTCGACACGCGCAGTCAATCTTGAACACCCTAGCGCGCGGACTGAACGCGCTCGGACTGACGCCGAACACGCTGACGCTCATTGGATTCTTCGCCATGTGCGCCGTCGGCATCGTTTTGGCATTTGGCTACTTTCCGCTCGGCGGCGTGCTGATTATCGTCGCCGGCATTTTCGATGCGCTGGACGGTACGCTGGCGCGGCTGACGAATCGCGTGACCAAGTTCGGGGCGTTCCTGGATTCCACGACGGACCGCTTCGCCGAAGGCGCGTTGTACCTTGGCATCCTGTATTGGTATTTGCAGCAGCGCGGCATGGTCTTTGTCGCGTACTTGATTTTCCTCGCGCTGCTTGGGTCGCTGATGGTGAGTTACGCCCGCGCGCGCGCGGAGGGCATCGGCGTCGAAATGAAAGAAGGGCTGATGACACGTTTCGAGCGCATCGCCCTTCTGATCATCGGCTTGTTGCTCACTGCGTTCTTCGGCGATACACCGATTTTGATCGTGCTGGGAATTCTCGCGGTCTTCACCAATATCACCGCAGTCCAGCGGATGTGGTTGGTGTACCGCGCGACGCGGTGAGGGCGCGGAGTGACCAGCGCGCGCCGCGTCAGTTTGCCGCGCGCCCCGGATTCCATATCTCACAATAGCCGGCATCCCACGTAAAGGGACCCGGTGCAGGTCTTAGTCTCCCGACTCCCGGAATAAAAGCATCGATGACGAATTTCTTTCCCGCCGGGATGGGAATGAGCATCCGGCTGTTGCCCGGCACAACGATTTCTGGGTTAAATCTGGGTTGAGACTTTTCAACATTGAGCAGAACATTGTCGCCTCATTACGCCTACCGATACCGCCGGCTCCTCGTGCCGGCAATTCGAGTCCTGCTGGGTCGCCCCTCCTCTCTCAACCATCACTGTGCTTTGCTGCTCACCGGCGCGCAGCCTGCCCCGCGCGCGCTGAACGCCGAACATATTCCCGCCCATTCGCCGTTCGTTCTCGCGATCAATCACTATGACCGACCCGGACTGGGCGCGTGGTGGGGCGCGGCTGCCGTGGTCTCGGCGATCGCCGCGCGTCGAGCCCATGAGCCGCGCGAGATCCATTTGGCGATGACGCGCGAGTGGTGGTATCCGGGGGGATTCGGGCGCGCGGTCAAGCAGCCACTCACACGCTGGTTCTTTGCGCAGATCGCCAGGGCGTACGGTATGATTCAGCTGCCGCCAGTGATCGACAATGGTCATTTCCGCGGCGAGGGTGCACTAGCGATCCGCCGCGCGCTAGCACTGACGCGCGGTGAGCAGCCGCGACTCGTCGGTCTAGCGCCGGAGGGGCGCACCGGCGATCACCAGACGCTGCGCCAGCCGCCGCCCGGTACGGGGCTATTTCTGCTGATGCTCACTCACGACTGGATCCCCGTCTTGCCCGCCGGCATCTTCGAGGACGATGCGGATGGCGCGTTGACCGTTCGATTTGGCGCGCCCTTTCAGTTGAGCGTGCCGCGTCAGCTACCGCGCGCCGAGCGCGATGCTCATGCCGCGCGGCAGGTAATGGTTCAAATTGGCAGATTGCTGCCGGAGAAAATGTGGGGTGTGTACCGCGAAGAGATAAGAAGCGGGACGCGGATTGACGCGAACGAGCGCGGATAAGAACAAAAAACCTGCGGCTATCCGCGTTCGCCTGCGCCCAAGGCGTTCTTCAATAGCCGGATCGCGCGCCGCGCGCCCTCTCCGCCGATTCCGGGCAGGCGCGCCTCGACGACCAGGTGACGATACGCGTCCCGCTCTGCCACGCCGTTGACCATCATCCGTTCGATTTGAAAACTAGCGCGCGCCGAACGCGTCTTTCACCGCGTCCTCGAACGCCGCCAGATCATGCGATTCGCCGATGATGTCGAGATCGCTGCTTTCGACATCGATGTCAAGGGGGAGCGTGCCGGTGAGAACTGGCGTAGGCGCGCAGAATATCGAACATATGCAGCGCGGTCCGCGCGCGGACCGCGCGTCGCTGCCGTGCGTTCCCGCGCGAGAGGTACGAGAGCGCGCGCCAATCGATGGCGTCAGCATTCTGTGCATTCGTCAGATCGACAGTCCAGCCACGCTCAGCCGCTGCCGGTACGCGTCGTAATCCGGCAAGAGACGTTCGTACTCGCCGGACATGAGCGAAGACGAGATCATAAAGTCCGCGGATGCCCGGTTGCACGCGACCGGAATATTCCAGACGACCGCGATGCGTAAGAGCGCCTTGACGTCCGGATCGTGTGGCTGTGGCTCCAGCGGATCCCAGAAAAAGATCACAAAATCGATTCTGCCCTCCGCGATGCTCGCGCCGATCTCCAAATCGCCGCCGAGCGGACCGCTCTGAAATTTGACGATGGGCACATCCAGGACTCGTTCCAGCAGCGCGCCGGTGGTACCGGTCGCGTACAACTCGTGATGTGTCAGGAGTGCTTTGTTAAAGCGCGCCCACTCGACCAGGTCTTGCTTCTTGTGATCGTGCGCGACGAGCGCGATCTTTTTCCTTTCGCCGATGACGATTTTCTTGTACTCCATGCGGTCCACCTCCAAGCTCATTATAATCGAGAAACGAAAAGACGCGCGCCGCTATCTCTAGGGCGCGCATCTTGAAAGAGGGGAGTCACATAGAAATCAACTCCGCACCAACGCCTGTGTTATTTCCACCAGGTAATGACTTGCCAACTTGAGCGGATGCAAGAAATAATGCAGCATGACCATTGGCGTGTCGGGAAGCCGATAATAATATCTCAACCAGGCTCTCGGTGGAAAAAGCAAATGCAAAAGGCACCTGAGTTTTTCTTTACGCCGCCCCATCACTAGCCAATCCGGAATCAGGCGATTGAGCAAGGGAATAAAATAGAAGCTGAAGACGGGGCGTGACATGGGTTGCATCGATAGAACCTTTCTCTCAGGCAAGACGCGTTCATGCCACCAGCGCCGAAAGCCATCCGGGCGTACCGCGTCAAGCGCCTCTGCCGGCGCGGGTACGCCCAGCAATCGATCAAGGAAATAGAGTGTGTAGTAGACCCCGGCGTGAAGTTGCTCGAGCCGGACTGTCTCGATCACGCGCTCCCAGTCGAGCCTATCGGCGTGATCGCGCACGATGAGAGCAAGATCGGAAAACCAATTCAAGCGAGTATAGCCGTGATAGTGCGCATGCATACATTCGTGCACCAATTGATCTTCGAGAGAAGGTACTCGGACCGGCAAGCCATCGACCTCGATGCCAATCGCGCGCTTCCAAAACCCATCGATATCTCGCGACACCAAGCCGGTATTGTAAAGATCCTCGTAGTGGACTTCAACTAGAAACCCGGTCTTGGAATGCCAATACTTGGAT
>Ga0272448_1008125_pt1 | contig 10979 bp, 11 predicted proteins | sample YNPCB0191_FD_202220 | JGI IMG/M metagenome (GOLD analysis project Ga0272448, IMG submission 202220) | Hot spring sediment microbial communities from Yellowstone National Park, WY, United States - YNP-CB-019-1 | ecosystem: Environmental > Aquatic > Thermal springs > Hot (42-90C) > Sediment... | reverse complement strand
GAAGACCGCAAAAAATTTGACAAAAAATGAATTTTATGGTATAATGTATATATGGAAATCAGGGAAAGATGGGGGTTTGAACCCTATCCTTATCAAAAAGAAGTTGAAAAAGAAATATTTAATAACAATTTCCCATTACTTATTAAATCACCAACTGGTTCAGGCAAAACAGAGGCAGTAATATTTCCATTTCTATCCCAATTTTTACAAAACAAATTTTTTATTGCACCAAGATTAATTTATGTCTTACCAATGCGTGTCCTTGTAAATCAAGTTATGGAAAGAATTAAATCTTATGCACAAAAAATATCTCCTTTTATAAGTGTAAAAGTTCAACATGGAGATTTACCAGAAGAACCATTTTTTATTGGAGATATTATTGTTACTACTCTTGACCAATTTGTTTATGGATTTGCAAGAGAGAGTCAACAAGTGGGACATCATATAGATATGCCTGCTGGAGCTATTGCTTCATCTCTGGTTGTTTTTGATGAAGCCCATATGTACAGGGATGAATTTACCTTTTCAATTATGAGAGCCATAATGGAAATTCTCTATGAAAGCAGAATACCTTTTGTGGTTATGACTGCTACAATGCCTAAAAGCCTTGAGAAGAGCCTTTTTGAAAACATTAAAGATTACGCCAAGATAATTGGAGAAGATGTTGTAAGTTCAAAATTACAGATCACAATTTGTGATGAACCTTTATTTGCGAATAATGAGGTCAATATTGATGATGGACTTTTAGAAAAAATTAAAAAGAAGAAAACACTTATTGTTCTAAATCAGGTAAAAAGAGCACAAAAGATATATGAAGAGGTAAAAGAAAGATTAAAATTAAATGAAAATCAAATCGTTCTTCTTCATTCAAGATTTACAAAAAAAGATAGGAGAGAACATGAAAAAAAAGCATTATCTTTAATTCCCCATAAAGAAAATGGAGAAATAAAAATTCCTGAAGGAATTGGTATTGTTGTTTCCACACAGGTTCTTGAGGCAGGAATTGATTTTTCAGCAGAACTTTTATTGACTGAGATTGCACCTGCAGACTGTCTTGTTCAAAGAGCAGGAAGGTGTGCAAGATATGAAGGGGAAGAAGGGGTGATGATAATTTTTGATGTTAAGGATAATGAAGAATACAAACCGTATGAAAAGAGACATATTGAAGAAACTTTGAGATGGTTGAAAGAAAATCCAGATTTCAATATCAAAAATTTTAAAGAGGTTCAGAAATTTGTAAACATTCTTGATTATAAAGCAAATGATTTTGAAGCGGCCGATACTTTAGTAGATTTATATGAATGTGTTTTATATGCAGATACAAAGCCAGAGAATATTCAGATTAGAAAAAGTAAACCAGTCTATTTAATAGTATTAAAAAATACCGAAGAAAAAGAGAAAATATTGGAAGAAAGGTTGAATAAAAATGTGGATGAAATAAAAGAAAATTCTTTAGAAGTGGATATAAAATTTGTGTGGTGGTTGTTTGAAAAGAGTAAAAAAGAGAAACCGATAAAATGGGAAATAAAATGGGCTTATGACGAAAAAGAGAAAAAAAATAAATTATATATCCATAATTTATTTGGGAAAAAAAAGGGGGCGCAAGTGGAAGATTCAAGGATTAAACCTTTTGGAGTTTACATATTAGATAAACAGTATTATAACTCGGAAAAAGGAGTGGTAATTGATGAATGTTGGATTATATAGTGCTCCAAATGAACTATATATAGAGCATATCAGAAAATGTATGAATAAATTTGAAATTATTTTCCCAGTTTTTGCTTTTACAATTCGGAGAGTTTTTTCTTCAGAGGATGATAAAATACAAAACTTACTTACTGATATGATAATATTTCATGACATTGGGAAACTAACTGAGAAGTGGCAAAAGAATTTGGGTGAAAAATTACCATCTCATGCTCCAATCGGTGCAGCATATCTATATAAAAAGTTTACAAAAGAAAATGGAATGGAGGATTTTAAAAATTCTATTGTTTTTGCCGTTGCAATTCATCATGCTGATAGTGGACTCCTTGGAGACAACATTGAAAGACCTGATGTTCAAGCAATTAGCGAGGGAATTGTTGATAATGATGGTAAAATTAAATGGTCAGATGCGACAAAAACCTTGGATGAAAAATTATTTCCAGAAAAGTTAAACAAATTAACAATTAATGATTTAAAAGAGATGGCGAGGGGATTAAGGGTGTGGTCAAGAAGTGGAGGATTTTTAGAACAGCATAAGAAAAGAATACAGGCATCCCTTGTTCATCATATTTTAAAACTTTGCGATATCTCAGCTGCATCTGAAAGAAAAGAATATCAAAAAGAAGATGACGAGAATTATTATGGGGGTTGGTTGATGGTGGAAGAGATAAAGGAATATGTAGAATCAATAACAAAAAGGGGATTTGAATGAAAAAAGAATTTGTTGCTGAATTACACGATATTGGAAAACTTTTTGATAAGGACTCCCTTGATCCCAAACGATATAAATTAAAGGGCCACACATTTGAAGAGTTTGACTTTGAAAGTTTTAACATTAAAAAACCAACCTCACCATCTTGGTGGGCTCAGTATCATCATAAAGAAACATTAGATGATGAAGATTTAAACACTGGAAATTCTTGGAGAGACATCCCACAAGAATATAGACCTGACTTATTTTTGCTTATTCTTGCAGACCACCTTGCATCATCAATCTCAAGGGCATTGCCTCGGTTACCGTTAAGGCCAAGTAATAAAGACGAGTCAAAAGACAAATCAAAGGGCGAACCAGAAGGGGTTTTAAAACTATGGAACCGAAAATTTTATGAAAATGAAAAAAATAAAGGAAAATATTGGGCAGCTTTCAAAAGTGAGGAAGATTTAAAAAAACTTTTTGAAATAATTGATACAATTACTTCTCCAGAAGAATTTTTAAGTCAGTATAATGAATATCTTATTCTCACCCCAGAGGATAAGTATAAACCAAGAAACATTACTTCGCTTTATACACATGTTGAATTGGTAGGTAAAATCTACAGGGTCTTAAAAAGACATTGTGAAATTAAAGCAGAAAATGCATTAGAACTAAAGTTGAATGAGGAGTCCGTCAAAACAATTAAAGATGCGGAAGGTGGTAATAGAACAGAAGGTAATCAAAATATAGAAAAAGGAAAATGGCAGGCAAGATTTGTTAAATGCTATATAAAATATCCACACTCTTTTGTCAGACTTCAAGATATCAATCTTCTTGTAAAAAGAAATAAGCTTGCTGAGGACTTCGTTGCTAAATATAAAGATTATGTAATGTTCCATACCTCTGATTTCATTTCTCTTTTCCTTCCACCCGGAATGGAACTTAAAGAAATGTTTAAAGATTGTTTGGATAATGGATTTTTTATTGAATGTATTGAAACAATAGCAGATTTAGGAATCTTGCGGTCAAACCTTGACATCAAAGTTATAAGGGCAAGAGAAAATAATAAAAGCGATATAACTAAGGTTCTTAATAGCAGAAATACAAAAGTATATAGAAAGATTTTATTGCCTGAAATGTTAGATAAGATTGTTTCTCCAATTTGTGATATTTGCCAATTTAATCCTGGTAAGGAGAGAATGAAAGAAAACATCAAAGAGTGGATTTGCGATAAATGTTATGAAGTTAGAGAATGTGGTGAAAGCTTTAAATATCCAGAGGAATGGCAGGAACATAAAATAGTCTGGTTCAAGTTTAATCTGGATACCGAGAAATTAGAAAACTGGCTTCAAAAAGCGTTTGAAGAATATATAGATAGTCTAAATATAAATAATGCACAAACCTTAAAACATGAGTTTAGGTCTTTGGCTTGTCAATCAGATTTTGTCAGGGACTATAAATACATGATTGAAGCATTTTGGGATAAAGCAAATGGTTTAGCTAAGAAACCTATTTCCAATTATGACGAACTTGGTGTTTTTCTGTATTCTGGGGAAAATGTTAAAAAGATAATAGAAACATTTTTAGAAGTTTATAAGAAGTATTTTCCTGATTGTGAGGGTGATTATTTGTCACCAATTTCACTGTCCTTAAGTATTTCAAATGTAAAATATCCAATAAGAGAACATTTTAGATATTTTGAAAGTCCCGAAGGGTTTCTTAATATTAGAAATCAAAATATATTTCATTCAAGTTATGATAAAAATGAGATAGAATGGCTTAAAAGTAATTTACAACCAAAGAGTCTGCATTTTTTATATAAACTTGCTTCCATCTATGAAAAAACAAAGTCGGATATAAGTTTTATTGTAGAAATAATGGATAAAAGAAAATCACAGCAAGATATTTCCGATTTATATTCTAAAATAAAAATTCCTCCAGAAAAAATTCTTAATTTTTATCGAATTACAGAGGCGGAGAATGAACTTCATAAAACTTAATGTTGAAATTGATTCAGTAATAATTGGAGAAAGGGTGAAAGGCGGTATTTATAGACCTTGTCTTGAAACTATTCCATCCTCAACTATAAGAGGGGCTTTTAAAAACTTCTTAGGTTTAGAAATAAATGGAGTAGGAATTTTTGTCAAATATACATATCGAATCAAAGATTTTGTGTACTCTGTTAAGGATAAATTTCTGGAAACAGCAAAAATGCCTTTTGTAGCGGAATATCTAAGCCCAAAGAGAAATTCAAAAATTAAAGCAGAAATTTATATTGTAAAAAATAATGTAATTAGTTCAAAATTGTTTAAAGACTTGGAATTTTACCTTGGGGCCTTAAAAAGTAAAGGATTTGGAAAAACAAAAGTTATAGAAATTGAAGAAATTTCACCTGATATAAAACAAGGTTTTCTTAATGTAAGGATTTATGAAGATGAATGTGATAAATTCAACATCACTGTCATTTCACCTATATACGGCTATCTTTTTTATCCTACGGATATGGTAAGCGGATTTTATAAAAGGGCAGTGTTTGAAAATAGCCTCGTTAAGGCTCCTGAAATATTTATAAAGGAGGAGACATTTTATGATGAGTGACATGGATAAAGTATTTAGAAGAATCCTTAATGATAAAGATATCTTTTACCCCCAAAAAGAAATCTTCAATAAAGAAGAATGGCTTTCATTAAAAGAAAAATTCAGAAATGGTAAAATGGACGAATTTGAGAAAGTCATACGAGAAAAAATTATAGATTATGACCAAAAAATAAACCAAGCCAATAACAACAAAGAAAAAGAAAAATTACAAAAAGCACAAACATATTGTAAAAGTCTTATCAATGCAATGAACGACAAATCAAACCTTCTAAATAATCTTTTTGAGTATCTTGATTCCTTTGGATTAGTTAAATCAAATTTACCTTCTTCTTCCGCTATTGATGATTATGGGAAAGTTATTGAGAGGTATGACATTGGGACAGTTACACAATTTTTCTTAGATAAGATAGAGAGAGAAAGTGATAAGTATAAGAAAAAAGCTTTGAAAAAGTTGCTGGAGTATGTAAAAGAACTTTATCAATCAAATCAATCTCCTTTGGAGATTGCCTATTTTGTAAGAAAACTTAACTCATTAAAAACACTATGGGAGGTGTTAAATGAATAATTTAAAAATCAAAATCGGCAATGAAGATTGGGAAATTTTAGGCAAAAATGAAGGAGATGCGGAGATTCTTTGTATGAGTCTAAAAGTTACGGTAGAAGATAAGTCATTTCTCCATATAGGGGCATCACCTTCTCCTTTAACAGAAAAGAAAGCTGCAGTTTTTAAAGTTGATAGGACTCCTGTAATTCCTGCAAGTAGTTTTAAAGGTGCATTAAGAAACCAAATTGAATTACTTCTTATCCGTAACTTATCAGAGCTGAAAACTCAATTTAATTTAGACGATGAAAATAAACTTAAACCTTGTATTCCAGCACCCAGACCTACTAAATCTGAACAAGAACTCTTGAACTTGGGATATAGGGGTAGCATAGAGTGTAAAAAATATACAGGACATTGTGAAATTCAAGTCGATGAAGATAAAATTGTGATACCTGATAGTTTGGGCATTTGTCCTGTGTGTTATTTTATGGGGGCAACAGGAATAATGGGATTTTTAAGATTTTCAAATTTTTATCCAGATAGAGGTAACTGGTTAGTGGATCAGACAAATATCAGAATTGATAGGAAAACAGGAACAGCAGCACATAAAGCAAAAGTTGACGGAGAACAGGTAAAGCCGGGCACAATTTTTCATGGTACAATTGAAATAATAAGTAAAACCCCTCAAGGCTTTGAGTTTGGAAACCCAAGAAAAATTGGGGATACAGTAATAGACCTTTGGTTAGAAAAATGGCAAGAATCTGATATAAATAACAAGAAAAAAGTTTTGATTGAAACATTTCTTGTCCCAGCAATTCAAAATATTAAATTTTTAGGTGGTCAGAAAAGCAAGGGGGCTGGAAAAGTTAAAGTCGAAATTGAAGGATAAGTAGAAATGATTAATCTTTACACCCCTGCAACAGGTTTTCCAGATTTGGAAGTTAAGATTGCCTATGGATTAGCAAGGGTAGCAATAGAGGCGGTTGGAATAGAAAAGGTCTCTATACATAATAATGGCGGTTTTTATTCGATAATAATTAATATTAGTGAAGGTGAACGTGGCAAACTTGATAAAACTTCTAATTTGGTTTGCAGACGATTACTATCCTCTGAATATATTCCTCTAAATACTCCAGGGATTAAGAAGTCAGGAAAAGGCGGAGGTTTTGTTGGAAACATAACTTTTAAAGTGGATGATAATTTTTCTCTAAATATGTATGGCCATCCTTTTCTAATGAAGAAAAATATAAAAGACGAACCTGTTTGTGGACATGAATTAGAGAAGGTTGGAACTGTTTTAGGACTTGCGGCAGAATCTGGTTATCATCATTCGAGAGATAAACTTGACTCTGAACCCAAAAAAGACAGGGGAAGATATTACATTGGGAGACCATCCAGTCCGAAGAGGCTCTGCAAATCCTGTGGTTTGCTTTCTCTTCTTGGAATGTGGTATGCCTCGTTTATCTTTTCGGTCGCTGATAAAGAAGTTATAGTGATTCCTATTCCAAATCAAGAACTCACTGGTTCTAAATTGCAAGAGATATTTGCTTTGCAACACCAGGTAAGAAAACAATGGTTAAATCAAAATATTCCTCAAATTCTTATTCCTCTTGTGTTTTTATCCAAAATCCCTTCTTCAGCAGATATCTTAAAAGGATTTGACTTATTTATTGCAGTTTTGAGTCGTCAGCAAGGATATCATGTTGATGGTATTTATTTAATAGAGATTGAGCATTATTTAGATTATATAAGGCAAACATCTTTTAATATCGCAACAATAGACAGATTGCTCATGAATGAAAAATATAAAGCATTAAACGAATTAAACAATTCAATTTATTATCGCAGAGCAGATTCCTTACTCAAATTTGCTCGCTTTTATGTTCAGGAAACATCTACAAACAATTGGACAAATTTTTTATATTTAGAAACAACAAAATATTTATTAAAGGAGGTTGCTATGATAAAAAAGGAGATTATTGAGAATCCGGCATTGCAAAGTCTTGCAAGGACATTGAGATATTTTATTAAAGAAAGAAAATATGGATATGCAGACGACATAAGGAATGCAAGAAAAGATTCAAGAGATTTTGAAGAGACTATCGCGAAGATGTTAAGGGAAGGAGAATTGAGAAGAGTACAGCAAGAGCAAGATATACAAGCAGGGAAGAAAGTTAAAAATTGGATTTATTTACCAAAGGAAGATGAAATTAAAGAAGTTTTCCGGCTTGCCAATGAAGATTTTGAATCTACAAAACTTGTTCTTGTTATGCTTGCATTTTCATCCCCAGCAAAAGTTGAAGAAGAAGTTGAACAAGAGTAAAAATTAAAAACTTAAAAGGAGGTGCAAGATGATTAAATTTTTAACATTAGCAGTAAAAATGCAATTGAATGTTCATGACCTCAATAACGAAGCAGTTGCAGGAAATGTTACGGATATCAGGATAATAGAGTTTCTGGATGAAAATGGTAAACGAATTGAAGCACCTGCTGTTTCAGGCAGGATGCTTAAACATTGGCATTACGAGGGGATGAGGCATTTAATATTAAATGGACAGTATTCTTCGTGCCAACTATGTGCTGGGTGTAAAGTAGGAGAACCTATTAGGCCAGCCTCGCTATCTGTTGACAAATTGCAACAGATAAAGCCTAAAAAACTTAAAGATGAAGAAAAATTTGTTAATGATTGTGTTATTTGTGATATTCATGGATACTTAATTGCCCTAGAAGCTAAAGGAAAAAGTGGGGAAGAAGAAGCAGAAACTTTAACAGAAAAAGGAAAACAAAAGGTTCCGCCATTACGTAGAACTTCAAGAGTAATGTTTTCCTGGTTAATGCCAGTTTTAGGTTATGATACCACTCAGAAACAAGTAATCCATACCCGTGTATCTCAACAAGAATCTATGGCAGAAGATGAAGGATCCGCCCAAATGATTTTTAACAAATCCTATGCCTCAGGAATATATGCTTTTGTTTCAGCCCTTGATGTTGATAGAGTTGGACTTGTAGAATTAAATCTCGGTACAACCAATTTATATGCAATAAATGATAATGACAGAAAAGATAGAATTAAAGTTGCAATTGAAGCATATAGATTGATGCTTACAGGGAAAATTGGAGCATCTCTTTCTCATGCTTTGCCTCATTCAACTCCTATAGAGATTCTTGTTACATATTCAGAAACTGGGCCTTTACCATTTCCTGTATCTCCAATGTATTCAGATTGGTTACCAAAAACAATTGGACTTATGCCAAAAAATGGAACTAAATTTTTATATTTTGGGTCAGAATCTCCAGAAAAATGTGAAAAAAAAGAAACGATAAATGATATTTTTGAAGAGATTTTAGAACAAATTTAAAAAAATGAAAGGGCTTATTTTTGAAATTAGATTAAATTCACTTTACTCTATTCGTATTCCATTTACATGGCAATCTGCTTTAACCTATCCAATCCTTCCCCCATCTTCAATTATTGGATTGGTTGCAAATGCATTACAGAGATATAAAAATGATAAACCTCCAAAAAAGTATCTTGAAGAAGTTGAAAATAATGTTATATGGGCTGGTTCAAGACTTTTAACTCCTTGTGTGATAAAAAGTTATACAACTTCAGCAATTACAAAATGGGAAGATTTTATCGGTGGGAAATTTACAAATGCTCTTGGAAGACAATTCGCCTATGCAAGAAAAATTGAAATTCTTTTAATTGTTGAAGATTCTTGCCCGATAGAAGAATGGAAAAATGCTTTGTTATCTGTTCCACTTACTTGCGGAGACAGTGAGTCAGTCATCAGTATTGAAAGTAAGCCGAGAGAAGTACCAGTTAAAGTAAATAAATATGAAAAATTTAGTAGTTCAATTACTTCTTTCTTTCCTGTCCCATTTGTGAAAGATTGCGAGGTTTTTAATGGGACTGTTTATTTAATGCATAAAAGATGTTTTTTAAAAAAAGGTAAAAATCTTCCTCTTTACTCCTATTTATGTCCTGTGAAATCAGAAAACAATATTTTAAAACCCACTGAAATTGAAATAAGAAAATTGAATGCCCCCTGTAAAATTTTCGAGGTGGATGGGATAGGGTATGTTGTTGATTTAGACCAGTAAGGAAGAGAAAGAAATGTATATTACGGGGACGATGATTTGGTATTACTATATATGTGAAAGGGAAGTGTGGCTTATGGCAAGGGAAATTCATCCAGACCAGGAAGACCCATTTATTGAAATAGGAAGGATTTTATCAGAAGAAAGTTATAAAAGGGAGAAAAAGAATATATATCTTGAAGGAATGATAATAGATGTAATGAAGGTAAAAAATGGAGAAGTTATAATTGGGGAAGTAAAGAAAAGTTCAAGATTTGAAAAAGCAGCAAAAATGCAACTTTCTTTTTATCTTTTGAAATTGAAGAAAATGGGAATTGAGGCAAAAGGAGAACTTTTATTCCCAAGAGAAAAGAAAAAAGTAGAAGTTATTCTTACAGATGAGATTGAAAATGAGTTAAAAATTGCAGAGGGAAAAATAAAAAGTATAATTAATCTTGATAAACCACCAGAAGCAAAGAAAATTAAGTTTTGTAAAAATTGTGCCTATGAGGAGTTTTGTTTTTCATGAGAATAAAAATTACTTTTGAAGAAATTGAGGGAAAAGAAATAAAATTGCCAGTTCATTATAACTACATTATCCAATCCTTTATCTACAAAAATATAACTGACGAACTTTCTGAATTTCTTCATAATAAAGGATTTGAATTTGAAAAAAGAAAGTTTAAGATGTTTGTCTTTTCAAGGATTTTTTCTTTCCAGATAAAGTTTATTAAAGAAGAAATAAATTTTGGAAATAAAATCTATTTTTACATTTCCTCTCCTTTTAATGAATTTTTATCCCAATTTGCTGAAAATTTGTTAAAAAAATATGAGTTTGAAATTTACAAAAATAATCTCTATCTTAAAGAATTATATGTCCTTCCAATGCCAAAATTTGAGAAGAAAATGAAAATAAAAATGATTTCTCCGATGACTGTTTATAGCACTTTACAGAAAGGAGAAAAGAAAAAGACATATTACTATTCGCCGTTTGAAGATGAGTTTAAGATTTTGATTAAAGAAAATTTAAGGAAGAAGTATCAGTCATTTTATAATTTAGAGAAGGAGTTTGATTTCACTATAAAACCGGAAAAAGTAAATAAAAACATGGAGAAAATAATAATTTATAAAGGAACTGTAATAAAGGGATGGCTTGGAACTTATGAAATTCAATCAGATGAAGAAATTATAAAATTTGCTTATGATTCAGGTCTTGGTTCTAAAAATTCACAGGGTTTTGGAATGTTTGAGATATGTACTTAATAATGGTTTATGATATAAATGAGAAAAGAGTAAATAAGGTTTTAAAAATTGGGAGGAAATATTTGACCTGGGTTCAGAATTCTGTTCTTGAAG
>Ga0272448_1008124_pt1 | contig 10979 bp, 10 predicted proteins | sample YNPCB0191_FD_202220 | JGI IMG/M metagenome (GOLD analysis project Ga0272448, IMG submission 202220) | Hot spring sediment microbial communities from Yellowstone National Park, WY, United States - YNP-CB-019-1 | ecosystem: Environmental > Aquatic > Thermal springs > Hot (42-90C) > Sediment... | reverse complement strand
AATGCGGAGAAATTTCCCCTCTATCTCAAAGAGTTGGAGTTTCGGTATAACCATCGTGACCGAGATCTTTTTGATGATCTCATCCAAGTATTAGTTAGGTATAGTCAAGTGGCTTATACTGAGTAATTACCAAAAAAATATTGAATTTTTTAAGGCCTTAATATTTTTTAAGCCCTCTTTATGATTGCGCAATTTTTATTATTATTGATATTCCACACAGACTATATGTCAGACAAGATTTATTATGCACACTCAAGAGGAAAGTCAAATAAATCTGACTGGCAGCCTTTGAAAACGCACCTTGTCAATGTTGCAGAGATCGCTTCTGAATTTGGAGAGGATTTCAATGCGGGTCCTATTGCCTACACAAGCGGATTACTTCACGACTTGGGAAAGTATTCTACGGATTTCCAGAAAAGACTTGAAGGCAACCCACACCGTGTCGATCATTCGACCGCGGGAGCCATTGAAGCATTGAAAATATATCAAAAAGCGTTTGGTATAGTTTTAGCGTATGTTTTAACAGGTCATCATGGAGGTCTATTAAATTGGGGCAGTATCGCAGACGGGCTAAAAAATCGCTTGAATACTGATAAATTACCTGATTATTCAGCCTATCGCAAAGAGATTGCTATTCCAGATCCAAAATCCCATATCCTCTCATTTCGCCCGCTTCCCGGCAAACCCGGATTTTCAATCTCATTCTTTACGAGGATGTTATTCTCCTGTCTTGTTGATGCCGATTCTTTGGATACTGAAAGATTCATGGATCCCACTAAATCTTCTATTCGAGGCAATTATGAATCTTTTGACGTCCTTTACAAGAAATTTGAAGAGTTCATGCTGAAAAAGAATTCTCTGGCGAAAGATACACCAATTAACCGGGAACGGAGATCTATCTTCGATCAGTGTGTCTCAGCTGGCCAGTTGCCTCCGGGTTTTTTCACTCTGACTGTCCCGACAGGCGGAGGCAAGACACTCTCTTCGATGGCATTTGCGTTCGAACACCTGAAACATCACAAACTAAAAAGGATTTTTTACGTTATCCCTTACACCAGCATCATCGAGCAGAACGCCCATGTATTCCGAAAGATTCTTGGAGATAGGAATGTACTCGAGCACCATAGCAATTTCGACGCAGACAGAATTGAATTTGATGACATGGATACCGGGGCTGAATCTCTTAAACTGGCTTCGGAAAACTGGGACATGCCGATTATCGTCACAACAAATGTCCAGTTCTTCGAATCATTGTTTTCCAACAAACGGTCCAGGTGCCGAAAACTGCATAATCTCACGAAAAGTGTAATCATTCTTGATGAAGCCCAGATGCTGCCTACAGGATATCTCCTTCCGAGTCTTGCAGCATTATCAGAACTTGTCTGCAATTATCGATCAACAGTTGTATTCTGTACTGCAACCCAACCGAAACTCAACGATCTCCTTGACAAAGTTTTCCATCCAAGGGAAATTGTTAATTCTCCGGATCATTTATATAAGACGTTTAAAAGGGTCTCGATTACCGATCTTGGCTCATTAGATGATAAGGAACTCATCGACCGTTTAGTTGTTCATCGGCAGGTCCTGTGTATTGTCAACACCCGCAAGCATGCGAAAGTCCTGTTCGATGTATTGAGAGGGTCAGGTAATTGTTATCATCTCAGTGCAAGGATGTGCCCGGTCCACCGTAGGGAGAAGATTGCAGAGATCAAGCAACTTCTCAAAGAGGGGAAAGATTGCAAGGTAATTTCGACGCAATTGATTGAGGCAGGCGTAAATATTGATTTTCCTGTTGTGTATAGGACTATGACCGGGATCGATTCGATTGCTCAAGCTGCCGGAAGATGCAACCGTGAAGGGATGCTACGAAACGGAGTAATGTTTATTTTCAGATCAATCGAGAGTCATGGGAAGGCAACATCATGGCAAAACCTTACTGCTGAGATTGGGGAGATGGTCCTCCGTGAATCAGATGACCCCCTCTCTCTTAAAACCGTTTCCAGATATTTCGAAAAATTGTATCATTACAAGGAGGAGGGAGGTTTGGACGAAAAAAAGATATTACCATCAATCGAAGAGCGTGCCAGGGAACTCGCATTCCCATTTGAGGAGATCGCCGAAGCATTCAGGCTCATCGATGAGCCGACAAAAGACCTGATAATTCCCTATGATGATCATGCTAGATTAAAGATCAAGGAGTTAAAATCCACGGAGTATCCGTGGAGATATGTTAGGGACCTCCAACCTTATACGGTGAGCGTTTACCCCCAGGAATTCCAGGAGATGGAACGTGCGGGTGTTATTGACAGCATTGCAGACAGATTTTACATTCTCACATCTAGCGAACACTATTCCAGTGATAGTGGATTAAAATTCGGGTCCGCGATAAGTACCGGGGGATCATTATTAATCATTTAAGGAGGTGGTAACTATTGGATTTGGTATCAAATTGAAAGTCTGGGGCGATTACGCATGCTTCACGCGCCCAGAGATGAAAGTTGAACGGGTCAGCTACGATGTCATGACCCCCTCAGCTGCGAGAGGAATACTTGAAGCCATTTATTGGAAGCCCGCAATTGTCTGGGAGATTGACCGGATTCATGTCATGAAAGAGCCGAAATTTGATAATATCCGACGTAATGAAGTGCTGGGGAAAATCCCCATGGCTCCTGTTAAAGATGCATTCCAGGGAAAAGAGGCAATCCTTTTCAAAAATGCAAATGATAAAAGGGTTCAGCGTTCTTCCCTTGTTTTGCGAGATGTGGAGTACTACATTGAAGCCCATTTCAACTTGACAGATAAAGCGGGACCTGACGACAATGTCGAGAAACACTACAATGTTGCGCTTCGGAGAATGCGGAAAGGTCAGTGTTTTCACCACCCCTATTTCGGATGCCGAGAATTCCCCGTCCAATTCGAATACGAGGAGGAGAATATCCCCCGTTCGCCATTAATCGGAAAAAGGGATTTGGGATTGATGCTCTGGGACATTGATTTCACCCACAATATGACCCCGGTCTTCTTCCGGGCTGAAATGAACGATGGGATCATCGATGTCAAGGAATGCCTCGAGAGGGGTGTCTTTCAATGATTGTCCAGTCTCTTACCAGGTACTATGATATTCTTGCAAGTGATGATACTGTCAAGATCTCAAGACCAGGATACAGCCCGGCAAAAGTCTCCTTTGCCCTGGTGATTTCACCTGAAGGTGTATTAACCAATATTTTAGATCTTCGCACAGATGGGAAAAAGAAACTGCCTAAAGTAATGGAAGTCCCCCTTCAAAAAAGCCGCTCCGGAAAGCACCCCCCACCCTATTTCCTCTGCGATAAAGGGGAGTACGTATTCGGTGTTGAAAGCCTGAATGTGAAAGATTTCCCGAAGAACCAGGGTAGCTATCCACATGACCTTGAAATCCTTGAGAGAGATGAGAAAAATGTGGTAGTGGTCTCTCCACGTTCTCTCGAATGCTTTAATCAATTCCGCAAATACCATCACACACTTCTCGATGGCTTCTCCAACCCAGAAATCCAGGGGTTTTTACATTTCCTGGATGCATGGAACCCCAAATTGGCCCTTCAGCATCCGAAATTTGCAGAGTATAAAGATGAAATTCTGGCAGGAGCGTTTTTTGTCTTTGAGATCAATGGCGAATATCTGCACCGAAATGCAATTGCAAGGAATGCGTGGGAAACATATTGTCACCCTGACAAAGGGGATTCTTCGCAGGAGTGTTCGCAGTGTCTCGTGAGCGGCAAAATGCTACCAATCGCAAGGACACATCAGAAAATTAAAGGAGTGCTCAACGCACAGTCGGCGGGAGCAACTTTGATTGGTTTCAACGATCCGGCGTTTGAATCGTATGGAAAAAAACAGAGCTATAATGCTCCGGTCAGCGAATTGGCGATGTTCAAGTATACCACAGTCTTGAACTATCTTCTCGAACGTGAGAGCAAAAATAAGATCCAGATTGGTGATACTACCACGGTTTTCTGGGCTGAAACGAAAAATAAGACCTATGAAGATTTGATCCTCTCGCTTTTCAATCCTGTTGAACTGCAGACCACTCAAGAAGGAGAACCGCCGGAGGAGAGATTGGAGCAGGACCACAACATTCGCCAGCTTGTCAATGATATTCTCCTTAAGGTGAAGATCGGGGGATACCTCGAAGATCGCGATCTTGGGATCCCAAAAACCACGAGGTTCTACATTCTTGGACTTTCTCCCAACAATGCCCGACTCGCTGTTCGTTACTGGCACGAAGATAATTTCGGGGATTTCATCACACGCGTAGCCCGCCACCACATCGACATGGAGATTGACCCGGGTGATCAGGGACCAACGATTGTATCTGTAAAACGCCTTTTAAAGGAAACCGTCCCCAGGGATGCAGATATCCCGCCTCTGATTGAGGGTCTGCTGATGCGTTCGATCATTGAAAACCTACCTTACCCGATACCGATGTATAACGCGATTCTGAATCGGGTGAAGGTTGAGCGTTCGATTAATTACGCCCGGGCTGGTTTCATCAAAGCCTGTCTCATAAGAATGGCGAGAACAAGAAAACGAGATGAAGAGGATGTGATCACCGTGAGCTTGAATGAAGAAAGCACAAATGTTCCCTACCGCCTCGGGAGATTATTCGCGGTATTGGAGAAATCGCAGAGCGAAACGAACAGAGAACTGAAAAGCACAATTACCAGCAAGTACTTCAGCAGTGCAGCGACGACGCCTGCAGTCGTGTTTCCGGTCCTGCTGAAACTGGCGCAACACCATATCGCCAAATCGGACTGGGGATTCAAGTCAAACCAGCGGATTGAGGAAGTCCTTGCAGGAATTGATGAGTTTCCGGCATACATGAATCTCGAAGATCAGGGGATGTTTATGCTTGGGTATTACCACCAGAGAAAGGCGTTTTACAAGAAAAAAGATGTGAATGATGAGAAACAGGAGGAGAATCAATGAGTGAACCGATTAAAAACAGGTATGAATTTGTTCTGTTGTTCGATGTTGAAAATGGCAACCCGAATGGCGATCCGGATATGGGCAACATGCCGCGTGTCGATCCGCAGACGGGGTATGGGATCGTAACCGACGTCTGCTTGAAACGAAAAATCAGAGATTATGTCGACCTAGTCAAAGCTGGGAGTGAAGGATACGGCATTTATGTGAAAGAGGGTGCTGTCCTCAATGAACAGCACACGAAAGCATTTGCCGCACTTGGACGAAAACCTGATTCGAAAAAACCAAAGGATGATGAACTCACGAAATTCATGTGCGAACATTTCTTTGATATACGGGCATTTGGCGCAGTTATGACCACTGAAGTGAATTGCGGCCAGGTGAGAGGACCTGTCCAGCTTACATTCGCCCGGAGTCAGGACCAGATATTCCCGCAGGAAGTCACCATCACCAGGCAGGCTGTCGCCAATGTAAGGGATGCCGAGAAAGGCCAGACCATGGGCAAAAAACAAATTGTGCCCTATGGCCTGTACCGGGCAGAAGGGTATGTTTCCGCCCATCTTGCCAGGAAGACGACCGGTTTCTCCGAAGAAGACCTCGCCCTGCTCTGGGAGAGTCTTGTCAATATGTTCGAACACGACCACTCAGCTGCCCGGGGAAAAATGTCCGCCCGGAAACTGATTATATTCAAACATAATACTGAGTTGGGGTGCTGCCAATCGCATATCCTTTTCGATGCGGTGAAGATTGAAAGATTGTCAAAAGATTTGCCCCCGCGTTCATTCAAGGATTATAAGATAACAGTGAACAGGGATATTCCAAAAGGAGTTGAGATAATCGAAAAATTATGAACGGGAAATGCTATACCGATGACGAGCTTCTCCTGTTGTCGGGGATCCAGCATTTCTGTTTCTGTAAAAGACAGTGGGCGCTGATTCATATTGAGCATCAATGGCAAGAAAACCTGCGGACCCAGGAGGGGCATTTTATTCACGAGCGGGTCGACGACCCATTCATAAACGAATCAAGGGGAGATGTGATTATCTCCCGCTCTTTTCCCCTTATCTCATATTCACTTGGCCTGACAGGGGTCGCAGATGTAGTCGAGTTTATCCGCTCTAATAAAGGTGTTCCGATTTCAAATCATGATGGCTGTTGGCTGGTAAAACCCATAGAATACAAGAGGGGTAAGCCGAAGATTGATGAACGCGATGAGGTCCAACTCTGCGCACAGGTCATATGTCTTGAGGAGATGTTTGGGATCCGGATTACGGCAGCTGATTTCTATTACAATGAAATCCGCCGGAGGCAGCGTGTGGATATTACCGATGACTTGCGATCACACGTTTTTTCTTTGGCAAGTGAAATGCACGAGATATTTCAGAAAGGTATCACGCCTGATGCTGAGATGGGAAAGAATTGCTCGCTCTGCTCGCTGAAAGATATTTGTATCCCAAAAATAACGAAGAAAAAGAAAAATGTCAGGAGTTATATTGCTCGGTATGTATCAGACGCCATCGCCCCCCAATGATCAATGTTGGGATTTTCGTACCAATCCGACTGAAAATAAAGGGGATATTGCTTGAGAAAACTTCTTAACACCCTTTACGTCACTACGCCCGACTCCTATCTTCATCGGGATGGCGAGAATGTAATAGTGAAAGTCGGCAGTGAGGAAAAATTCAGGATCCCCGCTCATAATCTTGAAGGGATTGTCTGTTTCGGGTATATGGGTGCAAGTCCTCAATTGATGCATATGTGCTCGGAACACAATATTGGACTCACGTTCCTCACCCCACAAGGGAAATTTTTGAGCCGTGTAAACGGCAGAGTCCGAGGTAATGTCCTTCTTCGGCGGACCCAGTACCGTGTTGCGGATAATCCTGCGGCCTCTCTAGATATTGCAAAGGTGTTTATTGCCGCGAAAATTATCAATTGCCGGACTGTACTTGGGAGAGGTCTCCGCGATCACGGAGATAGTATCCGAGGCGAACGGGTCCATTCTGTTGACAATCTCCTTATCGAGAATCTTAAAAAGATTGGTGATTGCAAAGATGCTGATACTCTGCGAGGAATCGAAGGGAATTGTGCTAAATTTTATTTTGATGTTTTGGATGAGTTGATCCTCAAACAGAAAGATGATTTCTTCATCCATGAACGGAACCGCCGCCCCCCTCTCGATAACATGAATGCCCTGCTCTCGTTTCTGTACACCCTTCTCGCTCATGAAATGGAGTCGGCACTGGAAACGGTAGGTCTCGATCCGTATGTCGGATTTTTCCATACTGACCGCCCTGGAAGAGCAGGACTTGCGCTTGATATGATGGAAGAAATGAGACCTTTTCTTGCCGACAGACTTGCAATTAACCTTATCAACCTCCAACAGTTATCCAAAAAAGACTTTGTGAAGAAGGAGGGCGGCGCTGTCTTCCTAAACGATAATGGCCGAAAAACAGTACTTGGTTCATGGCAAAAAAGGAAACAGGATGAGATTACTCACCCATATCTGAATGAGAAAATACCAATTGGGCTGATCCCATATGTCCAATCGTTGCTCATGGCTCGTTTCCTACGAGGCGATATCGATGGATACCCCCCTTTCTTTATGAATTGAGAGTGGAACAATGATGGTACTTGTTACTTACGATGTAAACACCGAGAATCTCGAGGGACGGAGAAGACTTCGTCAGGTCGCCAAAGAATGCCTCAATTATGGGCAGAGAGTGCAAAATTCTGTTTTCGAATGTATTCTGGATCCAGTGCAATTCGCCAAACTCAAACATACGTTATGTAATATAATGGACCCAGAGAAAGACAGTATTCGGTTTTATTTTCTTGGTGCGAACTGGGGAAACAGAGTTGAACACTTCGGAATCAAAAGGGGTTATGATCCTGAGGGTCTACTTATTGCATAATTTACGCGAACCACGAGCGATCATTCATTTCCCTGATGGTTCGCAGGAAAAAAATGCTTTTTCTATTTAAATTTGATGGATAAAAAAAAAATAGTATTGCTCTTGACATTGGAAATCGGAATAATTACTTTGGTTATGGGGTGAGGGTCGTTTCGTAAAGAAAAATTATATTTTTTAAATTGTCACGCAGTAATCCTTTAATTCTCGAAATGCATTTAGTCCAATATTAGGGTCGCACTCCGTGCGGGTGCGTGGATTGAAATACGTCGGCCATGATATCAGTGAGGTCGCGGAACTTCCGTCGCACTCCGTGCGGGTGCGTGGATTGAAATCGTCAACGGTTCGTATGCGATCCCGTTCGTCGCGCGTCGCACTCCGTGCGGGTGCGTGGATTGAAATCCCAGTTAGGAGTCTCAGCGAGAGGCCCCTCCTTCGTCGCACTCCGTGCGGGTGCGTGGATTGAAATCCGACGTTCAGCCGAGATACGAGGCTGTCAACGGTCGCACTCCGTGCGGGTGCGTGGATTGAAATCGCCTAGTAGATGCTGAAAAGGCACTTGGTAAAACGTCGCACTCCGTGCGGGTGCGTGGATTGAAATCTCTGGTGTAGGGTAATCGCCGGTGAGCGCGTAGGTCGCACTCCGTGCGGGTGCGTGGATTGAAATAATCCTGCTGGTGCTACAAAGAAAAGGTGTTACATGGTCGCACTCCGTGCGGGTGCGTGGATTGAAATCTCCTCTCCCCTATCGCCCCCTTGAGGAGCGGGCAAAGTCGCACTCCGTGCGGGTGCGTGGATTGAAATTCCCTGACCCAATCCTCGAGGATGTCGGGGCGCTGTCGCACTCCGTGCGGGTGCGTGGATTGAAATGACTCATTGTGATCTACGCGGAGATACCGGCTGAGTCGCACTCCGTGCGGGTGCGTGGATTGAAATCAGACCTCGTATACCTCACCGGTCTCCGTCTCGATGGGTCGCACTCCGTGCGGGTGCGTGGATTGAAATGTCGCTCGTCAGATCCTCAAAGTGGTAGAGGCAAAGTCGCACTCCGTGCGGGTGCGTGGATTGAAATACCGCCCTGGAGTCCGCCCAGGAACGACTTGACGTCGCACTCCGTGCGGGTGCGTGGATTGAAATGCTCAACTGTAGGAGTATAGAGTGGAGCGCCGAGGAGGTCGCACTCCGTGCGGGTGCGTGGATTGAAATAAACAACCGATTGTCCGGCCCCTGTTGGTCAAGCGTCGCACTCCGTGCGGGTGCGTGGATTGAAATCATATATCCGGTAGCGCTGTACGCCGATCCGTCTCGTCGCACTCCGTGCGGGTGCGTGGATTGAAATAGTCTTATCGGATCGGTAACAGATGGGACGAACCAGTCGCACTCCGTGCGGGTGCGTGGATTGAAATCCTGGAGATCACGATCGAAGGGTACTCTGAAGACGGTCGCACTCCGTGCGGGTGCGTGGATTGAAATATCCCATGCCAACCCTTGATGGTGTAGCAGCACCGAGTCGCACTCCGTGCGGGTGCGTGGATTGAAATGTTTGGATACCTTTAGGAGTGCGGCAACATCGTCAAGTCGCACTCCGTGCGGGTGCGTGGATTGAAATTACTTCCGGACTCGAAATAGGAACTATCGTCAAAGGTCGCACTCCGTGCGGGTGCGTGGATTGAAATGATCTGTGTGCAACCCGATGTGCTGACCGACACTGTCGCACTCCGTGCGGGTGCGTGGATTGAAATTCAGGTAGCAAGCCGAGATATTCGGGCCCAACCGTCGCACTCCGTGCGGGTGCGTGGATTGAAATGCGCGGAGTGCTTGCCCCGAACGTGCGCTCTGCGGGTCGCACTCCGTGCGGGTGCGTGGATTGAAATTAAGGTGATCAAGCAGAAGAGCCTTGACCCCTGCAGTCGCACTCCGTGCGGGTGCGTGGATTGAAATCCAGGCCCGCTCCGTATGGCTACCAGCGGACGCAGGTCGCACTCCGTGCGGGTGCGTGGATTGAAATCGAGGTCGTCAACGGTATCGATCCCGCGAACGGTGTCGCACTCCGTGCGGGTGCGTGGATTGAAATCAGCATACGATTGAAGAAAGGAACGAAAGGCCTGGGGTCGCACTCCGTGCGGGTGCGTGGATTGAAATACAACGTCCTCGTGCGTAGTCCCAAGTCCCGCCCGTCGCACTCCGTGCGGGTGCGTGGATTGAAATATCCTATGCCAACCCTTGACGGTGTAGCTGCACCTGTCGCACTCCGTGCGGGTGCGTGGATTGAAATCAACTAGACATTATAGGTGTCTCATCATTGGTCTGTCGCACTCCGTGCGGGTGCGTGGATTGAAATGCCATGATCTCCTTACCTCACACGAGCTCCACGTCGAGTCGCACTCCGTGCGGGTGCGTGGATTGAAATGATACCCCTGATCCGCTCCTACTGGCAGCCAGCGGTCGCACTCCGTGCGGGTGCGTGGATTGAAATTCATTGGGATTTCGGTCCCGCGTATATGCCCCGCAGTCGCACTCCGTGCGGGTGCGTGGATTGAAATCGACCATCCCGGTTGGCCTGACCGGTGCTGCGTCCGTCGCACTCCGTGCGGGTGCGTGGATTGAAATATGACACCCCCCCCCTCGGGGGGGGGACAGGGGTCGCACTCCGTGCGGGTGCGTGGATTGAAATCTCCGTCACACCGTCCCCTTGCATAGTCCCAGACCGTCGCACTCCGTGCGGGTGCGTGGATTGAAATAAGAGCTTCCCGCCCCTGATCAGGTGGGTGATCTTGTCGCACTCCGTGCGGGTGCGTGGATTGAAATAAACCAGCGATTGTCCTGCCCCCGTTGGTCAAGCAAGTCGCACTCCGTGCGGGTGCGTGGATTGAAATCTCCGGCGATTTACACGTTTTCTCGCCATATGGAGGTCGCACTCCGTGCGGGTGCGTGGATTGAAATCTGACCTTGACCCAAAGCATTGATGATCCAACACCGTCGCACTCCGTGCGGGTGCGTGGATTGAAATTTTTGATGTTGGTAATCTTTGACTGACCGCTTGTGTCGCACTCCGTGCGGGTGCGTGGATTGAAATTTGGTACGCGAGTACACTCGACGGGGAAA